>Ga0164243_10011893_pt1 | contig 12377 bp, 10 predicted proteins | sample OricompcompostOP_FD_108781 | JGI IMG/M metagenome (GOLD analysis project Ga0164243, IMG submission 108781) | Organic Plus compost microbial communities from Emeryville, California, USA - Original compost - Organic plus compost (OP) | ecosystem: Engineered > Solid waste > Mixed feedstock >...
CGTCCCCCGTCAAAAACTGTCTCGCAACCACTGTCCGACACGATGCAACCTTCCCCCTGTCCCCGTGGAGCGCATGAAGATGCCGCCTTTGGTTACCCGGCTCTCGAACTCCGCCACCTGCGGATAGATCAAGAGGCCGACAGGTGCGGCGAAGGCTGGCCCCTTCGCCGCCTCCGGCAGACCGGCGACCCCGAGGGGACGCCCAAGGCGAACATTCCTTCCCAGAAGCCGCCGCGCGGCCTCCGGCAAGCCCGCAAGCTGGCTTGCGCCACCCGTAAGCACGACCCGACGACCGACAAGGCTGCCATAGCCGGAACGGTTGAGCCGGTCGCGCACCAGCTCGAGAATTTCTTCGGCGCGTGCCCGCACGATGCGCGTCATCACCGCGCGCGGCACCTGCAGCGGCTGCTCCAGATCGTCGCCCAGCGGCTGAACGCTCACCATGTCACGGTCGTCGGCCGCACTGGCCGGCAAGGCCGAGCCATGCATCACCTTGAGCCGCTCGGCATCCTCCAGCCTGATGGAGAGGCCTCGCGCAAGATCCATGGTCACGTGGTGGCCGCCCACCGGCAGCGCATCCGCATGGACGAACTTGCCATTGACGAAAACAGACATGGTGGTTGTGCCGCCGCCCATATCGATGCAGGCGGCTCCCATCTCCATCTCGTCATCCACGAGCACGGCAAGCCCGCTGGCGTAGGGGGTAGCCACCAGCCGCTCGACCGAAAGATGCGACCGGTTGATGGAAAGCTCCAGGTTCCGGAGGCGCACGGCATCCGCCGTCACCACGTGCATATCGACCCCGAGCACGTCCCCCACCATGCCCCGCGGGTCGCGAATACCCCTCTCGTTGTCGAGCGAGAAGCCGACGGCGAGTGAATGCACCACCTCGCGCTCCGAGCGCAGGGCCTGGCGTGCACCGGCCAGCAGCACACGGGCTATGTCGGCATTGGCGACGTCATGACCGCCCAGATTGATGCTTGCCGATGCGGTTTCGCTGCGAAGCCGGCCAGCCGAGACATTGACGATCAGCGAATCGACGGTGAGCCCGGCCATTCGCTCGGCGGCATCCACCGCAAGCCGGATTGCCTGCTCCGCCCGGTCGAGGTCGATGATGACGCCGGACTTCACACCGTGAGATTTCTGATGCCCTATGCCGATCACCTTGATGCGGTGCGTGCGGTGCGACAGGGCGCGGCCGTTCTCGCTGGGGAGAAGCTTGGCGATGATGCAGCATACCTTGCTCGAGCCCACGTCGAGCACGGTGATGATACCCGAGCGTTGCGTCGTATCGCGGCGTCCAAGGAACCAGCTCATATCCGGGCTCCCTTCTTCCGCTGTTTCTGCATCTCTTCGAAGGCCTTCCTGCGCCCTTCAGCGACTTCCGGCGCAAGAGCCACGGTCATCCGGTCGGAAAGACGCAGATCGACCGCCGTGATATCCCTCGAAAGGAGCGAGTATTCCGTGTCGAGCCGGGCCACTTCAGCAAGCGCGGCCTCCACGCCCTTCTCCGGCAGCTTGATCGTCACGCCGCTGTCGAGCCGCAGGTCCCAGCGCCGGTCAGCCACACGGATGTAAGCCTTCACGCGCCCCTGGAGCCCGTGCACCCTGGACACCGCCGCGACGAATTCCGGTCCACTCTCATTCGCTCCGATGCCGATGATAAGAGGAAGCGCGGCGAGTCGTCCGCCATTGAAGGGCGCGATCACTTCGCCATTCTCCTCGATCACCGAGACCTGGCTGCCCTGCTGCCAGAGAGCGAAAGGCTTCTTCTCGACGATGTTGATCTCCAGCGTCGCGGGATAGACCTTCCGGACCGTGGCGCTCTCGACCCACGGAAGCTCGGCGACGCGCTCGCGCGCTTCCCGGACATCGAAACCCACCATCGAGGTCCAGCCGTCCAACCCGATCTGCTGCAGGACATCGATCTCCGACGTCTCGTTGTTGCCGGTTATCTTGACGTCATCTATGGCGAAACCAACGCGCGAGGTCATGGCCTTCACGATCTGGTCCGTATGACCGCCCTGAATGCCGCCATAAAGACCAGCCGCAGCGAAAAGCATCGCGGTTGCGATCGTAGCAGCGAAGCGCGGCGGCTCTATTTCGTTGAGACGGACACGCTGAAGCATGCGCGCGGGCTTGCGCAGCCAGCGCGGCAGGACACCACCCTCGCCGAGATGCTTTTTCGCTTCCGACCTCAACGCGAGCAAGACGCGTCCTCCACCATCCACCTCAACAGTGCCCCAAAACTTATCCCCGCTTGGGCGGCGATATCCGGCACCAGCGACGTCGGCGTCATGCCGGGCTGAGTGTTGATTTCGAGCCAGACAACGCCGCTCTCCCCAGGAAGCCGGTCGTCGTAACGGAAATCCGAGCGGCTCACGCCCCTGCAACCGATCGCTTGATGTGCCTTAAGGGACAGTGTCTGTATTTTTTGGTAAATATTCGGTGAAATTTCCGCCGGGCAGATGTGTTTTGATCCGCCGGCCAGGTACTTCGAATCGTAATCGTAGAAGGAATGGCCAACAGGCACGATCTCGCAGACGCCCAGAACCCGCTCACCCATGACGGCGCAGGTAAGCTCGCGCCCGTGGATGTAGCGCTCCACCATCACGCGCTCGCCATATGCCCATTCCGCAGACCCCAGGATCTGCGGCGGATGAGCCTGCCCCTCGCGCACGATCACCACGCCGAAGCTCGACCCCTCAGCAACCGGCTTCACCACGTAGGGCGGCTCCATCGGATGCTCGCTGCCGATCTCGAAACGGCTGAGCACGCGAGACGGTGCGACCGGGATGCCGACAGCCTGCGCCACCGTCTTGGCGCGCTCCTTGTCCATCGCAAGCGCCGAAGCAAGGACACCCGAATGCGTGTAGGGAATACCGAGATATTCGAGCACGCCCTGGATCGTCCCATCCTCTCCGTACGGCCCATGCAGGGCATTAAAAGCCACATCCGGACCCAATTCAGACAGAACCCGGCCGATGTCGCGGCCGACATCCACCCGGGTAACGCGGTATCCTTCCCCCTCCAGGGCGTCGGCACAGGCATTACCGGAGGAAAGCGAGACCGGCCTTTCGGACGAGAACCCGCCCATGAGCACGGCGACATGCTTTTTATTCATTTTACCGTTGCCCTTCTCCAGCCGTGCAACGCACGGCGCCTTCTCGACTGAAACCCATCACTTGAAAGGAAGACCCCCGGCTGCAAACGCGCCGACTCAAATCAGGAAACGCTTTTAGGTAAAGAATCAGAGAGTTGATTCCGTGGCAAGGCCTTGAGATTCCGCAGGATTCAATTTTTCCTAAAATTCGCTAAATGTGATCGGCACAGAATCTGTTTTGCCGCCTGCGAACGCGGCAAACATCGCTGAAGCCCGATCTTCGGTTATATGCAGCAGGAAGGCTGATAGGCGCTCAGTTTTGGCGCTAAAGCAATTGTCCCAGGAACGGGTCGATCGCATGGCCCGGTTTGAAGTCGCCGAGACGCTTGATCTCCCATTCGAGCCTGATGCCGGAATTTTCAAGGACCCGCGCCCGAACGGTCTCTCCGAGAAATTCAAGATCGTAGCCCGTGGCGGTACCCGTGTTGATCATGAAATTGCAGTGCATGGGCGACATCTGCGCTCCGCCGATCATCAGACCGCGGCAGCCGGCCTTGTCGATCTCCTTCCAGGCCGACGTGCCCTGCGGGTTCTTGAAGGTCGAGCCGCCGGTCTTTTCGCGGATCGGCTGCACGGTCTCGCGGTGATGCTGGACGGCATCCATCGCGGCGCGAATCGCTTCACGATCTTCCAGGTATCCCTCCAGGATCGCGGCGGTAAAGATGAGGCCCGCGGGCGCCGACGACCTGCGATAGGAATACCCCATGTCGGCGTTCGAAAGCACGTGCAGTTCGCCCCTGCGATCCAGTGCGCGCACCTCGACCACGCGCTCGCGCGTTTCCACACCGTTGGCGCCCGCATTCATGCGCAGTGCGCCGCCGAGACCTCCCGGGATGCCATGATAGAAATGAAAGCCGCCGATCCCTGCCTCATGTGCCAGGGCGGCGAGCCTCTTGTCGGGAATGGCGGCACCTGCCTTGATCCGCGTGGGCGAAATGACCTGCGCCTCGCCGAAGCCCTTGGCCGAAAGCCGCACCACGAAGCCCCGGATGCCCCCCTCGCGAACGAGGAGATTGGAACCGATGCCGACGATGGTGATCGGGATTTCCTCCGGCACGGCTTTCAGGAAAGCGGCAAGGTCTTCTTCGTCCTGCGGCTGGTAAAGGGCATCCGCCTCCCCGCCGGCGCGGAACCATGTAATCTTGTCCATGCCGGCGTCCGGCGTGAGACGCCCGCGCAGGCCCGAAAGCCGGCTGCCAAGCTTCTCGATGAGGTTGCGGCCGCCCGTCACGAGTCAAGCTCCTTCGGCAGCGCATAGGCCCATTGCGTAATATTGCCCGCGCCGAGAAAGACCACGAAATCCCCTTCGCGGGCTTCCTTACGCACGATCGGCGCAATGGCCTCCGGCCCCTCGATGAACCGGGCATCGCGATGGCCGGCGGCGCGCAGGCTCGCAACGAGATTCTCGGAGGAGATGCCGTCGATCGGCGCCTCGCCCGCGGCATAGACCGGCGCCACCATCACCATGTCTGCATCGTTGAAGCAGGAAGAGAACTCGTCGAAGAGATCGCGCAGGCGGGTGTAGCGGTGTGGCTGGGCTATCGCCAGGATGCGGCCGGAAGTCGCCTCTCGCGCCGCTCTCAACACGGCGCGGATTTCAACCGGGTGATGGCCGTAGTCGTCGAAGATCTTCACGCCGTTCCAGATGCCCGTGAGCGTGAAGCGTCGCTTGACCCCACCGAAGGAGGCAAGTCCCTTGCGGATGGCCTCCTCGCCGATGCCGAGCTCGCTGGCAACCGCAATCGCCGCCGTGGCATTCGAGACATTGTGCCGGCCCGGCATGGGAAGCAGCAGGCCTTCCATGCTCGTCACCCTACCGCTCTTGCGTTCACGGATGACGACGTCGAACAGCGAGTGGCCGTTTTCCATGCGGTGGTTGGCAAAGCGCACATCCGCCTGCAGGTTACCGCCATAGGTGATCACGCGCCGGTCCTCGATACGCGCGACCAGCGCCTGCACCTCGGGATGGTCGATGCACATCACGCCGAAGCCGTAGAAGGGCACGTTTTCAACGAACTGGCGGAAGGCCTCTCGCACCTTGTCGAACGAACCGTAATGGTCGAGATGCTCGGGATCGATATTGGTGACGACGGCGATTTCGGCCGGGAGCTTCAGGAAGGTTCCGTCGCTTTCGTCGGCTTCCACCACCATCCAGTCGCCCTTGCCCATGCGGGCATTGGTACCGTAGGCGTTGATGATGCCGCCATTGATGACCGTCGGATCGAGACCGCCCGCTTCCAGGAGAGCGGCGACCATGGAGGTCGTCGTGGTCTTGCCGTGCGTGCCGCCGATCGCCACCGCCTGCCGGAAGCGCATCAGCTCGGCCAGCATCTCGGCCCGGCGCACGATGGGCAGCAGCTTTTCGCGTGCCGCCACATATTCCGGGTTGTCGCGCTTGATGGCGCTGGAGATCACCACCACCTCGGCGTCGCCCAGGTTCTCGGCTGCATGGCCGACGAAGACCTTGATGCCCTTTTCCCGCAGGCGCACCACATTGGCATTTTCAGACTGGTCGGAGCCCTGGACGTGATAGCCGAGCGTATGCAGCGCTTCGGCGATGCCGCTCATGCCGATGCCGCCGATGCCGATGAAGTGCACGACCCCGATTGTCCGCGGCATTTTCATGGGCTTCGTCTCCGTTTGAATTCGCTGGGCGTCTCGCCGGAGGCAATAGCCTCTGTGAGGTCCGCAAGCAATTGCGCTGCGTTCGGTCGTCCCACGCTTCTGGCCGCAGCAGCCATGGCGGAGAGCTTTTCAGGTGCGTTCATGGCAACGTCGAGGATCCCGCGCAGGCGCTCGGCCGAAAGCCTTTCCTGCGGCACGATCTCCGCTCCGCCCGCCCTCTCGAGCGCGGCGGCATTGGCGGCCTGATCGTGATCGAGCGCGTATGGATAGGGCACGAGCAGCGCTGGCCTGCCAATGACGCTGATTTCCGATACCGTCGAGGCCCCCGACCGGGATATGACGAAATGCGCATCGGCGATGCGGCGCGCCATGTCGGCGAAGAAGGACGAGACCTCTGCCGCAATGCCGAGGCGCTGATAGGCCGCGCGAACTCCAGCCTCATCCTCCGGCCGCGCCTGCTGGGTCACGCGCAGGCGGCTGCGCAAAGCGTCGGGCAGGAGGGCTACGGCCTCGGGCACCACCTGCGAGAAAAACTGTGCGCCCTGGCTGCCCCCGAAGACGAGCAGGCGGAACGGCTCGCGCGCTACCGCCGGACGGTAGGGCATGTTCGCGGCTTCGAGGACGCCGGGGCGGACGGGGTTTCCCGTCGCCACCGTCTTTTCCGAAAAGGGCCCGTCGCTTTCCGCAAGGAAGCCGCCGGCGATGGCGGTCACCCGGGGCGCGAGCGCCTTGTTCGCCCGTCCCATCACAGCATTCTGTTCGTGGATGAGCGTGGGAACCCGTCGCCGCGTCGCGGCATAGAGCGGCGGCAGGGTGGGATAGCCGCCGAAGCCGACGACGGCAGCGGGCTTCAGCCGGGCGAGCAACGCGGAAGACTGGCGCACGCCGCGCCAGATGGTGAGGCCGCTTCCAAGCAGCGCCAGCGGGTTGCGCGAGCCGAAGGTTGCGGACGCGATGGCGTGGATCTTCTCGGCAGGAAAACTTCCTGCAAAGCGCGCAGCCCTGTCGTCGGTCGCAAGATGCACCGACCAGCCGCGCTCGATGAGCGCGTGCGCCAACGCCTCGGCCGGGAACAGGTGCCCGCCGGTACCGCCTGCGCAGAGGAGAACCGCCCGCCCGTCCATGTCAGCCGGCGGCCGCAGCTCGTCCGGAAATGCTGGAGAAGCTCACCGGACGGCGCTTTTCCGGACGCCGGCGCGCGAGCGCCAGAACAATGCCCATGGAGATGGCCATGGCGATGAGCGAGGAGCCGCCATAGGAGATGAAGGGCAGCGTCATGCCCTTGGCGGGCATCATGCGCACATTCACGGCCATGTTGATGATCGACTGGAAGCCGAAGAGCACGACGAGGCCCGAAAGCGCGTAGCGCGTGAAGTCGTCGTCCTGCTTGCGCGCAATGGCAAGTCCCCTGAGCACGATGAAGGCGAAGAGCGTGAGGATGAGGAGGCACATGATGAGGCCGAACTCCTCGCCCGCGACGGCAAAGACGAAATCGGTATGGCTGTCCGGCAGGATGCGCTTGACCGACCCCTCGCCCGGGCCCTGACCGAGCCAGCCGCCCCGCGTCAGGGCTTCGAGGCTCATATCCACCTGATAGGTGTCGCCTTCGCCGGTGATGAAGCGATCAATACGCTCGGCCACGTGCGGGAACACCGAATAGGCCGCGACTGCGCCGGCCGCGCCCAAGGCGCCGAGCACCATGATCCAGAGCCATGGCATGCCGGCGATGAAGAACATCGCTCCCCAGGTGCCGAGCACCAGCATCGTCTGGCCGAGATCCGGCTGCGCCACGAGAAGCGCCACCACGAGCCCGAGCAGGAGGATGGCGAAAAGGTTGCCGGGAATTTCGGGCTGCCGCGCATGCTCGGCGAAGAGCCACGCGCAGATGACGACAAAGGCCGGCTTCAAATACTCCGATGGCTGGATCGAAAGGCCGAGGACATGGAGCCACCGCCGCGAGCCCTTCACTTCCATGCCGACGAAGAGGGTCGCGACCATCAGGAGCAGCGACACGACGAGCATGAGGAGCGCAAGCCGCCGCACGTTGCGCGGGTCCAGGAAGGAGACGCCGATGAGGACGATCAGCGCAGGGATCATGAATACGATCTGCCGCGTGACGAAATGATAGCTTTCAAGGCCGATGCGTTCGGCCACGGCGGGGCTGGCGGCGAAAGACAGGATCACCCCCAACCCCATCAGTGTAAGGAATGCCGCCAGAAACCAGCGATCCACGGTCCACCACCAATTCGCCACCAGGCTACGGTCGGTACGGCTGATCATCCCTCATGCTCCCCAATGGGTTCGACGCCGGCAAGCGAGAGCACTGCCTGGCGGAACGCCTCTCCTCTTACCTCGAAATTCCTAAATTGATCGAAACTCGCACAGGCCGGCGACAACAGGACCACCACTTCGCCGGCAGGATCGTTCCCCGCATCCCGCGCGGCATGTTCTACCGCGGCAGCGATCGTACCTGATATTTCGTAGGGCGTCGCCTCTCCCAGCGTCGCCGCGAAGGCCGGTGCGGCCTCGCCCACGAGATAGGCCTTGGCGATACGCGGGAAGAACGGCCTCAGGCTCTCGATGCCGCCCGTCTTCGGCAGGCCGCCTGCGATCCAGTATATGCGCGGAAAGGACGAAAGCGCCGGTGCCGCGGCATCGGCATTGGTTGCCTTCGAATCGTTGATGAAGAGCACACGCCCGAGCCGGCCAACCTGCTCCATGCGATGAGCAAGACCCGGGAAGGTGTTGAATCCTTTTTGGATTTGCTCTGGAGAGAGGCCGCAGGAAAGGCAGGCCGCGGCTGCCGCAAGCGCGTTTTGCGCGTTATGCCGGCCGCGCAGCGAACCGACGCCATCGAGCGAGAAAAGCGGTTCTGCTCTGCCTCGCACGGCGCGCATCAACTGCGTGCCTTCAGCAAAGAAGCCGTCCTTGAGCATTCTGGTTACCGAAATCCGCACCACCTTGCGGCCGGCGGCCTCCAGCCGGTCAGCGATGGCGCGGCAATAGGCATCGTCCACGCCGATGATCGCCGTCTCGCTGCCGGATACCAGCCTTTCCTTCACGCAGGCGTAGTGGTCCATGGTTCCATGGCGGTCGAGGTGATCGGGCGTGACATTCAGAAGCACGCCCGCCGACGGATCGAGCGTCGGGGCAAGGTCGATCTGGTAGGATGAACATTCGATCACGTAATGCCGGCCGGGTGACGGCGGATCGAGCGTCATCACCGCACGGCCGATATTGCCGCCCATCTGCGTGTCCCGCCCTGCAGACCTGAGCACATGGGCCGTCAGCGCCGTCGTGGTCGACTTTCCGTTTGTGCCGGTAATCGCCACGAGAGGAGCCTCAGCGGCGAGCGCACGCCGCTCGCGCACAAAAAGCTCGATATCGCCGATGACCTCCACTTTCGCCGCGCGTGCAAGCTCCACGCTCCAATGCGGGTGGGGATGGGTAAGCGGCACTCCGGGGGCAAGCAGGAGCGAATGGATTGAACTCCAGTCGGCGTCGTGAAGATCGCCTGTCTCGATGCCTTCCGCCTTGGCCTTCGCCACGCTCTCGGGATTGTCATCCCAGGCAAGCACCTGGGCGCCGCCGGCGACCAGTGCATGAGCAGTCGCCAGGCCCGAGCCACCCAGGCCGAAAAGCGCGATCTTTTTTCCGTTGAAGGTGGAGGCAGGGATCATTGGCGGCGACACCTACCGCAACTTCAGCGTCGACAGCCCGATCAGCGCCAGGATGACGGCGATGATCCAGAAGCGGATGACGACCTGGCTCTCGGTCCAGCCGAGCTTCTCGAAATGATGATGGATCGGAGCCATCAGGAAGACGCGTTTGCCGGTCATCTTGAAGACGGCCACCTGGATGATGACGGAAAGGATTTCGATCACGAACAGACCGCCGATGATGGCCAGCACGATCTCGTGCTTGGTCGCGACCGCGATGGTGCCGATCAGGCCCCCGAGCGCGAGCGAACCGGTGTCGCCCATAAAGATGGCGGCCGGTGGCGCATTGAACCACAGGAAGCCCAGGCCTGCGCCGATCACCGCACCGAGGATGACGGCAAGTTCGCCCGTACCCGGCACGAAGTGGATCTGCAGATAGTCGGCGAAGATGGCGTTTCCGGAAAGATAGGCGATCACACCGAAGGAGGCCGCGGCAACCATGACGGGCACTGTCGCAAGGCCGTCGAGCCCGTCGGTGAGGTTTACGGCATTGCCCGCGCCGACGATGACGAATGCAGCGAAGGGAATGAAGAAGATTCCCAGGTTGAGGAGAAAATCCTTGAAGAATGGGAAGGTAAGCGACGAGGAAAACGGCGTCTGGCCTGTCCGCATGATCACCCATGCGGCAAAGCCGGCGATAAGGAATTCAAGCGCGAGGCGGAACTTCCCCGAAAAGCCCAGATGCGACTGCTTCGTGACTTTCAGATAGTCGTCATAAAAGCCGATAGCCCCGAAACCAACCGTCACGCACAGGACCACCCAGACATAGACGCTGGAAAGATTGGCCCACAGGAGCGAGGAACCCAGTATACCGGAAAGGATCATCAACCCGCCCATAGTGGGCGTCCCAGCCTTCTTGAAATGGGTCTGCGGGCCGTCGGCACGGATAGGCTGGCCCCGCCCCTGCCGCACCCGCAGCGAATTGATGATCGCCGGGCCGAAAAGGAAGACGATGAACGCGGAGGTTATCAGCGCGCCGCCGGTACGGAAGGTGATGTAACGGAAGACGTTGAAGATCGAGAAGGTTTCGGAAAACTGCACCAACAGCGTCAGCATAAGTAGGGATCCCCGCGAGGGCTGACCAGGCCCCTCAAGCCCGTGCCGGATCTTCGACCGCAGCAGGAAAATGTTTCAGAAGGGCATCGACCAGCCTCGAAAAGCCGATGCCTTTGGATGATTTGATCATGATGGCGTCCCCCGGTTTCACCGTCTCAAGGACGAGCGGCTCGAGCTCCTCCGCATTGGCGCGGTATTCGACCTGAAGCCCCGCCGGAGGATTGTCCGCCAGCACCCGCATCTCCGGTCCGGCGAGAAGAAGCACATCCGTTCTTGTCGCGGCGATGATGTCGGAAAGCGCCTCGTGGAGCTTGGCCGAGTGCACGCCGAGTTCCAGCATGTCTCCCAACACCGCGACCCTTCGCCCTTCTCCGGAAACGGGCGTGGCGTCAAGCAAATTGAGCGCCGCCTTCATCGATGCGGGATTTGCGTTGTAGCTCTCGTCGATGAGCGTGAAGACTCCCTCCCCATGACGAAGCCGGTGACGCTTGCCGCGCCCCGCCTCCGCGGAGAAACTGTCAAGGGCTGCGAGAAGCTTGGTGATGTCCGCCCCGGCCAGATAACCCGCCCCCAGAACGGCGAGCGCGTTCTGCACGATATGTCGGCCTGGCGCGCCGATTCGTCCGACAAGTTCCTGGCTGGCGATCCTGATCGTGACCGCCGACCGTTCGCCCTGAGGCTCGTAGTGCTCGAGCCGGAAATGCGCGCGGGCATTCTCTCCAAAACCCCACACGTTCCTGACACCGGCCTCCGACGCCATTCTGGCGAGAGGCTTGAAGCGCTGGTCGTCGCGATTGAGAACGGCATGCCCCCCGCGCACCACGCCGGAGAAAATCTCGGCCTTGGCTCGGGCAATGTCCTCGAGGCTCTTGAAGTGGCCAAGATGAGCGGCTGCGATCAAGGTGATGATGGCGATATGCGGCTCGACCAGCTTCGCGAGCGGCTCGATCTCCCCCGCATGATTCATGCCGATCTCGAATACGGCAAAATCGCAATCGGCCGGCAACCGGGCGAGCGTCAGCGGCACCCCCCAGTGATTGTTGAAGGACTTGTCCGCGGCATGCACGCTGCCCACGCTCGAAAGCGCGTGCCGCAACATATCCTTGGTCGTGGTCTTGCCGGCCGAACCCGTCACCGCAATCACCTTGGCGCGGGAGCGCTTGCGGGCGGCAGCGGCAAGGTCCCGCAGCGCCTTGAGCACATCCGGAACAACGACCTTGGGAACGGTGAGCCGCCCGAGAGCCGGCAGTTTTTCTTCCGAGATCACGAGGACTCCAGCGCCCGCGGCCATAGCGGCGGTCGCGAAATCATGCCCGTCGAAACGGTCGCCCTTGATGGCGAAGAAAGCATCGCCGCGCTGCAATGTCCTGGTGTCGATGGAAACACCTGTGACGCCTTCCGGCAAAGTTCCGAAATGGCGGCCGCCCAACGCCGCCACCATTTCCTCCGAGTTCCAAAGAAGCGTCACGCGCCCTTCTCCCTTAGAGCCAGCCTCACCTCCTCATGATCGGAGAACGGGAATTTCTTCCCGGCGATTTCCTGTCCTATCTCATGGCCTTTGCCGGCGACGATCAAGGTGTCCCCTGCCCGGAGCATCGAGATTGCCGTATGGATGGCTTCGCGCCGGTCGCCGATCTCGATGGCTTCCGGCACCGCTTCCAGGATCGCCCGGCGGATCGCCGCGGGATCTTCCGAGCGCGGATTGTCGTCGGTGACGATGACCACGTCTGCCAGCCGGCGGGCAATATCGCCCATGATTGGCCGCTTGCCCGGATCGCGATCGCCGCCACACCCGAACACGACCATCACGCGGC
>Ga0164243_10011894_pt1 | contig 12376 bp, 11 predicted proteins | sample OricompcompostOP_FD_108781 | JGI IMG/M metagenome (GOLD analysis project Ga0164243, IMG submission 108781) | Organic Plus compost microbial communities from Emeryville, California, USA - Original compost - Organic plus compost (OP) | ecosystem: Engineered > Solid waste > Mixed feedstock >...
ATCGAACCCTCCTTTTCCCCGGGGCGGGCGCCCCGGCACCCGGGAGGACGCGCGGCCGGGCCGGAAAGGTTCCATGCTTGCGCAACTGAAGGTGCCGCAACCGGCGGTGACGCCCCGCAGGCACCCGGTGTGCCGCTCCCTCCCCTTCCGCGCCCCGGCACCGCGCCACGGGGCCGCCGGGAGAGCGCACGGCCCCGCCTAGACTGAGGTGCGCCACGGGCCCCCTTCCGTGGCCATCGAGGACGGCGCGGACAGGAGTGCAGCGGTGACATCGGAGGCAGGCGGTTTCACGGACCCGTCCCCCGAACTGCTGGCTCAGGCCGCCACGGCGTTCGGGCTGCTCGCCTCGCCCTCCCGGGTCCACATCGTCTGGGCCCTCTCGCAGGGCGAGTGCGATGTGACGCACCTCGCCGAACGCGTCGGCGGCACCCTGCCCGCCGTCAGCCAGCACCTGGCGAAACTGAAGCTGGCCGGGCTCGTCCGCTCCCGGCGTGAGGGGCGGCGGCAGGTCTATCTGGTCGATGACCCGGCCGTGGTCGCCGTCGTGCACGAGATGGTCCGGCGGCTGGCCGCCGTCGCCGACACGCCGCGGGCCTCCCTGCGGTTCGGCGAGTCCGGTGCCTGAGACCGCACCCCTGTGCCGGGACGGCGAGGGCCCGCCCGGCACCGGGGGAGTCCCGGACCCCGCCGCCGCGGCGGACCGGCCGCAGGCCGGTGCCCACCTCGCCGCCCGCGCCCCGCTCACCGCGCTGCGCCGGCTGGGGACGGGACCGCGGGGGCTCACCGAGGCGGAGGCCGAGGAACGGCTGGCCCGGTACGGCGAGAACGCGCCGCCCGAGTGGCACACTCCCTCGCTGCCGCGCCGTCTGCTGCGCGGCGTCCGGGACCCCTTCACCGCCGTACTGCTGTGTCTCGCCGCGGTCTCCACCGTGGTGGGGTCGCTGGGCACCGCTGCCGTGATCGCCGTACTGGTGAGCGTCAGCTGTCTGCTGCGGGCCGGTGGCGAGCTGCGGGCGGACCGGTCGGTCGCGGGCTTGCGGGCCCTCGTCGCCGGCACCGTCACCGTGCTGCGGCGGGCCGACGCCGCGGACCGGGAGCCCGAGTCGAGGGAGGTGCCGGTCGGCGATCTGGTGCCCGGTGACGTGATCCGGCTCGGCCCCGGGGACCTCGTCCCGGCGGACGTGCTGCTGTTGCGCGCCACCGGGCTGGTCGTCCACCAGGCTCCGCTCACCGGGGAGTCGCAGCCGCTGGCCAAGTACGTCGCCGGCCCGGCCGAGCCGCCGCCCGACGGCGACACCCGGCTGTTCGAGCAGCCGCAGCTGTGCTTCCAGGGCAGCAGCGTGGTCGCCGGGAGCTGCACCGCCGTTGTCCTGGCCACCGGCGCCGACACCCGGCTGGCGGCCGGACACCGGCACCGCCGCCCGGCGCGCAGCGGTTACGAGCGCTCGGTCCACCGGGTCGCCTGGAACCTCGTCCGCTTCATGCTGCTGACCCCGCCGCTGGCGCTGGCCGCCGACGCCGCCGTCAGCGGACGCGGGGTGGAGATCCTGCCCTTCGCCGTGACGGTGGCCGTGAGCCTCACGCCCGAGATGCTGCCCGTCGTCATGACCGCCGTCCTCGCCCGGAACGCCGTCGCCCTCGCCCGGGACCGGCGGGTCATCGTGCGGCGGCTGCCCGCCCTCCACGACCTGGGCGCCATGGACGTGCTGTGCCTGGACAAGACCGGCACGCTCACCGAGGACCGCCCTGTCGTGGACCGTGCCGTGGGGCCGGACGGCACCCCCGATGCGGAGGTGCTGCGCTGGGCGGCCGTCAATGCGCTGTGGACCCTCCAGCTCGCCGAGACCCCGGTGCCCGACGCGCTGGACGAGGCGATCCTGCGCGCGGCGGCGGCCCGCCCCGAGGTGGCCGGCTGGGACGAGGAGCACGAGGGCGTGGCGGCCGTCCCCTTCGACCCGGCCCGCCGGCTGTCCACCGCCGTGGTCCGCACCCCCGGACGGCTCGGCACGCACACGCTCGTCGTCAAGGGCGCGGTGGAGGCCGTGCTGGAGCGGTGCGCGCTGGAGGAGCCGGAGCGGGAGGCGCTGCGCGAGCGGGCGGCACGCTGGGCGGACGACGGGCTGCGGCTGCTGGCCGTGGCGACCGCCGAGCGCCCCGCCCCGGCCCCGGGCAAGAACTACGGCACGGCGGACGAGCGCGGGCTGACCTTCGCGGGACTGGTGGCGCTGCGCGACACGCTCACCACCGACGCCCCCGAGGCGCTGCGGGCCCTGCGGGACAAAGGTGTGGAGGTCAAGGTCCTCACCGGCGACCACCCGGGCACCGCCGAGCGCACCTGCCGCGAACTGGGTCTGGACCCCGCAGGCGGTGCCGTCCTGACGGCGGACCGTATCGACGCCCTCGACGACCGACAACTGGCGGGCGCCGCGCAGCGGGCCACCCTGTTCGCCCGCTGCACCCCGCACCACAAGGCCCGCGTCGTCGCCGCGCTGCGGGCCGCCGGGCGCACCACCGGCTTCCTCGGCGACGGCGTCAACGACCTGGCGGCGCTGCGCGCCGCCGATGTGGGGCTGTGCCCGCGCGACGCGGTGGCCACCGTCCGGGAGAGCGCCGACGTGGTGTTCGGCGAGCGGCCCTTCGCGGCGCTGGACGAGACCGTCACCGCGGGGCGCCGCAGTGGCGTCTCCCTCGCCTCTTACCTGCGGGTGGCGCTCTCCTCGAACTTCGGCAACGCACTGGCCATGCTCGTGGCCGTCCTGCTGTTCCCGTTCATGCCGATGCTGCCGGCGCAGGTGCTCCTGCAGAACCTGTTCTTCGACGCCGCCCAGCTCACCTTCGCCTTCGACCGGCACGGCCCCGCCGCGCTGCGTGCGCCGGCGCCGCTGCGCCCCGGCGAGATCCTGCGGTTCGTCACGGTCTTCGGCGTCCTGAACGCCGCGGCCGACATGGCCACCTTCGCCGTGCTGGCCGCGACTGTGCGGGGCGCGGCGGGCGAGGCCGGCCAGGCGCTCTTCCACGCCGGCTGGTTCACCGAGAACCTGCTGACCCAGGCCATGGTCATGGTGCTGCTGCGCACCCGGGGCCGCCACCGGCACCGGGGCCGCCCCGGGCCGGTGGCGTGGGCCGCCGTCCTGCTGGCCGTCACCGGCCTGCTGCTGCCCCTCACCCCGCTGGGCCCGGCCCTGGGCATGGTCCCCGCGCTCACCCCCGTCTCGTACGCGCTGCTCGCCGCGGTGCTCGGCCTCTACGGTGCCGCGCTGGCGGTGGCGGTGCGGCACTACGGGCGGCGCCTCGCAGCCGGCCGGGCGGGCATCGGCCTTGCGGCCGGCCGGGGTGCGGCCGGCCGTCAGCCGTAGGAGAGGTCGGCGCAGGGATCGTCGGCGGCCGAGCGGCCCTTGTCCCGCGCGGACTTGCCGCCGCCCGGGGAGCCGTCGCCGTCCTGGCCGGGCCGGTAGTCGGCCCCGAGGGTGACGCTCAGCCCGGGGCTGTCGGAGCCCTCGACGGTGGCTCCGGGGAAGAGCGCGGCGAGGTCCTTGGCGCGGGACGCCTCGCCGGGGCCGTGGGTGACGACGGTGCTGGTGTGCTGCTGGGTGGCGGCGTTGCCGCTGCCGGCCACGGTGTAGTGGTGGGAGCGCAGCATCTTCGCGGCGGAGGCGGCGAGCCCGGCGGTGGTGGTGCCGTTGTAGACGGTCACCTCGACGCCCTTGCCGGAGACGGGCTTGACCGAGGGCTTCGGGGAGGGGGAGTCGGCGTCCTTGTCCAGGGCCCGGTCGGCCTTCAGATCGGCCCACAGCTCGTCCGCGTCGGGATGGACGACGGCGACCCGGCTGCCCTGGTAGCGCCACGGGACGGTGACGAAGCGGGTGTTCTCCAGGTCGATGTCCTTGAGGGACATGGCGAAGTCGACCATCTTCTTGGGCGTCCCGAGTTCCTCGTCGACCGTCATGGACTCGGTGGCGGCGTCCGCGAGGGGCAGCAGCGTGGTCGGGCTGAACCCTTTCTCCTTGATCTTCTTTATGAGTGATCCGACGAACGCCTGCTGGCGTTTGATCCGCCCTATGTCGGAGCCGTCGCCTATGCCGTGCCGGATACGGACGTAGTCCAGGGCCCGCTGTCCGGAGACGGTCTGCTCGCCCTCGCGGAAGATGCGCTTGCCGCGGGAGCCCCGGTTGGGGTTCAGATCGCCCTGGTAGAGGTCTTTCGGCACGCACACCGGGACGCCGCCGACGGCCTCCGTCATGGCGGAGAACCCTTTGAAGTCGACGACCACGGTGTGGTCCACGCGCAGGCCGGTCAGCTTCTCGACGGTGTTCTGGGTGCAGGCCGGGTTGCCCTGCGCGGTGCCTCCCACGGAGAAGGCGGCGTTGAACATGGCCTCGTGCCGGGTGGCGGTCCAGCTGCCGTCCGGGAGCTTGCACGGGGGGATGTCCACGAGGGTGTCACGGGGGAAGGAGACGGCCACCGCGTGCTTGCTGTCGTCGTAGACGTGGAGCAGGAAGGCGGTGTCGGAACGGCCCACGTCGTCCTTGCGTCCGCCGCCGAGCCGGTCGTTGCCGCCGGTGCGGGCGTCCGAACCGATGACGAGCACGTTCTGTCCGCCCGCGCTCGCCTGGGGCCGGTCCTTGCTCAGTCCGTCCGCACCGAAGGTGTCGATGTTGCCGCTGAAGTGGAAGTAGAGCCAGCCCACCCCCGCGGTGAGGAGCACCAGCAGGGCGAGCGCGGTCGTGCCCGCGATCCGGGCCTTGCCCCGTCTGGCCTGCCTCCGGCGTGCTGCCCTGCCCTCGGCTCGGCTTCCCGCGTCCCTCGCGCGGCGGTCCGGCATGCGTGCTCCTCGTTGCAGCAGCTGCCCGGGTGGGGGCTGTTGCACCCCGCACCGGGTTGTACAGTTGCGCAATGTAGCAAGTGATGGAGGGAAGGGAGACGCCGGTGTTGCGCAATGGTCTGGAGCCCTGGCACCTGCTGGTGGTGGCGCTGGTGGTGGTCCTGGTGTTCGGCTCCAAGCGGCTGCCGGACACGGCACGCGCGCTGGGCAAGTCCCTGCGCATCCTCAAGAGCGAGACGCGGGCCATGAAGCGGGAGGGCGCGCAGGAGCCGGCACCCCGCCCCGCGTCCACGGGGGACGCGCCGGCCGTGCGGGACAGCGCCTGACCGGGCGGGCGGGGTGCCGGGATCTCGGTGGGCCGGATTACAGGTCGAACTCGTGGGGCGGCAGGCCCAGTGTGTAGCAGGCCTCGCGGACGACGGCCTGCTCGTCCTTGTCGAAGTCCCCGTCCGCGCCGCCGATGACGATGCCGATCTGGATGACGGCACGCGCCTCCGCCGGCTTCTTCTTGGCCTTGGCGACCTCCTGGAGGATGCTGACCTTGCCGAAGTCGAAGTCGGCGGTCAGCTTGTCGCAGTTGGCCTCGAACCGGGCCCGCAGATCGTCGGCGGGGAAGTTCTGGAGCACCTCGTTGGTCGCGATCAGCTGGGCGACCTTGCGCCGCTCCTCGGGGTCGATGTTCCCGTCGGCCGCGGCGACCAGGGCGCACATCGCCATGCTGGCGTCACGGAAGGCGCCGCTCTTGAGGTCGTTCTTCTTCGCCTCCAGCTGGCTCTGCATCGCCTGAGCCGATTCCTTGATGCGGTCCCACAGGGCCATGAGCACGTAGTCCTCTCGGGGGGCGCGCCCGGCTGTCCCGGGCGCGCCGGAAACAAAATCTACAACGGTGTAGAAGCTAGCAGGATGGAAGAGGGGTGCCGTGCCGCCCGCCGGGGCCGAGCCCGCGGCGGACGGCACCCGCACGCTCGCTCAGACGTTGACGCCGAAGTCGGCCGCGATCCCGGCCAGTCCGGAGGCGTAACCCTGGCCGACGGCGCGGAACTTCCACTCCGCGCCGTGCCGGTACAGCTCCCCGAAGACCATGGCGGTCTCCGTGGCGGCGTCCTCCGTCAGGTCGTACCGCGCGATCTCCTGGCCGTCCGCCTCGTTGACCACCCGGATGAAGGCGTTGCGGACCTGGCCGAAGTTCTGGCCCCGCGCCTCCGCGTCGTGGATGGACACCGGGAAGACGATCTTGGCCGCCTCGGCCGGGACCGCCGCCAGGTTCACCTTGATGACCTCATCGTCGCCCTCGCCCTCACCGGTGAGGTTGTCGCCGGTGTGCTGGACGGAGCCGTCCGGGCTGGTGAGGTTGTTGTAGAAGACGAAGTGCTGGTCGGTGAGGACCTTGCCGCCCTCGTCGCACATCAGGGCCGAGGCGTCGAGGTCGTAGTCGGCGCCGGTGGTGGTCCGCACGTCCCAGCCCAGGCCGACCAGGACGGCGCTCAGCCCCGGTGCCTCCTTGCTGAGCGAGACGTTGCCGCCCTTGGACAGGGAAACTCCCACGTTGTTCTCCTTGGTGCTCTCGTCGGACCGGTGTCCGGGCCTGGGTGCCCGGACGGGGAACCAAGGAAAATCTACAGCACTGTAGAAGTTGCTGGAGGCGGGTCCCGGCACCCTCTCCCGGCCTCCCGCCACGGCGGCCCGACCCAGCACGGGCGGACCCCGTCACCGCGCCAACGGGCCGCCGGACAAAGGGAGAACCAGGCTCGCGGCGACACCCAGCACCACCGAGGCGCCCGCCGCCGCGCAGGCCACCACCGCCGCCGGCCCCACCACCGCGCGGGCGGCGGCACACGGTTCGGTTCCCGAGCAGGCGGCCCGCACCCAGCGCAGGTAGTAGAAGAGGGACGCCACGGTGTTCACGGCGGCGAGCACGGCCAGCCACCCGGCGCCACCGTCCACAGCGGTGGTGAACACCTCCAGCTTGCCCAGGAAGACCGCGGTCGGCGGCGTCCCCACCAGGCCGAGCAGACACACGACGAGCCACAGCACGAGCCATGGCCGGGCCCGCCACAGCCCCCGGTACTCCGCCAGCAGCCGGGCACGGGGCAGGGCGCAGACGACGGCGAAGGCCCCGAGGTTGGTCAGCGCGTAGGCGGCCAGGTAGTACAGCAGCGCCGACTGCGCCTGGCCGCCCCGGCCGGAGGCGGCCAACGGCAGCAGCAGATAGCCGACCTGGCTGACGGTGGAGTACGCCAGCAGCCGCAGCACGTCCGTCTGGAAGAACGCGGCCAGATTCCCCAGCGTCATCGACGCGGCGGCCACCACGGCCATCAGCGTGTGCCAGGGCCCGTCGGCCCCGGCGAGCGGCACGGCCGTCAGCCGCCACAGCGCGGCCAGCGCCCCCACCTTGGGCACGGTCGTCAGCAGTGCCGCCACCGGCGGGGCACTGCCCTGCACGGCGTCCGGCACCCAGAAGTGCGCCGGCACACCGCCCGCCTTGAACAGCACACCGGCCGACAACGCCACCACACCCGCCGCCACCAGGGCCGAGGGCGCGTCCGGCAGCGCGGCGGCGAGCCTCGGATAGGAGCTGGCACCGCCCGCCGCGTACAGCAGGGTGATCCCCGCGAGCATGACGACGCCCAGCAGCGCCCCCGTCACATAGAACTTGAGCGCCGCCTCGGTGCCCCGCTCGTCCTTGCGGAACCCGGCCAGCGTGTAGGAGGGGACGCTGGTGAGCAGATACGCCGCCGCCAGCAGCAGCAGATCCTGGGCGCCCGCCAGCATCAGCGCCCCCAGCGCGGTGAGCTGGATCAGGACGTACAGCTCGCTCTCCCGGGGGTGCGAGCGGAACGGTACGAAGCTCAGCAGCAGGACGAGCAGCGTGCCGGACAGCACGACGACGCGCGCGGTGCAGGTGACGGGATCCACGGCGAAGGCCCCGCCGAACACCGTGCGCGGACCGTCCCCCGCGACGGCCGCCGCCACGATGCCCGCTCCGCACGCGGCCGTCGCCCCCGCGCCGACCAGCCACTGCCGGTGCCGGGGCAGCCACGCGCCCGCCAGCAGCCCCAGCACCGCCGAGGCCGCCAGGAACACCTCCGGCAGCAGCCCCGCCGGGTTCTCGTCCATCGCCGTCATCAGCGTCACCGCACCGTCAGCCGCCCCGCTCATCGGCCGACGAGCCCCAGCAGCGTTCGGGAGAACGGCTCGATCGCGTCCAGCACCACCCGTGGGAAGAGGCCGAGCGCTACGGCGAGCACCAGGAGCGGGACGACGGCGGCGATCTCGTGGCGGCGCACGTCGGGGAACGGCCGGCCGGTGCCGGGCGCCACAGGCAGCCGCAGCGGCCCCAGGAACACCCGCCGCAGCGCGCCCAGCAGCAGCGCCGCCGTCAGCAGCAGGCCGAGAACGGCCAGTACGGTCGCCAGCGGGCGCGGCCCCAGGCTGCCGGCCAGCACCTGGAACTCGGCGACGAACCCGGACAGGCCCGGCAGTCCCAGCGAACCGAAGACGGCCACCCCGGTCAGCGCCGCGAACACCGGAGCGCGGGCGGCGAGGCCGGAGTAGGCGGTCATGTCGTAGGTGCGGCCCCGCTCGTACAGCACGCCCGCGAGCAGGAACAGGGCGCCGGTCAGCAGCCCGTGACTGACCATCTGGAAGACCGCACCGCTGACCGCGAGGCGGGCGGCGCCGTCGGCCGTCCCCGCGGAGCCGGCCGCCGCACCGAGCGCCAGCAGCACGTACCCCATGTGGTTGACGGAGGTGTAGGCGATCATCCGTTTGAAGTCGCGCTGGGCCAGCGCGACGAGTGCCCCGTACAGCACGGAGACCACACCGACGACCACGAACACCAGCGCGAACTCCCGCCACCGGTCCGGCAGCAGCGGCATCGCGATCCGCAGGAACCCGTACGTGCCCATCTTCAGCAGCACCCCTGCCAGGATCGCGGAGCCCACGGCCGGTGCCTCGGTGTGGGCCGGCGGCAGCCAGGTGTGGAACGGCACCGTCGGCGTCTTGATCGCCAGACCGGCGCCGACGGCGAGCAGCACCAGTGCACCGTAGAGGGGACGGCCCGCCGTCACCTCACCGCGCGCCAGGGCCACCATGTCGAACGTGTGCGGTTCCGCGGCCAGGTACAGGCCGATGAAACCCAGCAGCAGCGCCAGCGATCCGGTGAAGGTGTAGAGGAAGAACTTCACGGCCGCGCGCGGCGCACCCGGACGGTGGCCCCAGCCTGCGATCACGAAGTACATCGCCACCAGGGACAGGTCGAAGAAGACGAAGAAGAGGATCAGGTCGAGGGCCGCGAACAGGCCCAGGCACGTGGTCTCCAGGAAGAGGAACAGCGCCGCCAGCAGCCGCACCCGGCGCGTCATGCGCAGCGCGTGGACGGCGCAGGCCCAGAACAGGACGGCGGTGAGGGCGAGCAGCGGCAGCGACAGCCCGTCCACCCCGACGTGGTAGCCGATCCCGGCGCTGGGGATCCACACCGCACGGGTCTCGTGCGTCATGCCCCCGCCGCTGCCGTGGCCCGCCCACACCGCGAGCACCAGCGCCACCTCGACGGACGAGACGGCCACCCACACGGCGCGGACCAGCAGCGGCGGCGTCGTCCGGGGCAGGCACAGCAGGATGCCCGCCGCCACGGCGGGCAGGAAGACGAGCGCCGTGAGCACGCGCGGTCACCTCACGAGGACGAGGACGAGGGCCAGGACGGTGAACGCCGCCACGGCCTGGGCCAGGTACTGGTGCAGCAGGCCGCTTTGCGGACGCCGCGCGAGACGGCCCAGCCGGCGCCCCGCCGCGCCGACTTCCTCCACCGCGGCGTCCACCGCTGCCTCGACGCGGCGGTCCGTGAAGGCGGCGCAGCGCACCGCGCCGGCGGCCAGCGCGTGCACGCACCGGTCGAGCACCCGGTCGTCGAACGCGGCCAGTGCGGCAGCCAGCCGGCGCACCGGCCGCACCACACAGACCCGGGCCGCCCGCTCCAGACGCAGCCAGTCCCGGGCCGCCGCGACCACCGCCGGCGGCAGTACCGTCCGCCGCCCGCCCAGGACCCACGCCGCGCACCCGGCCACCACGGCGAGACCGGCGGACAGCAGCAACTCGCCCGCACCGGGCGCCGGTCCGCTGCCGCCGCCCACCGCACGGCCGAGGGCGGCACGCGGCCCGGGCAGCGCGAGGACGGCCAGCCCCGGCACCGCCGCCGCCGGCACCGCCAAGGAGACGGCGACCGGAACGCGGCGCGGTGACGCGGCCCGGCGCACGGCAGAGCCCGCAGCTCCCCTCTCCACCGGCTGCCACACGTACCACAGCGCCTTGACGCTGTAGCAGGCCGAGACCACGGCCGCCGCCAGCCCCACCGCGTACAGCCACGGGTCGTGGGCCAGCGCACCGGCCAGCACCAGATCCTTGGCCGCCCACAGCGACAGCGGCGGCACCCCCGCCAGCCCCAGCGCCGCAACGGTGAACGCGGCTCCCACCGCGCGGTGCCGCCGGGCCGCACCGCGCAGGCGCGTCAGCGACTTGGTGCCGAGCCGCGCCAGCCACCAGCCGCTGACCAGGAACGCCAGACTCTTGGCCGCCGCGTGCGCCATCAGTTGCAGCGTCCCGCCGGTCGTCGCCGCCACCCCGGCGGCCAGCACCATGAACCCCGTCTGCGCACAGGTCGAGGCGGCCAGCAACTGCTTGAGGTCGCGCTGTGCCAGCGCCACCAGGCCGAGAGCCAGCGCGGTGACGGCGCCCGCCCAGGCGACGGCCGCGCCGCCCCAGCCGGAGGCGGCCGTCAGCGGGGACAGCCGCAGCAGCAGATAGGCGCCGGCGGCCACCATCGTCGCCGAGTGCAGCAGCGCGGAGACGGCGCTGGGACCCTGCATGGCGCGGGAGAGCCAGAAAGCGAACGGCAGTTGGGCCGATTTGCCGAGCGCGGCGGTCACCACGCCTGCGGTGACCACGTGCAGCCACGGCCCCGCGGCCTCCGGGAGCCGGTCCAGGCGCAGGGAGCCCACCCCGCCGGCCAGCGCCGCCCCCGCGGCCACGTACAGCCCCAGGTCGGCGGCGCGGGTGGTCACGAACGCGACCTGTGCCGCCTCCGTACGCGCCGGCTCCCGCCACCGGTGGCCGATCAGCGCCCACGAGGCGGCGCCCATCACCTCCCAGCCCAGCAGCAGCGTGGTCAGCGTCGTCGCGGTGACGGTCACCAGCATGGCGGCGGCGAACAGCAGCATCAGCCCGTGGAACCTGGCGCGGGCCCCGCCCTCGCGGCCGGCCGCGGCGAACAGCAGGACGGTGACGGTGGCGCCCGCAACCGTCACCGCCAGCGGGCCCGACATCCCCGCGGCCGACAGGCCCAACGGCAGGCCCTCAAGGAACGGTGCCGAGACGGCCGCGGCCTCGCGGGCGGCGGCCACCGCCAGAGCGAGTGTGCCCAGCGCGGCGGCCACCGCCGTGCCGGGTGCCACCCGGTCGGCACGGCGGCCGGCGAGCGCCAGCACGCCGCCGGTGGCCGCCGGCACCCCGGCCAGTGCCCACACCAGTGCGCCCGCCTGCCCGCTCACTCCCGCAGCTCCGCCGCCATGTCCGTCATATCGGCCTCGCGGGTGCGGAACAGCGCGGTGACGACGGCGAAGCCGACGGCCATCTCCACCGCCATCACGGTCACGGCCAGCACGATCAGCACCTGCCCGTCGGCGGTGGGGGACAGATGGCGCCAGACCCCGGCCGCGCCCAGGATCACCCCGCCGAGCATGAGTTCCAGCCCCATCATCAGCATCACGACCGACTGCTGCGTCAGCGCGCCGAACAGGCCGACGCAGAACAGCGCCGCGGCCACCAGCAGTGTCGTCTCCAAGCTCACCGTCCGACACCTCCGCGCGCGGGATCGTCCGCCCGGGGCGCCCGCAGAGCGTCCCCGAAGCGGTCGTAGCGGCCCCGGCGGGTGGCCAGCACGACGGTGGCGACGATGGTGGCGAACAGGGCGAGGCCCAGCGTCATCATCGTCAGCATGTGCGGGCCCATCAGCGACTCGCCCAGCGCCCGGGTCGCATCGTCGCCCGGTCGGCCCCGCCGGTGCGGCCAGGGCGCGAGCACGATCCCGGCGGCCAGCAGCACGAACAGCCCCCCGCACACCACGGCGGCGCCCTTGGTGTTGTGCAGCATGGACATCGGCATCAGCCCAGCCGGGTTCATCATGTACATCACCATGAACACGGCCATCAGGGCCATTTCGACCGTCATCATCAGCACGATGACGACGCCCAGGTAGTCCAGGCCCAGCCGGACCACCAGGCCGCCCACGCACAGCAGGGACAGCAGCAGCGCGTAGGTGGCGCGGGCCATCGAGTCGAAACGGAAGACCATGACCCCGGCCGCCACGGCCACGGCCGACAGCACCCAGAACACCACGTCGCCGAACACGAGCGGAACCTCCCCATTCCCCTACCGGCGGCCGAGCACCACGACCGCGACCACGAGGGCCTGAAGCAGCGTCAGCGGCACCAGCACCAGCCACGCGACCTCCATGTACCGGTCCATGCGCACGGGCGGCACCAGATGCCGCAGGCGCAG
>Ga0164243_10011896_pt1 | contig 12374 bp, 7 predicted proteins | sample OricompcompostOP_FD_108781 | JGI IMG/M metagenome (GOLD analysis project Ga0164243, IMG submission 108781) | Organic Plus compost microbial communities from Emeryville, California, USA - Original compost - Organic plus compost (OP) | ecosystem: Engineered > Solid waste > Mixed feedstock >...
CCCACCTGCCGTACCCTGCTCGGGGTTTCTCTTTCCGATTGAGCGTGATGGAATCCCCGGGGGCACGGTGTGGTGGCCCGGCCCGACATGCATCCTTGGAAGGCGGCAGCAAGTGAGCAAGCGGACCGCGGCGACCCAGGCCGTACGCCAACGCCGGCGGCGCGTTTTTCCGCGGCTGGGCGATGTCCGCATCCAGTCGAAGCTCGGGTTGATTCTGCTCGTACCGGTGCTTGCCGTGGTGGCGCTGGCCGGCATCGAGCTGGCGAACGCGGGGCAGACGCTGAGCGAGGCGCGCCAGGTGGACGCCACGTTGAAGCTGAGCGCCCAGGCCGGCAACCTGATCGAGCAGCTGCAGAACGAGCGGCTCGACGCCGCCGAGGCGCTGATGGCCACCGGTACGTCCAAGCACGCGAGCAGCGCCGACGAGTTCCGCAAGCAGACCCGGGCCACCGACGACCGGATCTCCAGCTACCGCGCCGAACGCGACAAGATCAACGACTCGTCCGGTATCGCGGGCAACCTCTCGGTCATCGACCAGCAGCTCGACTCGCTGACCAAGCAGGGCCGGGCCGAGGTGCTCTCGCCCGGCGACGCGACCGTCGCCTCGATCACCTTCCGGTACCAGACGGTCATCTCCGAGCTGCTCGACCTGCGTGACTCGATGACCAGCCTGACCGACGACCGCGCGCTGTCGAACGAGCTCGCCGCCAACGCCGCGCTGTCCGACGCCAAGGAGTACGCGGCACAGGAACAGCTCCAGCTGCTGCGGGTGATCAACGACAGCGGCGGGTTCGACGCGACGACGTTCGAGACCTTTCTCGGCACGCTGACCGACCAGCAGAGCGCGTACGACTCGTTCAACCGGGCCGCCACCGAGACCCAGCGGCAGCAGCTCGAGGAGACCGTCAACGGCACGCAGGTGCAGGAGTCGACCCGGCTGGAGACCGACGCCCGTACCGCCGGGATCGGCCAGCCGCTGGACATCCAGACGAGCGAGTGGAACACCGCGATGGCCAAGCGCATCAACGCGATGCGCTCCGCCGAGCAGATCCTGGACGCGAACTCGGCCGGGCACGCGCAGGAGGCCGTCAACTCGATCGTCCGGCAGGTCGTCGCGGAGGCCGGCGCCGGCCTGCTGGTACTGGTGGTCGCGATCCTGCTCGCGCTGCTGGTGGCCCGGGCCATGGCCCGCTCGCTGCGGCAGCTGCGGGAGGGCGCGCTGCAGGTGGCGTACGAGGGTCTGCCGCAGGCGGTCGGCCAGCTGGAGACGGCCGACTCGATCGGCGGCATGACCCCGGAGGAGATCGCCGGCCAGCTCCGGGACCCGATCCAGGTACGCGGCCGGGACGAGATCGGCCAGGTCTCCGAGGCGTTCAACGTCGTACACCGGGAGGCGGTGCGGGTCGCCGCCGCCCAGGCGGTACTGCGCGCCAGCGTCTCCACCATGTTCATCAACCTGGCCCGCCGGTCCCAGCTGCTGGTCGACCGGCTGATCGGCCACCTGGACCGGTTGGAGCAGGGCGAGGAGGACCCGGACCGGTTGGCGCAGCTGTTCCAGCTCGACCACCTGGCCACCCGGATGCGCCGTAACGACGAGAACCTGCTGGTCCTCGCCGGCGCCGACTCCAGCCGGGCGCGCCGGGAGGCGGCACCGCTGGGCGACGTGCTGCGGGCCGCGCAGTCCGAGGTCGAGCAGTACACCCGGATCGAGTTCGGGGTCGTCGACCGGGACGTCGAGGTGGAGGCGACCGCCGTCAACGACGTCGTACACCTGGTCGCGGAGCTGCTGGACAACGCGACCGCGTTCTCCTCGCCGGACACCGCCGTCGTGGTGGAGGCCAGGCGGGTCGGCGACCGCGCGATCGTCCAGATCGAGGACAGCGGTATCGGCATGTCCGACGAGGTGCTCGCCGACGTCAACGAGCGCCTGGCGAACCCGCCGCTGGTCGACGTCGCCGTTTCCCGGATGATGGGCCTCGTCGTGGTCGGTCGGCTGGCCTCCCGGCTCGGCATCAAGATCGAGCTGCGGCCGGCGCCGGACCGCGGCACCGTGGCCGATGTGGTACTCCCGGCGTCCGTGCTGGTGCCGAGCGAGCGCCCGGGACTCCGGCCGGCCAGCCTGCCGACCCAGAGCGGCCCGCTGGCGCTGGAGACGCGGCCCGAGCCGCCCGCCCGGGACGGCGGGTTCCCGGCGCCACCGGAGCCGGCCGACGACCCGATGCCGGGCGTACCGTTCCAGCCGCCGGCCCGGGACACGCTCGCCGACGCCGCCAACGGGCACCGGCTCAACAACGGGTCGAGCGCGCTGCCGCGCCGCCAGCCCGGTGCGCAGGACGCGGGGAGCCCGCCGGCAGCGGACCGGGCCGCCGAGGAGCCGACCCGGCGTAGCCTGTTCGACCCGCCGCCGCGCAAGCGCGAGCCGGAGCAGCCGGGTTCGTTCGAGCAGTCCGGGTACCAGCAGCCCTCGCCCGGCCCGAGCCGGTTCGAGCCGCTGGCCCGCAACTCCCGGTACGACGAGGAGCGGGCCGGTGCGGACCCCGGCCGCGGCACGAACCACCGGCCGGAGCCGTCCGCCGACGACACCGTGACGTTCGACCGGATCCCGGCCGAGCCCGAGCCGACGGACCGCCCCGGTGGCCTGCCACGCCGCCCGACCGGTACGCCACCGCGTCCCGGCCCGCGCGGCCGCAACCAGGAGACGGAGTCCGACCCGGCGGCGTCCCGGCCCGGTACCGACCGCTGGTCCGAACCGTCGGACCGACCGATGGCCGACGAGCTGACGGTCGAGACGCCGCAGCTGCCGGCGCGCGACGTGTGGACGCCGGCGCCCAGCGCGGCGGAGGACTCCCCGCGGTACGGCGAGGGGCGCGTGGACCCCGACGGCGCCGGGCAGCGCGGGATAGACTCGGTCACGCCGGAAACCGGGCACGGTTCCGGGACAGGTCGGGCCGAGATCATCCCGAGGAATGTCGACGACACGATGGAGCTGCCCATCTTCCGCGAGGTCGAGTCGGCCTGGTTCCGTACCAGCCCGTCCCGGCCGCGCAGCACGCCGGACGCCGGCGCGTCGCCCACGCCGACGGCTGCCGGCCGTTCGACCCCGGGCGGTACGACGGCGACCCGGGCCGAGGAGCCGGCGCCCCGGCCGGCCGAGCCGAAGACCCGGCGTACGGTGTTGCCGACCCGGGCGCCGTCCGGTGAGGCGGCGCAGTCCCGTCCCGCGGACCGGTCGGGTGAACCGGCGGTGCCGGGGAACCGTCCAGTGGCAGAGGTTCCGTCCGAGGGGCGGCCGGACATCGATCCGTGGCGTTCGGCCGCGGACAAGGGTTGGCAGGCAGCGTCGGCGGTCACCAAGCCGCCGACATCCGAGACGACCACCGCCGGTCTTCCGAAGCGGCGGCCGATGGCACAGCTTGTTCCGGGAGGTGTGGAGGACTCGTCCCGTCCGTCTTCCCGGAGCCGGGAACGTTCACCCGAAGCGGTCCGTGGGCTGCTGTCCGCGTACCACCGAGGCGTCCAGCGCGGGCGCGCCGGCGGCGGTGATCCGTCGCGGGCGGGCGCCGTGCCCGGGCACAGGAGCACCGGTAGCGGTGCTGGCGAGGAGCAGGAGGCATGACGACCCAGCAGATTGGTACCCAGGACCTCGGTTGGTTGCTGTCCAACTTTGCGGACAGGGTTCCGGGAGTGGCGCACGCGGTCGCGGTCTCCGCCGACGGCCTGTTACTCGCCGCCTCCCGGGACCTGCCGCGGGACCGGGCAGACCAGCTCGCCGCGATCGCGTCCGGGCTGGTCAGCCTGACCCAGGGCGCGTCGCGGTGCTTCGAGGGCGGCGCGGTCCTGCAGACCGTGGTCGAGATGGACAACGGCTTTCTCTTTCTGATGTCGATCAGCGACGGTTCCTCGTTCGCGGTGCTGGCGGCCCGAAGTTGTGATGTCGGGCAGGTGGGTTACGAGATGGCATTGCTGGTCGACCGAGTCGGCGATGCGCTCACCCCGGCACCGCGCGAGGGGACCGCACGGTTGAGCTGAGGGGTCTCGTGGATTCCCTCGGGCTGACGACTCGGTGCGCGATACTCCGCCGCTATCGCGCATCCGGTCGTGACCATCGTGGATCGGGGTGTGGGGCATGGTGAATGACCCTGAAGAGCCGAGCAACGCTCTGGTTCGCCCCTACGCCGTGACCCGTGGCCGGACCCGGCCACGGGTGGAGATCGCGATCGAGGCGCTGGTGGAGACGACCGCACGTGGTCGTGACGCCAGCGTCGTCGGTGGGCGGGAGCAGCAGCTCATCGCGGGGTTGTGTGCCCTGCGGGTGCAGTCGCTCGCCGAGATCGCCGCACGTATGCAGATGCCTTTGGGCGTGGCTCGGGTACTGGTCGCGGACATGGCCGCGGACGGGCTCGTCGCCGTGTACGAGCCGACGATGGTCGGCGACGACGCCGTGGGCACGGAACTGCTGGAGAGGGTGCTGAGTGGGCTTCGGAGGCTCTGACGAGGGCTACCGCCGGCCGAGCGGGCGGGTGACCTCGTCCAAGATCGTTATCGCCGGCGGCTTCGGCGTCGGAAAGACCACACTGGTCGGTTCCGTTTCGGAGATCACGCCGCTGACCACCGAGGCGATCATGACCTCGGCCAGCGCGACAGTCGACGACCTGGCCGGCGTGCCGGGCAAGAGCACGACGACGGTCGCGATGGACTTCGGCCGCATCACGATCGACCAGGACCTGATCCTCTACCTGTTCGGTACCCCCGGGCAGACCCGGTTCTGGTTCATGTGGGACGAGCTGGTGCGGGGTGCGATCGGCGCGATCGTACTGGTGGACACGCGGCGGCTGGCCGACTGCTTCGCCGCGGTCGACTTCTTCGAGCACCGCGGCTTGCCGTATCTGGTCGCGGTGAACTGTTTCGACGGGGTGCAGCTGCACCAGCTGGAGGACGTACGGGAGGCGCTCGCGGTCGGCCCGCAGGTGCCGGTGATCCCGTGCGATGCGCGCAGCCGCGAGTCCACCAAGCAGGTGCTGATCACGCTGGTGGAGTACGTGCTGAACATGCGGCGTACCAGGCAGGCGATGCCGTCCCGGTGACGCGCCCTGGTGGGCCAGCGACGCCCCGTCCGGCGATGCCGGGCGGGGCGTTGTCGTACCGGTAGCACCCCGTGGGGCGGTGCATCGAGCGGGGTGCCATCCGGTGGGGCAGAACTCAGAATCCCCAATACGTGACGGTGAGTTACGTCACGCGCCTAAACTCCTGCCCGGAACACGTGTCGGGTGTCCCGTTCGGGCCGTGCCCGACGACCCCGGCCGTACCCGTGTCGTACGGGTGGGCCGTGCTGACGAGGGGGGAGAGGAATGCGACCACGGGTGGCAGTTGCCGCCGCGGGTGCCGTTGCCGTACTGGCAGCGGTCGGTGCCTGTAGCAAGAACACCGGGTCGGACGAGGGTAGCGGTGGTACGAGCGCCACGCAGAGCGGGTCGATCGCGACCAACCCGGCGGACTCGCGCGGGCCGGCGCCGGGGGTCAAGGGCGCCAAGAAGGGTGGCACGCTCTACCAGTACGCGGAGGCGGACTACGACCACCTGGACCCGACCCGTGCGTACGTGAACAACGCGACGGCGGTGGACAACCTCCTCGCCCGGACGCTGACGATGTTCAAAGACGAGGGCAACGGCAAGCTGAAGCTGGTCGGTGACCTGGCCACGACGCCCGGCAAGGACGTGTCCACCGGGCCGAAGTGCACCAAGTGGCAGTTCACGCTGAAGAGCGGGCTGAAGTACGAGGACGGGTCGCCGATCACGGCGAAGGACGTGGCGTACGGGGTGGCTCGGTCGTTCTCGCCGGACCTGGCCGAGGGGCCGCACTACATCCAGCAGTGGCTGGCGAACAGCATCAACTACAACGCGTCGTACAAGGGGCCGTACAACGGGGGCTCGGCGACGCCGCCCGGGGTGCACGTCTCCGGCAACACGATCACGTTCAGCTTCAAGCAGCCGCACTGCGACATGCCGTTCGCCGCGTCGTGGGGTACCACCTCGCCGCTGCCGAAGGCGAAGGACACCCAGACCAAGCTCGATCAGCACCCGTTCTCGTCCGGGCCGTACAAGGTGCAGACGTACCAGCGGGACAGCAAGCTGGTGCTGGTCCGGAACAAGTACTGGGATCCGAAGACGGACGCGGTCCGGCACGCGTACTTCGACACGTTCCAGGTGGACATCGGCGCGGACGCGGACCAGCAGGCGAACGCGATCAAGTCCAGCCAGGGCAAGGACGCGAACGCGGTGATGGGGGCGAACGTGTCGCCGTCGCTGCTGCCGACCATCCAGGGCGACCCGCAGGTCAAGAGCCGGGTGGCGGCCGGGTACACGCAGTTCGTCTGGTACATGGCGATCAACAACCAGCGGATCACCGATCTGAAGGAGCGGCAGGCGCTGAACTACGGGTTCGACAAGCGCTCGTTCATCCAGACGCTGGGTGGTGCGACCGCCGGTGACCCGGCCTCGACGCTGCTGTCGCCGACCACGATCGGCTACCAGAAGTACGACGCCTACCCGTACAACCTGGAGAAGGCGAAGAAGCTACTCGGCGGCAAGCACCCGAAGCTGGTGTTCGCGTTCGCCAACACGGCGCAGTGGCAGAAGCGGGCCACGAACGTACAGAGCCAGCTGCAGAAGGTGGGCTTCAAGGTCGTGCTGAAGCCGATCGACTCGGCCAGCTACTACACCCAGATCGGCAAGAAGAACAACCAGTACGACCTGTACTTCGCCGGGTGGGGTTCGGACTGGCCGAGCGGCTCGACGATCATCCCGCCGGTGTTCGACGGCCGGAACATCCAGGCGCAGGGCAACTCGACGTACCCGTACTTCAACAACGATGCGGTCAACAAGCGGATCGACCAGCTCACCAAGCAGCCCGCCACGAAGGCGGCGCCGGGCTGGGCGAAGCTCGACAAGGACATCATGACCACGTACGCCCCGGTCGTGCCGGTCTGGTACGACAAGGCGTACCAGCTGTACGGTACGAACGTCGGAAACATGAAGATCGGGCAGAGCACCGGTTGGCCGGTCTATTTCAACGCGTACCTCAAGAACGGTAAATAACGGGCATCGAAAACGGGGGTCGGATCCTAGCGGTCCGGCCCCCGTTTTTGCTGTCCAGCGGTGGCGCGATGGCCGCCCAATCGTTAGCTGGACGTGACGGGTGCAACTCGCCCGTCCTTTAGCTTCAGTACGGGTACCGGCCACGGCCGGGCCCTACCGTGCGCCGTCCGGCCGCGGTGTGATGAGGAGGGAAGACATGCGACCACGGATGGCTGTGGCTGCCCTCGGCGCCGTCGCTGTCGTCGCCGCGCTCGGAGCCTGCAGCAAGAACACGGGGGAGAGCACCACCGGAGGCCAGCAGGCGAAGAAGCAGTCGGGCGGCATCGGTACGGCAGCCGACTCGAAGGGCCCCGCCGCCCCCGTCAAGGGTGCGAAAAAGGGCGGCACGATCAACCTGATCCAGGAAGACGACTTCGAGCACCTCGACCCGGCCCGGGTGTACGTCAACAACTCGCAGGTGTTCGCCCGGCTGTTCCAGCGGCAGCTGACGGCGTTCGTCGACGACCCGAAGACCGGCAAGTCGACGCTGGTCGGTGACCTCGCCACCGATCCCGGCAAGGACGTCTCGACCGGCCAGAAGTGCACCAAGTGGCGGTTCACGCTGAAGAGCGGGCTGAAGTACGAGGACGGGTCGCCGATCACGGCGAAGGACGTGGCCTACAACGTGGCCCGGTCGTTCTCGCCGGACCTGGCGGACGGCCCGCACTACATCCAGCAGTGGCTCGCCGACAGCATCAACTACAACGCCAAGTACAAGGGGCCGTACAACGGCGCCAGCGCGACGCCGCCGGGCGTGCACGTCTCCGGCAACACGATCACCTTCGACTTCAAGCACCCGCACTGCGACATGCCGTACGCGGCGTCGTGGGGTACCACCGCGCCGGTGCCGAAGGCGAAGGACACCAAGACCAAGTACGACCTGCACCCGTTCTCGTCCGGGCCGTACAAGATCGACACGTACCAGAAGGACAACAAGATCGTCCTGAGCCGCAACAAGTACTGGGACCCGAAGACGGATCCGTTGCGGCACAACTACCCGGACAAGTTCCAGGTGGAGATCGGCCCGAACGCGATCGACCAGACCAACCGGGTGATCGCCTCCAACGGCAGCGACGCGTACGCGATCCCGCAGGCGCGCGGTGGTGTCGCCCCGACGATGGTCGACAAGGTACGCAACGACCCGTCGCTGAAGGGCCAGATCCGCTCCGGGTACACCCAGTTCGTCTGGTACCTGGCGATCAACAACATGCGGATCAAGGACGTCAACGTCCGCAAGGCGCTCAACTACGGCATGGACAAGAACGCGTTCATCCGGGTGATCGGCGGTCCGTCGTTCGGTGAGCCGGCGACGACGCTGATGTCGCCGACCACGACCGGCTTTGCGAAGTACGACGCCTACCCGCACGACGTCGCCAAGGCCAAGCAGATGCTGAAGGGCAAGAACCTGAAGCTGGTCTTCGCGTACTCGAACACGGCGGAGGGGCAGAAGCAGGCGACGGTCATCCAGGACAGCCTGCAGAAGCTCGGCGTCAAGATCGTGCTGAAGCCGATCGACCCGGCGAGCTACTACACCGAGATCGGCCGCCGGGACAACCAGTACGACCTGTACCTGGCGGGCTGGGGTTCGGACTGGCCGAGCGGTTCCACGATCATCCCGCCGGTGTTCGACGGCCGGACGATCCAGCCGCAGGGCAACAACGACTACTCGTACTACAACGACGACGCCATCAACAAGCAGATCGACAAGGCCAACCTGATGCCGGCCGACAAGGCCGGCCCGGAGTGGGCCAAGATCGACAAGAGCATCATGACGAAGGACGCCCCGGTCGTGCCGCTGTACTACCAGAAGGAGTACACGCTGCTCGGCAAGAAGGTCGGCGGGGTCGACCTCGGCCTGTCGAGCGGCTGGCCGGAATACACCAGCGCGTACGCCAAGTAGCCGCGCGCGTCGTACGGGCCGGGCTCGCGTCCCGCGGGCCCGGCCCTGGCGTGTCCGTACCGTGGCGGAACGCTGTCGTGGCACCGCGTCCCGTGACGATGTCGCGGTACGGGTCGACTGGGAACGGAATCGTTGTGCTTCCGTGACGGCGGTTCGGGGCAGTTCCATTAGCTTCCTTCTCATCGCTGGCGCCCCGCGGTGGCCAGCCCGCGCGCCGTTCGGCGGCGGTACGAGGAGGAGGAAGAATGCGACCACGGGTGGCTATCGCGGCCGCTGGCGCCGTCGCTGTCGTGGCTGCGCTGGGAGCCTGCAGCAAGAACACGGGCGACGAGGGCAACGCGAACGACGTTGTACGGGCGCAGCAGGGCGGCATCGGCACCGCCGCCGACTCGAAGGGCCCGGCGAAGCCGGTGTCCGGTGCCAAGAAGGGCGGCACCATCAACCTGATCCAGGAGTCGGACTTCGACCACCTGGACCCGCAGCGCATCTACGTCAACAACGCGCAGGTGTTCGCCAAGCTGTTCAGCCGGCAGCTGACCGGCTACGTGGACGACCCCAAGACCGGCAAGTCGACGCTGGTCGGTGACCTCGCCACGGACACCGGCAAGGACGTCTCCGGCGGCAAGTGCACGTCCTGGCAGTTCACCCTGAAGGACGGCCTGAAGTACCAGGACGGCAGCCCGATCACCGCCGACGACGTGGCGTACGGTGTCGCCCGCTCGTTCTCGCCCGACCTGGCGGACGGACCGCACTACATCCAGCAGTGGCTGGCCAACTCCATCAACTACAACGCCAAGTACAAGGGGCCGTACAACGGCGCCAGCGCGACCCCGCCCGGCGTGAAGACCAGCGGCAACACGATCACCTTCGACTTCAAGGAGCCGCACTGCGACATGCCGTACGCGGCGTCGTGGGGTACCACCGCTCCGCTGCCGAAGGCGAAGGACACCAAGACCAAGCTGGACCTGAAGCCGTTCTCGTCCGGGCCGTACCAGTTCCAGACCTACAACCGGGACAGCAAGATCGTGCTGACCCGGAACAAGTACTGGGACCCGAACACCGACCCGATCCGGCACAACTACCCGGACAAGTTCACCGTCGAGATGGGCCCGTCGGTACTCGACCAGACCAACCGCATGATCGCCGACAACGGCAACGACAAGTACGGCATCATGCAGCAGAACGTCGACCCGACGCTGGTGAAGAAGGTCGCCGACGACCCGTCGCTGCAGAGCCGGGTGCTCAAGGGCTACACGCAGTACGTGTGGTACCTGGCGATCAACAACCAGCGGGTGAAGGACCTCAACGTCCGCAAGGCGCTCAACTACGCGCTGGACAAGCGGTCGTACATCCAGGCCATCGGCGGCCCGAACATCGCCGAGGAGGCCGGCACGCTGGAGTCGCCGACGACGACCGGCTACCACAAGTACAACGCCTACCCGCACAACGTGGCCAAGGCGAAGAAGCTGCTCGGTGGCAAGCACCCGAAGCTGGTGTACGCGTACGTCAACTCGGCCAGCGGCCAGAAGTACGCGACGAACATCAAGAGCAGCCTGGAGCAGGCCGGGTTCCGGATCGTGCTGAAGCCGATCGACCAGGCCAGCTTCTACACCCAGATCGGGAAGAAGGACAACCAGTACGACCTGTACAAGCCGGGCTGGGGTTCGGACTGGCCGAGCGGTTCCACGATCATCCCGCCGCTGTTCGACGGCCGGACGATCCAGCCGCAGGGCAACAGCGAGTACGCGTACTTCAACAGCGACTGGGTCAACAAGCAGATCGACCGGATCAACGACCTGTCGCCGGAGAAGGCCGCCGGTGAGTGGGCGAAGCTGGACCAGGCGATCATGACGAAGTACGCCCCGGTGGTGCCGATGTACTACGACAAGGAGTACACGCTGACCGGCAGCAAGGTGGGCGGCTGCGTGCTGGGCAACTCCAGCGGCTGGCCCGAGCTGACCGGCGTGTTCGCCAAGTGACGCCGGTACGCGACTGACACGGTGGCCGGGTCTGCCTCGCGCGGGCCCGGCCACCGTACTGTCCGGACCGGATGCGGTCCCGGCGCGCGACTCGGCTAGGTTCACGGCACCACAGGTCGCATCGAGGAGGGCACATGCGTCAACGTCGCATCGTCGGGGTCGCGTGCGTGGCGCTGCTCGTCGCCGGGTTCGCCGGCGCCTGCAGCAAGAACACCGGCCAGCACGGGACCGGCCCGGCGATCCGGCAGGACGCCGGCTCGATCTCCACCGATCCGGCGGACTCGCAGGGGCCGGCGGACCCGATGCCGGGCGCGGTGCGCGGCGGCACGCTCTACTCGATCCAGGAGACCGACTTCGAGAACCTGGACCCACAGCAGATCTACGTCAACGCGTCGATCGCGGTGGGCCAGCTGTTCACCCGTACCCTCACGATGTTCCGCAAGGACCCGGACACCGGCAAGGACCTGCTGGTCGGTGACCTCGCCACCGACACCGGTACCGACGTGCACCACGACGGCAGGACCTGGCGGTACACGCTGAAGCCGGGCCTGAAGTACGAGGACGGCTCGCCGATCACCGCGAACGACGTGGCGTACGGCGTGGCGCGTTCGTTCTCGCCGCAGGTGGCGGACGGGCCGCACTACATCCAGCAGTGGCTGACCGGCCGTACCGACTACAACAGGAACTACCAGGGGCCGTACGACGGGGGCAGCAGGCGGCCGCCGGGTGTGACGGTGTCCGGCCGTACCATCACGTTCCACCTCCGGCAGGCGGAGCCGGACTTTCCGTTCGCCGCGTCGATGGGTACCACCACGCCGCTGCCACCGTCGAAGGACGAGGGGCCGGCGAAGCTGTCCCAGCACCCGTTCTCGTCCGGGCCGTACAAGGTGGAGTCGTACCAGCGGGAGCACCAGCTGGTGCTGGTGCGCAACAGGTACTGGGATCCGCGGACCGACGCGGTGCGGCACGACTACTTCGACCGGTTCGTGGTCGAGATGGGGTCGTCGTCGGTGGAGACCACCAACCGGCTGATCGCGGACAACGGCGACGACCGGTACGCGGTGCAGGTGCAGCCGGTGGCGCCGGAGCTGATCGGCAAGGTGCTGGGCGACAAGAGCCTGACCAGGCGGGAGCTGGCCGGCTACCTCGACTACGTCCGGTACCTGAACATCAACACCCGCCGGGTCACCGACGTGGACGAGCGGCGCGCCATCAACTACGCGATGGACAAGGCCGGCTTCCTGCAGGCCGAGGGCGGCAGCCCGGTCGGCGACGTGGCGTCCACGATCCAGTCGCCGACCACGATCGGCTATCACAAGTACGACGCCTACCCGACGCCGGGCAACCACGGTGACGTGGCCA
>Ga0164243_10011897_pt1 | contig 12374 bp, 14 predicted proteins | sample OricompcompostOP_FD_108781 | JGI IMG/M metagenome (GOLD analysis project Ga0164243, IMG submission 108781) | Organic Plus compost microbial communities from Emeryville, California, USA - Original compost - Organic plus compost (OP) | ecosystem: Engineered > Solid waste > Mixed feedstock >...
CCTTGGGCTGCGGCGCAAAGCGCCCGATGAAGCGGTTCACCGCCTCGCCGGCGCGACTGACATAATGTTCCACGTACAGAAGCTCGCCGATGATCGCTCCGACCAGCAGCGCGAGCACCATGGCGGGAAGATGGGCGACACGCGCCAGCATGACGACGCCCATGCCCATCGACGCCAGACCGAAAGTCAGCGGCAGGCCCGTGCGCAGACGTTCCGGAATACCGTTGCCGAGCGCGGCTCCGACCACCCCTCCGACGAAAACGGCGGCGGCATTGACGAAAGGACCGATCATATCTGTTCATCCCCTGTTGAAAGGGCGGGCCCTGCCGAAAGGGCGGGAAGCGTCTCGCCCCAGCGGGGCAGGCCGGCATGCTCGAAGCCGAGAAGGCCGATGGCGCGCGCGATGCTGTGCGTAACGACCTCGTCGACGGACGCCGGCCCGGCATAGAGCGCCGGCACCGGCGGGAAGACCACCGCGCCATATTCCGTGACGGACTGCATGTTGCGGATATGACCGAGATGCAGGGGCGTTTCGCGCGTCACCAGAACGAGGCGGCGGCGCTCCTTGAGCACGACATCCGCCGCACGGGTCAGAAGATTGCTCGTCACGCCCGTGGCGATCGCCGCCAGGGTGTGCATCGAGCATGGCGCGACAATCATGCCGGCCGTGCGGAACGAACCGCTGGCGATCGCCGCGCCATATTGGGTCGGCGGGTAAACGACATCCGCCAGAGCCTCGACCTCCTCGCGCGTCAGCCCGGTCTCGTGCTGGCGCGTGAGATCGGAGGGCCGGCTCATGACCAGATGGGTCTCGGCCCCCGCCTCGCGCAGAAGCTCAAGCGCCCTGACACCGTAGCGGAAACCCGTGGCTCCCGTGATGCCCACGATCACGCGTGGCTTGCTCATCGCCATCCTCCTATTCGAAGCCGGGGATGAAGCGCGAAACGTCGACCTCTTTGAATTTCGACCGCTGGAACCTGCTCTTCAGGGCAAACGGAACGGTGCAGTCGAAGATCGTCTTGCAGGCGATGCCGTGATCGCGAATCGAGGGGCTGAACGCCGGATCGGACGACGGATCCAGCGGATGGCAGCGCACGCCCGGAATGAAGACCGTACTTACATCACCCTGATAGCGCGTCTGCATGGCCCACAGCACGTCGTCGGTGTCGAAGATGTCGACATCCTCGTCCACGAGGATGACCTGCTTCAGCTCCGAGAAGGCGGAGAAAGCAAGAAGAGCCGCCTGGCGCTGACGCCCTTCATCGACGGGCGCGCGCTTCTTCACCTGGATGACGGCCAGGTATTTCCCTCCGCCCGATGTATGGGCGAAAACATTCTGCACGAAGCCCGGAAGCGCCTTATCGACCATCTGCAGAATGCTGGCTTCCGTCGGGATGCCCGCCATGTTGACGTGCTCTTCGCTCGGGCCGATCGTCGTCTGCAAAATCGGGTTTTTCCGGTGCGTGACGGCCTTGACCTTGATGAGCGGGATCGCCGGCTTGGCCTCCCCGGTGTAGCCCGGAAATTCCGGCATGGCCTTGCCGGAATTGGTGTTCTGGTCCTCGCGCACGCGCACGTTCGGCAGAAGCTCGCCCTCGATGACGACTTCGGCATTGGCTATCGCGCGCGCCTTCACCGACAGGCATTCGACGAGTTCGACGGGCGCCTTGCGCAGGGCTCCGGCAATGGAAAGTTCATCGAAGCCGAGAGGGGTCGTCGGCGGCTCGAAGCAGGCGCCGACCGCGATCGCCGGATCGACGCCGATGCTGATCGAGATCGGCAGGGGCTTGCCCGCCGCCTCGGCCTTCTGCCGGAAAACGTCGAGATGACGCCCGGGGACGAAATACATCGAGATCTCGTCCGGTCCCTGTATGCACAGGCGGTGAATCGTGACGTCATGTTTCCCCGTCTCGGGGTCCGACCCGTAGCACAGGCCCATGGTGAAATAGGGGCCGGCGTCTTCCTCGGTGTTGGTCGGCGCGGGCAGGAGCTTGCGAAGGTCGAAGCCCGGCTCGTCGGCGCGCACGACGACCTCCTGACAGACCGCGCGCTCGTTCGGAACGACCACCGGATCGAGCGGAGCCGCCACCGAATCCTTCAGAAGAAAGCCGAGCCTGTCGGCGGTGGTTCCCAACAGGCGCGCCACCCGGCGCCGCGATGCCAGCACGCCGATAACGACCCGTTTACCATCATAGCCCTTGACCTTGTTGAACAGCAGGGCCGGTCCGAGCCGCGTCGGCCGCATGACGGTTCCGTGCGCACCCACATAGCGGTAGACCCCCGAAAGCTCGGCCTCCGGATCGACCGGCTCGTCGGTCTCGATATATTCGTCGCCGTAGAATTTCAGAAGCTCCAGCGCGGAGCGCAGATCATGAACGGCTGGCGGGGAATTCGGGATGTCCGGCATGGCAGGCCTCCGTTTCTGTCGTTCCGGAAGGTGCCAGAGGCTCGGGGGGAGGCCTATTCCGTTAAACTACTAAAGCGCGCGAGGTCCGGTTTTTATGCGGTTAACCAACAGGGGCCGCAGCCTCCTCTCCTAGTTAACCGGATGTTCAAGACATCGTGCGTAATTCTTGCCTCTACCGGGCCAAGAAGCGCGCCCGTCCGTCAATTTATGCGTCAGAAGACGCCTGTAGCTGGGGGTTTACGCATGGCCGTCGATCATACGATGCCCATCCTCGTCGTCGACGACTACAAGACGATGATCCGCATCATCCGCAATCTTCTGAAGCAGATCGGCTTCGAGGATGTCGATGAGGCCGCCGATGGTTCCGAAGCACTCGGCAAGATGCGCGAGAAGAAGTACGGACTTGTCATCTCCGACTGGAACATGGAGCCGATGACCGGCTACGAGCTTCTTAAGGAGGTCCGCGCCGACGAGAAGCTCGCCCGCACGCCCTTCATCATGGTTACGGCCGAGTCGAAGACCGAGAACGTGATCGCCGCCAAGAAGGCCGGCGTGAACAACTACATCGTCAAGCCGTTCAACGCGCAGACCCTGAAGTCCAAGATCGACGCGGTCTTCGGCGACTGAGAACATCCGGACAAACAGCCAAGACCGGGGCTTTTCCGGCCGCTTCGTATCGGGGGACATGATGGCCGCAGCCAAGAAGAAGGAGCATTTCCGGGAAATGCGTGCCTATGCCCGCGCCTATGCGGAGAAGGAGCCGAGCTTCGCCGATGTGATGAAGCTTGCCGCCATCGCAGCGGAAAGCATGGAAGCCTTCTGCGCCAGCATGGACGCCACGACCTATCGCGAGCTGCGGGACATCGCCAATTACATCGAGACGATGAAGGTGGAGATCGGCCAGTTTCAGGTCAACGACCTGAAGGAAAGCCGCATTCCGGCCGCCGGCGAGGAACTCGACGCGATCGTGAAGGCAACGGAAGAGGCCACCAACACGATCATGGAATGCGCCGAGGCGCTGCTCGCCGCCGATTGCGCCGATCTCGAATCCTATCAGGCGCTGGTCAACGACAAGGTCATGAAGATCTTCGAGGCCTGCTCGTTCCAGGACATCACCGGCCAGCGCGTGGCCAAGGTGATCGAGACGCTCCAGATGATCGAATCGCGCGTCGGCCGCTTCGCCGAGGCGGTGAACGCCAAGGACGTGGCCGGCTTCCTCGACGAGCGCGAGGCCGCCCGGGCCAGGCGCAAGGAAGAACTCCTGCTCAACGGCCCGCAGCTGAAGGGCCAGGGCATCGACCAGAAATATGTCGACGACATGTTCGGCAAGAAGTGAGCGCCAAGCGCCTGCGCCGCATGGCGCAAGGACCCTGCCCGCGCTATCTATAGCGCGTCATGAACCAGCACGAACGCATTCCGCGCCCGGCCATCGAAGCCGAAATCCGCTATCTTGACGGCGATTTCCGGGTCATCCGGCCCGGCACCTATGTCCGCTGCGCGGTGACCGGCGTCCAGATTCCGCTGGACGAACTGCGCTACTGGTCCGCCGAACGGCAGGAAGCCTATGCCTCGCCGGAAGCCGTGCTGAAGCGCATCGAGGAACTCGGCCTGACGCCGAAGGCCTGATCAGCGCAGAACCGGCGCGAGGCACGCCAGCAGCGCCGCTTCGTCCTCGAAGACCAGATCGACCGGCAAGACCTCGGCCGCCATGCCGAGGCGCGTCCGGGCAAAGCGGGCCCTGTCCTTCTCCGTCGTCACGAGGAGGAGCCCGTCCCGCCTCGCCTCGGCCAGAAGCGCATCGGCCTCGCCTTCCGTCAGAACATGGTGATCGGGAAATTCGACCAGGCGCGCCACATCGGCGCCGAGATCCCGCAATGTCCGCGCGAATTTCCGCGGCCGCCCGATCCCGGCGAAGGCGAGAACCCGGCGGCCCGCGAGGCGGGCCGCCGCATGGCCGTCCGGAACAAGACGGGCGCGCAGCACCGGAAGGCCCGAGCCGGAAGCCAGGCGCGGCCCCTCCTCCCCCTCCCCGACCACGATCATCGCCTGCGCGCGGGCGAACTGCGCCGCAAGCGGCGCGCGCAGCGGACCCGCCGGGAGGCAATATCCATTGCCCGCCCCGTCCGCGGCATCGACGACGAGGAAAGAGACATCCTTCAGGAGCGAGGAATTCTGGAATCCGTCGTCCATCACGACGACATCACCGAAGTCCGCGGCCAGGCGCGCGCCGGCGACGCGGTCCGCCGCGACGATGCAGGGCGCGCGGGCGGCAAGCAGGCGCGGCTCGTCTCCGGTTTCTCCGGGCGTATGCACATCGAGGTCGACGCGCACCGGTCCTTTCAGACGGCCCCCGTAACCACGCGTGAGAAAGACCGGATTGCGCCCGGCCCGCCGCAGGCAGGCCGCGAGCGCAAGCGCCGCAGGCGTCTTGCCCGCGCCGCCCGCCACCGGATTGCCGACGCACACGACGGGAACGGGCGCGCGCGCGCCCGGCGCGCACATCCGCCGCGCGGCGGCAAGACCATACAGGGCGCCGAAGGGCTTCAGGAGCCTCGCTGCGAGAGACGGCGGCCTCCGCCACCAGAAGCCCGGCGCGCGCATCAGAGGCGGGTGAGCGACAATTGCATGAGATAGGGCTCTATGGCGGCGAGCGTCCGCTCCAGAGCCCCGCTGTTGCGCTCGACGACCTCATGGGCGGCGCGGCGCATCAGCGCGCGCGTCGCCTTGTCGTTGAGAAGCCCGCTGACCGCGATGGTGAAGGTCTCGTTGTCGGTGATCTCGAGCGCGCCCTGGGCGTCGTCGAGCGCGGCGTAGACCTCGGCGAAATTCGACACATGCGGCCCGTGCAGGATGGGCACGCCGATCTTGGCGGGCTCGATCGGGTTCTGGCCGCCATGCTGGACCAGCGAGCCGCCGACAAAGGCCACATGGGCGATGCGGTAGAACAGGCCCAGCTCCCCGATCGTATCGACGACGAAGATGTCGTTATTCCAGTCGGGATAGGGCTCGCGCGAGCGGAACGAAATGTCGAGCCCCAGTTCGTCCGCCGCCTCCAGAATCTCGGGCGCCCGCTCGGGATGACGCGGCACGATCACCGTCAGCAGATTGCGCATCTTCTGCCGGATGCGCGCATGTACGCGCATGATGATCTCGTCCTCGCCCGGATGGGTCGAGGCGGCCAGAAAGACCGGACGGTCGAACACCGCGCTTTCGAGGCGCGACAGCAGATCGGGCGGCGCGGGCGGCGCCGGAACGTCGAATTTCAGATTGCCGGCCGTCTCGACGCGGGGCGCGCCGAGCGCCGCAAGACGCCGGCTGTCGGTATCGGACTGGGCGAGGCACAGGTCGATGTCCTTCAGGACCGCGCCGATCACGCCGCCGAGCCGCGACCACCGGGCATAGCTGCGCGGCGACATGCGCGCATTGGCGATGACGGTCGGCACGCCGCGGGCCTCGGCCTCGGCGAACAGATTGGGCCAGATCTCGCTCTCGGTGAAGATCGCCAGATTGGGCTGCCAGTGGTTGAAGAAGCGGCGTACATAGAGCGGCACGTCGAGCGGCAGGAACTGATGGACCGCCTCGGGCGGCAGCCGCACCGCCGCAAGGCGCGCGGAGGTCAGCGTTCCGGTCGTCGTGAGGACGTTGAAGCCGCGATCCGCCAGCGCCTCGATCAGCGGCAGGACCGAGACGAATTCGCCGACACTCGCCGCATGGACCCAGATGAGGATGCCCTCCGGGCGCATGCGGCTGGCGCGCCCGCGCCGCTCACCCATGCGCGTGACCATCTCCTTGCCGCGGCGCGCGCGCCAGCGCAGGAGCCCGCCCGCCAGAAGCGGGCCGCACAGGCCGAGCGCGCCGGTATAGAGCCGCAGGAGCAGAGGCCTATTTGCCATTACGGCGCCTCCAGAGTTTGCCGCCCGCAAGCTCATAGGCGCGCGCGTGCGCGAGGTCGAGCCCGCGCTCGACGGCCTGGCGCGCTTCCTCCAGCTCCTCCTCGCCGGCGTGCGGGGACACCGTGATCCTCTCGCCGAACACCATCGCGCCGCGCCCGAAGGGCAGAGCCAGGGCGGCATCGTCCCAGGTGTCGAGGCGGACCGCCCATTTCGTGACGACCGCGAGCGGATAGATCGGCCGTCCGCTGAGACGCGCGAGCGCGACGATCCCGGCGCCGGCGACGCCGCCGACCTTCGGCACATCGGCCGTCAGGGTGACCGAGCGGCCGGATTTGAGCGTGCGTACAAGCGCCCGCAGCGCCGGCACCCCGCCGCGCCGCGCCACGGCCCGCGAATGAACGTGGTTCGCGCCCGATCCGCGCACGAGATCGAAGCCGAGCTTTTCGAGCGCGATGGCGTTGACCTCGCCGTCGGCATGGCGCGCGACGAGCGCGCTGCCCGGCCAGTCCTGCGGCCAGGCCAGCGGCGTGATGACATGCTGGCCGTGCCAGAGCGCCACGATGACCGGCAGTTCATCCCCGAGCGCGCCCCGGATGTCCGCCGGCTCGCGCCGCCAGCGCGTCGTCGCGCCGATCAGCCGCACATAGGCCGCGATCAGGCTTCCGCCCAGATTCAGCGCAAATGGGCTGCGGATGATCCGTTTGTAGTTCATGAGCCCCGGGGCGCTTGGGTCAGGCGTCGGGGGTCGGCGTGGGATCGAGGAGGCGGTGCAGGTGGACGACGAAATAGCGCATCTGCGCGTTGTCGACGCTCGCCTGCGCTTTCGCTTTCCAGGCCGCGTGCGCCTCGCGGTAATTCGGATAGATGCCGACGATGTCGAGCTTCTGGATGTCCTTGAAGGTGACACCGTCGAGGTCCTCCAGCTCTCCCCCGAACACCAGATGCAGCAATTGTTTGGACGGCACGTCAGTCACGGAAATTCTCCTATCCCGCCCAGGATCGCGGCGAGGCACCTGCCAGAAGCAGGGCCGCGCGAATGGCGGCATTCAGCGGTTCGGCCGCTCCGATCAACGGGCGATGAACGGGTGACGGCAGGTTATAGCGCGGCGGCTCGCCATCGATCTCGAGAAGCTTGCCCCCGGCCTCATGGATGATGAGATCGGCTGCGGCGATATCCCAATCTTTCGACCGCGTCGAGGCGACGGCGGCGTCGACGCGGTTCGCCGCGACATTCGCCAGCCGGTAGGCGAGCGCGTAGACATAGGGCGCGCGGGAAATATCGGCGCCGATTCCGTCGAGATCGTCCATCATGGAGCGCGGTCCGACGATCTGCGCGCCGGCGAGCATCCGGCGGCCGGAGACGACGAGCTTGCCCCCGTTGAGGCAGGCGCCGCCGCCGGAGCGCGCCTGAAACATCTCGTCGCGGGTCGGGTTGAAGATCATGCCGAGGACCGGCCTGCCCCGCTCCACGAGTGCGATCGAGATGACCCAGACCGGCACGCCCTCGACGAAGGCCCGCGTGCCGTCGATCGGATCGACGATCCAGACGCGCTCATGGCCGAGCCGGTCGGGCGTGTCGGCCGTTTCCTCCGACAGCCAGCCGAACGAGGGCTCGATGGCCGTCAGCCGCTCGCGCAGAAAGCCGTCGATGAACATGTCGGCCTCGGTGACGACCGAATTGTCGCCCTTCACCCAGCGCTTGGCGCCGTTCCTCGCAAAATCGAGCGCAATGCCGCCGGCCTCGCGGGCGATCGCCGCGACCGGTGACATCAATTGATCGAGTTCGGCGCCGGACAGGGCCAAGGGGGAGAACTCCGCAACTGCTCAGGCTGAGGGGTTAACCCTGCGCTCCGCCGGGAGCAAGCGCATTGGCGCAGGTTTGCAAGGTAAAGCTTTCGTTATCGGGACGGCAAAGCATTTTATACCAAAACATACAGTCGAAATTGATTAACCAGACACTTTAATCGCTTTTCCAAGCTGAAGACGCACACTCGTCCCGAATAGAAAAGAACTGTCCAGTTGAATGTGACGGTTCGGGGAGCCGAGTTCAGTGCGACGTCAGACAGAAATCATCGAAGCGACGACAATGGACCGGGCGCAGAGGCTCGATCCGGCGCGACTTCCTGTTCGCTTCAGCAGACCCGACGCATCGACCGACAGCGGGGAGCGCGCGGTCATGCTCGACACCGACCGCGTGGTGATGGCCCGACGCCTCGGCGCGGTGGCGATGAAGATCGCGCTGCCGCTCAGCGCCTATCGCGGCGTCGCGCTTCGCCTCATCCCCGGAATGACCGAGGAAGAGGATCGCATCGCGATCGTCCTGTCCCACGCCGATTCCGGTTTCGAGGTCCCGCTCTACGAGGCGGAGGACGACAGCGACGTCATCGCCGAGTGGCGGCTGTGGGGCAATGTGCTCGGCCTTCCGCTTCTGATGGAGGGACTGGACGGCCGCACCGTCGCCGCCGAGAACCGCCTCGGCGAGATCGTGGTGGAGCCCCCGCGTCCGCGCCGTCGGCGGTCCTTCCTGTCCGCCCGCCGTCCGCGTTTCCTCACACGCCGCCGCACGGGCCGGCTGCCGCTCGTGCCCTTCGTGCACCGCGACGAACGCGAGATCATCGCCGGGGAATAACCAGCACACCCTTTCGGAGAGGGACCGCGTCACAGGAAACGCACATCCAATGCGTTTCCGCGTGTTCCCTTTTCGTGTGTTCCCTTTTGAAGGGGGCCGAACGCAGCCTCAGCCCGCCATTGGCGGATCGAGCCGCGCGAACCCCTCCTGCCGCCGATAAGGGAAATGAGGATAGGGCGCCGTGACGGCGCTGGCCTCGTCCAGCTTCGCCACCTGTTCGGGCGTGAGGCTCCAGCCGACCGCGCCGAGGTTCTGCCGAAGCTGTTCCTCGTTGCGCGCGCCGACGATGACCGAGGAAACGGTCGGACGCCGCAGCAGCCAGTTGAGGGCGATCTGCGGAACCGTTTTTCCGGTTTCCTTCGCCACGCTGTCGAGCGCATCGACGACGCGATAGAGATATTCGTCGTCCACAGGCGGGCCGAAGCTGGCGGTCTCGTGCAGGCGGCTGCCCTCGGGCAGCGGCGCGCCGCGCCGGATCTTGCCGGTCAGGCGTCCCCAGCCGAGCGGGCTCCAGACCAGCGCGCCGAGACCCTGATCCGCGCCCAGCGGCATCAGATCCCATTCGTAGTCGCGCCCGACCAGCGCGTAATAGACCTGATTGGCGACATAGCGCGGCCAGCCGTAGCGGTCGGCGACGGCCAGCGATTTCATGATCTGCCAGCCGGAGAAATTGGACACGCCGACATAGCGGACCTTGCCGGCACGGACGAGCGTGTCGAGTGTCGAAAGCACTTCCTCGACCGGCGTGCGGGCATCGAAGGCATGGAGCTGCAGCAGGTCGATGTAATCGGTCTGGAGACGGCGCAGCGCGTGCTCGACGGCGCGGATCAGCCGGAAGCGCGAGGCCCCCGCGTCATTGGGTCCGTCGCCCATCGGCAGACCGGTCTTGGTCGAGATCAGCACCGCATCACGCCGGCCCTTGAGGGCTTCGCCCAGCACTTCCTCCGAAGCGCCGTCTGAATAGACGTCCGCCGTATCGAACAGGTTGACGCCGGCCTCCAGGCAGATGTCCACGAGGCGGCGGGCCTCCTTGGCGTCCGAATGGCCCCAATTGCCGAACAGCGGACCGGCACCTCCGAACGTGCCTGCGCCGAAGCTCAGGACCGGCACCTTGAAGCCGGACCTGCCGAGGGGGCGATAGTCCATAAGTAAATACTCCTTATGAAGCGGGGTTGCATGAGGGCGTCCACGCGGGTCCCTTGCTTGCCCTGGCGGCGAGCAGCGCGGTGGCGATGGCGAGAAGCGGGAACAGCGCGGCGACGAGCGGCACCAAAGCGAGGCCCGGCCCGTGGTCGATGACCATGCCACCGGCCCACGCCCCGATGGCGTTGCCGAGATTGAAGGCCCCGATGTTGAAGCTCGAGGCCAGATTCCGGCCCGCGCCCTCAGCCTTCGAGAGCACCCACATCTGCAAGGGCGCGACAGTGGCGAACCCTGCCGCGCCAAGCAGGCCGGTGAAAACGATGGCGGCGATCCGGCTGTCGAGGGCGAAGGTCATCGCCGCCAGAACGATGGCGAGCGCGGCCAGGGTGCCGAGGATCGCGCCGACGAGATTGCGGTCGGCGAGCCTGCCGCCCAGCAGATTGCCCGCGACGAGACCGCCGCCAAAGACCAGCAGGATCGGCGAGACGGCGCTGTCGTCAAAGCCGGTAATTTCGGTCAGCAGAGGCGCGACATAGGTGAAGACGGCGAAGACTCCGGCATAGCCGAATACGGTCGTCAGGAGTCCGAGCCACACGGGAGGCCGGGCGATGGCGCGCAGGTCGGCCCGCCAGTCGGAGGTTTCCGGCTGTGTCCGATCCCGCGGCACCAGCGCGGCGATGACGGTCAGGGCGATCAGCCCCACCAAAGTCACCGCCCAGAAGGTCGCGCGCCAGCCATGGTGCTGGCCGAGCCATGTGCCGAAGGGCACGCCGAGCACGGTGGCGATTGTCAGCCCGGTGAACATGACGGCGATGGCCGAGGCGCGCCTGTCCTCGGGGACAAGGCCAGTGGCCACCACCGCTCCGACACCGAAGAAAGTGCCGTGGGTCAGCGCCGTCAGAACGCGCGCGGCCATCAGCCAGCCATAGGTCGGCGCGAGCGCGCAGGCGGCATTGCCGATGACGAAAATGACCATCAGGCCGACCAGCACCTGCTTGCGCGGCCAGCGGGCGGTGAGCGCGGTGAGGACTGGCGCGCCAACGGTGACGCCGAGCGCATAGCCGGAAATCAGCAGTCCGGCGGCGGCGATGGCGACATCCAGTTCGCGACTGACCTCCAAAAGGAGTCCCATGATGACGAACTCGGTGACGCCGATGCCGAAGGCTCCGGCCGTCAGGGCGTAGAGCGCCAGCGGCATGATGCAATCCCGATCTGTTCCGAACGATTTCGTCGAAGATAGACCCTCGGTGTTTGATGAAATAGAATGCATATCGAAATATAACTTGTGAGTTGAATTCATCATGGCGCGGCTTGAGGTCAACCGGTCCGGCGAGATGGAGATGTTCGTTCGCGTGGTCGAACTCGGCGGCTTCTCGCCCGCCGCGCGGGCCGCGCGCATGACACCCTCGGCGGTGAGCAAGCTGATCGCACGGCTGGAAGCACGTCTCGGCGCAAGGCTGCTGAACCGCTCGACCCGCCAGCTCCAGCTTACGCCGGAGGGCTGCGCCTTCTACGAGCGGGCGACACGCATCCTCGCCGATCTGGAAGATGCGGAACGCGCAGCGGGCCTCGGCGAGCAGCCGGTCGGGCGCGTGCGCGTCAACACCAGCGCCTCCTACGCCAACCACATTCTCGCGCCCATACTGCCAGACTTCCTGACGCTGCATCCGGGCGTGACGCTCGACATCGTGCAGACCGACACGGTGGTCGATCTGCTTGCCGAGCGCATGGATGTGGCGGTCCGCGCCGGGCCGATGAAAAGCTCCAGCCTTGTGGCGCGCAAGCTCGGCGAGACCGCGCTGACCATTGTGGCCGCACCGTCCTATCTGGAACGCTGCGGCGAGCCGCGCAGCATTGCCGATCTCCAGGCGCACAACCGCCTCGGCTTCGGCTATGCGCGCGCCGTCGATGGCTGGACGCTGCGGGAGAACGGCAAAACCGTCGTCGTCCCGGCGACAGGCCGCGTGCAGGCAAGCGACGGCGAGGGCCTGCGGCATCTCGCGCTGGCTGGCGCCGGCCTTGCCCGTCTCGCCGCCTTCACCGTGCGCGCGGACATCGCCGCCGGACGGCTGGTGCCCGTTCTCGGCCATCTCGATGCGGGCGAAACGGAAGTTTTCCACGCCGTCTATGTCGGGCAGGGCGGCCCCCTGCCCTCGCGCGTGCGGGTGCTGCTCGACTTCCTTGCCGGGAAGGGCACGGTGACGTGAGCCTGACGGACGGGACGGCCGGGGCCGCCCGGACAAACAGCACCCTAAAGCGCGCGGAGCACCGCATCCGCTGTCAGCCCGGCGAACAGGATCAG
>Ga0164243_10011899_pt1 | contig 12373 bp, 8 predicted proteins | sample OricompcompostOP_FD_108781 | JGI IMG/M metagenome (GOLD analysis project Ga0164243, IMG submission 108781) | Organic Plus compost microbial communities from Emeryville, California, USA - Original compost - Organic plus compost (OP) | ecosystem: Engineered > Solid waste > Mixed feedstock >...
CCGGCGCGGCCGCCGCAGCGCGACCGTGTAGCTGGCGCCGCGCATCCGCCGCCGCTCGATCGGCGCCAGCGCGGCGGTCACGCCGTGGCCGACTCTGCGCAGCCCCGCGACGGCGCGCCGCCGGCGGGCGCAGGCGGCCAGCGACTCGCTCCAGCCGAAGCCGTTGGAGCGGCGCGCGTCCTCGTCGGAGGCGGTCACGAGCGCGGTCTCGAGGCCGACGCGGGCGCCCTCGCGCACGAGCGCTCCGGGCGGGATCAACGCGAGGTGGCGCGGCGCGTCGACGTGCGCCCACAGCCCGCCGAGCGCGCGGCGCTGGAGCGCTTCGGGATTCGGCGCGACGATCAGCGCCACGCCGCCGGGCGCGAGCGCGTCGGCGGCGCTGGCGAGGAACGCGGCCGGGTCGGGCAGGTGCTCGATCACGTGGAAGAGGGCGATCGCGTCGTAGGGGCCGTCGATCGCGGCGGCGGGATCGTCCGACTGCGTCGCCGGCAGCTCGAGCACGCGCTCGATGAAGGCGCAGCAGTCGGGGTCGAGCTCGACGGCGCTCGGCTCGTAGCCGGCGCGTCGCGCCAGCGCGAGGAAGCCGCCGGTCATCGGGCCGACCTCCAGCAGCCTGCCCCCGGGCTGCAGCCGGCGCAGCAGGTCGAGGCGGTGGGGCGCGTTGCGGTCGCGCTCGATCGCCTCCTGCTCGGTCGCCGGCACGCCGTAGTAGGACGGCGGGTAGTAGGGGTCGAGGTCGTCGGGGGCGTTCGCGAGCGTGAGCGTCCCGCAGCTGCGGCAGGCGACGTAGCGGAACGGCTCGTCGGTGACGCGGCGGTTGCGGTCGTGCGTCGTGAACGCCGGCTCGGTCGCGGCGCCGCAGAGGCGGCAGGGGGTGGTGTCGTGTCGGTTGATCGCGGGCTCACCTGCACCGGTCGAGTGACAAGTTGAACAGCGCCGGCGCGCGCCAGCTGCCGTCGGGCAGTCTCGCGGCGCCGCCGTGCAGCCGGAGCGTCAGCGGGCGGGTGCCGGGGAGGCGGACTCTGAACGGCCGCGGCTCCCCGGGCGAGACCGTCCCGCGGACCGCCTTGCCGGCTCCCGCGAGACGGTAGCGAACCGGGTGGTCGCTCAGCGGGTGGGCGTTGACCAGCCCGCTCAGGCAGCGCTGCGCGCCGTGCGGGAAGACGCGCGCGCGGATCGGTCTGCCGCGGTCGGCGAAGTGGTCGCCGTTGGCGTCGCGGAGGATCCACTCGACGCGCAGCGGCGAGCTGAGCCGCTGGACGCCCGCCCACGCGAACACCGGCGGGACCGCGACCGCTCTGCCGTCGAAGCCGACCGTCTCCTGGCCGGCGGTCGTCAGCAGCACCTCCGGCGGCGGGCGCTCGGAGACGATCTCGCCGCTGCGCCAGTCGACCTTCGCCTGCGCCGGAGGCGGCGCGGGGCTGCCTGGCGGCAGGCCGCCGGCGCCCTCGACGTTGACCGAGAAGCGGTAGCCGAGCGCGCTGTTGAAGACCTGCAGCATCGGCATCTGCGCCGCCAGGTCGGGGTGGATCCCGCCGTCGACCGCGAGCGGCTCGGCCGTCCCGATCGGCGCGTCGTGGCCGTCGGCGAGCGCATCGTCGACGAAGTCGAACTCGTCGCCGGGCACGTCCTTCATCGCGACGACGTCGACGAACTTCTTCGCCGGGTGGATCGTCGCCGACAGCTGGTAGGCGACGAGGCCGGCGAGCGCGAGCGCGGCGACCGTCCAGCGCGCCGCCCGCGGGAGGCGCGAGCGCCAGACGGCGGCCAGCGCCACGGCGGCGATCGCGGCGCCGGCGACGACGACGACGGCGATCGTCGCGCGACTGCCGGGGACCTCGTAGGAGGCCTTGCCGAGCACGACGTTGCCGAAGAACTGCGACGTCGGCGCGACGAAGTAGCTGTAGACGTCGCCGGACGGCCATCTGTACGAGGTCGCCACGATCGCGGTGACGGCCGCGCCGCTGACGGCGATCGACCACAGCGGCGGGCGCCGCTTGAAGACGGCGAGCGCGCCGGCGATCACGATCGGCGCGGCGAGCACCGCGAAGTAGCGGTCCTCGTTCATCGTGTCGTAGTAGGCGTAGGAGAGGATCGCGACGAAGCCCAGCGTGAGCCAGGCGAAGCCGCCCTCGACCGGGTCGGGCGGCCGCAGCAGCCCGCGCGCCAGGACCGGGAGCGCGAGCACGAACGGGACGAGCGCCATGCCGATCGCGAGGTGGGCGAGCAGGAGGCGCGTGTTGTCCCACAGCGTCCCCAGCTCGATGTGGGGACGGAGGCGCACGCCGCCGTACAGCTCGCCGCCGATCAGCGGGTCGATGCCCATCCGCAGCAGCGCGACCAGCAGCCCGAGCGCGCCGAGCGCAAGCAGCGGGTGGCGCTTGACCAGCCGCAGCGGCAGCGCCTTCAGCCACGCGAGCGGCCGCTCGCCGTCGGGCCGCTCGAACCAGGCGGCGGCGAGGATCGCGGGGACGATCGCCCCGACCAGCGGCGCCCAGCCGATCCGCGAGAGGACGGTCGCCGCGAGCGTCACGCAGATCAGCAGGTCCGACAGCACGCCGGGCCGGCGCAGCGCGCGCAGGATCGCCCACAGCATGAAGCTCGCCGACAGCAGCCCGACGGCCGCGTTCAGCGTCGTCGTTCCGTAGAAGGCGAAGCTGCCGGTCGAGGCGATCATCGCCGGCGCGAGCGCGCTCCAGCGGCCGAGGCCGAGCTGGCGGCCGGCCAGCCACACGGGCACGACGACCAGCCCCTGGGCGAACGCGCACATCAGGTGCAGCAGCTCGTACTGCTTCGGCGGGTCGTCGGTCAGCGCGGCGGCGATCGCGGCCAGCCAGCTGGTCATCCGCTCCGGGCCGCGCGCGACGGTGCCCTCGAACAGCGACGACGGCGCCGACTCGATCACGCGCCCGAGCAGGACGGCGTTCGACTCGTCGGTGAAGACGAGGTGGCTGTCGAGGCTGTAGCGGGCCAGCAGCGCGGTGACGATCGCCGTCCACGCCGCCAGCGCCAGCAGCGCGCCGTGGCGGGCCAGCAGCGCGCCGGCGCGCGCGAGCGCGGGCGCCGCCGCGCCGACGTGCCGGCTGGGGATGTCTCTCGCGGAGGCGGCCATGAGGTCCGGCTGCCGGAGGCTAGCGGAGCCGCGCTGGAAGGGTGGCGTTCGCACGGGCCCTCAGCGCGGCCGTCCGGCCCTCGTCCCGGCGCGGTACGCCTCGGCGACGCGGTCGAGCGAGCCGGCCAGCGAGAGGCGCTGCGCGTTGCGTCCGAACCACGCCGCCGTCGCCGCGCGCAGCGGCGCGCCGGCGGCGCGCACGCGCAGGATCTCGGCGGCGAGGTCGGCCGGCGCGACCGAGGCGGCGACGAAGCCGTTCTCGCCCGCGTCGACCAGCTCGACGGCGGCGTTGTCGGGCTCGCGCACGACGACGCTCGGGACGCCGCGCGCCGACGCCTCGACGACGACCATGCCGTAGCCCTCGCGCGAGGAGGGCAGCACCATGCAGAGCGCGCTCGCGAGCGTCTCCTCGACCTCCTCGCTGCTGACGAAGCCGGGGGCGCGCGCGACCTCCTCCAGCCCCTCCTCGGCGATCGCGGCCAGCACCGCCGGCCGCTCGGGCCCGTCGCCGAGGATCGTCAGCCGCAGCTCGGGCGCCTCGCGGTGGACGTGGGCGAAGGCGCGCACCAGCGCCGGCACCCGCTTCTCGGGGATGTGGCGGCCGGCGAAGGCGACGAGCGGCTGCGCCGGCGCCGGATCGGGCTGCGCGAGCGAGCCGGCGTACTCGCCGGTGAGGATCGTCGGCTCGCCCCGCAGCCCCTCCTCGCGCAGCCGCGCGGCGTGCAGCCGCGAGAAGCAGAAGGCGCGCTGCGGGACGCGCGCGCACAGCCGCTGGACGAGCGCGCCGATCGCGCCGCCGGCGCCGCCGAGGTACTCGCGCCAGTAGCTGCGCGACCACACCTCGTGCCAGTCGACGACGAGCCGGAAGCGGTGCAGCGGGCGCGCGACCGCGGCCGCCAGCAGCGAGAAGTAGGGGAACGACGCGGTGTGGACGACGTCGTAGCGGCGGCCGCGGCGCAGCAGGTGCCAGAGGACGCCCGCGCCGAAGGTCAGCGGCGGCAGGATGCGGCGCCGCCCGGCGTCGTCGTAGAGCGCCATCCGCGGCCCGACGACCCGCACGTCGACCCCCTCGACGCCCGGGTCGGCCCCCCGCTCCCACTGGCGCAGCGTCAGGTAGGTCACCTCGTGGCCCTCGGCCGCGAGCCGTTCGGCGAGGTTGCGGTACCAGCGCTCGGCGCCCCCGACGGTGTGCGGGAAGAGGCAGTCGTAGACGAGGCAGATCCGCACCGCCCTCACCCCTTCGGCCGGTCGCGCAGCGCGACGTGGTACGCGGCCAGCAGCGCGGCCGGCAGGACGAGCGCGAGCAGGCCGAGCAGCAGCCAGAAGGCCCACGGGCCGAGCGGGCTGAAGGCGGCGGCGCGCTCGGCGGTCGTGCCGACGCCGCTCAGGAGGCTGCCCGGGTCGCGCGTGCGGAAGGTCGTCAGGAAGGCGGCGGCGAGCGGCGCGCCGTCGTCGACCGCGGCGCGCGTGCGCTGGAGCACCCGCGGGTCGGCCGAGGCCGAGAGCGTCGTCGCCGCCTCGCCGGCGTTGCGGACGCAGAGCGTGCCGGCGGCCGCGCGGCGCGGCGGCTCGAACGGCAGCCTCAGCAGGTGCTCGTCGGGGACGATGCGCAGGCGCTGCGCGTAGCCGGGCGCGCGCAGCGTCACCTCCAGCGGCGCGCGCACGAGCGGTCTGCTGAGGTCGAGCAGCAGCTCGACGACGTCGGCCTCGTCGTCGAACACGATCCCCTGCTGGCAGACGCGCTGCCCGGGCTCGAGCGGGATCGCGGCGGGCGCGCGCGAGCCGAGCGGGACCGGCGCGTAGACGATGCCGGGCGCCGTTCTCGTCAGCCGCGGCAGCAGCTCGACGGCGAACGCGGCCGCGAGCACGGCCAGCATGGCGAGCACGATCGCGAGCGCGCCGCGGCGGGAGCGGCCGTCAGCCATAGAACCGCTCGACGGTGAGGATCAGGCCCGACAGCTGCAGCACGATCCCGAACGCGATCACGAGGCCGCCGAGCAGCGGCCCCCAGCGGCGCGGCAGCGAGGTCGCGACGAACGCGACCGCGAGCGCGAACGGGACGATCAGCGGGAGCGCGTAGCGGCCGACGATCAGCGGGTCGGGGCCGCCGAGCAGCGCGAGGTAGGAGACCAGCTGCAGCAGCGCGATCAGCGCGCCGCAGATCGCCGCGAGGCCGACCACGACGTGCCAGCGCCCGCGCAGCTCCCGCCGGCGGACGACCAGTGCCGCGACCGTCCCCGCCAGCGCCAGCAGCACGCCGGCCTCCAGCAGGTCGTAGACGCGCGTCGGGAAGCGGACCTCCAGCGAGCCGAAGGCGCCGAAGAAGGTCTCCACGTACATCTGCCGGAAGCCGTACTCGGGCGCGAGCGCCGTCGGCATCCCCGGCAGCTTCGGCAGGAAGAACTGCCACACCTGCGAGAGGAGGCCCCAGACGCCGAAGCCGCCCTGGTGGATGTAGTCGGTCTGGTTGCCGTAGAGGCTGCCGCCGGTCCCGCCCTGCGTCGCCGCGAACAGGCGGAACGCCCCCAGCCCCGCGACCAGCACGAGCGCGCCGGCGCCGCTCCAGCCCAGCGCCGGGCGCAGCGGCGGGCGATGGCGCCAGCAGGCGAGCGCGACGACGACCGCCAGCGCCGGCAGCAGCGCCAGCCCGCGGCCGTGGACGAGCGCGGAGGCGGCGGCCAGCACGCTCATGCCGAGCACCCGCCGCAGCGTCGGCCCGCGCACCAGCGTGCGGACCGCGAGCGCGGTGAACGCCGACCAGACGGCGACGAGCAGCGTGTCGGCGTTGACGATCCCGGCGGTCGCGGTCAGCTGCGGCTGGAGCGCGACGATCGCCGCCGTCAGCGTCCGCGCCCACGTCCGCGCCGTCAGCTCGGCCGCGGCGAGCCAGGCGCAGACGACGGCGGCGAGGAACAGCAGCACGTTCGCGAGGCGGGTCGCGAACAGCCGCCCGAACAGCGACCGGTCGGGCGACGCGCGGTAGGCGAGCGCCTCGTAGGCGTAGTAGAGCGGCGGGTTCTTGGCGATCGGGTTGAGGCCCTCGCCGTCGGCCCGCTGGCGGTGGGTCGCGTCGCGCTCGAACGCCCGCCAGGCGCCCAGGTCGACGGGGTTCCAGAACGGGCGCGCGTCGGGGACGGCCATCAGCATCCGCAGCCCGAGCCCGTCCATCGCCGCGGTCTGCTCGCTGGAGTGGCTGCCGGCGCCGGCGTACTCGGTCGACGACGGCGCCTTGCCGGTCTCCGCGAGATGCTGGACGTAGGCGAAGTGCTCGGCCTCGTCGGGGCCCTGGAACGGCGGCAGCAGCAGCGCCCAGCCGCAGGCGGCGACGACCGCCGCGACCAGCACCAGCGCGAGCGGCGCGGGGATCGCGCGCAGGCGCCGCGCGACGGCCGGCCGGACGGCTCCCGGGGGCCGCCTCGGCTGCTGCGCCCGAGGCGCGCGCGGATCGCTGGAAGCGGCCATGCGGTGCGTCAGCGTAGCGATTGGGTCGTCCGCCCGAGCTGTCATGGGCAGCGCGCGTCAGGGGAGGCGCCGGGCCTTTCGCTAGCATCATCGCAACTCTGCGGGCCGCTTCCCGTTTCAGGGGTGCTGCGAACCTGCGGCCCGGAACCGAGTCGATGACGACTGCACAGAAAGAGAACGCCCTCGGGCGGACACGCGACGGCGAGGGCGCCGAGCTGCTCGTCTCGGTCGTGATCCCCTGCCTCAACGAGGCCGAGAACATCGAGCAGTGCGTCCGCGCGGCGCGCGAGGTGCTCGACCGCAACGGGATCCCCGGCGAGGTCGTCGTCGCCGACAACGACTCCGAGGACGGCAGCGCCGCGCTCGCCGAGGCGGCCGGCGCGCGCGTCGTCGTCGAGCCGCGGCGCGGCTACGGCAGCGCCTACCTCGCCGGCTTCGCCGCCGCGCGCGGGACCTACATCGTGATGGGCGACGCCGACCTCACGTACGACTTCAACGAGATCCCCCGCTTCCTGAAGGAGCTGGAGGACGGCGCCGACATGGTGATCGGCGACCGGATGAAGAACATCCACCCGGGCGCGATGCCGTGGCTGCACCAGTACGTCGGCAACCCGCTGCTGTCGGGCTTCCTCAACCTGCTGTTCAGAACCGGCGTCAGCGACGCGCACTGCGGCATGCGCGCGCTGCGGACCTCGACGCTCCCGCAGCTGGCGCTGCGCACCACCGGGATGGAGTTCGCCTCCGAGATGGTGATCCGCGCCGCGAAGGAGAAGCTCGACATCCGCCAGTTCGACATCGAGTACCACCCGCGCGGCGGGGAGTCGAAGCTGTCGAGCTTCCGCGACGGCTGGCGCCACCTGCGCTTCCTGCTCGTCCACTCGCCCAACCACCTCTTCATCCTGCCCGGCGCGCTGATGGCGCTCGTCGGCGCGCTGGTCGCGCTGACGGTGATCGCGAACATCAACATCTTCGGCCGCGAGTGGGACCTGCACGCGCTGATCGCCGGCTCGCTGCTGCTGGTCGTCGGGACGCAGGTGGTCGCGCTCGGGCTCTGCGCCCACGCATACGGCACCTACTTCATGAACGAGCGCGACCCGTGGTTCGACCGGATGCGGTCGCGCTACAGACTCGAGCACGGGCTGCTGCTCGGCGGCGGGATCGCGCTGGTCGGCTTCGTGATCGCCGCGGTGATCGTGATCGAGTGGATCGACCGCGGCTTCGGCAGCCTCGGCGAGGAGAGACTGGCCGTGCTCGCGTTCACGTTCGTGATCGTCGGCATCCAGATCTTCTTCTCCTCGTTCCTGATCAGCATCCTCGGGCTGCGGCGCCAGAACGTCTGAGCGCCGCCGCCGCCTGGATCGATCCGGCGCTCGGCGCGCGACGGTCGCTCAGGCGCCGCGCAGCGCCGTCCGCAGGCCGGCCTCGACCTGCTCGGCCGCGCGCGGCCACGTGCGGCCGGCGGCCCATGCGACGCCGGCGGCGCTGCGCCGCGCGTGCAGCTCGCGGTCGTCGAGCAGCCGCGCGAGCGCGCCGGCGAGCGCCTGCGGGTCGGCGGCGGCCAGCTCGACGCCGCCGCTGACGCCCCACTCCGACCGCGTCGCCGGCAGGTCGACGTCGACGCACGGCAGCCCGCAGGCGAGCATCTCCTGCGGCACCAGCGAGGGGTTGGTCAGCGACAGCACCAGCCCGGCGCCGGCGCCGCGGTAGGCGTCGGCGAGCTGCTGGGCGGTCAGCAGCCCCAGCTGCTCGCACGGGAACGGGACCTGCGGCGGTCCGGCCGCGCCGAACAGCGCGATCTGCGTCTGCGGGCGGCGGCGCTTCAGCTCGGCCAGCGCGAACAGGCCGAGCGGGACTGCGCGGCGCTCGGTGCTGGCGCGCGCGTAGAACAGCACGCGGTCGGCGCGGCCCGCCGCTGCTGACGGCGCGGGCGCCGGCGGCGCGTAGCGGTCGTGGTCGATGCCGAGGTCGAAGCTGCTCGCGGCGACGCCGTAGCGCTCCTCCAGCAGCCCGGCGAGCCACGTGCTGGCGGCGATGCAGTGGAGGCCGGCGCGGTAGGTGGCGGCGGCCCACAGCGACTCGGCCGAGGTCGGGTGGAACTCCGGCTCGTGGTCCTGCACCAGGTAGGCGCGGGCGCGGCAGCGGTCGAGCAGCTGCGCGCGGTAGGCGGTCGGCCAGCCGGTCGCGACGACGACGTCGGCGCCCCGCCAGCCGGCGAACCCCTTGCGGATCGGTCCGGCGCAGCCGCCGAACAGCTCGCGCAGCTCGCGCGCGACGGTCGCCTCGTCGAGTCCGGCGTGGCGGCCGCCGGGGTCGTCGAGCCAGATCGAGCAGCGGTGGCCGCGCGCCTCCAGCTGGCGGACGAGGTTGAAGATCGTCGCGTGGCCGCCGCCGCCGGGCGGATACCACGGGATCACGACCGCGACGTCGAGCGCCTCCGCCTCGGCGGCCGCCGGGTCGTGCGGCAGCAGCGGCGCCGCGCCGCGGCGGGCCAGCTCGTCGACGGCGGCGTAGGTCGCGAACGGGCTCGGCTCGCGCCAGCCGCCCCGGCCCAGCAGCCGGCGGGCGACGCGCGTGAGGAGGGGGTCGGGGCGCACGGCGACGGTCAGCCGGTCAGCTTCGCGCGCAGCCGCCGCGTCAGCGGGCGCAGGAGCGTCCACACCGGCTGCATCCGCGGATGCTCGCGCAGCCGTCTGAGCACGCGCCAGGCGCCGGTCCGCTTCAGTCGCAGCGCCGGCTTCGCGAGCCGTCTGAACTCGTCGCGGGCGTGCATCGTGTGGCGCTGGGTGTCGAGCGCGAGCAGCTGGTCGGCGGCGAGCTGGCGCGCGCCGGCGTAGGCGGTCGGCGGCGGATCGCGGCGGATCCGCTCCAGCGCGGCCGCCATGAACGTGCCGGACTGCTCCCAGGTCGGCCAGGCGCGCGCGGTCTCGAGCGCGTTCGCGCGCAGGAAGGTCAGCAGCCGGCGGTCGCGCGCGAGCAGGTCGAGCGCCCGCGTCGTCCCCTCCATGTCGTCCCAGTCGACGACGAGGCCGTTCCAGCCGTGCTCGATGTACTCGTCGTAGCCGGTGACCGGCGCGACGACGCAGGTCGCGCCCATGTGGAAGCCCTCCAGCGGCGGCCCGAACATCCCCTCGACGCGGGAGAGCTTGAGCACGACGTCGCTGTCGGCGTAGACCCTCGCCATCTCGCGATGGGTCAGCGGGCCGACGACGCGGTCGGCAGCCGCGGCGTCGACCTTCGAGGCGTCGCCGGTGACGACCGTCAGGCGATGCGGCTCGCGCATCGCCGCGACGCAGCCGATCGCCTCGTGGACGCCCTTGAACCAGACGTCGGGATTGCCCTCGACGACGATCCGCAGCGGCTCCTCGACGCGCACGTCGAGCTGCGCGGGCGAGTCGAAGACGGTCTTGTCGATCCCGTTGCGGACGTAGAGGCAGGGCGCCTCCGGCCGGATCCGCGCGAGCGTGTCGGCGATCCATCTCGCCTCGGTGACGAACGCGACCGGCAGGTCGAGCACCGTCTCGGCGGCGGCGCGCTCGGCGGTGCCGCGCTCGTAGAAGCGGTCCTCGAGGCTCTGGACGAAGTGGACGTAGCGCTCGGCGTCGAGCTCGAACAGCGAGTAGACGGTCTCCCACCAGGTCGCGACGGCGACGTCGAAGCGGGTGGCGCGCGCGTCGTCGAGGCCCTCGACGTGCAGGTGGGCGAGGCCGTCGAACTGCCATGGCGCCGCCTCCTGCTCGCGCACCAGCACGAGCGTCACGTCGTGGCCGTGTCTGAGCGCCAGCTCGCGCGCGTGCTGGACGACGACGCCGACGCCGCCGGACAGCTGCAGGTCGTTGAGGAGGAACGCGACCTTCACGCCTGGCCGCCGGCCGCGGGCGCGTCGGAGACCTCGGCCGGCGCGGCGGCGGGCGCCGTCTCGCAGGCGGCCAGGCGCCGCTCGAGCGCCGCGATGGCGGCCGCGCTGTGGAGCAGGTCGCTCTCGCGCTGGCGCTCCCAGCGCCGCTGGGCCTCGACGTCGGCCTGCGCGACCGCGGCGGCGGGGGCCGGCGCGCACAGCTGCTCGACGCCGGCGCCGAACGCGACCACGACGTGGGAGGGAACGCCGGGGGCGAGCGCGAACGAGGCGCTGCCCTCGGCCCGCTCGCCGGCCGGCAGCAGCGCCGAGCCGGCCAGCGCGACCTGGTGCAGCACCCGCTGGTCGGCCGGCAGCAGGGAGCGCAGCTCCTCGACCGCTCCCTCGCCCCAGCTGGTCGCGGCGTGCTCGCGCTCGAGCGACCAGTAGGCGTCGTTGGGGACGCTGAGCACGACGCTGCAGCCCGGCTCGGCGGCCAGCTCGCTCAGCAGCGCGACGAGCGGCGCGAAGTCGGCGAGCTGGTGGATCGTCTCCAGGCAGGTGACGCAGAGCGGTCCGTCGCCGTCGGCGAGCGCGGCGCGGACCGCTGCGACGCCGTCCGCGTCGGCGAGGTCGGCGGCGAGCGCGACGGCGTCGCGCGCGGGGACCGCGGCGGCCGCCCGCTCGGCCGTCTCCGCCGCGCGGTCGACGAGCAGGGCGCGGCCCTCGTAGGCGGCGTCGCCGAGTGCGTCGGCGGCGGCGAGGCCGCTGCCGCAGCCGAGGTCGCACCAGCGCGCGCTCGCGCGGATCAGCGGTGCGGCGACCGCGTAGCGCAGCGCGTGCTCGGCGCGGATCGAGGGTCTGGTGTCGTCGGTGATGCGCTCGTGCCAGTCCGGCATGCGGGGCTCCTGTTCGACGCGGAAGCGTATCGGCCGGGGCTGCGGGAGCGCGCCCCGACGGGGCACATCCGTACCATCCCGGCATGCGCCCGCGACCGACCCGCCGCCCGTGAGCCTGACGTTCTCGCGCGCAGCGCTGCCCTACACCGCCCCCAGCGAGCAGGAGCGCCTGCGGCTCGCCTTCGTCGGGCAGGGGACGTTCTTCGAGGCCTGCGCGCTGATGCGCGACACCCCGCGGCTGGAGACGCGCTTCGTCGAGTTCCGCGAGGGCGCCGAGCTGGGGCGCCTGCTCGGCGAGCTGCACGCTTGGCGGCCGCACGTCGTGCTCGTCTTCCGGCCCGAGATCGTGCCGGCCGGGGCGTTCGCCGATCTCGACGCCGCGACGCTCGGGTTCCTGACCGAGCCGCTGCCGCGCGGGGCGGGCGCGCACGAGGACCTGGAGATACGGCTGGCCGCGCTGCGCAAGGTCGACCGCTCCAACTTCGACCGGATCGTCGCGTTCGACCACAACATCGTGCCGACGGCCGAGCGCGTGCTGCCGGTGTGGCGCTCGCTGCCGCTGCCGGTCGACGACCGCTTCTACGCCGACGTCGAGCCGATCCGCCGGCGGCCGCGGGTGATGTTCGTCGGCCGCTCGACCGCCCACCGCGAGCAGCTGCTGACCGCCTCCAAGCACAGCTTCGACGTCCTCCACCTCGCCTTCGGCGTCGACGCCGGCCGGCTCGACGCGCTGATGCGCGAGCACCACGTCGGCATCAACCTCCACAACGAGCCCTACCCGTCGTTCGAGAACCGCGTCTCGCTCCACCTCGCCGCCGGCCACCTCGTGCTCAGCGAGCCGCTCGACCCGCTCCACGGCCTCGAGCCGGGGATCGACTTCATCGAGGTCGGCACCGCCGGCGAGCTCCACAACCGGATCGAGCTGCTGCTGCGCCAGCCCGACGTCTACCACCGCGTCCGCGTCCGCGGCCGCATGAAGGCCGAGCTGTTCCGCGCCTCGAAGGTCTACCCGCGCCTGGTCCACGACCTGCTGCTCGACCTCCGCGCCTTCGGGACCGAGCGCGGGCG
>Ga0164243_10011901_pt1 | contig 12372 bp, 12 predicted proteins | sample OricompcompostOP_FD_108781 | JGI IMG/M metagenome (GOLD analysis project Ga0164243, IMG submission 108781) | Organic Plus compost microbial communities from Emeryville, California, USA - Original compost - Organic plus compost (OP) | ecosystem: Engineered > Solid waste > Mixed feedstock >...
CGTGGAAGACCAGATCGCGCGGTTTCCTGGCCGCGGCTAGCTCGTCCCATGTGACGGGGGTGGAGACCGTGGGGTGTTCCTTGGCGCGCAGGGTGTAGGGCGCGGCCGTCGTCTTGGCCTGGTTGTTCTGCGACCAGTCGACGAAGACCTTGCCGCCGCGCAGCACCTTGGCCATCTTGCTGACGGCCTGGTCGGGCATGTCGGCCTCCGCCTCCTGCGCGAGCTTCTTCGCGTACGCGGACACCTTGTCGGACGGTGTGCGCTCGATGGGGGCCACCAGGTGCAGCCCCTTGGAGCCGGAGGTCTTCGGGAGCACCGTGATGCCGTCCTCGGCGGCGCGTTCGCGGAGCCAGTCGGCGATGGTGCGGCAGTCCAGGATGTCGGCGCCCTCTCCGGGGTCGAGGTCGAAGACCAGCCGGTCCGCCTTGGCCTGGTGGTCGGCCTGCCACTGCGGGGTGTGCAGTTCCAGCGCGGCCAGATTGGCGGCCCACACCAAGGTGGCCTCGTCCTGGATGAGGACCTGGTGCAGCGGCTCCTTGCTGACGACGCTGATCTTGCGCGTCGTCACCCAGCTGGGTGTGCCCGGCGGCACGTGCTTGGTGAAGAACTTCTCGCCCTCCACGCCGTCCGGGTAGCGCAGGAAGGAGAGGGGGCGTCTGTCGAGGTGGGGCAGGACGGCGTCGGCGACGGAGGCGTAGTAGTGGATGGCCTCCCCCTTGGTGAAGCCCGTAGCCGGATAGAGCACCTTGTCGAGGTTGCTGAGGGACAGACGGTGGCCCCCGATCTCCGTGTGCGGCATAACCTGAGAGTCCCATAGAAGGGACAAAGTATGCGTTCAATCTGGAAAGGGACCATTTCCTTCGGGCTGGTCTCGATCCCGATCAAGGTGGTGGCCGCCACCGAGAACCACAGCGTCTCCTTCCACCAGGTGCACACGGCCGACGGGGGCCGGATTCGCTACCGCAAGGTGTGCGAGCTGGACGAGGAGGAGGTCCCGCGCGAGGAGATCGGCCGCGGCTTCGAGACGGAGGAGGGACGCACGATCCTCCTCACCGACGACGACATGGCGGCTCTGCCGCTGCCCACCGCCAAGACCGTGGAGATCCTCGGTTTCGTACCGGCCGAGGAGATCGATCCGATCCAGCTCGACCGTTCCTACTACCTGGCCGCCGACGGCAAACGGGCCGACAAGCCGTACGTGCTGCTGCGCGAGGCGCTGAAGAGGTCCGGCAAGGTGGCCGTCGCCAAGCTCGCCCTGCGGGCGCGGGAGAGCCTGGGCATGCTGCGCGTGTACGAGGACGCGCTGGCGCTGCACACCATGCTGTGGCCGGACGAGATCCGCGCGGTCAGCGGGGTCGCCCCCGAGGGCGAGGTGGCCGTCCGGGACGCGGAGCTGGATCTGGCCGACACCCTGATGGACACCCTGGGCGAACTCGACTGGAGCGAGCTGCACGACGAGTACCGGGAGGCGCTGGAGGCACTCGTCCGGGCGAAGGCCGAGGGCGCGGAGCCCGCCCCCGAGGAGCTGCGCCGCAGGGGCGAGGAGGGCGGCGGCAAGCTGGTCGACCTGATGGCCGTGCTGGAGCGCAGCGTGCAGGAGGCCAGGAGCGGGCGCGCGGCGGGCGAGGAGGGGGAGGCCACCGTCCACGAGCTGGCGGAGCGCCGGGCGGGCGGGAAGGCCCCGGCGAAGCGGGCCGCGTCCAAGAAGGCGGCGAAGAAGCCGGAGGCGAAGAAGACGGCGGGCAAGTCCACCGGCGGCAAGGCGGCGTCCAAGGCCGCGGCACCCAAGAAGACGGCCGCCAAGAAGACGGCTGCCAAGAAGACCTCCGCGAAGAAGCCCTCCCGTCCCCGCAAGACGGCGTAGGGCCGCCACGGATGCGGCCGGGCCCGTGGGCGCCCATCGCGCGGGGCGGGCCGCGAGGGGTGCTCACCGCACGCGGGTGGCCCGCGAGGGGCCGGCGGGCCCGTCACGTGCCGGGGGCCGCCGGATCCGCGTCTCAGGGGCGGGGCGGGCGGGGCTCTTCCCCGCCCTCCTCGGGCTCGCTCAGCATGCGGCGCAGCAGGTCGCGCAGGAGTCTGCGTTCGGCGGGGGTGAGGCCCTGGAGGGGGGCGCCGGCGAATTTCAGTTCGCGGCGCAGTCTGGCGGCGACGGCCTCTCCCTCGTCGGTGGCGGCGGCGACCTTGACGCGGCGGTCGGCGGGGTCGGGTCTGCGCTCGACCAGTCCGCGCGCCTCCAGCCGGTCGACCATACCGGTCATGTTCGACGGCTCACATTTCAGCTGCCGGGCGAGTTGCCGCATGGGGGTGGGTTCGCGGGCCAGCAGGGCGAGCACCCGGGCCTGGGCGCCGGTCAGCGCGTGTTCGGCGGCGGCCAGTTCGTACTCCTCGTGGTAGCGCGCCACCACCGTGCCGATCAGCTCGGCCACCTCGACGGTGAGCGCGTCCGGGGTACGCGGGTCTGCTGCCATACGGACCAGCCTAGCCGGGAAGTGCTTGACACAGTGAAATATTCAGAAGCATGGTTGTTTCAGCACATGAAACAATTTCTGGAGGACGCCACGTGACCGCATCCCCCCACTCCGGTGAGACCCAGATCCCGCGGACCAGCCGGGCCTGGCACCTGACGGCCCGCCCCAAGGGCTGGCCGGAGCCCGACAACTTCGCGCTGCGCGAGGAGAGCGTCGAGGAGCCCGCCGACGGCCAGATCCTGGTGCGGAACATCCACCTGTCCGTCGACCCGTACATGCGCGGCAGGATGAGCGAGGCGAAGTCCTACGTCGCGCCCTACAAGCTGAACGAGCCGATGTACGGCGGTGCCGTCGGTGTCGTCCTCGCCTCCCGCGCGGACGGCATCGCACCCGGTGACCACGTGCTCCACGACCACGGCTGGCGCGAGTACGCCACGCTGCCGGCCGGCCGGGTCACCAAGGTGGACGCACAGGCGGCGCCGCTGAGCACCTACCTGGGCGTGCTGGGCATGCCGGGGCTGACCGCCTACGCGGGTCTGGTGCGGGTGGCCGCCTTCAAGCCGGGCGACGCCGTCTTCGTCTCCGGCGCGGCCGGCGCGGTCGGCAGCGAGGTCGGCCAGATCGCCAAGCTCAAGGGCGCCTCCCGGGTCATCGGTTCGGCCGGCTCGGACGAGAAGGTGCAGCTGCTGCTGGACGAGTACGGCTTCGACGCGGCCTTCAACTACAAGAAGGGCCCGGTCCGCGAGCAGCTCAAGGAGGCGGCGCCCGACGGCATCGACGTCTACTTCGACAACGTCGGCGGGGACCACCTGGAAGCCGCCATCGGTGCCATGAACCTGCACGGCCGCATCGCCGTGTGCGGGATGATCTCGCAGTACAACGCCACCGAGCCCACCCCGGCGCCGCGCAATCTGTCGCAGATCATCGCCAAGCGCTTCCGCATGGAGGGGCTGCTGGTGGCCGACCACCAGGACCTCCAGCCGCAGTTCGTCGAGGAGGTCTCCGCCTGGGTGCGCTCCGGCGAGCTGAAGTACCGCGAGACGGTCGTGGAGGGCGTCGAGAACACCCTGGACGCCTTCTTGGGCATGCTGCGCGGTGAGAACGTCGGCAAGATGATCGTCACCCTGGGCGAGTGACCACGTGAGCCCCGCTTCCGCCCGGTCCGGGCGGGCGCACTGGTCCGCCGGACGGGTGAAGCGCATACGCTGGTGATCGCACCGGCGGAACGCGGGCGCGAGTTCCCCGGTCGTGCCATCAACAGGAGGACATACATGGCAATCCAGCCGATCGACGTCAAGTACACCGCCGTCGCCACCGCGGAGAACGGCCGGGACGGTCGCGTCGCCAGCGACGACGGCCAGCTGGACGTCGTCGTCAACCCGCCCAAGGCCATGGGCGGCAGCGGCGCGGGCACCAACCCGGAGCAGCTCTTCGCGGCGGGCTACAGCGCCTGCTTCCAGGGCGCCCTGGGTGTCGTGGCCCGCAAGGAGGGCGCCGACATCTCCGGCTCGACCGTCACCGCCGAGGTCGGCATCGGCAACACCCCCGAGGGCGGTTTCGGTCTGACCGTCGCCCTCAAGGCCCGGATCCCGAACGTGGACGAGGCCACGGCCAAGGACCTGCTGGAGAAGGCGCACCAGGTGTGCCCGTACTCCAACGCCACCCGCGGCAACATCGAGGTCACGCTCCACGTCGTCGCCTGACGCCCGGTCCGGCCCCGGCCCGGGCGGCTGGGGCCGCCGCAGCGTGGGCGGCGCCCCGGGCCCGCAGGGCGCAGGGCGGCCGACGGCCAGCGGGCGCCCCGCCGGTGCTATCCGGCGGGGCGCTTGCGCGTGATCTCCTCGTAGGCCAGTTCCGCCAGACTGCGCTGACCCGCCTGGCTGGGGTGGAACCAGTCCCAGTTGCTCAGTTCCTGCGGGGTGAAGCGGTAGTCGAAGACCGCGCCGTTGTCGTAGCGGCAGCGCAGGTCCTTGGCGCACTCCTGCTTCAGCACGGTGTTGTAGGCGATGACCCGTTGCTGTACCCGCTGCCGGCGCTCCTGGTCCGCCGGCGCCGTCGACTGCGGGTTCTTGAGCATCGACTGGCAGATGCCCAGCCCCCACACGCGCTGTCCTATCGGGTTGGTCCTGCCCTGCTCCCACAGCCGTTCGAGGTTGGGCACGCTGGAGACGTACACCTGAGTCTTGGGCGCCTCGGCCCGCAGGACGCGCAGTGCCTCTCGGAACGAGGTGCGGAAGTCGGCGACGGGGGTCATGGTCGCGACGGTGGGCCGGCAGGCGTCGTTGGCGCCGCTCATGACCGTCACCATGCCGGGCTTGTGCGCGGCGGCCCGGCGCATCTGCTGCGGCAGGTCGGCCATGACGGCGCCGCTGACCGCGTAGTTCCAGCTCCTGCCCCGCGGATCGCTCAGCAGACGGTGGGCCAGGCTGTTGACGCCGTCCGCCGTTCCGGTGGCCCAGGAGACCTTGGTGCAGTCGGCCAGCAGCGAGCAGGCGTCGAACCCGCGCGTGATGGAGTCGCCCACCGCGGCGAGCGAGGAGGGGCTGCGGTCCCAGATCCGGCGGGGAGCGGGCTTGGCGTGGGGGCGTGCGGAGGATTCGGCGCGCTGCGCGCCCGAGCCGTCGCCACCGCCCGATCCGCCGCCGCACGCGACGGCCAGCACCAGTCCGGCGACGAGGACGAGAGCGAAAGCGCAGATGGCAGCGGTGCGGGGGCGTACGGGGCGGGAAGAGCGGGGACGGGTGGGACGCGCGTTCCCCGGCTCGTTGCGCTGCGACATCCGACCCCCTGTTTCGCCGATGCCCTACCGACGGTACGTCACCCACCGTGCGCCGCCGCGCGGTAGCTTGTGCCGTGGCCGGTGCAGCCGGAGCGACCGCGGCCACAGCGGCGGGTAAATATTACCTCGCGTCACTTCCTGTCCCTTTCGGGGAGAATTGGGCGCGGTGGTGTTTACTATTCGTAACCTCGGGAGCTGGTGGGGAAGTGACCGGTGGTGCAAAATGTCAGGCGCTTTTCCGGCGCGTGACCGATAGGTGATCGAGGCCGCCCGGTGGCGACCCTCGGAGCGCACTGGAGGTCCCGGTGACGACACGTGGAGTTCTGTACGTCCACTCGGCGCCCCGCGCCCTGTGCCCGCACGTCGAATGGGCCGTCGCGGGCGTGCTGGGCGCCCGCGTCCATCTCGACTGGATCAGACAGCCCGCCTCGCCCGGCACCTGGCGTGCCGAGTTCTCCTGGCAGGGCGATCCCGGCACGGCCTCCAAGCTCGCCTCCGCACTGCGCGGCTGGCACCTGCTCCGCTTCGAGGTGACGGCCGAACCGTGCGCCACGGCCGAGGGCGAACGCTACAGCTCGACACCGGATCTGGGCATCTTCCACGCGGTCACCGGGATGCACGGCGACATCCTCATCCCCGAGGACCGGCTGCGGGCCGCCGTCGCCCGCGCCGGGCGGGGCGAGAGCGAGCTGGAGGCCGAGATCGCCAAGCTGCTGGGCAAGCCGTGGGACGACGAACTGGAGCCGTTCCGCTACGCCGGGGAGGGCGCACCCGTCCGCTGGCTCCACCAAGTGGTCTGAGCGGGGCGGCCGAGCCCCCCGACCCCAGCGCGCCGCCCGTCCCGCACAGCGCCCCGGCCCCTACCGTTCCCGCATGCCCGACGAAACCCCGCACGCCCTCCCGGTCGCGGTGCTCGGCACCGGCACCCTGGGCTCCGCGATGGCACGCGCCCTGTCCGCCGCCGGCCTGGCCGTACGCGCCTGGAACCGCACCGCACAGCGGGCCCGCCCGCTGGCCGGCCACGGCGTTGCCGTCGCCGCCACCCCCGACGAGGCGGTACGCGGCGCCGGGACCGTACTGACCGTCCTGTCCGACGGCCCCGCCACCTTGGACGTCATGCGCGCCGCCGCCCCCGGTCTCGCCGAGGGCACCTGCTGGCTCCAGGCCGGCACGGTCGGCCCCGAAGGGCTCGTCCCCCTCGTGGACTTCGCCGGGGAGCGCGGGCTGCGGCTGGTGGAGACGCCGGTGCTGGCCACCGGGATCCGCGCCGGAAGAGGGGAGTTGACGATGCTGGCCGCGGGGCCCGGCGCGGTCCGCGAACGGGCCGCCCCCGTCCTCGACGCCCTCGGCGCCACCCGCTGGCTGGGGGAGGAGCCGGGCGCCGCGGGCCGGCTGAAGCTGGTGGCGGACCACTGGATGCTCACCCTCCTCAACGGCACGGCCGAGACGCTGGCCCTCGCCGAGGGGCTGGGGGTGGACCCGGGCACGTTCCTCGGCGCCGTCGCCGGCGGGCCGCTGGACGCGACCTGTCTCCAGACGAAGGCCCGGCTGGTCCTGGAGGGCGCCTGGGAGGCGGCCGTCCCGCTGGCCGTGGCCCGCGAGGACGCCGATCTGATCTGCCGGGCCGCCCGGACGGCGGGAGTGCGGCTGGACGCCATGCCGGCCGTGGCCGAACGGCTGCGGCGGGCAGAGGCGCAGGGCCACGGCGGCGACGACGCGGCGGCCTCCTTCTACGCGGCGTTCGCCGCCTCCGACTACGGCAGGGGAGACGCCCGCGGCTCGGCCTGACCCGCACACGGGTGAGGGGCGGCCCCCCATGGGAGACCGCCCCTCACCGGTGGACGACGTGGCTGGGCTCAGACGGTGCGGAAGGCCAGCACCACGTTGTGGCCGCCGAAGCCGAAGGAGTTGTTCAGCGCGGCGATCCGGCCCTCGGCCGGCAGCGCGCGCGCGGCGTCCCGCACGATGTCGCCGTCGGCCTCCGGGTCCAGCGTCTTGATGTTGATGGTCGGCGGGGCCGTGCGGTGGTGCAGCGCCAGCAGCGTCGCCACCGTCTCGACACCACCCGCGCCGCCCAGCAGGTGACCGGTCATCGACTTGGTCGCCGAGATGCCCATGTGGTCCATCTCGTCGCCGAACACCTTGCGCAGCGCCTTCAGCTCGGCCAGGTCGCCCTGCGGCGTCGAGGTCGCGTGCGCGTTGATGTGCATGATCTCGGCCGGGTCCAGATCGGTCCGGGCGATGAGGTTCTGCAGCGCGTGCGCGATGCCGTTGCCCGAGGGCTCCGGCTGCACGATGTCGTGGCTGTCGGCCGAGATGCCCTGGCCGACCGCCTCGGCGTAGACGCGGGCGCCGCGGCGGCGGGCGTGCTCGGCGGATTCCAGGACGATCACCCCGGCGCCCTCGCCCAGCACGAACCCGTTGCGGTCCACGTCGAAGGGGCGGGAGGCACCCTGCGGGTCGTCGTTGCTCTTGGACATCGCCATCATGTTGGCGAACGCGGCGACCGGCAGCGGGTGTATGGCCGCCTCGGTGCCGCCCGCGACCACGATGTCGGCCCGGCCGGTGCGGATCATCTCGATCGCGTAGCCGACGGCCTCCGAGCCCGAGGCGCAGGCGCTGACCGGGGTGTGCACACCGGCCCGCGCGTTGACCTCCAGCCCGACGTTGGCGGAGGGGCCGTTGGGCATCAGCATCGGCACCGTGTGCGGCGAGACCCGGCGGACGCCCTTCTCCCGGAGCACGTCGTACTGGTCCAGCAGGGTGGTGACCCCGCCGATGCCGGACGCCACCACGGTGCCCAGCCGGTCCGGGTCCACCGTCGGGTCCTCACCCGCACGGGCGGTGAAGCCCGCGTCGGCCCACGCCTCCCGGGCCGCGATCAGCGCGAACTGCGCCGAGCGGTCCAGCTTGCGGGCCTGGGGGCGGGGGATGCGCTCCCCGGGCTCGACGGCAGCCCTGGCCGCGATCCGCACCGGCAGGCCCTCGGCCCACTCCTCCTCGAGGGCCGCGACACCGGAGCGTCCCGCGACGAGGCCTTCCCAGGTCGATGCGCTGTCGCCACCCAGCGGTGTGGTTGCGCCGATACCGGTGACGACCACGGAGTCATTGGTCGCGTTCACTGGATTTCTCTCCACGGTAGGGGTGACTCGTTTGAGCCACCCGCACGCGGGGTGGCGACAAACGCGTCAACGGTTTTCTCAGCTCTGGTGCTTGAGGATGTAATCGGTCGCGTCACCGACCGTCTTGAGGTTCTTGACGTCGTCGTCCGGGATCTTCACGCCGAACTTCTCCTCGGCGGCGACGACCACCTCGACCATGGACAGCGAGTCGACGTCCAGGTCGTCCGTGAAGGACTTCTCCAGCTGCACGTCCTCGGCCGGGATACCGGCGATCTCGTTGACGATCTCGGCGAGGCCCGAGACGATCTGTTCCTGCGTGGCGGCCATTGCGGCGCTCCTTCGTATGTGCGGTGAGTCCGCAGCGCCCGACCCTGTCGTACGGGGCTGCTTGGATCTTGACTAGGGGAGAGTAACGACCGTCGCGGCGTAGACGAGACCCGCCCCGAAACCGATGAGCAGCGCGGTGTCGCCGCTCTTCGCCTTCCCCGTCGCCAGCAGCCGCTCCATCGCCAGCGGGATGGAGGCGGCCGAGGTGTTGCCCGTGGTCTCCACGTCGCGGGCGACCGTGACGTGCTCGGGCAGCTTGAGGGTCTTGACCATCGAGTCGATGATCCTCATGTTGGCCTGGTGCGGGATGAAAACGTCCAGCTCGTCGGCCGTTATCCCCGCCGCGTCCAGGGCCTGCTGGGCGACCTTCGCCATCTCGAAGACGGCCCAGCGGAAGACCGTCTGGCCCTCCTGGCGGATCGCCGGGAACTTCAGCGAACCGTCCTCGGCGACCTCCAGCTGCGAGACGTCGCCCACCCGGAAACCGTCCCAGGGCACCGTCTGCGAGATGACGTCCCGCTTGTCGCCCTCCGAACCCCAGATGGCGGGGCCGATGCCCGGCTCGTCGGAGGGGCCCACGATGACGGCACCGGCGCCGTCGCCGAACAGGAAGGCGGTGGAACGGTCCGTCAGGTCCGTCAGGTCCGACAGCCGCTCGGCGCCGACGACCAGCACGTACTGCGCGCTGCCCTCGACGATCAGCCCCTTGGCGAGGGTCAGACCGTAGCCGAAGCCCGCGCAGCCGGCGTTGATGTCGAAGGCGGCGGCCTTGCCGGCGCCCATGCGGTCGGCGATCTCGGTGGCGATGGCCGGGGTCTGCTTGAAGTGCGAGACGGTCGAGATGATGACCGCGCCCACCTGGTCGGCCGAGATCCCGGCGTCCGCGACGGCCTTGCCCGCCGCCTCCAGGGTCATCTCCGCGACCGTCTCCTCCGGACCGGCCCAGTGACGGGTCGCGATGCCCGAACGGGAGCGGATCCACTCGTCCGAGGAATCGATGTGCTTGAGGATCTCCTCGTTCGGAACCACGCGGGTCGGACGGTAGCCGCCGACGCCGAGAATGCGCGCGTACGGGGAACCCTGCGCGGGTTTGATCTTCGCGGTCATGCTTCTCGGGACTCCTTGGGCGTCAGGCGGAGGTGTGCGCGGCCAGCAGTTCCCGGGCCGCGGCCAGGTCGTCGGGCGACTTGAGCGCCAGCCGCTCCACGTCGGGCAGAGCGCGCTTGGCCAGGCCGGTGAGGGTGCCGCCGGGGCACAGTTCGATGAGCGCCGTGACGCCCAGTTCCCGGAAGGTGTCCATGCACAGGTCCCAGCGCACCGGCGCGGAGATCTGGTGGACCAGACGGCGCACGATCTGCGAGCCGTCCTCGACGACCTCGCCGTCGTAGTTGGACACGTAGCGGGTCAGCGGGGTGCCCGCCGTCACGTCCCGCACGGCCGCCTCCATGGCGGGCAGGGCGGAGGCCATGTGCTCGGTGTGGAAGGCGCCGGCCACCTTCAGCGGTACGACCCGCGCCTTCTCCGGCTTGTCCTGGGCCAGCGCGGCCAGCTGCTCGGCGGTGCCGGCGGCCACGATCTGCCCGGCGCCGTTCATGTTCGCCGGGGTGAGGCCCAGCTTGTCCAGGTGGGCGGTGACGTCCTGCGGGTCGCCGCCGAGCACGGCGGACATCCCCGTCTCGCTGACCGCGGCGGCCTCGGCCATCGCCGTACCGCGGGCCCGCACCACACGCAGCGCCTCCAGCGGGGTGAGCACCCCCGCCAGGGCGGCGGCGGCCAGCTCACCGACGCTGTGACCGGCGACGGCGCCGAGCGCGGCGGCCCTGCCCGGGGCCTCGTGGGTGGGCTCACCCTCCAGCAGTTCGTAGGCGGACAGCAGCGCGGTGGCGACCAGCAGCGGCTGGGCGACGGCGGTGTCCCGGATGGCCTCGGCGTCGGCCTCGGTGCCGTAGTGCACCAGGTCCAGACCGATGGCGTCGGACCACTGGGCGAGCCGGTCGGAGGCGCCGGGGAGTTCCAGCCAGGGGGTCAGAAGGCCAGGCTTCTGGGCGCCTTGGCCGGGAGCGACGAGTACGAGCACTCTTTCACTCTCTCCTGTGGACAGTGGTCTCGGCCGGTGGGGACCGAGACGAAGAACGGTGAGGGGAATTGTGGGCTCCCCACAATTGGCGCCCGTCAGCTTACGGCTGGCTCCCGGCGTCCGCGAGACGCCCCAGGATCAGCGCGATACGCAGCGTGAACGCGGACCGCACATCCGACGGCGACCAGCCGGTGACGTCCGTCACACGTCGGAGCCGGTAGCGGACGGTGTTGGGGTGGACGAACAGCATCCGCGCGGCGCCCTCCAGACTACTGGCCTGCTCCAGATAGACGCTCAGTGTCTCCAGCAGCGCGGAACCGGCTTCCTCCAGCGGTCTGTAGATCTCCTCCACCAGCAGCGTCCGCGCGACCGGGTCACCCGCCATCGCGCGCTCCGGCAGCAGGTCGTCGGCGAGCACCGGCCGCGGCGCGTCCGGCCAGGCAGCACACGCTTTGAGGCCCGCCATCGCGGCCTGCGCGGAGCGGGTCGCGGCCAGCAGATCGCCCACGACCGGACCGGCGACCACCGGGCCTGCTGCGAACGGGCCGATCAGCGACTTGGCCGCCTTGAGGGGATCGTCGGAGCCGCCCGCGATCACCACCAGACGGCTGCCGAGCACCCCCGTGAGCACCTGCAGCTTCGCGTGCCGGGAGGCCCGCCGGATCGCCTCCACGGTCAGCTCGCTGTCCCCGTCCGGGGCCGTGCCCAGCACCACCGCCACATGCTCGGGCGAGTTCCAGCCCAGCGCGGCGGCCCGCGAGACGGCGCCCTCGTCGGCCTCGCCGGAGAGCACCGCGTTGACCACCAGGGACTCCAGCCTGGCGTCCCAGGCGCCGCGCGCCTCCGCCGCCTGCGCGTACACCTGAGCGGTCGCGAAGGCGATCTCCCGCGCGTACACCAGCAGCGCCTCGCGCAGCACAGCCTCGTCGCCGGGCGCCGCCACCTCGTCGATGGCCGCCTCCACGACCTCGATCGTGGTGCGGACCATCTCCACCGTCTGCCGCAGCGTGATCGCGCGGGTCAGCTCACGCGGGGCCGTCCCGAAGACGTCCGTGCTGATCGCCTGCGGGGTCTCCGGGTGCCGGAACCACTCGGTGAAGGCCGCGATGCCCGCCTGCGCCACCAGGCCGATCCAGGAGCGGTTCTCCGGCGGCATCGCGCGGTACCAGGGCAGCTGCTCGTCCATCCGCGCGATGGCCGCGGCGGCGAGTTTCCCTGAGGACTGCTCCAGCCGGCGCAGGGTGGCCAGATGCGGGTGCTGGGGTTGGTCTGTGGCTTCGGACACGGCACAAGCCTGCCTTACCGGACGAGCGGCACGGGCGCGGGGGCGTGCCCCCGCCCCCCCGGGGTCCGGACCGGCGCCCCTGCCGGCCCGGGCGCGGTGCCGTCTACGGTGGGCCCATGGCACAGGTGGTGTGGCGGGCCGAGGACCGGTACCGGGGCGGCGACGAGGAGGCCGGGATCGAGACCCGGCACGCGTTCTCCTTCTCCGGCTTCTACGACCCCGACAACGTCGCATTCGGGCTGCTGGTGGCCTGCAACGAGGAACGGCTGGCGCCCGGTGCCGGATTCGCCGAGCACCCGCACCGGGACGTCGAG
>Ga0164243_10011902_pt1 | contig 12372 bp, 10 predicted proteins | sample OricompcompostOP_FD_108781 | JGI IMG/M metagenome (GOLD analysis project Ga0164243, IMG submission 108781) | Organic Plus compost microbial communities from Emeryville, California, USA - Original compost - Organic plus compost (OP) | ecosystem: Engineered > Solid waste > Mixed feedstock >...
GCCCGGCGGCGACGAGCCGGGTCACGACCTCACGCAGTTGGACGGCGGTGACCGCGGCCAGGTCCGCGCCCGGCGCGACACGGACCGCGTCCAGCGGCGCGGTCCACGACGTTCGACCGGTCTGCAACGCCACCACGAACGAGTACGGCCAGCCTGGGAGCATGATGTGCTGGTCCTTGCCCCGCCCGTAGGTATGGCACAGGATCCGTTCCGCTGCGGTGTGCGCCTCCGGCCGCAGCCAACTCGTGACATCCACCGCCAGGACGATCCGGTCGTCCGCCGCCCGCGGCATCGGTACGGCGGTCAGTGCGACACGCAGCCGGCCCACGTCGATGCGGCCCTGCGCGAGAGCGTCGTACAACGCGCCGTGCCCACGACGATGCTCGGCCACCAGCGACAGCTCAGCCAACGAGCGCACCGGCCCGTCAGCGCACAACACCGCATCACTGAGTTCGAACAACGCGTCACCACGGCGGGTCAAACACCCGTAGACCTCACGCCGGAAGGTGGCAAGGTCCCCGGCCGTACCCACCGGCCGGGCCTCAGGCACACTGATCATGGACAGCCCTTGGTTGTGGTGTTCTTCCCTAGACAAGAGGAATGATCACCCAAGGGCTGTCCCCATGATCAGCCGGGGTCGACACCAATCCGCCGAAGGTTAAAACTCAAGCTAGGACCCGGACGTCTCGGCGAGCACCCGGGTCATCACGGCGACGAAGTCGGCCGGGCGCTCGAACAGGGCGCGGTGACCGCCGCCCGCGACGACGACGAGCTCCTTGCGCGGCGCCGCGAGCTGGGCATACCACTCGGCGAACGGCTCACCGAGGCCGCGCATCTCGTGGGCGCCGTTGACGAAGTACGCCGGCACGTCCAGCCGGCGCACGTCGGTGCGGAGGTCGACGCCCTGCATCCGCGGGTAGAGCAGCGACCAGGTGTCGACGATCGCGTTGACGGTGTGGAGCGTATCCAGCAGCGCGTACTCCGGCACACCCAGGTTCTCGGCGAACCCGCCCTCGCCCTCGCTGTTGCCGGTGTGGTCGTACGCGTACACCCGGCTCTCGTTGTCGATGATCGGCTCGTAGGAGAAGAAGTCCGGGTAGGGCGGCGGTCCCTGCGCGACGAGCCGGTCGACCAGCGCGGCGCGGCCCGACCCGCGTGCCCAGGCCAGGACGTCGTCGTAGAAGATCCGGTCGGTCGTGGGCAGGTGGACGGCCTGGCCGGCGCCGACGTAGGCGCGGAAGAGGTCGGGCCGGCGCTGCGCGGCGAGCACGCCGATCAACGAGCCGCCGGAGTGCGCGACCAACACGATCCGCCGCTGCCCGAACCGCTGACGGAGGTGTTCGGCGACGGCGACCGTGTCGTCGACCGCGCCGTCGAGGGTCACCGTCGACGCCGGGTCGAGGGCGGCGTAGGAGCGGCCGGCGCCACGGCGGTCGAGGGTCGCGACCACGAAGCGGTGCTCCAGGTCGGCGAGGTGGCGTCGCATCGCGCCGACCTCCGACCCGCCGGGCGTGCCGGGCACGAAGAGCAGCACGGGTAGCGAGGTGTCGTCGCCGCGGATCATCAGGCCGAGTCGCCGGCCACCGGCGTCGACGCTGGTCAGCTCGGCCACGCTGCCCGGGACCGGGCGGCCGTCGGGGCCGCGGACCGGCGCCGTGGTGGCCGGGAGCGCGACCGCGACCGTCAGGGCCAGGACCAGCGCCGACGGGGCGCCGAGGAGCGCCCGGCGCCACCAGGAGCCGCGGGTCAGGCCGGCACCGTAGGCGGCGGCCAGCAGCATCGGGACGATCGAGAGCAGGCCGTGTACGCCGCGGCCGGCGATCAGCACGATCACGCCGTACCCACTGAAATGGGGAAGGTCCACCGACGGGCCCGGCACGTTCCAGCGGACCAGCTCGAGAGCCACGACGAACACGGCGGGTGCCACGAGCGGCGACCACCGGGAGCCGGTGATCCGGCCGGCGACCACGCCGGCCGCGACGCTGAGGACGACCGACCACAGCGCCTGCGCGGGCGTGGCCGGGCCGCGCGGCATCCAGAGCCCTGTGACGACGCCCCATCCCGACGCCGCGAGCGCGGCGATGACCCATCGAACCCGTTCCGTCACGGATCGAGCGTCCGGGCACCGGTGCCGGCCACGCTACGGCCGGCGGACACGGCCGTAGCGACTTTGGTAGGGGGTGATGGGTGACTTCGGGCACTGCCGCGGGCGCGGGCGCCGCCCGTACTCTCGGCACATGTCAGGACGCCGGCGGGACCTGCTGGTCGACCTGACCTGCGTCCTGCTCGCGTTGGCCTACACGCCGTTCGTCCTCTGGATCGGCGACGCGACCCGCCCCGGCGCCGCCCTGCCGTGGCCGGTCGACGCGGCCATCGGCGTGCTTGGCGCCGCGAGCCTGTGGTGGCGGCGCCGCTGGCCGCTCGGGCTCGCCCTCGCGCTCGCGCCGTTCGGCGCCGTCTCGGCCGGCGTCACCGGGGCGCTGACAGTGGCCGTCTTCACCGTCGCCGTCCACCGCCCGGCCCGGGTGGCGCTCGCCGTCGGCGCCCTCAACGTCGCGACGGTCACCGTCTACTTCGGTCTCCACGACGATCCGGCGTTTCCGGTCTGGGTCGACCTCGGCACCCGGTCGGTCGTGCAGGCCGGCGCGATCGGCTGGGGCATGTTCGTCCGGGCACACCGCGGGCTGGTCGACTCGCTGCGCGAACGCAACGCGCGCCTCGAAGCCGAGCAACAGCTCCGGGTCGACCAGGCGCGGCTGACCGAGCGGGCCCGCATCGCCCGCGAGATGCACGACGTGCTCGCCCACCGGATGTCGCTCGTCAGCCTCCATGCCGGGGCGCTGGAGGTGAGCGCCGACGCCCGGCCCGACAAGGTCGCGAGCGCGGCCGCCGTCATCCGGGCCAACGCCCACGCGGCGTTGCAGGAGCTGCGCGCGGTGATCGGCGTGCTGCGCGAGGGCGTGCCCGACATCGCCGAGCGGCCACTGCCCGGCCTGCCGGACGTGCCCGAGCTCGTCGAGAGCTCCCGCGCCGCGGGCCTCGAGGTCGCCTACACCTGCGCGCTCGGCGGGGCGACACCCGCGCCGCTGCTCGGCCGCACCGCCTATCGGATCGTCCAGGAGGGACTGACGAACGCGCGCAAACACGCGCCCGGCGCCGCGGTCGAGGTCCGGGTCGACGGTGGTCGAGGAGATGGTCTCCGGGTACGCGTCACGAACGCGCTGACCGACTCGTCCGGCGCCGTGCCGGGCGCGGGCGTGGGCCTCGTCGGCCTCCGCGAGCGCGTGGTCCTGGCGGGCGGCCGGTTCGTCCACGGGCGCGACCCGGCCGGTGGTTTCCGCATCGAGGCCTGGCTGCCGTGGACGAGCTGAACCCGCCCCGGCCGATCCGGCTCGCCGTCGTCGACGACGACCCGCTGGTGCGCACCGGGCTCGCCCTCCTGCTGGCCGCCTTCCCCGACATCGAGATCGTCGCCGAGGCCGGCGACGGTGCCGGGCTCGACCGGCTCGTCGACGCCCACTGGCCCGACGTGGTGCTGATGGACCTCCGCATGCCGAAGGTCGACGGCCTCGTGGCGACCGAACGGCTGCGGTCGCGCCCGTCGCCGCCGAGCGTGATCGTCCTGACGACCTTCAACGCCGACGGCGAGGTGCTCCGGGCGCTGCGGGCGGGCGCCAGCGGTTTCCTGCTCAAAGACGCCGCGCCGCGCGACATCGTCGACGCGATCCGCCTCGTCGCCGCCGGCGAGGCGATGCTGTCACCGCCGGTGATCCGCCAGCTGATCGACCACGTCGCCGACGGCACCGCCCGCACCCGCCGCGGCGAGGCCCGCGAGCGCCTGGCGACGTTGAGCGCCCGCGAGCGGGCCGTCGCGATGGCGCTCGGCCAGGGCCGGTCCAACGCGCGGATCGCGGCCGATCTGGGGATGAGCGTGCCCACGGTCAAGGGTCACGTGTCACGGCTGCTGGCCAAGCTCGGCCTCGACAACCGGGTGCAGGTCGCCCTGCTGGTCCACGACGCGCGGCTCGACTGACGTGCGCGCGGGTCAGAACGGGTCGTCGGGGAGGCGCGGCGTCGCGCCGGACGTGTCCGGCTGGAGGGCCTGGTGGAGGTGGAGGAGGGCCAGGGCGATGCCGGAGGCGCCGACCTGGTGGCCGACCTCGGCCTTGAGGGTGCCGGTGGGCAGGATGTGGGCCTCGCTGTACCAGCGGCGGCCGCGGGCATCCGCGATCGAGCGGATCAGCAGGTCGTCGGCCTGCGCCTGCGCCGCGCGCAGCCAGAGCGGGTCGCCCGTCTCCCGCCAGAGGCCGACGAACGACTCCAGGACCGCCGCCGAGCCGCAGCACTGGTGGAAGACGTACGCGTTGCCGCGGGTCTGCCGGCCCGGCACGCCGCTGCGGAGGATGCCGCGGCCGAAGCGCAGCGCCCACTCCAGGTGGTCGGGGTCGCCGGTGGCGCGGAAGACGCCGACAAACGAGCGGATCACGCCGGAGCTGCCCGTGCAGTAGCCGAACGAGTAGTCGCCGCCCGTGCGGGCGATCACGGCCGCGTCGCCGACGACCGTCGACTTGCCGGCCACGTGGGCGGCGGCGCGGGTGGCGGCCTGCGCGAAACGCGGGTCGCCTGTGGCCACGGCGAGCTTCGCGAAGACGTACCCGATGCCGATGGTTCCGAGCTCGAAGCCCTCCAGCGCGATGTCGTCGCTCATCCCGAACGACGACGCCGAGACACCGGGCCACGAGCCGTCGGGGCGCTCCTCCGCCAGGATGCCGAGACCGGCCGTGACCGCCGCCGCCAGGTAGCGCGGCTCCCCCAGCTTCGCCGAAGCGTCGACGAGCGTGATGACGATCCCGCCGTCGCCGAGCAGCGCGTTGCTGCCGGTCCAGCCGAACGGACGCCCGCCCGTCACGCCGGTGCGGCGCAGGATCTCGTCGAGGATCGCGACGGCGGTCTCCCGGTCGCCCAGCCCGACGAAGACCGAGGCGATGCCCGCCAGCCCGCCGTAGTGACCGAGCCCGGTGCCGGGCAGGTCGAAGTAGACGTCGTCGGCGTGGTCACGCCAGGCTCCCCGCAGATACGCGGCCGCCCGCGAGGCCCGGGCGGCGTGCGCCGGGTCGAGGGCGGTGGCGGCGTTCGCATACCAGGCGATCCCCGCCGCGCCCGTGTTGAGGCTGACCGGGCCGTAGATCGGTGTGAACTCGGGGCGGTCGGGCCAGGCGTGCCAGCGGCTGGCGCCGTCGCCGAGCGGCTCCTCCGCCGCGTCGATCCACTGCCGCACCTCGTCGAGCGCGGCCGGCAGGTCGGGCAGCTCGGTGCCGGGGAACGGCGCGTCGAGCAGCGACGGTCGCAGCGAGGGGATCTCGATGGCGGGAAGGGTCATCGCGGCTCGGCTCCTCGTGGGTGGGTAACGGGCAGCGCGCTCAGCAGCGCCTGGGTATAAGGGTGGCGCGGCGAGGTGAAGACCTCGTCGGCACCGCCCCGCTCGACCACGACGCCGTCGCGCATCACGAGAACCTCGTCGCTGACGTGGTGGATCACGCCGAGGTCGTGGGAGATGAAGAGCATCGCGAGGCCGAGCTGGGCCTGGATGTCGGCGAAGACGTCGAGCACCTGGGCCTGGATCGAGACGTCGAGGGCGGAGACCGGCTCGTCGCAGACCAGCACCCGCGGGTCCCGGGCCAGCGCGCGGGCGATCGCGACCCGCTGGCGCTGGCCGCCGGAGAGGGTGAGCGGCCGGCGGCCCAACAGGTCAGGTCCGAGCCCGACCTGGGCGGCCAGCTCGACGGCGCGCTCGCGGCGGGACGCGCGGGGCACACCGGTCAGGGCCAGCGCCTCCCGCAGGATCGCGCCGACGGTGTGGCGCGGGTCGAACGAGCTCAGCGGGTCCTGGTAGACCGCCTGGATCAGGTGGCGCCGGGGCCGGCGGTCGCGCTCGGGCAGCGTGCTCCAGGGCTCGCCGTCGAGCCGCACCTCGCCGGCGTCGGGGCGTTGCAGGCCGAGCACGATCCGCCCCAGCGTGGTCTTCCCGGACCCGGACTCGCCGACGACGCCGAGCGTCTGCCCGGCCCGCAGCTCCAGCGAGACGTCGTCGACCGCCTTCAGGCGACTGCCGTCGGGCTGGCGGAACGTCTGGCTGAGGCCGCTGGCCGAGACCACCACGCGGGTGCGGTCGACGGCGACCGGCGCGGCGAAGGTCAGCGGCGGCAGCGTCGTCAGCCGCTCCCCCTTGGTGTGCAGGCTCGGCGTCGCGTCGAGCAGGGCCCGCGTGTATTCGTGGGACGGCGCGCGCAGCACCTCGGCGACCGGCCCGGTCTCGACGATCCGCCCGGCCCGCATGACGGCGACGCGGTCGGCGATCCGGGCGACGACGGCGAGGTCGTGGCTGATCAGCAGCAGCCCGGTCCCCTCGCGCCGGAGCTGGTCGAGCACGTCGAGCACCTGCGCCTGCACGCTCAGGTCGAGGGCCGTGGTCGGCTCGTCGGCGATGAGCAGCGCCGGCCGCGCGATCGTGGCCGCGGCGACGAGCGCCCGCTGGCGCAGCCCGCCGGAGAGCTCGTGGGCATACTGGCGCGCCCGCAGCTCGGGCTGGGGCACGGCGACCCGGGCCAGCTCGTCGCGAACGGCCGCCGCGCGCTCGCGACGGGACACCCGCGAGTGGACACGCAGCACCTCGCCGATCTCGCGGCCCACCGTGCGCAGCGGGTCGAGGGAGACCAGCGCGTCCTGGGAGACGAGGCCGACCTGCCGGCCGCGCAGCCGCCGCCACCGCCGCTCGTCGTAGCCGCGTACGTCGGTGCCCGCGACCTCGAGCGTGTCGGCGCGCACGGTGCCGGGCACCAGGCCGAGCAGGGCGCGCGACGTGACGGTCTTGCCGGAGCCCGACTCGCCGACCAGCGCCAGGCACTCGCCGGCGTGGAGCGTGAACGAGACGCCGTCGACCACGGCCGGCCCGCCGAACGAGACCCGCAGCCCGTCGACCCTCGCGAGCACTTGATCGGTCATCGGGTCACGCCCTCGAAGCGGCCCTGGAGATAGCGGCCGAGCACGGTCGTCGCGATCACGGTCGCGGTGATCGCGAGCCCCGGGAAGACCGAGATCCACCAGGCCGAGCCGAGCGAGCTGCGGCCGTCGCTGAGCATCAGCCCCCACTCCGGCGTCGGCGACGACGGCCCGAGCCCGAGAAAGCTCAGGCCCGAGCCGGTGATGATGGCCGTGCCGACGCCGATCGTCGCCAGGACCAGCAGCGGGCCGACGACGTTGGGCAACACGTGTCGCACGATGATCGCCGAGCGCCGCTGGCCCAGCGCGACGGCGGCTTCGACGTACCCGGACTGTCGCACTTGGACCGTCGTGATGCGCACCACCCGCGCGTAGACCGGCACGGCCGCGATCGTGATGGCCACGACGAGGTTGGCCGTGCCGGGCCCGAGCAGCGCGATCACGACCAGCGCCACGAGCACTTCGGGAAAGGCGAGGGCGATCTCGAGTACGCGCATCAGCACGTTGTCGACGGCCCGCGGCGCCAGGCCGGACGCGACACCGATGAACACCGCGACCACGAGGGCGATCAGGGTCGCGGTGAAGCCGAACGACAGCGACAACCCCGCGCCGTGCACGACCCGGGAGAAGACGTCGCGGCCGAGCCGGTCGGTGCCGAAGAGGTGGGCGGCGCTCGGCGGCGACTGCGACTCCGAGGTCGCCGTCGCCAATGGATCCGCGCTCGTGAACAGCGACGGGAACAGCGCGGCGGCGACCAGCAGGGCCAGGACGGCGCCGGCGAGGATCGCGCCGACGGGGACCCGCACCCGTCGCCGGGTGCCGGAAGACTCGATCAGGTCGGGACGGACGACGGTCACCGCGAAGTCCTCAGTCTCGGGTCGAGCAGCGGGTAGAGGAGGTCGACGACGATGTTGACCACGACGAAGACCACGGCCGCGAGCACCACCAGCGCCATGACCACGGGCAGGTCGCGGTTGTTGATGGCGTCGAGCGCGACGCGGCCGATGCCGGGCCGGCCGAAGAGCTGCTCGACGATCACCGCGCCGCCGAGCAGGCTGCCGACGATGTACGCGGCGAGCGTCACCGCGGGCAGCGAGGCGTGGCGCAGCGTGTGGCGGCCGAGCAGGCCCGCGTAGCCGAGGCCCCGCGCCCGGGCGCTGTCGACGAACGGCTGCCGCTCGACGCGGTCGAGCCCGTGGCGGACCACCTGGCTCAGGATGCCGGCGATCGGCAGGGCCAGCGTCAACGCGGGCAACACCAGCGCCTCGATGCCGGTGCCGCCGGCGACCGGAAACCAGTGGAGCTGGAAGGAGAAGAGCATGAGGAGCAGCAGCCCGGTCCAGAACGTCGGCGACGAGATCGCGATGAGCTCCACGAAGGACGCGATCGCGCGGGCGACGCGGTTGCGGGCGCCGACGGCGACGAGGAGCGCGATCGCGACGGCGAGGGCGATCGCGAGACCGGCCAGCTCCACCGTGGGCATCAGCTGGGCGCCGATGACCGTCGTGACGGGCTGGCGCAGCCGGTACGACATCCCGAAGTCGCCCCGGACGACGTGACCCAGGTACGAGACGTACTGCTGGAGGATCGGGGTGTCGAGGCCGAGGTCGGCGCGGATCTGGTCGCGCACCTCGCCGCTGACCGTCGACTGCGCCCCCAGCATGATGTCGACCGGGTCGCCGGGCACGAGGTGCAACACGAGGAACGCCAGCGTGGCGGCGCCCCAGACCACCACGACGGCGCCCAGCAGCCGGGGCAGGAGCCGCACGATGGCGACGCCTGCCCGGCCGCGGGTCGGAACCGCTGTCTCGGTCATCACCTACTGCTTCGTCGTCCAGGCGTCGTAGAGCAGCGGCCAGCCGGTGATGTCGGCGCGCAGACCGCCGATGTTCGACGAGACGCCGACGATGTGGCTCGGCACGTAGATCGGCACGATCGCCGCGTCGTCGACCACCCAGTGCTGGACCTTGCTGTAGAGGTCCTTGCGCTCGGCCTGGTCGGTCGACTCCGACGCCTTCGTCACCCACTCGTCGACCTGCGGGTCGTTGACGAACGACGCGTTCTGCACCGGCGCGAACTTGGAGTAGAGGTGCAGCCGCAGGATGTCGCCCTCGGGCCGCACGAAGCTCCAGTCGGCGATGTCGTAGCCGCCCTTGTAGAGCTGGTCGACGTAGGCGCCGACGTCGAGCGGCGTCGGCTCGAGCTCGAAACCGATCTTCTTGAGGTCGGCCTGGAACGCGTCGGCGAGGCTCTTGCGGTCTTCCCGCGGCGCCGAGGCCGACGGCCATCTGGCGGACAGGCGCTGCCCGCCTTTGGTCCGGTAGCCCTCGCTGTCGCGAGCCGTCCAGCCGGCCTGGTCGAGCAGCTGGTTGGCGAGGTTCTGGTCGAACTCCCAGGTCTTCTCGACCGAGGCGTCGTAGGCGTTGGGCGTCGTCGGGCCGAGCACGCTCCAGGCGCGCTCGTACTGTCCACCGTAGACAGCGTTGACCGCCGACGTGATGTCGATGCCGCGCTCGAACGCCTGCCGCACCAGCTTGTCGGCGAAGATGCCGCGCGAGTGGTTGAGGAAGATCGAGTAGGGCAGCCCGGGCGCGCCGACGCCCGAGACCGTCAGCGACGGGTTGCTCTTGAGCCCCTCCACGTCGTTGGGCGACACGTTGCTCGCGACGTCGATCTCGCCGCTGCTGAGCGCGCCGGCCCGCACCGAGTTCTCCGGCAGGATGCGATAGACCAACTTCTCCGGGTGTACGGCTCCCGTGTGCGTCGCGTTGGCCGGCCCCCAGTTGTAGTCAGGGTTGCGGACGAAGGTGACCGACTGGCCGGCGACGTATTCGCTCAGCTTGTAGGGCCCGGTGCCGACCGTGACGTCGGGCCCGCCGGCGACGAGCTTGTCAGCCGAGGAGGCGAGCACCTTCGGCGAGTAGAACCCGAGGTAGGTGGTGCTCAGGCTCTGCAGCAGCGGCGCGTACGGCCGGCTGAGGTTGATCTTCACGGTGTGGTCGTCGACGACCTCGGTCGACGTGTAGGCGTCGCCGGCAAGCAGGCCGGCGGCGTACTGCGACTTGGTTTCAGGGTCTTTGACGTGGTCGAAGTTGGCCTTGACGGCGGCCGCGTCGAACGGCGTCCCGTCCTGGAACGTCACGCCCTGCTTGAGGGTGAAGGTGTAGGTCAGCCCGTCGGGCGAGATCTCCCACTTGTCGGCCAGCCAGGGCTTGAACGACCCGTCCGGGTCCTGCACGACGAGCGAGTCGAAGACGTTGCGGAGAACGAGGGCAGCGATGTCGGCCGCGGAGACGTGCACGTCGAACTGCGAGCCGGGATCCGAGTCGATCGCGACGGTGATCGTCCCGCCGTCGACGGGCTCGGCGGCGGAGTTCTGCTGGTCGGAGCCGCTGCAGCCGGCCAGCGCGAGCGCTCCGGCGACGACGAGAGCGGCGAGGGTTCGGCGCTGCTGAACGGACATGTTGATCAGCATGCCTACTAAGTCGATAGGAAAACCAGAGGAAGCCCGTCATGTGAGATGACGACATGGTCACATCGCCGAAACACGCGCGAGCCTTCGCGGATCGGCGACGATCTCGATCGCGTCGGCGACCGCGAACGTCATGACGGTGACCAGCCGCCCGCGTGACGTGGCGAGAAGCGCCGGCGCGCCGTCGACCACCCCGACGCGGGCGCTGCTCTCCGCCCGCCGGCCGAAGAGCAGCGCCTGGCGGGCCACGTCGTCGGCGCCGCGCAACGAGGTCGGCGCCCCACCCGGCGACGCGACCGCGTCGGCACGCACGGTGACGTCAGCTCCTGGAGGGCGCCACCTAGGCGTGGACGCCGTCGCGGCGGAACTGGGCCTGGAGGTCTGCCAGTTCGGCGTCGATCTTCGCGGCGCGGGTCTCCGTCAAGACCAGCGACGGGTCGCGGTACGGGCGTTCGCGGTACAGACGGACGCGGAGGCCCGCCGGTGGGTGGGTGGCGAAGATGGACGCCTCGTCGCGGAGCGTGAGCTGGAGGCGGGCCGCCGTGCGGGCGCTGCGCCGGATGCCCGACTCGGCGACCGACGCACGCCAGGTCTCGGGGCCGTGGCCGGCGCGCGCGTCGCGGCGCACGAGCATGTGGACGCTCTCCCCGGCGGCCAGCACCTCGTAGGCGGTGATCGCGGCGGTCGTGCCGGCGAGCCGGGCGCCGATCTCGTCGGCCTGGTATTCGGCTCGTTGGCCGTCGTGGTGGCAGACCCAGGCGAGCAGGAAGTGCCCGGCCAGCACCACGTTGCTCGCCGTGGTGAGGAAGATCCGCGCGAAGAGCTCGCCGAGCAGGGTCAGGAAGCTGCCGCCCGCACTGGGCTCGCCGGGACGCAGGACGTCGGCCGTCCTGGCGAGCATCGTCCGGGCCGGCTGCGCCAGCAGCGACCGCCGCACGTCGCCGTTGACGAAGTGGCCCAGCTCGTGACCGAGGATCGCCACCCGCTCCTGCGGCTCGAGCACCGCCCAGAGCGGCAGCCCGATGCAGAGCACCCGGCGGCGGCGCGGTCCGACCTGGGCGGAGAACGCGTTGACCTCGCCGTTGACCCCGATCACGTCCGGCGGGCGGGTCCCGACGGCGGCGGCCACCTCGTCGACGAGCGTGAAGAGCTCCGGCGCGTCGTCGCGGTCGAGCACGGTGAGGTCGACGTCGGAGAGCCGGCCGAGGCGCGGACGGATCACCCACGCCACCCCGAGCAGCGCGACGCCGGGAACGATCGTGAACGACGGGAAGTCGTACCAGACGAGCCAGCCGCCGGTGACGATCACGGCGACGAAGAAGACGAGCAGGACCACCGACGCGGTCACCATGACGGTCCGGGCCAGGCCCCCGCCGCCGGTGAGCCCGCCGCGGACGAGCGTGGCGAACTGCTTCTGGGCCAGCTGGTACGCGAGCCGGTGGACGCGCCGGTCGAGCCACCGCCAGCCGAAGTCGCCGTCGCGGCGGGTTGGCTCGTAGGCGTCGAGGTTCCACTCGCAGCGCGGGCACCACGGCTCGGCGCCGGCGTGGGTGACGGTCGGCGTGAAGCAGCGGGGGCAGATCGTGGCGTTCATCGAGCGAGAATCATGCCGGCGGCCGCGTGGGATGACCATGGACCGATCAGCGGAGCTTGGCATGCTACGGGGTATGCCGCTCGACCGTCTCGATCTGACCGCGCCGGTGCACCGCATCGGCCTCGGGCTCGCCGCCGTCGGGCGGCCCGGATACATCAACCTCGGGCGGGCGCGCGACCTGCCCGCCGACCGGGCCGTCGAGGTGCTGCGGCGGCGCAGCCACGAGCTGCTCGACGCCGCGTACGCCGCCGGGGTGCGCTACGTCGACGCCGCCCGCTCGTACGGCCTCGCCGAAGAGTTCCTCGCC
>Ga0164243_10011903_pt1 | contig 12372 bp, 9 predicted proteins | sample OricompcompostOP_FD_108781 | JGI IMG/M metagenome (GOLD analysis project Ga0164243, IMG submission 108781) | Organic Plus compost microbial communities from Emeryville, California, USA - Original compost - Organic plus compost (OP) | ecosystem: Engineered > Solid waste > Mixed feedstock >...
CGTCGGGTCGGTGTACAGCACGCCTCGGGAGCGGCGTACGACCAGCTTGAGGCCCTTTTCTTCCGCCGACTTCGTGAACGTGCTGCGCAGACGATCCAGCACCAGATTCGCCGGCACGATCTCCTTCTTGACCTCGACCTGGCCGGCATCGAGCTTGGAAATGTCCAGCAGATTGTCGAACAGCTGCTCCAGCGATTCGGTCGCCTGCAGGATCTGATCGATCATGCGCCGGCCCTGGTCGTCGACCTTGCCATTGCGCAGGGCGGTCGCGAACAGGCCCAGCGAATGCAGCGGCTGACGCAGATCGTGATTGGCGGCGGCGAAGAACAAGGACTTGGAGCGGCTGGCGGATTCGGCGCGGGCGCGTGCCTGATCGGCCAGTGCATATTGCTGCTGCAGCTGGCCGACGAGCTGCTCGTTCTCGTAGCGCAACCGGATCTGCGCCACGATCACTCGCGCCTGGCGATCGCCGAACAACAACAGATAGCCCAGCACCGCAAACCACATCACGCCGAGCGCGGCATTTCCATAACCGCCGAGCATGATGTAACGAAGCGCCAGCAACCCAAACACCGGTGCGGTGAATGCATGCAGCGCCGGAGGAAAGTGAGCGTGCGTGATCACGCTGATCGTGGCGCGAGCCGCCAGACATGCGGCGATCAAAGCCAGCGTGAGCGGTTGATCTGAATCCACCAGCACGAATGCCGAAGAGCCCCACACGCAACCCGCGATGGCGGAAGCCGCCGTGAAGCGCCAGCCCCAGGCACTCGATGCGGTCGCGCGATCGTCGGAGTTTCGATAGCTCGCGGTGAGCACCAGGCTGGCGGCCTGCACCAGCAGTGTCGCAATCGACCAGCTGACGATCCGCGTGTGCGAGGTGTGCGGCCAGGTGATGACCGCGATCATCGCGACCATGAGCAATGCCGAGCCGGACACGGCCAAGGCATTGCCATACAACATTTCCACGCGCTGCTGCTCAACGCGTCGCAACAGTGCGGCGTCCATGAGAAGACGGATGTGCTAGAGGAACGGGTTAGCGCGCGTTGGCGTAAGCAGGCGACGAGGGCAGGAAACCTCGCTTCTGCGCGACCAGCACCGCCTGAGTCCGATTGCGCACGTTGAGCGCTTCGAACACCGCGCTCACGTGGGCCTTGACCGTACGCTCGGCAACGTCGAGCGCGCGCGCGATTTCCTTGTTGGAGAAGCCGCGGCCCAACATGCTGATGACTTCCAGCTGGCGCAGCGTCAGCCCGTTGGGCTGGCCGGTCGCGGTCAGGTTGGTCGTCTCGGGCACGAACACTTCACCGGCGAGCACCTTGCGGATCGAGGCGATCATCTCGTCGGCGGTAAAGGACTTGGGAATGAACCCGGAGGCGCCGGCGGCCACCGCGCGGGCCGCGACGGCTTGCTGATCGTCGCCGGAAATCATGATGCAGGCGGTGGTCGGGAAGCGCTCGCCGATCACTTTCAGCGCATTGAACCCATCATCGCCCTTCAGGTGGATGTCGAGCAGCACCAGCCCGATATCGCCATCCGTTTGCAGGCTCTGCAGTGCCTCGGGCACCGAGGACACGCTCAACACACCGGCGTCCAGGTCGCTCTGCTCGAGCACCGCGTGGAAACCGGCGCGAAACAACGGATGGTCATCGACGATGAGGATTTTCATGATGCTGCTCCCCGGAACCAGGAATCCCGAACGGACACGCAAACCACGGGTTCGGCGTGCGGCGGTCCCTCGCCGGGATCTGGGTTATGTAGCCTCCCGATCCATCCCGCAGGCATCGTACGTGCGGGCTAGGGGGCGGTTCAATGCCCATTGGTGCAGGGTGGAGAGCCATTCGCCGTCTCCAGCCAGCTTAGAATCAGTTTTGCGACGGCGCTCTCGGCGCCGCCGGTCCCCGCCACTCGGCTGGGCCCGGGCCGACCGCACCGGGGACGTGCAGGAGCAGGGTTGCGCTTGTAAGCTCCGGCTCAAAAGGAGTGAGCAAGCATGCAGGAACTTTCACGCCGTCATTTCATGCAAGGAGCGGTCGCTGCCACATTGGCGGCGCCCTTTATCAGCACCGCCGCCTCCCGAGAGAAGGCCAGCTCCGGTAAGAAACTGGGGGTGGCCCTGTGCGGGCTGGGCCGGCTGAGCACGGACCAGATCGCGCCGGCCCTGCAAAAAACTCAGCACTGCCGACTTGCCGGCATCGTCACGGGCAGCAGTGGCAAGGTCGACTCCTGGCGTAACAAATACAACCTGCCGGCGCGCAGCGTTTATACATACGACACCATGCATCGCATGGCCGAGAACGACGACATCGACATCGTTTATGTCGTCACTCCGAATGCCCTGCATCTGGAACATACGGTTGCGGCGGCCAAGGCCGGCAAGCACGTATTCTGCGAAAAGCCGTTGGAAATATCGGTGGACCGCTGCCAGCAGATGATCGATGCCTGTAAGGCGGCGGACCGAATGCTCGGTACCGCCTACCGCTGCCGGTTCGAGCCGCATCATCTCGAATGCATCCGTATCGCCCGCGCACAGGAATTGGGTCCGGTGCGCATCATCGAGGCGGGCTTCGGCATCGACGTCGGTGCCGCGGATCAGTGGCGGGTCAAGCACGCCCTGTCCGGCGGCGGCGCGTTGATGGACGTTGGCATATATGCCCTGCAGGCAACGCGCTATCTCACCGGCGAAGAGCCGGTGCTGGTGTCGGCGACAGAGACCAAAACCGATCCGGTGAAGTTCAAGGAAGTCGACGAGACCGTGACCTGGACGGCGCAGTTCCCGGGCGGCGCGACCGCCTATTGCACGGCCAGCTTCAAGGTCGGGGGCATCAAGAACTTCCGCGCCAATTGCGATCGCGGCTGGTTCGAGCTGGACCCTGCTTATTATTACGGCGGCATCAAGGGCGCTCGCAGCGACGGCAAGCCGCTGTCGTTTCCCCAGGTCGACATGTTCGCGGCCGAGCTCGACGACTTCGCTCGCTGCATCATCGAGAAGCGCCCGACCAGCGTGCCCGGCGAAGAGGGCATGCAAGACGTGAAGATCATGTCGGCGATCTACGAGTCCATTCGCACCGGCCGGGCCGTGAAGATCTGAGCGGGTCGACTCACTCCGCGGCGGCGTGCGCCGCGCCGCCTGTGGCGGGCCGGCGCGCCAGCCACACCAGGGCGATCATGGCCAGCGTCAGCCAGGACGAGATCCAGAAATAGTCCAGCGACGAGAGCAGATAAGCCTGTCCGACCATTTGCTGGTTGAGCGCCGCGAGCGCGGTGCCATCGGACATGCCGAGGGAATGCATTTGTGTCAGCGCCTGCTGCATGGGGGCGTCGTAGACGCTCGAGCTGCTGGCAAGATGGGACTGATGGAACGCCTCGCGACGGTCCCAGAAGGTCGTCGTGATGGAGGTGGCGAAGCTCGCCGCGATGGTACGCAGGAAGATGGCCAGACCCGATGCCGCCGGCACGCGCTGCGGCTCGATGCCGTCGAGCATGATGGTGAGAATGGCGACGAAGAACGTGCCCATCGCCAGGCCCTGGATCAGCTGCGGAATGATGAAGTCGATGACCGCGGCCTCGGCGGTCAGCTGCGCTCGCATGTAATAAGAAACCGCAAAGGCGACGAACGCCATCGAGGTGAGCCAGCGTGCGTCGTACCTCGCCAGGAAGCGTGCCGCGAGCGGCGAGATGACCACCGCGACCAGGCCGCCGGGCGCGGCCAGCAAGCCCGCCCAGGTCGCCGTGTAGCCGAGTTGCGTCTGCATCCACAGCGGCAGCAACACGATGTTGCCGAAGAACACGGCGTAGCCCAGGCACATCGGAATCAGCGCGAACGTGAAGTTGCGATGTTTGAACAGCGACAGGTCGACGATGGGATGCCGGTCGGTCAGCTCCCAGATCAGCCAGGCCGCGAACGCGATCACCGAGACGATGGTGAGCGTGATGATGAACGGCGAGGAGAACCAATCCTCGTCCTTGCCCTTGTCCAGCATGATCTGCAGCGCGCCGACCCACACCACCAGCAGCGACAGCCCGATCGTGTCGACGGGCAGCTTGCGCGTCGGCGTCTCGCGATTGCGCAAATAGAACCAGGACACGGCGACGGTGAATATGCCGACCGGAATGTTGATATAGAAGATCCAGGGCCAGGTGGCGTTGTCCGAGATCCAGCCGCCGAGCATCGGGCCCATGATCGGCGCGACCAGCGTGGTCATGGACCACAGCGCGAGCGCCAGCCCTTTCTTGTTCGGCGGAAACAGCATCAGCATCAGCGCCTGCGAGCCCGGGACCATCGGGCCGGACACGGCGCCCTGCAGGACGCGGAAGAACACCAGCGATTCCAGATTCCAGGCAACGCCGCACAGGAAGGAGGCGACGGTGAACGCCAGCACCGCGAAAAGGAACGTCCGCACGATGCCGAAGCGCTGCATGAGCCAGCCGGTGAGCGGCACGCTGATGCCGTTGGCGACGGCGAATGAAGTGATGACCCACGTGCCTTGATCCGCCGACGCGCCGAGATTGCCGGCGATGGTCGGAATGGAAACATTGGCGATGGTCGTGTCCAGCACCTGCATGAAGGTGCCGAGCGCCAGCGCCAGCGAGGTCACGGCAAGTGCGCCGCCTTTCATGGGCGGGGGCGCGAAGTCATTCGCAGCGTTGGTGCTCACACGATGTTCCTGCGGGTTGCTGTGCCGATGTGCCCGCTACTTACCGGCTGGCCTGGTGCGCATCGCCGGACCCGGCCGATGCGACGACTCCGCCGCGAGTGTTTCGAGGGCTGCTGCTCGCGACCGAGCCAACAGCCGTCGCGTTCTGACGAATGATCTCGGCGATGCGCTGTTCGATGCCCGTATCTTCACCGGCGCTCTTGCGTACCGGTTGCGGCGTGTTGCGCACCTGCGTGGCAACCAGCGGGCCCGACGTGTCGCGCACTTCGATCTTGGCGTGCGTCGACAGGCCGACGCGCAGCGGATTCTGCTTCAGCTGCTCCGGATCGATCGTGATCCGAACCGGGACGCGCTGGACGATCTTGATCCAGTTGCCCGACGCGTTCTGGGCCGGCAGCAATGCGAAGGCACTGCCGCTGCCGGCCGCGAGACCGGCGACGGTGCCCCGGTACTCGACATCCTTGCCGTAGATGTCGGCATGCACGCTGACGGGCTGACCCACGCGCACGCTTCGGAGCTGGCTCTCCTTGAAGTTGGCATCGATCCAAACGTCATCCAGCGGCACGACGGCCAGCAGCGGCTGGCCCGCGTTCACATGCTGACCCACCTGGACGCCGCGCTTGGCGATCGTGCCGGCCACGGGCGATCGAATCGTGGTACGTCGCAGCGCCAGCGAGGCGTCGCGCAGCTTGGCAGCGGCCGCCAGCACATCGGGATGGTCTTCGATCGTCGTGCCTTGGATCTGCGCGAGCGTGGCCTCGAGCTCCTGCTGCGCGGCTTGCAACGATGCGCGCGTCTGCGCAATCGTGTCCTGCGCGTGAGCCAGCTCTTCGCCCGACACGGCGCCATCGGCAACCAGCGCCTGACGACGAGCGTAATCGTTCTGGGATTTCTTCAGATCGGTCTGACGCTGGGCGATCTGGGCGCGCAATTGATCGGCCTGCGCGTGCAGCGCGCGAACCTGTCGAACGGTACGCGCCAGATCCGCTTCGGCAGCGGACACCGCGATGTTTGCATCGGCCGGATCCAGCTCGACCAGCACCTGGCCGCGCTCGACGCTTTGTGTGTCATCGACGTACACACCCAGCACGGCGCCGGGCACTTCGCTGGTGATCTGCACGATGTCGCTCGCGACGTAGGCGTCATCGGTGCTTTCGTAAAAGCGCGCGACCGTCCAATAGTAGGTCGCATACCCGATGGCGGCGATCGCGACGACCGCGCCGAGGATCAGCAGAGCCCGCCGGCGGGTGCCGTTGGGCTTGCCGTTATCGTTGCTGTTGCCGTTACCGTTGGCGGCAGGAGCAGTGGTATCGCTCATAGGAATTCCGTTTGAAAGTAACGATCAGCTGGCGGCGCTGAAGTTGCCGCCGACGGCCAGCAGCAGCGACACGCGCGCGAGCGCTTGTTGATGAAGGATGTCGATGAACGTGGTGCGTGCGTTCAGCACCTGGGTTTCGGTCGTCAGCACGGACAGGTAATTCGCCAGTCCCGCTTCGTAGCGCTTCTGCGCCAGCCGATACGCCTCTTCGGCGGCGGTGAGCGTCGAGCGCGCCTGCTCCAACTGCTGCGCGCTGTAGTTCACCTGGCTCAGCTGATCGGCGACCTGCTGAACCGCCGACAGCACTGCGCCGTTGTAGGCGCTGACGGCTTCGTCCTGCAGCGCCGTGGCTGCGTTGAATTCCGACTTCAGGCGATGCGACTCGAACAGCGGCAGGCTGATCGCCGGGCCGATGCCGTAAGTGCGATTGTTCGCCTGAAGCAGATTGTCCAGACCGATGGCCTGGAAGCCGGCGAACGCGCTCAGATTCACGTTCGGATAGAACGCCGCACGAGCCGCGGCTCGCTGCGATGTAGCCGCTTCGACTCGCGCGCGAGCGGCGAGGATGTCGGGGCGGCGGCCCAGCAAATCGGCCGGCAGCTCGCTGGGAATCGACAGCGCGGCTTCGAGATTCAGCGAGGGCTTGCCGATGCGCTCGTAAGCGTCCGCGCCCGAACCGATCAACGCAGCCAGGCGATGCACGGCCACTTCGCGGGCCGCTTCGGCCTGAAGTCGCGCAAGCTCGGCTTGTGGTACGGCCGACTCGGCTTCGCGCAGCTCAACGGTCGTATCCAGTCCGGCAGCGATGCGCTTGCGGGTGATTTCCAGGATCCGCTTTCTCTGCACCACCGACTGCTGCGCGATGTCCGCGCGCGCGATGGCGCGATTCAGATCGAGATACGTTTGTGACAATGCCACCGTGGTCGCCAGCCGCGCGGCTTCCGAATCGAGCCGCGTGGCCTCCTCCGTCGATCTGGCCTGGTCGATGAGCGCGGCCTGCTTGCCCCAGAAGTCCAGATCCCAGGACAGATTCACCAGCAACTGACCGGACCAGAAGGTGCCGCCACCGAAAGGCGGCGGATAGATGAATTGCTCGGGCCAGTGGACGCGCTGTTCCTGACCGTCCAGTGTCACGCCGGGCGTACGCTGTGCCGTGGCCAGCTCCACCTGCGATTGAGCCGCGCGCAGGCGAGCCAATGTTTGCTGCAGATTGGGATTGTGTTCGAGCGCGGTCGTGACGAGCTGATCGAACTGCGGATCGCCGTATTGTTCCCACCAGCGATCCTTGACGACGGGCGCATTCGTCGTGCCCAGGCCGACGCTCTGGTCGGCGATCGTTTGCAACTGTGGCTCGGTTTTCGGCGGAGTCACGCAGCCGCCGAGTACCGTGACGATTCCGAGCAGCAACGCACCGGTGCGGAAAGCTGCCGTGTTCATGACGCTTTCTCCTTGTCCGAGGTCGCCGCGGAATGGGGCATCAGCTCTTCCAGCCGGCCGATCAGACGTCTCAACATCGATTGCAACATCTTGACTTCATCGCGTGTGAAACCGTCCAACGCGGTATTCAACGCGTCACAGGCGGTGGGAACCAGCGTGTCGAGTACCTTGGCACCGGTCGGGGTGAGCGAAAGCTCGACGACGCGTCGGTCGTCGGCACTGCGGCGGCGCTCGATGAATTTGCGCGCTTCGAGCTGGTCGATCAGGCGCGTCATCGCGCCGCTGTCGTGATGCAAGTCCCGACAGATGTCCGCGATGGTGACCGCGAGCCCGTCCCGCAGATACATCAGCACCACCCACTGCTGCAGGGTGAAACCCTGCTGCTCGAATAACGCTTCGATGCGTTCCTGCATCAAGCGCTGCGAGCGCTTGACCAGGTAGCCGATGCTGTCGCGCAGGTGGAACGAGTCGGGCCGGTAGTGGGATCGGGGCATTGGTTGCCTCGGCAATAACTGCCTAGGCAGGCAATTATAGGGAGGGCCCCTGGCTCAACAAGGAGGAAATTTCGTGTTTTCAGGAACTAGTCAGCGGAATCCCGGGCACGAAAGACGGCGGCGGCAGCCAGGCCGGTGCGCGGCGGCCGGCCCAGCCAGCGGGCGGGCAGGGACAGCGCGCCGATCAGCGACATGACCAATGCGGCGGCGTGAGGGATTGCCTGAATGAGCAGCACCGCGACCCACAGCGAGACATCCGGGGCTTTCAATTCTTCGGGAATGCCGACCACCAACCCGGGGGCGATCGTGTATTGACCGCTCAGCCCGATGGCCGCGAGCACCAGAACGATCATCCAGGCTGTTTCGGCGCGCGCGGCCGCGAGCCCTGCGAGAAGCGCGTGCGGTTGCTTGCCCTTGGGCGTGCGGTAAAAGGGTTGATTGCGTGTCAGCAACCCTTGCACGACGGCGACGCTGACCGCATGTGACAAGGCGAGGCCCGCCAGCGCCGCGGCCAGGGTCTGACGAATGTTGGCGCCGACGCGGGAGGAATACAGGTGCGCCAGCTTGGCGAGCTTGAATGCGAACAGCGCGAGCGGCAGCGCCGAGAACATCATCAACGGCGGATCGAAGCGATGCGGCGCGACGATCATCGCGGCCGACCACGCCACAGCGAACAAATTGAAGACCAGGTTCAGGCCATCCATCATCCAGGGCAGCCAGCCGGCGATGAAATGGTATCGCTGTCCCTTGGTGAGCCGCGGGTCGGGCCTGAGCAGCACGTCCGCATGCGCGCGCAGAATCTGCACCGCGCCGTATGCCCAGCGGAAGCGTTGTTTCTTGTAATCGGTGAAGGTCTCGGGCATCAGTCCGCGCCCGAATGTCACCGGCAGATACTGCGCTTCGTAACCGTGCTCGAACAAACGCAAGCCCAGTTCCGCATCTTCGGTGATACACCACTCGGCCCAGCCACCCACACGCTGCAGCGCCGAGTGTCTGACCAATGTCATGGTGCCGTGTTGAATGATGGCGTTGCGCTCGTTGCGAACGACCATGCCGATGTGAAAGAAGCCACGGTACTCGGCGTAGCACATCGCCTTGAACGCAGTCTCCCCGGCATCGCGATAATCTTGAGGCGACTGCATGATGGCGAGCTTCTCGTCCGCGAAGGCGGGCACGAGCGTGCGCAACCAGTGCGGATCGACTTTGTAGTCACTGTCGATCACCGCGATCACCCGAGCGTCTGCAGCCGTGTGTTGGAGCGCGTAGTTGAGCGCGCCGGCCTTGAAGCCCTGGAGCGGGGCGACGTGAAAGAACTTGAAGCGCTCGCCGAGCTGCCGGCAATGCTGCTGCACCGGCTGCCAGGTGGCGGGCTCGGGCGTGTTGTTGTCGATGACGATGACTTCGTAGTCGGGATAATCCAGAGCGGCCAGTGCGTCGAGCGTTTCAATGAGCATCTGCGGCGGCTCGTTGTACGCCGGCACATGGATCGACACTTTGGGCAGCGCCTGCGTATCGAGTGCCGCCAGGTCGAACGGTCGTTTGCGCGGCTTGCCCCAGCGCGCCTCCGCCCATTCCAAGGCTTCCGTGAGCAGAACCGCAATCACGCCGAGCATTCCCAGGATCAGCACTGTGCCGATCAGGACGCTGGATACGGTGAGATAGCGCCGCGAATAATCGTAGATGATCCACACCAACGTCGTGGCGACGCCATACACGACCACGGCCAGCAAACTTCGCCCGCGTGTTCCGAGCGCGAGGCTGTGCACGTACAGGATGGCGAGGATCAGGGTCGCAATCCCGACGGACACGGCGGCGAGCGTTTGCCACTGCGGGATGCGCACGATGGGCTCGACGAACGCGAACTTCGGCTGGCGATACACGTCATAGACGCCCCAGTACGCTTCGACCGCGCCTTGATAGCGTGCCTTCCAGGGCTGATCGAACGCTTCCATCAGGTAGTAGACGTAGCCTTCCTGCCTCGCGAGCTCCAGGAAGCGTCGAAGAAACATTGCCTGATTGCTGGTCGACGCGACCGCGCCGCCGCGAGTGCGTCCGTCGGAGGGCCAGCCAACCTCGGCGATCACGATGGGCTTGTCGGGATAGGCGCGGCGCAGTTGCTCCATGCACGAGATCAGGTATTCGATGGCCTGATCCACCGGGATGCCTTCCCAATAGGGCAACAGATGCACCGCGAGATAGTCGACGTGCTCCACCAGCTCGGGATGTTTCAGCCAGACGTGCCAGGGCTCGGCGGTGCTCACTGGTTGCGTCACCGCTGCACGCACGCGATCCAACTGCTCGGCCAATTGCGCAACGGTGAGATCGCCGCGCAGGATGGCTTCGTTGCCAACGATCAGGCGAATCACGTTGGCATGCTCGTTGGCCAGCTCGATGGCCGCGGCCACTTCCTGATCGTTGGTGGCGAGCCGGCGATCGAGCCAGGCACCGACGGTGACTTTCAGATCGCGCCGGGCGGCGAGCTCGGGAATGCGTCCAAGGCTCTTCAGCGTGGAATAGGAGCGAACGGCCGTCACCTTGCCGGCCAACAATCGCAGGTCGCCGTCGATCTGTGCCTCGGTGGGCAGCTCCTGGACGAAGGGATCCTGGCCCGCCTGGAACGGCGAGAACGCCATGCCCTGCACGCGCGCCGGCCAGGGCGGCTCGGCGGTGGGGCGGTTCAGGTAGGCCCACAGCCCGAACGTGAGCGCCGCGAACACGGCCGCTACCAGAAAAGCCGACCACTTCATTGTGACTCGATTGACGACGTGGGGGCGAATAGCGGGTTGAGGGCAACGTTCAGGGCAACGAACCTGCGACATGTTAACTTAGCCGGCGCGGCGCACGGCCGAAGTCGGCACGCGCGCCTCCGAAGGAGTCTTCAGGCTATGTATTGGCACATTGGTAAGTGGTTCTTTCCGCGACGATTTTCGATGCGCAACTGGTTGCGGGTCGGGCTCGGCCTGACACTGCTGGCGGGCGCCGCCACGGCTTCCGCGCAACAGGCCAGGGAGGACGCTGCGAAGTGGGAGATCACTCCGTTCTACGGCTACATGGGAGGCGGGCGCTTCGAGGATTCGACGACCAACACCGACCGGGACCTGGATGAGGACAACAGCTTCGGCATCATCATCGATGCGGCTGCGGACAACTGGCGTCATTACGAGCTGATGTACGTCAAGCAGAGCACCATGCTCGAGGGGACCGCGCCGATGGATCTGGACGTGGAGTATCTGCAGATCGGCGGCACCGTCATGTACCAGGACGCCCAGACCGTCATTCCTTATTTCGGCATGACCTTGGGCGCGGCGCGCCTGAGCCCGAGCGGGCCGGGTCTCGACGATGAGACCAAGTTTGCGTTCTCGCTGGGCGGCGGCGTCAAGGTGCCGGTCACGGATCATTTCGGCGTGCGCTTCGATGCTCGCGCGTTCCTCACGTCGCTCAGCAGCAGCGGCAGCATTTTCTGTGCGTCCGACGAAGGCGTCGGCACTTGCGCGATTCGCGCGAAGTCCAGCACCTTCGTGCAGTACCAGGCGGCACTCGGCGTCACCTTTCGCTTTTGATCGCGACAATCGCTCAGCGGTCGCGATGCTGCAGGTCGAAAACATCAGCAAGTCTTTCGGAGGAACGCCGCCGCGCCAGGTGCTCGGTGGCGTTTCGCTGCAGCTCGCGCCAGGTGAGTACGTCGCCGTCATGGGCGAGTCGGGCACTGGCAAATCCACGCTGCTGAATCTGATCGCCGGGCTCGATACGCCCGATGCCGGCCGGATCTCGCTGGATGGACAGGACATCGGCGCGCTCGACGATGACGCTCGCACGCGGCTGCGTCGGGCGCGCATGGGCTTCGTGTTTCAAGCGTTTCATTTGCTGCCGCACTTGAGCGTCGAGCGCAACGTGGCGTTGCCGCTGGCACTCAATGGCCAGCGAGGACGCGAGGCCACCGATCGGGTGCACGAGCTGCTGAACGCGGTTGGCATGTTGGAACGGGCCAATGCTGCGCCTTCGCAACTTTCCGGCGGCGAGATGCAGCGTGTGGCCGTCGCTCGCGCGCTGGCGCATCGTCCGGCGCTGGTGCTGGCCGATGAGCCCACCGGCAATCTCGATTCGGAGTCGGCCGCCGAAGTGCTCGAGTTGCTGGCCGCACAACTCAAGCGTGACAACGCCGCCGGCATTCTGGTGACTCACTCGGAGCTGGCCGCCAGCACCACCGACCGCATCCTGCAACTTTCCCGGCAAGGATTGGCGCCACGCGCTGCCGCTTCGTCACATCCAACGTGATCGCGCCGCTGCTCATCGAGGCCGCGATCACCGGGCCGATGCGGCGCTCGCCGGGGCGTACATTGCTCGCTGTGCTCGCCATCGCACTGGGCGTTGCGCTCGGGCTGGCCATCTATCTGATCAATCGCTCCGCGGCCGACGAGATTTCATTGGCGGCGCGCAGCTTGTACGGGCTCGCCGATCTCGTCGTCGA
>Ga0164243_10011904_pt1 | contig 12371 bp, 12 predicted proteins | sample OricompcompostOP_FD_108781 | JGI IMG/M metagenome (GOLD analysis project Ga0164243, IMG submission 108781) | Organic Plus compost microbial communities from Emeryville, California, USA - Original compost - Organic plus compost (OP) | ecosystem: Engineered > Solid waste > Mixed feedstock >...
ACGACCCGAGCGCCGCGATCCAACAGCTCCGGCGGATACTTGCGTGGGCGGGGCATCAACAGATCCTCTCCCAGGACGACACGTCCTGCTTTCAAGGTCTCCGTCGAATCCAGCCCGGCTCAGTCGTCGGGGTCGCGGCGGTGGGTGCGGCCGTAGACGGTTCTGAGTTCGGTGGCGAGTCTGTCGATCATGGGGACGGAGCGGCTGGAGCGGCGGGACTTGGGTGTGCCGAACTCGCCGCGTGAGTAGTTGCGGCGGACGCGGATGCGGTTGGCGTTCCAGTCGACGTCGCGCCAGCGCAGGGCGATCAGCTCGCCTTGGCGCAGGCCGGTCATGACGGCGGTCATGTAGAGGGCGTGGTCGAGTTCCTGGCAGTCGCCGGGTTGGGTGTGGGCGAGGAGGCGGTCGACCTCGGGGAGGGTGAGGTAGCGGATCTCTGCGGGTTCGGGGATCGCTGGACGCTCGATGCCGTGGCAGGGGTTGGATCTGACCCAGCGGCGCTGCGGGGGCATCGCGAAGTTGAAGAGCGCGGAGATCGTGCTGATGACGCCGCGGATCGTGCGTGGCGCGAGGTCCTTGGCTTCGAGGACGCTCATCAGGTCGAGGATGTCTTCAGGGCGGTACTGGTGGACGGGGCGGTCGCCGAAGAACGGGACGATGTGGTTGCGGAGGTTGCAGTCGATGTTCTCGCGCGATGCGCGCTTGCGGCCTCGGCGCTCTGAGTTCTTGATGTAGCGGGCGCCCAGCTCGGTGATCGTGAGCGGCTCGCCCATGACGGGCTGGTCGTCTTCGGTTTCGAAGATGAGGCGGCGCAGCTCGACTTCGGCTTGGGCTTCGGTGAGGCCGGTGCGCTCGCCGCGCTGGCGTTTGGGGCCGAGGTGGCGCTTGACGCGGCGGCCGGCGGTGTACCAGGAGCCGTACCAGGCTTCGGTGCCGTCGGCGAGTCTGCGGACGAGGAGGCTGCCGGTGCCGGCGATTCGTCTGACGGAGCGGACGGTGCGCTCGGGGTTGGTCAGGCTGGTGCGCGGCATCCGTTCCTCTCCGGGCTCGTGACGGCAGGGGCCAGCGTCCTCGCGCGCGGGTGCGCGAGGACGCATGGCGGGCTGGGCCGGAGCGGCGCTGCTCCGGGGCTGGGACCGCGCGCCGCAGAAGCGGTGGCGGGGCGTGTCAACGCTGCTTCGCGCACGATGCTAGGTGGAGCGGTTGCGGGTGCCAAGGGGTGTGCCAGGACCCTGACGTCGGGTCGTGCACCAGGCGGCGAGCTGGCGGCGCTCGAAGCGGACGTAGCGGCCGAGACGGATGTGCGGGATGCGGCCGGAGCGCGCCTGACTCAGCACCCAGGAGGGTGGGACGCTGAGCAGCCGGGCGGCCTCCTCGGCGTCGATCAGCTCGCCGTCCAGCTCCTCCCCGCCGTGGGGCTCTCGGGTCGGGGCGGTCATCGGTCGAGCCAGCCGACCGCTCTGGCGGGGGCGTGGGTGGTCTTGAGGATCGGCGCGAACGGGCCGCGGTCGATCAGGTCGGCGAGCAGGCAGGCGGCGATCTTCACGGCGGGCGTGTCGGTGAGCTGCGGGTTGGTGCGGCAGAGCGCGATCGCGTGGCTGCGGCGGCGCTCGAGCGCGGGCCGGTCGCGGCCGGTGAGGACGAGCAGGACGGCGGGGAAGATCGCGTAGCTGTGGGTCCACAGCGGTCTGGGTCGGTCGGTCGGGCCGGTGGGCGGGAGAGTGTGGTGGTAGAGGGTGGCGTAGCGGGCGAGCTTTGCGGCGAGGTCGTCGACGGGCATCGTCGCGCGGTCGAGTTCGATGAAGCGGTAGTGGAAGGTGGTCGTGCCGTCGGGGTGGTTGCGCTGGTAGGTGAGCAGCGCGTCGGCGATCACCTGCTCGGGCGTGCGGCGGCCGGGTGCGGGTCCGATGGGATGGGCGATCTCGTGGCGCCAGGCGAGCGGTCCGCATTCGTCGCCGCGGGCGCGGGCGGCGCGCACGAACGCGAGCCCGACGTCGTTGACGGCGAGCGAGTGGTGGCGCAGCGGCCCGGTCGCCTGGGCGTGGGTGATCTGCTTGCGGCGCCGCTCGGGCCGTGAGGGGATCAGCTCGATCGCCTCGGTCCCCTGCTCGGTCAGGAACCACAGCCCGAGCCCGCCGGGCAGCCGGGCGGCGTCGACCAGCTCGGCGGCGTGGAGTCTGCGCAGGACGTGCCGCGTCCAGTGGGTGGTCTTGTCCGGCATGTGGAGTTCGTGGATCTGGAGGGTGGTCAGGAGCCGGTGCTGCGCGAGGCTCTCCATGATCGGGACCGCGACCGGCGGCAGCGGCCCGGTCGCGGTGTCGGCGACGGTGACGATCACTGCGGCGCCTCCCCGTGGATCGTCACCTGCTCATCCGCCGGCGCGTCCGCCCGCTCGCCGGCCGGCGCGAAGTGCGCCGCGATCTCCTCGTCCAGCGCGGCGAGGCGGTCGAGCGTCTCGGCGATCGGCGTGCCGTGCGCGGCGGTGAACGGGAGCGGGCTCGCGGGGTCGGTCGGGTCGGGGTAGAGGTCGCTGACCGGGACGCCGTGGAGGAGGAACGGCGGGGTCGGGTGGCCGTCGAGGGTGACGGAGGCGAGGAAGGTGAAGCGGTCGAGGTTGACGATCGTCTGCGGCTCGATTCTGCCGGCCCATTCGCGCCCGATCTGGTTGGCAGCGCTGGCGTCGAGGGCGGTGGTGAGGAGGTGGGAGCGGTTGGTGGTGATCGCGTCGCGGGTTGCTCTGGTGAGCCGCTCGGGGTTCTGGTTGAAGAGGAACCCGCGGATCCCGTACTTGGCGGTCTGCTCCAGCAGCGCGGCGAGGTTGCCGGAGGTCGCGCCGTCGTAGATCTGGATCTCGTCCAGGAAGACGTGGAACGGCTTGCGGTCGGACGGGTGGAGGGCGGCGCGCTGCTTGGCGGTGTGGAGCAGCTCGTAGACGAGGAAGTTCGCCAGCAGCCGGTCGCGGCTCGATCCCGAGCCGGGGCAGGCGAGCACGATCGCGCCCGCATCCATCGCGGCGCCGATGTCGTAGGCCGATTGCGGGTTGCCGAGGACGGCGGCCGCGGCCGGGGCGGTGCGGAGGCGGTCGATCAGGTTGGTGACCGGGGTGATCGCCTCGGGGCTCAGGCGCGGGAAGCGCTGCTCGAAGAACTGCCGGACCGGTGGTGAGACGTGCGGGAGGACGGTGGCGCGCCAGTCGTCGTCGCCGAGCAGGGTCGGGATCTGGAAGACGGTCGGTGCCTTGGCGACGGGGAGTCTGTCGGCGAGGTCGGCGAGCGCGTGGGCGGCTTGGGCGGTGAGGTTGATCGCGCGGGCGTTGACCTCGTCCCAGCGCATCGTGGAGGAGAAGGCGTCGACGATCGCGTCGACCCGCTGCTGCACCGTCCGGTTGCCGGTTCTTGCGAGCGGGTTCCAGCCGATCTGCGGCCCGTCGTGGTGGTCGGTGAGGTCCAGCTCGATGACGCGGTCCAGCTGGTCGCCGAGGTGGCGCTTGATCTTCTCCAGCGCGTCGGCGTGGGGGTCGAGGAAGAAGTAGCCGTGGCCGTTGCGCGCGAGGTGCAGGAACTGCCCGATCCCGGTCTCGGTCTTGCCGAACCGCGAGCGGCCCGCGACGTAGGTGAAGAACGACCCCCGGAGCGGCACCCCCACCAGCCGCTCACCCGCCCGCGCCGAGACGACGCGGCCGAGCGGCAGCAGGTCCGGCTGATGGTCGAAGGTCGGCAGCCCACGCGGCGCCGCCGGAACCCGACCGCCGGAGCGGACGGCGTTCTCGGACTCGCAGCTCTTGGTCGGCGGCTTGAGCAGCGCCGCGATCTCCTCGGCGTTGACCAGCCGCTTGCGCGCCGGTGCGAACAGCCCGACGGCGACGCGCGCGTCGAACCTTCTGCGGCGCCAGGGTGCGTCGGCGCCGGCGAACCCGAACGGGACGCGCTGCCCGACGACGCGGAAGTGGTTTTCGCCGTCGAAGGCGCGGAACGCGGCGACGAGCGCCCCGACCTGCTCGACCGCCCGCCCCGCCAGCGGGCTCGACGCGCGCACCAGCACCTGCATGCCGAACAGTGGCAGCGGATCGCCGAGCTTCCCTGCCTCGACTTGTGCTCGGCGCGCCGCGCGACCAGCTCCGCTCGCGTCGGCGGGGTGCGGTGAGCGGGCTCGCCGCGCATGATCTCGCCGAGCGTCTTCTGCTCGCGGCGCTCCTCACGCCGCGCCTTGCGCAGCAGCTTGCCCTGCAGCCGGCGCCGCTCCGACGGCGTGAGCGGCAGCAGGTCGACGCAGAACTCGGCCGACTCGTCCTTGGGGATGAGCGGTTCGAGCGCCTGCGCGAACCCGGTCAGCGGGTCCGGATCGACGCCCGTCTCCAGCAGCGGGTGACGACTGTCGCGCGCGAGGATCAGCTCGGCGCGGGCGACGTGGGGCTCGGCGCCGTGCCGTGCGGGCGTGGCGTGCGGGGCGGCCGGCGTGCCGGCCGGGGTCGGGCTCGGTTCGGGTGGGCGTGCCGGGGCGGGCGCGGGCAGCTCGCGCAGCTCGACGCCGCCGTAGTTGCCGACGCCGACCTCAAGCGCGCGGCGGGCGTGTCGGGGCAGCTCGACGCTGTAGCGCAGCCGCCCGTCCGGATCGTTGTCGAGCCGGATCCGCACCGCGTGCGCGCGCTTAGCCAGCAGCCCGCCCGTCGCGCGCCGCGCGGCGGTCAGCGTCGAGGCGAACGCGAGCACCGATCTGATCTCCGGCGCGAACGAGTCCGCCGGCACCAGCTCCAGCCGCACCCCGTCCGCGAGCGCACGGCGCTCCAGCACACGACGGACGAGGAGCACCGCGACGAGGCCCGCGACCAGCACACCGGCGAGCACGGGCACGAGCGGAGAGCGAGCAAGCTCGACCGCTGCGTCCAGCACCTCCCCAGCCATCGCATTGACCACGATCAGCCCGACCACGGCCGCCATCGCGACCCCGGCCATCATGTCCTTCGGTTCAGTCGGTCTCAAAGACCCACCTCCGCTTCGCGGATATATGCCAGCGACCTCCGGCCGCCGCGATCGCCGACGCCGCCGACGATCCGCACCCCTCCCACCGAGACGACGCGGGAGCGGTGATGAACCCGCGCACGGACGCACGGGTGAAACCTGAGAGCGAAGCGCAGACGAACCCGCGAACGGACCCCGCCCGCCCCGCTGAAAGCAATCAACGACATGGAATGAAACAACCTCCGATTAGGAACACGATCCGGCGCAAGCGCCGGTACTGCTGCGCCACACGCGGCGCTGCACGGGTAGAACAGGACCCGCGAACCTGGCGGCGGCCACGGGCCGCCCCAAAGCGTCATCTTCTGCACGTCGGGTACCTCGATGAATTAGCGGCCTGAACGCGTTCGGCGTGGCCTGGTACGTAAGTTGTAGGTGGACCCGACAACCATGTCTAGGCCCCCGAAATCGAGCGGTCCTTTAGGTTTCGTCGTCTGAGGTGCGCTGAGGCACGACGAGGTTGATTTCGGCCGTTTTCGGCACGGTCAGGTACGTGAAGAATTTGGGTTCAGGCGTTGGTGTTGGCGCGTGGGCGCTCGTGCTCGGACGATGGGTCAACACGAGACAACGAACCGGCGCGACAGCCCAGCAATCAACCTAGATTTCGGAATGTCGTGACTCCGATCCTGGGAACGAACGTGACGAAGCTGATCCTGGCCGTGCTCGTGGCGCTGCTGATCGCCGGCTGCGGCGACACCACCGAGAGCAAGCCGCAGGCCGCTCAAACCGCGACGGCGAGAGATGCGTGCCGCTCCGGAGAGAGAAGCGCCGACAAGACTTGGGTGTGCGTGGATGGTGCTTGGAAGGCGGCGAAGGCCGAGAGAGCCGCTCCGGAGCAGGCAGAGCGGCCGAGAAAGCCGCGTCCGCGCCCTGAGCCCGCGGTGACGCAAGAGCAGGAGGTCGAGCCCGAGGTCGTCGAGGAGCCCTCCGCGGACGGTCTTCGTTCTGCCGCGACGAACCTCGCGGTGATTGACGGCGAGGGCGAGTACGACGAGGGCGCGATTGCTGAGCGCGAAGCGGCGATTCAGGAGCTGCAGCGGTGGTGCCGCCGCGCGGCGCCCTCTCGGCTCGCCGACATGGCGACCGTCTCCAAACAGGCCATCGAGGAGAGCGGGACGTCGGTGTCGACCTTGCAAGTGCTGCGAGGTGTTGGAACTGCCGCGAGCGCTGATGTGGGCATCGCTTGCAGCGAGATCTTCGCGACCTACGTGATCCTCGTCCAAAGCGGCGAGAGTCCTTGACCTACCTTGAGAACGCGCGTGACGATCACGCTCGGGACGATTCCCGGAAGAGGTAGCCGAGCGCCCGCTGTCAACTACTCTGATTCACGTGGATCTGGTCGATCAGCTCGAACGCAGAATGCGAACCCACATGCTCTGCGAGATGCCACCGGACCGGACTGGCACGATGCGCGAGCTGAGCCTTCGCGCACTCGTCACGGAGTTCGTGACATGGCGAGGGCGCTTTCCTGCGCCCGTGCCTCGAGCTGTCCACATCTCTCAGCACCTTCGGGATGACCCGACCCGAGCGCTTTACTACGACGGTCTACGTGCGGTCATCGACGAACTGATAGCTGGCAAAAGTCTCAGACCTCGTCTGAGCAAAGCTGTCGGGCACGCGTATGAGATGCGTGTTCCTGCAACGCTTCAGCGACGCCCACCGCGTCGGCAACATCGAGACTTGCTGTTGTCGGAATGGGGCATCCATCACCTTCATCTTTCGACCGAGCAAGAGTGGAAGAGTGAGTTCCTGCGGCGGACCAGACATGTTCTCTTGGCGGCGTTTCGGGATAGCAACGCCTACTTGATCGGGATCCGCGCGCACGAGAGCGACGGCGATAACTGGGCCGCACGGGAGATCCTGGAAATCGCGGTAAGGAACTGGCCCGACGGATCGATCGTCGAACGGATCGAGTTCGCGACTGGGCTGTCACGCGACGATTGGAGTGACGAAGATCGCCGCGATCTCCGACAGGCTGGCGTCAACATCGGCTTGGAGATCGATGGGAGACCGTACATGCCGATGGGACAGACGCTCGATGGCGCACCGATGGCAGCGGCTCACCATGCCATGCACGTGCAGGCAGTGATCAACAGTCTTCGCTGGAGCGACGAGGAGCCCGAAGCGCATCTGGCGGCGCGGGCCGCCGTCTACGGTGTGGAGCCGGCGCTCTGGCGCGCCGCGGTGCATCGGGACGAGTTCGGCTTCTTCAACGAAGGCGTATTCATTCCCTACGGACGTTTGGTGCCCTAAGCAGAACCCGAGAGCAGGGTCGCGTCTCAGCCGAAATCCGGGGCGACAAGAACGACCTCTCTCGGATTCACTCCGGCAGCGGTGTGAAGGGTGGGATCGCCGGACACGGCATCGAAGGTGAGCTGCACCTGGAGGCGGGCCTGCTCGAACGCGAGGCTAAGAGGCCGGCCGAACCCCAGGGAGTTGTAGAGCTGGCCGGCGAAGACGCGAGCGCTCTCGTCCTCGATGGATGTCTCCATCCCGATCGCGGCATCGACGCAACCCGTCGCGATGCGAGCTTGTTCTGCGGAGTTGCACGAGTTGAACACGGCCAGCTTGAGCCGCTTCGGTGCTGTCAGCAGGAGTGCTTCAAGGTCCGCGTTGCTCAAGAGACGAACCTGGTCGGCGGCGTCATGAAGTGCGATTCCGGAGTCTGCGCCATGTCCCGAAAAGTGGACGATGTCAGGCTCGACCTCATTCAGGTGTTGCAGCAGGTCGGTCACTCGGACGGCAGGTCGATACTCGAAGGCGATCGAGTCGCGCATCTTGCTGGAGCGAACCCGATCTTGAATCTCGCGGACTTCGCGGTCCACGTGGAGATGCGTGACGCCGTCGGGTTCAGAAGCGAGGAAGAGCACCGTGATTCTCTCGGGCGCGTCTTCCCAAGGTCGACTGTCAAGCTGCGCATGCGCCTGCGCGAGTTCGGCTTCGAGTACGGCGATCTGTTGGTCACGTGCTGCATCTGCTTCGCGCCGGGCTTGCTCTTCTCGTTCTCGGTCGCGTTCAGCTTGCCGTGCGGCGCGATCGGCGGCCTGCTGCTGGCGTCTCCGATCCGCTTCACGCTTCTTCTCGTCGTCTGCCCGCGCTCTCGCCAATCGTGACTCGGCTTGATGGACCTTTGTTTGCGCTGCGGCGGCCTTCGAGGAGAACTCGGCTGCTCGGGCCCTCGCTGTCTGAGCGTCGCGACTCTTCCGATCAGCCTCGCGGAGATAACTCTGGGCGGATGACGGGCTTGATGTCCGTCTCGCGCTCTGCGTGCGATTCGCCGCGGTCTTCTCGGCGTCAGAGGCTTTTTTCTCCTCAGCGGCCTGGCGCTTGCGGGCATCTTCGAGCGCGGCCCGTGCGCGCTTCAGCTCATTCTCCGCCGACCAAACAGACATGCCTGCAATCTAGTTCCGGGTGCGGCGGTACGTCGCAGGTCACCGAGCGTCGGCCTACCGGCTTCGGTCGATCTCCTCGATCAGTGCCTGGACGGCCTCGGCGGCGTCGTCCACGTCGAGCAGCGGGAAGGCCATCTCCGCCGCGAGACCGGCGTAGGCGGCGCCCCACTCGATCGGTGCCGTCAGCGTCGGCGGCCAGGCGTGTTTGTCGCGCAGAGCGAAGGTCTCGATGCATGCGGCTCGTACTTGCGGGAGGTCGTCGGGCGTGAGCAGCTCGCGCAGGAGCAGCACGTCGATCAGGTCGCGGAAGCGGGCGTTGGCCGGTCCTTGGTCGAAGGCCTCGGTGCAGGCGTGGAGCTTCTGAGCGATCTGGTACCGGATCGACAGGCACGGCACGTCGGCTGGGCCGTCGATGCCGAGCGGGTCGAGGGCTCTCGCGGGCACGTGCTCGATCTCGTCGCCGGCGCCGCCCTCGACCGGCGCCAGCTCGATCGGCACGGTGCCCCAGGGTCGGCCGCGGTAGGACAGCTTCACGGTTGCGCGGATCGCGCCGGTGTCTCTGACGTCGCGGATCTCGGTTGTCGTAGCGGTGAAGTCGCCGTGGCCGGCATCGAGCCCGTCGCGGAGCCGGTCGAGCATCTCGCCTGAGCGTGCGCGAACGGCGGCGTCGAGGTCCTGCGTCGCGCGGGCACGGAGGTCGAGGCGCAGCTCCATCATGACGCCGCCTTTGAGCAGGAACAGGGGCCGTCCGTCAGCGCCGCGCACGGTCGAGAGCATCGCGGCGAGGACCATGTACGAGACGGACCGCTGCAAGCGTGCAGCGGGAACGCCTTCGGCCTTGGCCCACTCGCCGACCCAGCGTTGAAGGACCTGCGCGTTGTGCGGTGGCTTGCCTCGTCTGAGCACGGTGAACCTATGCGGCGAGCGCGTCGTGGCGGGCGTCGTTGATCTCGGCGAGATCGCGGCGGCGAAGTACGCCACGGGTCTTGGCCGTGTCGATCGCCTGGTCGATCAGCTCGCTGCCGAGATGCTGTTCGATGCCGTCGAGGATCGCTCGCTTCGGCGTCACGATCGGGATGCCCTCATGCCAGGTCACGTCGTCGTCATCAAGAGTTCGGCGATGCAGCCGCATCACCGGGGGCGGCTCCCGCGTGATGCGGTGGGCGGGCCTGACGGTCACGTCGATCTTCTCGGGGTTGACGTCGCAGAGCTCGTGAAGGTCGAGCGCGGTCGCGTGGCTGATGACGCCGCCGCCGCGTGGCCACAGCGTCATCTCGAAATACTGGTCGAGCGGGCCGGAGGGGAAGAGCGGGAAGCGGTAGACGCCCCGACTCACGTGCACGAGCGCGCCGCGCGCAGCCATCGTGTTCAGGCGTGTCACGGGGACGCCCAGCTCGTGGGCGTCGTCGGCCGTCAGATAGCCGTATTGGCCGGCCGCGATTTCGAAGAGTCTGGTGTAAAGCGGACCGGGCATTGCAGGAAATATCTCAAAACGAGCTGTTCCGTGTCAAGGCAGCAATGCAATAAATATCTCAAAATGAGATATTTGCTGTCCATCGGATCACCGCGCGCGCCAGTCGCGCTCGTTCGAGCGCATCCAGGCGAGCAGTGCGCGTCCCTCTTCGGGGTTGCGGCCGGGGCCGTTGAGGAGGTCGGCGACGGTCTGGGAGGGGGCGGTGTAGGCGACATCGTCCTGGCGCTGGGCGCGGACGAGGGGAAGGTCGTCGCGCGGTTCGATCAGGAGGACGTTCGCCCGGGTCTGGGCGGGTGTCAGTCTGAGCGTGCGCTGGAGCCTGTCGGCGTCGGGGGTGTAGACGATAGCGGTCGTCGGCTCGGCGTAGGGGAGCTGCCAGCGGGCGGCGAGCGAGCCGCCGACGGCGTAGGGCTGGCGGACCTTGGACAGCGCGCGCTCGACTGCCTCGAGACCGCGTGGCGCGAGCAGCCGGATCACGCGACGGCCGCGGGTGAGGTCGTAGTCGGCGGCCCAGCGCTCCAGCAGCCCGTCCCACGTGGCGGATTGGATCGTGCCGCGTCTGTCGCGCTCGATCAGGCCTTCGCGGTCGAGCAGGTCGACCGCCCGCGCGGTCGAGCCCAGCGACGTGCCCGCGGCGGCCGCCAGCTCGCGCATCTTCCACGGTGCCGGCAGGTCGACCAGCGCGCGCACGACCCGTGCGGCGGGCAGGCCCTGCAGGCCGCCGAGCGGACCCTCCGGGGTGCGCCACGGGTCGCGGTCGGCGCCTGCGGCGCGAAGCGCGACGGCCGGCTCGTCGATGCTGACGTCCACGTTGCCGGTCGCATCGACGTAGGACAGCCCCTCGGCACGCAGCGCCTCCCGCGCACGCGGCGACAGGTACCGGGCCGCGACCAGGCCGTTGGAGGCTTCGATCTCGCGCAGTTGCCGCGCGACCGACGGGACGTCACGCGCCTCTATGCGCTGCTTGGCCTCGACCGCGAGATCCGCCGAGCGCCCGTCGGGGGCGGTCAGGCGCAGCGTCGCGTCCACGTCGCGCCGGCGAGGTGCTCTGACAGAGACCTTCCACGAGGCGGGCAGCAGCGCGCGGACCGCGTCTGCCGCGACGGTCGGGAGCTGGCGGTCGGTGGGAGTGGTGAGCACGATTTGTTCCATCTCGCGGGCTGTTCCGATTTGACCGGAACGAGCAGCTTGGTGGAACAAGTGTAGCGGGCAGAACAAGGGCCGTTCCGGATCTACGGGTGTTCCGCTCTATACGGAACACGCTTTGAGTCGGAACAGGGGTGCACTTCTGCTTCTACGATCTTTGCGCTGAACGGCAATACCGTAGGAGCAAAGTGCAGTCGCGGGCCGATTCGTTCTGGAACAAAACCTGCACACGACCCGGTGTCATGTGCAGGTTTTGTTCCGCGTGACGGCGGCGGACTGGGGTGCGCGGAGCCCCCGAGGGCAGCCTTCAGCCCGCCTCCCGGCGGCGCTGCTCGAAGAGCGCGAACGGCTCCGAGAGCGGGAGCGCGAGGCCGGCGGCGAGCTTGAACAGGATGCGCAGCGTCGGGTTGATTTCCCCGCTTTCGAACGCGCCGACATAGTTGCGGTGGAGGCCGGCGGCTTGGCCGACCCGTTCCTGAGAGGGGACGAAGCGGGCGCGGATCTCGCGGACGGCTCGGCCCGGCGGCGCGTCGCAAGCAATGGAGTGCATCGAGAATCCGCCGTCGCGCGCACCGGAACGAAGGCAGAACTGGGCGCCGAGGTCGGCCTCCTGCCCAGCGGTTGGGCCGCGAATGGGCCACGGGCCCCCGGAGTGGCGCGCGAACACTCGCACAAAACGAGCGTCCGTCCAAAAGAAAACCCCGCGTTTGCGGGGCTTTCAGGCGATGGCGACTCCCAGACTCGAACTGGGGACACCACGATTTTCAGTCGTGTGCTCTACCAACTGAGCTAAGTCGCCGAGATCGGCGATGGTAGCGGAATTCTGTGCGCCTCGTCCGCTCCGCCGCGGCAGGATCGGAGCTCTGGGGCGCGCAGCCGGCAGTTGCCCGCACTTGACTTCAAGCCAACTTGAAGCTGCATCCTCGGCGGACCCGTCATCGACACCGGAGCCGTCATGAACCGACCATCGCCGCACGGAGGCTGGCGCCTGGCGCTGCTCGCCTTCGGCTGCCTCATCACCGCCCTCGACTTCACGATCGTCTACGTCGCGCTGCCCGACATCCAGCGGGAGCTGGGCTTCGACGCCCACGACCTCCAGTGGGTGATGAGCGCCTACGCCGTCTCCTACGGCGGCCTGCTGCTGCTCGGCGGCCGGCTGTCGGACCTGCTCGGCCGGCGGCGCATGTTCGTCGCCGGGATGGCGCTGTTCGGGCTCGCCTCGCTGCTCGGCGCGCTCGCCGGCGGCCCCGGCCCGCTCGTCGCCGCCCGCGCGCTGCAGGGGATCGGCGCGGCGATCGTCTTCCCCGCCACCCTCTCGCTCGTCTCCTCCTCCTTCGCCGAGGG
>Ga0164243_10011905_pt1 | contig 12370 bp, 11 predicted proteins | sample OricompcompostOP_FD_108781 | JGI IMG/M metagenome (GOLD analysis project Ga0164243, IMG submission 108781) | Organic Plus compost microbial communities from Emeryville, California, USA - Original compost - Organic plus compost (OP) | ecosystem: Engineered > Solid waste > Mixed feedstock >...
ACGCCGACCTCGATGACCGTCGTGGCGATCAGCACGTCCAGCCTACCGGCGGCGAAGGCCCGCATCACCGCGTCCTTCTCGTCACCCGGCAACCGTCCATGCAGGACACCGATCCGCAGCCCGGCCAGCTGCGACTCCTGCAGCATCGGGGCCACGTCGAGGACCGCCAGCGGCGGGCGGCGTGGCGTCGACGACTCGGCCTCGCCGCCGTCATCGTCCACTGTGGAGTCCTCATCGGATCGGTCACCACCGATGCGGGGGCAGACGACGTAAGCCTGGTGTCCCTGCGCCACCTCCTCGCGCAGCCGCTGCCACGCGCGGTCGAAGTGGGCGGGCTTCTCCGCGGTCGGCACCACGTGGGTGGCGATCGGCGAGCGGCCGCGCGGTAGCTCGGTCAGTTCCGAGGTCTCCAGGTCGCCGAAGACGGTCATCGCGACCGTCCGCGGGATCGGCGTCGCGGTCATCACCAGCACGTGGGGCGCGGTGCCGCCGGCCCGGGCGCGCAGGGCGTCGCGCTGCTGCACGCCGAACCGGTGCTGCTCGTCGACGACGACCAGGCCGAGGTCGCGGAAGTTCACCGCCTCGTAGAGCAGGGCGTGCGTGCCGACGACGATGCCGGCCGCTCCCGAGGCGACCTCGGCGAGGGCCTGCCGCCGCGCCGCCGCCCCCTGCGAGCCGGTGAGCAACGCCACCGCGGTCGCCTCCGGCGCGCTGTCCAGTTCGCCGGCCCGCCCCAGCGGCCCCAGCAACTCGCGGATGCTGCGGTAGTGCTGCGCCGCCAGCACCTCCGTGGGCGCGAGCAGCGCCGCCTGCCCGCCGGCATCGACGACCTGCAGCATGGCGCGCAGCGCGCAGACGGTCTTGCCCGAACCCACCTCACCCTGCAGCAGCCGGTGCATGGGATGGGCGCGCGCGAGGTCCGCCGCGAGTTGCTCGCCGACGGCGAGCTGGCCACGGGTCAGCTCGTACGGCAACTGACTGTCGAAAGTGGACAACAACCCGCCGTCGCGGCGGGGTCGGGGTGTCGCGGGCGCGGCGGCGGCACTGTGCTTGCGCTGCACCAGGGCCAGCTGCACCGCGAACGCCTCGTCCCACTTCAGTCGCTTGCGGGCCCGCTCGACCTGGGCGTAGTCGGCCGGGCGGTGGATGAAGCGCAGCGCGGTGGGCAGGTCGAGCAGGTGACGCTCGGCGAGGATGTCCGGCGGCATCGGATCCTCGATGTGCACGACCTCCAGCAGCGTGCGGACCGCCGCCCTGATGTCCCACGTCCGCACCGTCTTCGTCGCCGGGTAGATCGGGTGCATCGCGCTGAGCATGTCGTCCGCGTCCGCCGGATCGTCGAGCCGGTGCACGCCCGGCTGGTCGAGCTGGAGCTGGTCACGGAACCGGGAGACCGTACCGGCGAACAGGGCGAGCGTGCCCGGCTTCAACGACGCGACCGGGGACTTCACCCGGCCACCGGCGGTGAGGCCGCCGAAGAACGAGGCCGTCAGCGTCTGGCCCGAGCCGTCCCGGATCACCACCTTGGTGAGCGAGCCGGGGCGGCCCTTCATCTGGATCCGGGACTCCCGGACGTCGACCACCTCCGCCAGGATCGTCGTGTTCTCCCCCGGCCGGAGACCGGCGATATCGGTGAACTTCCCCCACTCCACATAACGACGCGGGTAGTGGCGCAGCAGGTCGCCCACCGTCCGGATGCCGAAGGCCCGCTCCAGGTCGGCGAGCACCGCCGGCTTGGCCCGCACCACGCTCTTGCCCAGCGGCGTGTCCATCCCGGTCATCGCGCTACTCCACACCGACCAGCAGCGGATAGTGCGGCTGGCCGCCGTGCAGCAGGCGGGCCTCCGCGAACGGCCACGCGTGCGCCAGGTGGGAGGTCAGCGCCTCGCCCAGGTCCGCCGGCGCGGTGGCCCCCAGGACGAGGGTGACCACCTCGCCACCACCGCCGAGCATCCGGTCCAGCAGGGCACGGCAGGTCTGGTGCAGGTCGTGGCCGATGACGTTCACCTCACCCTCGACCAGGCCCAGGATGTCGCCGGGCTGGCAACGGCCGGCCACGGTCAGCGCCTCCCGGGTCGCCACGGTCACCTCGGCATAGCGGCAGGCGCCGGCGGCCTCCGCCATGGCGATCATGTCGTCGTGCGCGTGCCGCTCGGCATCACGCACCGCGATCGCGGCGATCGCCTGCACCGGGGAGCGCGTGGGCACCACACCCACCCGGATACCGGCGTCGCGGGCCTGCTCGGCCGCCATCTGGGCGACCGCCAGCACGTTGGCGTCGTTGGGGAAGAGCACCACCCGGCCGGCGCCGGTCGACCGGATCGCGGCCAGCACGTCCATCGTGGAGGGACAGCTCGTCGGCCCGCCCTCGACGACCACCGCGCCCTCGCCCGCGAAGATCTCCGCGAGGCCCGGGCCGGCAGCCACCACGACCAGCCCGCGGGTGTTCGGGTCCCGGGGCTGGCCCATCGCCGATGTCGCCGGCGCGGCACGGTCGACCGCCGTGGCCGGCTCGTCCCGCCGGGGCTCGACCGGGGCAGCGGGCGCCGGAGCAGCGGGTGCCGGAGCAGCGGGTGCCGGAGTGGCGGGTGCCGGAGTGGCGGCCCGGGGGACGGTCTGGTCGGCGAAGCGGGTGACCGCGATCCGGTGCGGCCGGCCCACCGCGATCCCGGCCTCGATGGCCGCCCCGACGTCGTTGACGTGCACATGGACATTCCACACGGGGTGCCGGTCCCCCGTGCCCGAGCCGACGATGACCACCGAATCGCCCAGCTCACCGAGCCGGGCGCGCAGGCGCTCGACGCCCTCCTCGTCGGCGTCGAGGAGGTACTGCACCTCGTAGCCGTACGCCGGCGACCCGGTCTCGCGGGCCACCACGAGCAGGGAGGGGTCCCGGGCCACGCTGGCCAGCGGCGCGGTGGCCGGCGCCCGGCCGGTGACCACCTCGACCAGCGCGTCGAGCAGCAGCACCAGACCACGGCCACCGGCGTCCACCACGCCCGCGCGGGCCAACACGGGCAACTGCTCCGGCGTGCGGGCGAGCGCCTGGGCCGCGCCCCGGGCCGCCGCCTCCACCACGGTCGCCAGGTCGTCCGAGTCGGCCGCGACGGCGGCCTGCGCGGCGCCGGCCGCCACGCTGAGTACGGTGCCCTCGACCGGTTCCGAGACGGCGCCGTAGCCAGCCTTCACCGCGGCCGAGAGCGCGGCCGCCAGCGCCCGGCCCCGCGCCACCGGCACGGCGGCGAGCGCGTCGGCGGTTCCCCGCAGCAGCTGCGACAGGATCACCCCGGAGTTCCCGCGCGCGCCCAGCAACGCGCCGCGAGCCATGCAGTGCAGTACCCGGCCCAGCCGCGCGATCTCCGGTTCACCCGTCCGCGACCCGTCCGTCTCCGGCGCGGCCGCCGGCGACTGCGGCTCCGCCTCTGGCTCTGGCTCTGGCTCGGCGAGCAGGGCCGCCCACGCGGAGCTGAGGGTGAGCACGAGATTGGTGCCCGTGTCGCCGTCCGGAACGGGGTAGACGTTCAACTCGTCGATCTCCGCCTGATGGCGGCGCAGCGACTCCAGTCCCGCGGCGCACCACCGGCGGATGGCCGGCGCGTCGAGGCGATCGAGCACGCACCCACCGTAGTAGCTGCCCGCGCCGCGGGCCTAGCAGCCGCGAAGGGCGTGCCGGCGGTAGGGTGACGGGTGGCGCGTCCATGCCGGCCCACCCGATTTCTCGGTCTGGCCGGCGGTTCGCTAGACTTTCCGGGCTGCCCGATCAGTCGGTGCGGGCTGCCCTCGATCAATCAGGAGACTCCCGTGGCTAGCGTGTGCGACGTCTGTGGCAAGGGGCCGGGCTTCGGCCACAACGTGCCATGGTCGAAGAAGAAGACCAACCGCCGCTGGGACCCGAACATCCAGACCGTGCGGGTGGCCGCCGGCGGTGGCAACACCCGGCGTCTGTCCGTCTGCACCTCCTGCCTCAAGGCCGGCAAGGTGCTGCGCGCCGCTCGCGGCTGACCGGTTCTCACCCAGGCCCGCGGCGCGAGCTGGCGGGCCTGTCTCGTGATGTCTCGCGTCCTCAGACGACGACGCCCGCCCCTGATCGTCAGGAGCGGGCGTCGTGTGGTTGTGCCGGCCAGTCGCCGCGTCGGACGCGACCGCTAGCCGGCCGAGACCGCTACAGGTCGCGTCCGTACGAGACGCAGTCCGCCGAGTCCCGGTAGTACCCGTAGTTGGGGATGCGGGAGTAGCCGAGCTTCTCGTAGAGCGCCATCGCCTCCGGCTGCGCCAGCCCGGTCTCGAGGATCATCCGCTTCATGCCGGCCTCGCGTGCCGAGTTCTCCAGCGCGGCCAGCAGAGCCGAGGCGACGCCCGCGTTGCGGGCCTCCGGCACGACGAACATCCGCTTGATCTCCGCCACGTCCTCGGTGCCGCGCTCGCCCGCCTCGGCCAGCTCGCCGTTCTCCCGGAAGTGGGAGTAGGTGCGCCAACCGGCGCAGCCGACCGGGTTCCCGTCGAGCCAGGCGACGAGGAAGATGCCCTCCGGCGGGTCGAACTGCACCGACTCGATGGGATTCGCGTCGCCCGATCCGTAACGCTGAGTCAACTCGTCCTGGGCGGCGGCGATCAATTGTTGCGCCACGGGCGCCCGAAAACGGGTGGGTCGAATCTCGACTGTCGTCACGGCAGTAGACATTAAGGCCTGATCCTTACGCAGCGTAATCCCGCGTGGGTCACAACACAGTGACGTTGACGCCGAGTGAACGTCGGCGACACGGACCGCCAGCACGGCGCCCGGTCACGGCGACGGGCCGATGGTGGGCGGTGGCCTCAGCGGGCGAAGTGGTCCCACCCACCGGGACCGTCGGCGTACCGGCGTCCGTCGACCGTCACGCCGGCGCCCTCGGTGACGCGGCCGATCACGAGCCAGCGATCCGGCAGGGTCACCCCGGGCGGGAACGTGGCGACGAGGGGATGGTCGTCACCACCGGTGAGAACCCAGGTGTAGGGGTCGACCCCGAGCGCGGAAGCGGCGTCGCGCATCGGTGGGGTCACCTCGAACACGTCCCGATGGATGTCGATGCTCACCCCGCTCGCCGCGGCGATGTGGCCGACGTCGGCGAGCAGGCCGTCGGAGACGTCGATCATCGCGGTGGCGCCGAGTTCGGCCGCCTGGGGACCGGCCCAGTACGGTACGGCGGGCCGGCGATACGCCTCCACCAGCGCCTTCGGCGCCCGAAACCCACGGGACAGGACGGCCAGCCCCGCGGCGGCCTGACCGACGCGGCCCGCCATCGCGACCAGGTCGCCCGGCCGTGCGCCGGACCGCAGGACGGGCGCGCGACCGCGCAGGTCGCCCAGAGCGGTGACCGCGATCGTGATCGTCGGGCTGGCCGAGAGGTCGCCGCCGACGACGGCGGCGCCCACGACGGCACACTCCGCCGCCAACCCGTCGGCGAGCTGCTCGGCCCACCGCTGGTCCAGGTCGCGCGGGATGCACAGGGCCACCAGCAGGGCGGTCGGCACGGCACCCATGGCCGCGATGTCGGCCAGGTTCGCCGCGGCGGCCCGGTGTCCGATGTCGACGGCGCTGGCCCAGTCGGTGCGGAAGTGCCGGCCGTCCACGAGGACATCGGTGCTGGCGACGACCCGACCGTCGGAGGCGCTGACGATCGCGGCGTCGTCACCCGGCCCGACCAGCGTGGTGGGCGCGTCACCCAGCCGGGCGGTCAGCCGCCCGATCAGCGCGAACTCGCCGGCCGCGGGCTCCTCGTGCGTGCCGCGTGCCCCACCTCGTTTCGCCGCGTCCTGCGCCTTGACGCGCTCGCCCGGCGTGGCGGGTTCCCCCGTCGACATCGTCACTGTCATGCGTCCCCCCTCGGCGTGCCCACCGTCCGTTCGCTAGTCTCACACCCGCACCCGTGGAGCGACGGGATGGCTCACTGTCCGGTTCGGGTTCTTTTGTCCATCGAAGAGCGCCCCGCCCGCACCAGGTCAGTTGGCCGCGGCGTGGCGGCGACAGGATTCCGGGGCTCTGACGAGAGGAGCTGTCGTGGTCCAGGCCTACATTCTGATCCAGACCGAGGTCGGCAAGGCCAACGACGTGGCGACCGCGGTCCGGGACCTCGGCGGGGTGGTCCGCGTGGACGCCGTGACCGGACCGTACGACGTCATCGTGCTGGTGGAGGCGGACAGCATCGACGATCTGGGTCGGCTGATCACCAGCCGCATCCAGGCGGTGCCGGGCATCACGCGCACCATCACCTGCACGGTCACTCACCTGTAGGAGCCCGCCGTGGTGGATCCCACACGCCGCAGCGCCGCCCGTACGGCCACTCTGGTCGCGGTCCCGGTCACGCTCGTGGTGCTGTTCGGCAGCCTGCTGTTCTACGGCGGGCTCGGCGACGGGGATCCCCAGCCGGCGGCGACCGGACCGGTGACGATGGCGACCCGCGACCTGGGCGCGGAGGCGACCGGCATCTGCCAGGCCGTCATCGCGAACCTGCCCGACGAGGTGCTGGGGCATGCCCGGCGGCCGGTCAGTGCCGGGACGGAGCAGAACGCGGCCTACGGCGACCCGGCCATCACCGTCGAGTGCGGGGCCACCATGCCCACCTTCAGCCCGACCGACACGTCGGACGTGATCATCCACGACGGTGTGTGCTGGCACCCGGTGGCGGGCGACGACTCGGCGGCGTGGACGACGGTCAACCGGATCGTGGCGGTGACGGTCACCGTGCCCGGCACTGACGGCTCCGGTGAGATCGCGTCCGCCTTCAGCGTCGTCATCCGCGACAACGACCCCGAGCGGGCCGCCGAGGAGCTGCCCACCGGCTGCGTCGGCTGACCTCGCCGTCCACAGGAGACAGTCCACCACGGATAGTCCACAGGGGACGGCGACGGGCGACTCAGTGCAGGCCGGTGCCCCGCCACAGCGCGGTGCGGACCAGCCGGTCCACCAGCTTCGGGTACTCGAGCCCCGAGGCGGCCCACATGCGCGGGAACATCGAGGTCGAGGTGAACCCGGGCATCGTGTTGATCTCGTTGAGGTAGACGTCCAGCTCCGGGGTGACGAAGAAGTCGACCCGGGCGAGCCCGGCACAGTCGAGTGCCACGAAGGTGCGGCAGGCCAGCTCCTGCACCTGGCGGGTGACCTCCTCGGGCAGGTCGGCCGGGATGTCGTACTCGCACGCGTTGCCGAGGTACTTGGCCTCGAAGTCGTAGAACTCGTTGCCGGCCACCACCCGCACCTCGGCGAGCACCGAGGCCTCCGGGGAGCCGCCCGCCTCCCCCTCCAGCACGCCGCACTCGACCTCGCGGCCGACGATCGCCGCCTCCACCAGCACCTTGGGGTCGTGCTCGCGCGCGGTGGCGATCGCCTCGTCGAGGGCGTCGTACGACTTCACCTTGCTGATGCCGAACGACGAACCCGCCCGCGCGGGCTTGACGAACAGCGGCAGCCCCAGCCGTTCCCGGTCGGCGTCGGAGAGCTGCTGTCCGGCGCGCAGCACGGCGTACGGCCCGACCGGGATGCCCGCCGCGGTCGCGAGCTTCTTGGTGAACTCCTTGTCCATCGCGGCGGCGGAGGCGAAGACGCCGGAGCCCACGTAGGGCACCCCCGCCATCTCCAGCAGCCCCTGGATCGTGCCGTCCTCCCCGTACGGTCCATGCAGCACCGGGAAGACCACGTCGACGTCACCGAGCACACGAGCACCCTCGCCGGGGTCGAGGACGACCAGCCCGCCCGAGGTGGGATCGCCGGGGAGCACCACGGCGTTGCCCGAACCGGGCGTGATCTCGGGCAGCTGGTCACCGCGGATGGCCAGCGTGGACGGGTCGGCCGCGAGCAGGACCCACTGCCCCTCGCGGGTGATGCCGACCGGCACCACCTCGTACTCGTCCGGATCGAGGGAGGCGAGGATGCTGCCGGCGCTGACCGCAGAGATGGCGTGCTCCGTGCTGCGACCGCCGAAGACGACGGCCACCCGGGTCCGGCGTGGCATGCTCACGACGATCACCCTACCGGGCATGTGTTTCGTACGTGCCGCTGCGCGGCCAGATCCCCGAGATCCCTAGGACTCCGCCGCCACGGCGTCCAGGGCAGCGGTGATGTCGGCGACGAGGTCCACCGTGTCCTCGATGCCGCACGAGAGCCGGATCAGCCCCGCCGGCACCGGGTCGCCCCACTGCGCCCGCCGGTCGCCGGTCGTGTGCAGCCCGCCGAACGAGGTCGCCGGCGTCACCAGCTTCGATGCGGCGAAGAACGCGGTCACCTCCGCCGCGCCCGCCAGCTCGAACGTGACGATGCCGGGAATGCGTCGCATCTGCTGGGCGGCGATCAGGTTGGCCGGATCGGTCGGCAGTCCCGGCCAACGCACCGACCGTACGGCTGCATGCGTCGAGAGCGCGGCGGACACGGCAGCGGCGTTGGCGGTCTGCCGGGCCAGCCGCAGGTCGAGGGTGGCCAGTGAACGGTGGGCGAGCCAGCAGTCGAACGCCCCGGGGATGGCGCCGGTCGCGTTGCGCCAGGTGCGCAGGGCGGCCAGGAGTTCGGGGTCGCGGACGACCACGTAGCCCAGCAGCATGTCGGAGTGGCCGGTGAGCGCCTTGGTGCCACTCGCGACCACGATGTCGGCACCCAGTGCCAGCGGGTTGGCGCCCAGCGGACTCGGCGTGGTGTTGTCCACGGCGACCAACGCTCCGGCGGCGTGCGCGGCGTCGGCGAGCGCCGCGATGTCGCAGACGTCGAGCCCGGGGTTGGACGGCGACTCCAGCAGCACCAGCCGGATGCCCTCGAACGACGGGTAGGGGCCGGCCGTGGGCGCCTCGACCACCGACACCCCCACCCTCGGCAGCGCCTGCTGGGCGAAGGCACGCGCCAGGTAGTAGCCGTCCGACGGCACCAACACGGCGTCGCCGGCACGGGGGACGGTCAGCAGCACCGCCGAGATCGCCGCCATCCCGGTGGCGAAGGCGAGGCACTCGCCGCCCTCCAGCTCACCGATCGCCGACTCCAGCAACCGCCGCGTCGGGCTGTCCGGCCGGCCGTAGGAGTCGACGCCGGGCTGGTAGCCCTCGGGACCGAGCGCGAACGTCGACGCCAGCACCGGACCTGGCAGGAACGGCTGTCCGGGCTCGGCCTCGGGCAGCCCCGCGCGCACCACGCGCGTGGAGTCTGAATACATCGGCCTACTCTCTTCCCCGGCCATCGCCGTCGCAGCCCTACTCGGGCTTGGTGTCGCGGGTCATCAGCGCCACCATGGCCACCTTGACCGGCACGCCCTCGTGGCAGACCGCCTCGACCTGCTCCGTGATCGGCATCTCGACCCCCCGCTCGTGGGCGAGGTCGCGGATCGACAGGCAGCTCTTCACGCCCTCGGCGGTCTGCTTCGTCGCGGCCTGCGCCTGCTCCAGCGTCTCCCCCCGGCCGAGGTGCTCACCAAAGGTACGGTTGCGCGACATCGGCGACATGCAGGTGCCGACGAGGTCACCCAGGCCGGCCAGCCCGGCGAAGGTCAGCGGATCGGCGCCCAGCCGCACGCCCAGCCGCGCCGTCTCGGCCAGGCCACGGGTGATGAGGGTGGCCTTGGTGTTGTCGCCGAAGCCCATGCCGATCGCCATGCCGCAGGCGAGCGCGATGACGTTCTTGACCGCGCCACCCAGTTCGCAGCCGATGACGTCGTCGTTCGTGTAGGGCCGGAAGTAGGGGGTGACGATGGCCTGCTGCACCAGCGCGGCCCGATCCTCGTCGATGCAGGCGACCACCGCCGCCGTCGGGTGGCCGTGAGCCATCTCCCCGGCGAGGTTGGGGCCGGTGACCACGGCGACCCGGGACGGATCGACCTCCGTCACGTCGGTGATGACCTCGGTCATGCGCTTGCCGGTGCCGAGCTCGATGCCCTTCATGAGGCTCACCACGGTGGCGTCACCCGAGATGGCCCCGGAGGTGGCCCAGGCGGCGAGATTGGCCCGCAGGGTCTGCGACGGCACGGCGATCGCGACCATGTCCGCCCCGTCCAGGGCGGTGAACGGGTTCGCGGTGGCGGTCACCGTCTCCGGCAGCGTGGCCTCGGGCAGGTAGTCCGGGTTGCGCCGCTCACGCTGGATCGTCTCGGCGACCTCCTCCCGGCGCGCCCACAGGGTCACGGTCCGACCCGCGTCGGCGCAGAGCTTCGCGAACGCCGTACCCCACGAGCCGGCGCCCATGACCGCGACCCGGCGGATCTCCGGCATGCCCATCGCTCAGCCCTCCACCCCGGTGCCGCGCTCACTGTCCATAGTGGAGTCAGTGTCCGTACGGGCACGACCGCCGGGCTGCCACAACGGCGGCGGCGTGCCGCCGCGGATCTCGGCGACCAGGTCCCGCAGGGCCAGCATGATCTCCTCGGTGATCTCGGCCAGCACCGGCGCGGTCGCCGCGGCACCGGCCCACTTCGACAGGTCCAGCGGCGGGCCGGCGACGACCGTGACCGGCGTGCGGGGCCGCGGCCGGAACTTGTGCGTCCGAGGGTCGAAGATCTTCTCCGGACCCCACATCGCCACCGGCACCACAGGAGCACCGGTGGCCAGCCAGAGCCGGGCCGCCCCGGTCTTGCCGCGCATGGGCCACAGGTCCGGCTCCCGGGTCGTGGTGCCCTCGGGATAGATGATCACGCACCTGCCGTCCCGCAGCGACGCGACCGCCTCCTCCAGCGCCTTGACCGCGTCGACCGTGCCGCGATCGACCGGCGTCTGCTCGACGATGCGTAGCAGCTTGCCCAGCACCGGAATCTTGAAGAGACCGGCCTTGGCCAGGAAGACCGGCCACCGGCCGGAGTCGTAGACGTAGTGCGCGAGCACCAGCGGGTCGGCGTGGCTGATGTGGTTCGCCACGAGAAGAACCGGACCGGTCTTGGGGATGTTCTCCATGCCCCGCCAGTCCCTGCGGGACATCACCTGCATGGTGGGCTTGACCGTGACGACGGCCACGCGCTTCCAGAAGCCGATCCTGCGCCGCGCCACTCGTGCTCCTTCCGCCCGGTCCAGTGGTCATCATGCCTGGCCGGACCCGTGGAGCGCATCATCGGGCCTCCGATTTGTAGATCTTGGGAAGCCCCGTGATTCGCTCCGCAGGCTCCGCGACGGTTTCCCCTGCGAGTCGCTCCGCAAGCTCCGCGACGGTTTCCCCTGCGAGTCGCTCCGCAGGCTCCGCGACGGTTCACCCCGTGATTCGCTTCGCAAGCTCCGCGAATGCGAGACAACCACCGACCCGCGGGCAAAGATGGCACGGTGAGCTGGACCGTGATCGTTCCCGTCAAGCGCCTCAGCGCCGCCAAGTCCCGCCTGCGGGGAGCCTTGGGCGCCGGGAAGGCTGCCGCGGCCCGACCCGCCGAGCGGCTCACCAACGGCGGCCGGGACCTCGCCGACGCCCCCGTCATCGCGGAGGTCGGCCCGCCCACCGACGACGTCGCGCCCGGCGGTTCGGAGCACGAACTGCTCGTGCTCGCGATGGCGCTGGACACGATGGCGGCCGCACTGGCCAGCCCCGTGGTGGGGCGTGTGGTCGTCGTCACCGCCGACCCCACCGTGGGCGAGGAGGCCGCGCTGCTGGGCGCCGAGATCATCACGGACGTACCCGACGCCGGGCTCAACCCCGCACTCGCCTACGCCGCCGCCCAGGTCCGGCGCACCCGGCCCGGCAGCGCCGAGCCCGGCGTGGCCGCGCTGACCGCGGACATTCCGGCACTGCGCACGGAGGACCTCACCGCCGCCCTGCGGGAGGCCGAACGGGTCGGGGCGGGGCAGACCCACGCCTGGGGCGGCCCGCGCTCGTTCGTGACGGACGCCGCCGGCTCCGGCACCGTGCTGCTGGCCGCTCCCCCGGCGAGCGTGCTCGAACCGTGCTTCGGCGGCGACTCCGCGGTGGCGCACACCGCCAGCGGCGCGGTCCTGCTGACCGGTGACTGGCCGAGCCTGCGCCGCGACGTGGACACCCCCGCGGACCTGCACGAGGCCGTCGCACTGGGCGTCGGACTGCGGACGGCGGCCGCGCTCGCCGCGAACCTGTGGCAACCTCCGTCGATGCTCGCCCCCAGCTCCACGGACACCGGGGAGAAAGTGTGAGTACAACTCACGTTCATCGCCGATGAGCGAGAATGGCCAGGTGATGGAGCCACCCATGCCACGCCAGCGCCGCAGGCCCGCCGTCGAGACGGCTCCCTCACCCGCCCGCGCCGAGTCCGGTGCCCAGGTCGCCCGTGACACCGCGGCGAGTGTGCCGAAAGGCGGCGCGGCGCGCGGCGATAACCCGAAGACCGCGGCGCGCGGTGGTGACCCGAAGACCGCGACGCGCGGTGGTGACCCGAAGACGAAGGGCGCCAAGGGCGAGCGTGGTGCCCGCACCGGC
>Ga0164243_10011906_pt1 | contig 12370 bp, 10 predicted proteins | sample OricompcompostOP_FD_108781 | JGI IMG/M metagenome (GOLD analysis project Ga0164243, IMG submission 108781) | Organic Plus compost microbial communities from Emeryville, California, USA - Original compost - Organic plus compost (OP) | ecosystem: Engineered > Solid waste > Mixed feedstock >...
AGGAATAATGCGATGCGCGCGGCCGAATGATCCCATGAAAATAGGAATCGCGAATGGCGGTGGTGTTCGAAAATCCGACCCGTTCGATCTCTGCAGAGTTGGGAAACTGGGCTTCGTTGACCGTGCCGTGGACCAAGTCCGCATCGCCTTGCCTCTGGCGGGACGAATGCTCATCAAAAAGTCGATCACCCACGTCGGCAAGGTTCAGGTCCCGCTTCTCCTGACGCATGGCTCGCACGACATACGTGGCGGGATGTGGGAAGCCGAGATATTCTTTACCGAGTTCTACCGACAAGGAAGCAGGCGGGGCTGCTGCGCTATGACGGCGCAGGACGCGCCATTTCGCTATCGCCTGCCAATGTCCGTAATCTGTTCGATGACACCATCGCCTGGTTGACAGCTATCTACGACGAGTACCGTGCCGCTCGCGGGTAGGAGGCGCAGCTGAATGACCGGCCACTTTCGGGCGATGCATGATGAACGATGAACGGCGGCGGAGATAGATCCCAAAAAAACACTGTCCTACATTGAACCATTTTGGTTAAATGCCCTCATGGACCCGAATCTCATTCCAAGCCTCATCACTTCGCTTGCAACTCTTTTGAGCAGTATAGCCGCGCTCGCATGGGCACTACGGAGACGGCGATAAGGCAACGCTTGCCGCTCTTTTGTGGTGCGCTTCGTCATTTGGCATTGCGCTGGTTGACGAGATGATCATCCCAAACCGGGCTTCGTCGTCGCTTGCTCAACACAATCAGACGCGTCCGGTCGACTTCGATCGACGTCTGAACGACGGGAATGCTAGGCGGTTCCGAAGTTCGGACAGCCAGGCTCGCAGTCAGGTCAATGGAGTTTCTCGGCCAAGAAATCCACGAAACACCGCACGCGTGCGGGGGTGTTGGCTCCGCCAACGAAGACGGCGTGAACAGGTTCCACATCACCCGGATTGAACTCTTCCAAGATCGGCACCAGTCGACCATCTGCGATCTCCGCCGCGACGCTGAACAAGCCGACGCGGGCTATGCCTACACCTATTGCAGCGAGCTGTCCCAGCGTCTCGCCATTGTTGGCCTCGATGTTGCCTTTCATCGGCAGGCAGAATTCCTCGCCGCCGCGCAGAAACGGCCAGACCGGTTCGGCCCGGCGGAAGTCAAAGTTGAGGCAGTTATGCTCGAGCAGGTCCTCTGGTGAGCGGGGCATGCCGTGGCGAGCCAGGTAGGCGGGAGAGGCGACGATCACACGGCCGTCCTCGCTCAGCTTGCGCGCCGTCAGGGTGCTGTCCGCCAGGGGGCCGAAGCGGATCGCCACGTCGGCCTGGCCCGCGGCGATGTCGACCAGAGTGTCGGTCAGAGCGATGTCGACCACGATATGGGGGTAAAGCCGAACGAATTCGCCAAGCAGCGGCACGACGCAAAGCCTTCCATGCGATAGCGCGGCGCTGACGCGCAGCCGTCCGCGCGGCGCACCCTGATTGGCGATCTGCTGCTCAGCATCGTCGAGATCCGCCAGAATGCGACGTGCCGACTGGAGATAGGCTTGGCCTTCGGCGGTCAACGAAAGCGCGCGGGTAGAGCGCAGCAGGAGCCTCACACCTAGTCGCGCCTCAATCCGATCTATGGCGCGGCTAACGGCTGATGGCGTGAGGGCTAGTGACCGACCGGCGGCGGAAAAGCTGCCCTCGTCCACTACGGCCGCGAATATTTCCAGCGATCGTGCGCGATCGGTGCCGGCGTCCATCTTTGCGCCCATATCAAAAATCCTTCGCTTGAATGGACGCTACTCGGCGTGCTCGCAGCAGTCCATCTATGCGCAAACGTCGATATAAGGAACGTCCTTCAATGAAGCTCAATCCCGGACTGCTGGCGCTTGCGGTCGGTGCCTTCGGCATCGGTGTCACTGAATTCGCGCCAATGGGACTGTTGCCCGTGATTGCCGGCGATCTTGGCGTATCGATCCCGGTCGCAGGCTTGCTGATTAGCGCTTATGCAATCGGTGTCATGCTCGGCGCCCCGCTGATGACCCTGACGACCGGTCGCGTGCCCCGCCGCGCCCTGCTGATCGGGCTGGCCTCTGTATTCACTCTCGGCAATCTGCTGTCCGCTGTATCCGACAGCTACGCCGTGCTGCTTTTCGCGCGGATCGTCACTTCGCTTAATCATGGTGCCTTCTTCGGCGTTGGCTCGATCGTCGCGGCAAGCCTGGTGCCGCCTCAAAAGCAGGCTGGTGCAGTCGCAGCGATGTTCATGGGGCTGACGATCGCTAATGTCGTCGGCGTGCCCCTGGCCACTTGGGCGGGCGAGCACCTAGGCTGGCGCGCCTCGTTCTGGGGGATCGCCGCGCTCGGCGTTGCGACCATGGCCGCGCTTCGGCTGACCCTGCCTGCCCTTCCTGCTCAGGCGGGCGGTGATGCAATGGAGGAACTGCGGGTCCTTGGACGCCGCGAGGTGTTGGGAGCACTAGCGCTGACCGTCGTCGGATCGAGCGCCATGTTTACCGTCTTCACCTACATCGCACCGATCTTGCGCGAGGTGACACATGCTTCGCTCGGCTTCGTGACGGCAATGCTGGTGACCTACGGCCTTGGCCTGACGATAGGCAACTGGCTGGGGGGTAAGTTCGCCGACCGATCGGTTGACCGCACGCTGATCGTAACCTTGGCGTCCTTATCAGTCGTTCTCGTCGCCTATGCCGCGCTGATGCCCCATGCAGCGGTGAGCGCGGTGCTGATCTTCCTATGGGGTGTCGCAAGTTTCGCGCTGGTTCCGCCGCTGCAGGTCCGTGTCATGACGGCCGCCGCCGATGCACCGAACCTTGCCTCCGCAATGAACATCGGCGCTTTCAATCTCGGCAACGCCCTGGGCGCGGCGCTGGGTGGGGGAGTAATCGCGCTCGATCTCGGCTATCCCGCCGTAGCGCTTGCCGGGGCTGCGACCTCCGCAATCGGTCTGTCATTGCTGCTCCTCTCGCGCGGAAAGACGCCGGTGCAAACGAAGCCGGGGCTCTGCGAAGCCTGATTGGAGCTGCTCAAAGGCCGTGACCCCAAGCACCATGAAATAGAGGGTGTCCCGAATCGCCGGGACGTCGCCATGCAGAATTGTCGTTGCGCAGCTGACGCAGGCGCTCGGCGACATCAGCAAACGACCTGGTGAATTTGAATGCGGGATGGGAGGGTGCCCTTGGTTCCCCGATCGACATCGGCCCCGTTCGTCACCAATCTTGCCAATAAAACTTACATCATGAGCACGAGCGCCGGTTATGCCTGCAATGGCTATGAAACCGCGATTATCGCTCCGCCGCGTATGTGGGGCTTTCGTTGCGTTACAATTTGGGAACGGACTGAGGCGCTAGCGCCGCAAGAACTTTCGGCCTCAGGCCAAGTCACCTCGCCAAAGGCAACACCTGATCCCTCTATGATCGGGGAACAGCATCCGAAGATGCAGTTCTCCGATATGATGAAAAACGAGTTATTGAGAGCCATCAGACATCGCTGCGAACGATGCTGATTCTCGCTGCCTTGCGGGTCACGACACATAGTTGAAATTCGTATATATGCATCTTCGCGAAATCTGACGTTTTCGCTTCCTTTGAGATGTGTAGGACATGCACAATCGCGCCTATCACAGCTCAGTTATTTTCAGGAATGGCGATGAGTCCCGATTTCGATTGTGTAATCCGTGACGGCACTATCGTGGATGGTACGGGCGGCGATCTCTTCGAAGCTGACGTTGGCATCGCCAATGGCGCCATCGCGGCGGTCGGCAAGGGCCTGTCCCGCGGAGCGGAAGAGATCGACGCGCGAGGGTTGCTCGTCACCCCGGGTTTTGTCGACATCCATACGCATTACGATGGCCAGGTGACTTGGGACGACACTCTTGCGCCCTCCACTGATCACGGCGTTACTACCGTAGTCATGGGCAATTGTGGTGTTGGATTTGCGCCATGTCGTCCGTCCGACCGGGAGGCGCTGGTCGTCCTTATGGAAGGGGTCGAGGATCTTCCCGAGATCGTGCTGTCGGCAGGGCTGCCTTGGGCATGGGAGGATTTCGCGAGCTATCTCGATTTCCTGGGCAGCCGCTCCTTCAATATCGACATCGCCGCCCAAGTTGCACACGCGCCGGTACGCGTATCCGCGATGGGTGAGCGGGCTTTCACCCACGAACCGGCCAGCGAAGCCGAAAGCGCGCAGATGGCTGCGATCGTTCGGGATGCAATCAAAGCGGGCGCGTTGGGCTTCTCGACGTCGCGCAGCCTCAACCATAAAGGCAGCGACGGCCGACTGACACCCTCCTGGCGCGCCGCCGAGGCCGAGTTGTCTATAATTGCCCGCAGCGTGGGTGAATGCGGCACCGGCGTGTTGCAGGTCATCTCTGACTTTGAAGATCCCGAAGCCGAAATGGCCATGCTCGGACGTGTCTGCCGCGCCGGAGGCAGGCCGATGTCGGTGTCCCTACTGCAAAAGCATCGGGCGCCCTCGTTGTGGCGGGACATCCTGGAATGGATAGGCCGGCTCAATGCTGAGGGCATGCAGGTGAAGGCCCAGGTCTCGGATCGCATCGTGGGCGGCCTGCGTGGTCTGGAGTTGAGCAACAATCCCTTGGCACGATCTCCATCCTACCAGTCGATCGCCAAGGTTCAGCTTAAGGAGCGGAGCGGGCTCCTCGCTGGTCGGGAAATGCGTGCGCGGGTTCTATGGGAGCTTCGCCCCTTCACGGACGAGTTCGCCTTCGAAGGAATGTATCCGCTGGGCAATCCACCGGATTACGAGCCCCCATCGGATCGCTTTATCGGCCCGATGGCGCGCGCTCGTGGCGTTGATCCCCTCGAGCTTCTCTATGACTTGCTGCTCGAAGACGAAGGCAGGGCGATCATTGCCCAGCCGTCATCCAACTATGCCGAGGGCTCGCTCGACGCTTGCGGCGAGATGATGCGCCATCCCGACACGGTCCTTGGCCTTAGCGACGGCGGAGCGCATGTCGGCATTCTCTGCGATTCCAGCCAGCCGACCCATCTCCTCACCCACTGGGTCAGGGATCGTGGCCACGGTCGCCTGCCGCTTGCTTCGGCGATTTCGGCATTGAGCCGCGAAACGGCGAGAGCCGTGGGCTTGCTCGATCGCGGAGAGATCGCGCGCGGCATGCGGGCCGACCTCAACATCATTGACTTCGACCGGTTATCGCTCAGTGCGCCGATTGTCACTTATGACCTGCCTGCCGATGGTCGGCGTCTACGGCAGCCAGCGCAAGGCTATGTGGCGACGCTGGCTGCCGGCGTGGTGATTGCCGAAAACGGCAACGATACCGGTGCACGTCCTGGACGGCTTGTTCGTGGGATGCAGGCGCGTTCGAAGTCGCCGCGCTAGGGAAGGAAGCAGGGTGGGGCAACCGCGCTTTCGACCCACGTTATTCGCGCAATTTCGCGTCGAGAAGTGCCAGCGTACCCGTCCACCAGAGTTGGTGTGCCAGCGAATCTTAGGCACGGCTGCCAGCGTCGGCCCGAAATCATGGTGATGCTGACGGACCAGGCTGAGAGCCTGGTCGCGCAACTCCGCCTTGAACGCGCGGTCGTTCGGGCGACCACGCTTCCAGGATACGAGCGCCTCGGGGCCATCGGTGCGCAGTCGATCAAGCTACCGGTAGACCTGGCGACGACAGACGCCGAGAAGCATCGTTGCACCTTCAATCGTTAGTTCATCACGCTCGAAACGGCGCAACGCACCATATCGTGAAAGCTCGCCATGGTTATCGCCACCACTTTCATAAGCGCGTCCCCCCGCCCTGCAGGAAGGCATGCCATCGGAACCGCGAGACGTCCCGATTGTGACATCTCTAAGTTGCGCCTACACGCAGCCTTGCTGATCATTTCCATTATGTTTCTATACTTCCCCTGCATTATGACAGTCCTATCAAGGGGAGGGGGAGGCTCTGTGCTCCGTTGTTGCATGTCATGGCTGGGATGGAGTGGTGCGGTCATGCTGGTGACGGGGAACCCGGCCTTGGCGCACGATCTGTGTCCCGACCGTCCCGGCATCGGCACGCCCGCCTGCACGATGGAGTCAGGTCAGATGCAGATCGAGCTGGGGCTTGGCCAGTGGACGCGGGAAAAAGATGCGGAAACCCGCACCGACGGTGTGGAAGTGAGCCAGGCGCTGCTGCGGATCGGTCTCGATCCGGCGTTGGAGGCGCAGGTCGCTTGGAGCGCCTTCGGGCATGTGCGGGAAAGGGATCGCGCGACTGGCGCGGTGACGAAGGACAGTGGCACCGGTGATGTGACACTCGCGCTGCGTCGCAATCTGCGCAATCCGGATGGTTCGGGCCTTTCGATGGCGCTGATGCCGTATGTGAGTCTGCCCGTCGGAGGATCGGCCATAGGCGCCGGCGATTGGGGTGCAGGGATGCTGCTGCCCGCGACCTTGGAGGTGGGAGATGGCTTCTCGCTGGAGTTCACCGGCGAAGTGGACGCCGCGGTGGACGAGGATCGCAACGGGCGTCATCTAGCCTATGGCGGTGTGCTGGGTGTTGGCTTCACCCTTGGTGAAAATGTGTCGGGCGTGGTGGAAGCATCGCTGACAAGAGACGAGGACCCTGCTGATCATGCAACCGAAGCCCTGTCGGGTCTTGCCCTGCTTTGGCAGCCTTCCGACGACATGCAGTTCGACATCGGCCTGAATATCGGTCTGAATCGCGACAGCGCGGACAGCACGCTCTATCTGGGCGTCGTTCGCCGTTTCTGAAAAGCGCTCGTCTTTATTCTGATTCTGGCGGTGAGCCAGCCTGTCTTCGGCGACCCAAAGTTCGGCGTCGCGCTTACCTTGTCATCAGCCCTGAGCCTGATCAGCGGTATCGGCCATACTGGCCTGGGCGATGGCCACATCGAGCGTGATTGCTCTTCCAGGCAGCGTCTCGAGTTGGGCTCGACGAGATTCACCAGACGCAGGTGGCTCAGCATGAAGCAAGCGACCTGCGTCTGTGGAATTCCTATTTGTTCAGCCAAATACCGGCGATAACTTCTTACGCTCCTTGCGGGCGGGTTTGATCTTGGCTTTCTGGTCAATTGTTGCCGGCGCTCCGCTTGCTTTCTCCGATTTGCCGGCTCTGGGCTTTGACGATGCCGCCTGGCTTTGATCCTGTGCCGTGGTTTCTTTTAATGGTGTGGGAGCTGTGACACTTGTCTCTGTGGCGGGTTGTCTCGCCATCCGCCGCTTCCGCACCTGTCTTGGCGCCGCGCCCTTGTCCATTGCTTCAGCGACCTTGACTGGTGGCGCGCTTGCACTGCCTGCAGCCAATTCCTTGTTAGCCCCAGCGGACCGTTCGGATGCCTTGGTGTCCGCATTGGCCGCGACGACGGCGGCGCGGGGTGATCGAACGGCATGTTGCTTTGCGGAGTTGGGGCTCGAAGACGCGGCCTCCTTCGGCGCGCTCGTCTTTTTTCTTAGCGTCGGCTTGGCGTTGGTCGATTTGGGTGTTTCCTTTAAGATCCCGAGGCTGGGCGTCGCATCAGATGTAGCGGTTGGCTGGGCGCCCTTGCCCCTGGCGTGCATCTTTTTCGCCACATCGCGGCGTAGCTCGGCGTAGGCTGACGCTACCATCGGATAGTCATCGGGCAGGTTGAAGCGTGCCTTGTATTCAGCTTCTGTGAGGCCATGCTTTTTGAGGTGCCGCTTCAACGTCTTGAACTTTTCGCCGGTGATCAGCGAAATGATCACGTTGGGGTCGGCCAGCGATGTTTTGATCGACACGGCCGGCTTATCAGCAGCAAGAGCCTTGAGCTTTGGCGCTGTCTCGCGAGCCGGCGATTTAGTCACCTTGGGCGTGACAGATGCAACTGAAGTCTCTAGCGATTCCGCTTTGAAGGCGGGTGGCGCAGGTGCTGGCTTTGCCGGTGTTTTGTTCGGCTTGTCCGGTTTAGCCGGTACGTCGGCATGAATTTCAAAGCCGGAAATCGCCTTGAAGACATTGCTCAGCAACGTCGGCAGCTCACCGGCGCTGAGATTGTTGTTGTTCACAAAAGCTGTAACCAGATCAAGCGAAGCGCGGCGAGCGTCGAAATCGTCCATAACTGTCCATTGAAATAGCGCTGACATGAGCGCGGATGCCTTAATCGATACCGTCTAAACACTATTGGATGCTGCGGAGTCAAATTTTTGGCTTGCGAATGGCATCACCGCGCCGTGAGCCCCTTATCCGTGGCATCTAAGGCCTGGCTGGCTTCGAGTGCCTTGCACGTGGACTCATGCATTTGAAATAAATGCGTATGTGGAAAACGCGCTGCGCAACGAGCCGGTGAACGAAGGAATTTCCCGGAGTTCCCGCGCTATGGGGATCGTGCTGCGGGTTGATCCCATCGAACCGGTCTCATAGCATCGCTCGCGTGTCACATAGATTTTCAGCGACAACAAGTTGCGTTAGGGGAACTGCCCCCCCGAAAGGCGTGGCTGATCCGCTTCCGGCAAGTTGTGCCAATATCCTTCGCGTGCTGTCGCCCCTTAATGAAATCCGCATTCTCCAGGGAACCCTTTGAGCAGGACTCCGGTTTGCTGGACCGGGCCGTCCCTGTTCGCGCTCCTTGAGAGATACGGCTGGAGGCTTTGCGGACTGTTACGGCGGTTGCGGAATGTGTTGCAATGCGTTGCCGTATAAAACTCGCCGTAACTATGCTTTTTTTAGTTGGGCTTGCAAAAATAGGCGAAGCATCAACGCCTGCCAAACAGTGATTTTTAAACGATGTCGTTTGATGATCTGATTCGCAGTGGAGCTTAGGGATGCCGGGAGGTGCAGCTTTAAGAGCCTGGAGCGCTCACGATACGCATAATTATGGGGTTTATTCGCGTAGTTACGCATTATCGCCTTAATCCAGACAATTCCGTTGACAGTGCAAAAAAATCGTCACGACTGAAAGGCACGAGATAGCGGTGGGAGGATTAGGATAATGGACGTCGTGCCCTTGCAGGTCGGTGTCGAGATCAACGGATTGATGCTCAGTCGGCCGATTGCTCCGGGAGACGCAGCCGAGCTTCGCCGCCTTCTGGCGGAGCGTCAGATGCTCGTCTTTCGCAGCCAGGCGATCACACCCGAGGATCAGATTCGCGTGCTCGAAGTCTTCGGAAACGTGCTGGACGAGAAAGGGGACGGATTGCGCCACCAGTACGTGTCAGGCGAAAAGACCTCGGTCAAACCCGGCCGACTGCTGTTCCATTCTGATAATCATTTCACCCAGGCACCGCTCGAGCTGCTCTCCCTCTATGGCGAGGAAGTGGGCAAAGGCGCGACGCCGACTTTGTTTGTCGACAATGTGGCTGGATACGAGCGTCTCGCGCCCGATTGCCGGGAGAGGCTCGAAAGCCTCGAGATCATCAACCGATCCTTTTTCTTCCTCGGCCTTTCGGATCAGCCTGCCCGCGAGCTGCCTGAGGAACTCGAAGGCGGCCCAATTGCGCGGCATCCGGCGATTTGGCGCCACCCGCAAACCGGCAAGCCCTTCGTCTATCTGACCGAGCTTCACGCCTATCGGCTCGATGGACTCGCGGTGGAGCAAAGCACCGCGCTGCTCGATCAGGTGTTTGGCACGCTCTACGATCCGGCAACGATCCACGAGCACCAGTGGGCCGACGGTGATCTCGTCATCTGGAACAACCGCACGGTGCAGCATGCCCGCGGGGCGCTCGACGAAACCGAGGAAGCGGCATTATCGGCCCGCTCGATTCGCCGAGTATCGACCGGCACCAAGACCTTTACCGAGCAGTTCCATTTCGAGCCCAAGGCGATCGTGAAAATGGGGGATTTCTACCAGCAGAGCGTAAAGGCCCATAATTGAACGCGGGCGCTACGCACGATCTTCGAACGAGTAACAGACAAGAGTTATGGGGGAAGGAGCGTTGAACGATCCACTCATGTTCGCCGGCAAGGAAGCCATGTCGAAGGCGACGGCCGGGGGGAGGAGCGAGCTTCGGCCGTGCGGTTGGCTGCCGTCGACGTCGAACATCGGCTGATGCGGCTTTATCTGGCTTCGGATGCCAGCCGCTTTATGACGGACCAGAACCTTTACGCAAATGGCGGGATGACTCTCGCTTGAGAGACATCGGGATGGGGAGAAGTTCATGATCCACGTGGGCTATATCGACGGCGCTTTCGTCCAGGGCGAAGAATGAGCAAGGACAACATCCCAGCGATCGTCGTAGGCACCGGTTTCGGTTGCCGCATCCAGGTGCCTGCACTGCGCGCTGCCGGCTTTTTCGTCGAGGCGCTGGTCGGAGCCGATCCAACCCGTACCGCCGAGCGAGCGGGCGCCAGCGGCGTGCCGCGATCGTTCACTGATCTCGAAACCGCGATCGAACGCACCGGTGCTGCGTTGGTCGCTATATCGACGCCGCCGCTTACCCACGCCGACTTGGTGTTTGCGGCACTGCGTAAGGGCTGTCACGTGCTGTGCGAGAAGCCTTTCGCGCGCGACGCGAGCGAGGCGCAGCTTTTGCTGGACGCCGCCAATACGTCGGGACGGATCCATGCGCTCGGCAACGAGTTCCGCTTCACTCCGCAACGCGCAACGATTGCTCGATGCATCGCCGAGGGGTTGATCGGTGAACCTCGTTTTGCCAGCCTGGTCCAGGTTTCGGGCTTTGTGACCCAGTTTCGCGAGGACTTCCCTGACTGGTGGTTCGATCCGGTGCAGGGCGGCGGTTGGCTCGGCGCTTCGGGATCACATTCGATCGACCAGATCCGGTTGTGGCTGGGGGAGTTCGATACCATTAGCGCCTCCATCTCCACGACTGGGCTGAAGGATACCGCGGTTGACGATTCCTTTGCCGCCCGCTTCCGTCTCAAGAGCGGTGTCGAAGGTGTGCTGCAGCAAAGTTGCGGCGCCTGGGGCGGCATGACCGAGATCACGCGCGTCGCCGGCACCGAGGGATCGATCTGGTTGGAAACGGGTCAGATTCGTTTTGCCGATCGCTGCGGCGAACGCGAAATCCCTGTGCCGCCCGACCTCGCGCTTGCGCCGCCGCCTGCGCTTGGCGGCGATCCTCGCCAGTCACGCCTCGATTGGCAGATCATGGCCGAAGTCGAGATCGCTCCCTATACCGAGCTTTGCCGTTCCCTGAGTGCGGGGATCTCCGGCCAGCAACCAGCGTCTTCGGTGCCGATGGCGACATTCGCCGACGGCGTCGCCAACATGCAGGTGATGGACGCTGTTCGCGCATCGGCGCAGGACGGTGGTGGTCTCGTTGCGGTGGCAAGCACCAACTAAGCCGGCAGGTCAGATCAGGGGACCGATGCTTCGACCTCGGCGGCGCCGTCGAGCCAGTGAGCGAGCGTGTCCTTCATCAATGTGGTCAGCGTTACCACGGCCGGTTCGATCGCATGTCTGTCTCCTGCTACGGCCAGGACCAGCGGCATCGGCGAATTTCCCGAAGGGATCGGCATGGCGATCGTCCAGACCGCTTCGTCGGGTCCGATTCCGTCGGCATAGCCCTTGTGTCGAATGCCTTGCACGGCATGCAAGAATGACGGCAGCGTCAGCGGGTCAAGGCCGGCGCGTATCCCCAGATCGTGGATCGTATCGTTGGACAAGCTGGAGATATAGGCGCTGCCGATCGCCGATCCGAACAAACCGACCTGCAATCCGCGCTCGGTATGTTGGTCGCTGGGCATTTCGATATGCAGGATCTGCATGAACAAGCCATTGGGTGTGCTCAAGGTGACGGACAGGCCGGTGCGAACATGAAGATCTGCGACCAGTAGGCGAAGACGATCGTGTCCGCGAAAGGCTCGGCCCATCAGCGATGAGAAATCAGTCAGGCAAGGTGAGGGGAAGTAGGCCTTCGTCCTGACGTCGAACACAAGATAGGCGGAATCGAGCATCGTCTTGAGCAACTGGTTCGCCGTCGAGCTTCGTAGTCCGAGCATGCGTGCGATTTCGATCGCGCGTAGCCATCGCTGCTCCTTGCCGAAACATTCCAATACCTCGAGAGCGCGCGTCGCCGATCGCGACATGCTCCGCCGGTCGGCCGGCCGCTTGATGCTGACTTTGGTGGAACGACTGGCCGGCGCTGTGATGATGGTCATGGCGTCTCCCGGCCCGGTAGACGGGCTATCTCAGCAGGCCACAGGCGATGCTTTCGGTCCCTCCTAAGCTCGCGCTCCATGACGGGCAAGCGGGGGCTACGCCATGCCAATGAGCCCACGCTCCGGTGGCGGTCGGCCAGGGTGCCCGGACGCTGAACGCTGATTTGACCAAGTGCTAAGGCCGCCTGACAGATGGTGTCGACACTCTCCGTGTCAACGATTGGCAGGGTGGGTTCGTCTATCACGCGGGCCTGGAAAGACAGCTCGGTTCGAATGTTCGGTTCGTGTCGGATACACGATCGAGGGTGACGGCA
>Ga0164243_10011907_pt1 | contig 12370 bp, 15 predicted proteins | sample OricompcompostOP_FD_108781 | JGI IMG/M metagenome (GOLD analysis project Ga0164243, IMG submission 108781) | Organic Plus compost microbial communities from Emeryville, California, USA - Original compost - Organic plus compost (OP) | ecosystem: Engineered > Solid waste > Mixed feedstock >...
CGTGATACAACTTGAGACTTCAATTTCAAGTAACAGGTGCTCTAGTGCATAAGAAAGGGTTTCGATAAGAGTGAGAAATCAAATCAATTGATCAATCATGGTGAAGAGCTGGAGAGAGAACATTGAAGATCAACGATGGTTGGAAGTTCTTTGACCCAGGTTGGTTTAAAGTTTGGCTCGAGTCCGACAGAGCCACGACAAACGGATTCGGTACGATGATGCCTGGTTGGCCGCAACTATTACGTATTCCTGGCCTATTACTGGAACCAACACACTGGTCCGGATAGTGGATGTGCCTTCTTCAGCTCTCAATGTCAGTGTGCTGCAATGCTGTATGAGGTAAGAGCGAGGCTCACTTCAGAATTCCAGAGCGCTGTGACCCACTAAAGGACTCCAAATTGATCCAGCATTGAGACTTGAATGTCGTCCCTCGTCGAGAGTATCAATTGGTGAAGCTTCAATTGAGAATTCTCAAGACCCCAGTACTCCCTACAAACTACCGCAAAAGTCTAAAGGGACGGGGAAAAAATGACGACAATCGTAGCCATAGAGACCTCAATGGTAAGCAATAACTACCCAAAATCCCCCGTTTGCCCAGCACTCGCACCGACGTACGCTTTACTCGCCTCCAACTGTTGACCTCAACAGCTAACTCGAGGCACCTTGCCCCTCCGTCCCCCACCATAAACAGGGCACATTCACGCTCGAGCTCTACACCGACCATGCCCCCAAGACCTGCGAAAACTTCTCCTCCCTCGCCCGCCGCGGCTACTACAACAACACCCCGATCCACCGCATAATCCCCAACTTCATGTTCCAGGCCGGCGATCCCACCGGCACCGGCCGCGGCGGCAGCTCCATCTGGGGCCAGCCCTTCGAGGACGAGATCCTCCCCGAGCTGCGCCACACGGGCGCCGGCATCCTCTCCATGGCGAACTCGGGGAAGAATACGAACGGGTCGCAGTTCTTCGTCACGTTAGCGCCGACGCCTTGGCTTGATGGGAAGCACACCGTCTTCGGCAGGGTCAAGAGCGGGATGGGCGTCGTGAAGAGGCTGGGACTTGTCAAGACGGGTGCTGAGGACCGACCGGTGGAGGATGTGAAGATCGTGAGGGCCTGGGTTGTGGATGACGCCGAGAATGCCGTAACCGGGGTATAGATGCCGGCGAGGCGGGCGGGCGGTTGGAGGTATAAACTTTGGGCCTTTGGTTTCTGACCAGCGGGAATCGGGCTTCGTGGGCCTATTTGCTTTCCCAGTGTAAAGGAGTTTGGAGTTAGATGATCGATTTCGTCAGTCTTCTAAAGATATCACGGTCCCCTTCGTCTACGCACATCGCTCGCGGGCAGCACAAAATAACGAACACGAAGAACTGAAACACCGAGAACAGCTAGAGTTAACTTTGTCTACGGGCCAGTAAAGTAGAAATCACCATGCTTCATTTTCTTTCTGGAAAGCAACTGTTCTAAACACTAAAACGCCTTCGCCTTCCCTGATGCAAACGTAGATGCAAGACCGGATGTATGACCACTCCAGTGGACCCTAAACCAAGATCAAGGAAAAAAGGATACAGGCATGCATGGAAGCCAAACGAGGGATAAGCCGCCCTTACTGCGAATCTGCCGTGTGCTGGCATTTTCTTTTCTGAATTGGTACAATTGTGTCTGGACTGCTTCAAAAGCATCCAAAGGCAATAGAAAGGTATGATATAGAATGTTGAACCCTAGGCGTGGAGCTGTAGAAGTGGGTTTGTTTCTCCGTTCGTCCAAGGAAAACAAGATTTTTGGGGGGCAGTTACGGGAACATTCGAAGAACGTCGCGGGTCGACGTCGTCGAAAGATAAGAGTGATAGGTCGCATGGATTGTTTGGAATCAAACGTTTGTTCCTTTGGGTAGGTTGGCCTTCGACGAATAGACCACGAGGATCCCATTAAGTCTGAATGGGGAAGGATTTGACAATGAAAGAGCCTCCGGGCCTCCTTGTGGATTTAAGAGTGCCCTGAGACGCAAGCGGGGTGCGTGTGAATAGGAACCAAAGTTTGTTGGGTGGAGATGATTACGCTTCTAACGGGGAGGGGAAGACATCGTGCCCGACGATTCCGACGCGACCTCGGCATCCCTGCCATTCTTCGCCGGGGACGAGAGAAGCGCCTTGTTCATAAGCTTGTTACCCTTCTTCAGAGGTGAGGGTGCCTTAGGGTTCGCCTTCTTTGCTGGCACGGCGTCCAAGCCCTTTTTCTGCGGGCCATCTAGCTTGTGCTCAATGCTCAAGTTGGAACTTGGCCTGGCCTTCTTTCCGCCAAGCGTAGACGGCTTGGGCGGTTTTATCTTAATCTTGACGGCTGGCACTGACGGCTTCAGCTTCTTCTTCTTATGGTTAGTCTCAGAGTCCTCTTCATCTTCCACGTGCTCGGCGTCTCGCTTCTTTGGACTCGTCGCTCTCGAGCCGGGCCTTGGAGTGCCTTTCTGGCTCGAAGGAGGCGTTGCATCTTGGCTATTGGCATTACTGCCGTTGCTGATTTTTTGAGCAGCGGCCCTGCTAGCATTCCGTCCACTATTTCCAATACACGCACCCATGTGATTGTTGAGCCTTGTGACGAGGATGCAGCGCTTGCATTTACTGCATGTGGCGGACGGGAACGAAAGCACGTTTGCAGGCCGTTGTTCGGGTGCTCCCGTCTCGTCGAGCTTCTTCTCCATGTCCTTCTTCTTCTTTCCTCTACCTGGGCCCTGGGGAACCCAAGTTTGGCCGTAAATGTCGTAGCCGGGTTTGTCGATATAAGGATGCTTCTTGCAATAAATGCCGCTAGGATCTGGCTTCCGCGCACCTTTACCATCGGTCGGGTACAAGAGGCGTGGGAGATGGCAACGCGGGCATAGGATATCCTTGGTCGTCTTAAGCGGGTTCCCTTTGAGCATCACTTTACCGTCTTCGTATATCGCTGCGTCGGTCTCGATTCGTACGTCGGGTTTCGAGTCGTCGCTACCGTCCGCGGCGTCTGCGGCGAGCTTCTCGACACGGATTGAGGCCGTCGTCGCCCGGGCAAGTTTTTCTTCCATGTGGGTTTTGCTTAGGAGGTCTTGGATGATGTTGTAAAGGATGTCGTCGAGGACAGCACGCGCCTGGATTGGTGAACAAGTGTCAGCCGGCAGCACATTTCAAAACGTGCGTGAGTTCTGCGTCGCTGGATAGGGCGCCAACATTGCCGGAGGGGGCGTGGCATGTTTGATCTCGTGCTGTTTTCGAGGGGCTTTCATCGGACGAGATTCGAGGAAATAGTACTCACGACTTGATCGAGGGCATCGCCATCTTCACTAGGGGGGATAAGTCCCGCTTTGCCAGTGGACGAAGCCATGGCTGTATTCGGGGCTGATGAATAAAAGTGTTGTACAAGGATGTTTGAGTTGGCTCTTGTGATGGCGAGTCCTTCAGCCTGAGATCCGACACAGTCGTCGGGTGTAGACCCAATTGTGCCGAGCGACGCCCTCTGGATCTGGACCAATGGAGGATACGCAACGCCCTCCCGCAAAGAGATCGATGATGCAATAAAAATGAGGAAAAGGGGATAGAGAGAAAGGAGGAAAGAGATTGGAAAGAGGAAGACGTTAAATTATGGGGCCTGCTTGTTGGCTCGATCAGGGGGTTCGACGAAGAAAGGGAAGAAAAAAAAAATCAAATCAGAGCTGTCACCATTTGCGTTTAGATGCTCATCAGAATCAAAGGCCAGGCCTAGCAGGATTTCTGATTCGGGTGGGTGGAGGGAGGTTTTGCAAGGTTCAAGTTTGGATGATTAGGGAGAGAGCCGCGTCGAATCAGGACGGGCAAAATCCGGAAGAGCACCGGAAGAGAGGGTCCATTCACATTCAAATTGTTGTCAGGGATGAATTGCGAGACTCCATCGATGATGTACGTACTGATGAGCTGTGGTCGATGAGCTACATCCTGCTGCAGCCTGCAAAGTATTAATAAACGCCCACTTTTGAACTAGAAGGAGCGCGGTAAGAACCCTTAGGAGGAAGGTTTAATCTTCAGACCTACTGTTAACATAAATTCATTGATGAATGTAAACTCGAGCATTTTGATTCAGCCAACAGCTTGACTATTGGATTTGAGTTGCTGCTGCCTACACCGCAGGAGCTAGGTCAGGCCCAACCAAGCTCTAATACTAAACACCACTTCGTACGCAGAAGTACACTACTCACCAGGCCGTTGATGCACGCTAAAATGCAGGCACCGAGACCCAACTGTCGGCGACCTGCGGAAGTCTTAATCGTTTGACGCCGCACCCCGTACAAACTTATGCAAAAAGTTGGGATAGATTGAGTATGGTCTCAAGCACCATATCAGCTCAGGTTCCAGCCCAACTCCTTCAGCTCAAGTTTTCCCCCCTTCTCTGTGCATCCCCCTGCTCTATCTGGTCGTTCTCACGAGTTACGGATGGACATTAGGTCTGATAATATCCAGGCAGTGTATGGAATGACTAGTTAGGGAGAAATGGGTTGGGCCTGCTCCTTTGTCGTTGACAAAAGGTAGGAAGCTTTGGCGTACGAAGTGATACTGTCATAATATTCCTTAACCTTCGCGCAATCAAGACCGAGTGGGATGACTCAAGTGACCACAAGCAGTCTTCTTCTCCATCGTTTCCCCAGGGCGACCCCGGCCAAAGACTGTCTGTCGTCCACATTCTCCAAGTAACCTGGAGGTGCTTCAGTCTCTTCATAAGCTTGCCATTGCGTTGCGTTTGGTTGTTTTGACGGACAGGCACATGGATGAACATATATCGTCTAGAGTGGTCTTTAAGATCACCAAACACCATCAAATGCAGTTTGTCGCAAATGTTTAGAGGCGTTAATACCAGTGGTTCTCCATAAATATTATTTGTGTTCAGGTCTTTAGACAAGAGTAATAGTCGTTGCACCAAAATGTTGCCAAAAGGACATCGGATGTCAAAATCAATTCGACAAGTCATCAAGGTATACTTCGTACACCTGTGACATACATAGTATGTCATACACAATAAATGTTCTTCGTACTTAGGCGGGTTTGAGTGCCAGGCTAACCAGTATTAATAGGGCAACGTAGTCTAAGGACAACCTGCTAAACCGACAATCACCTCTTCGATCTGGCATCCTCACATGGGAGTCTGTTTGCATGAACTCTCCCATGTGGAACCTATTTCAGCCATAGACGGTGGCTTCATGCGCCAAACCAAACTCCCCGTCCCGCTTAGCGCTGCGGTCTCAAGTCTCAGGGGCAACAAGATTGGAGACTGAATTGAGACTTTATATTCCCACTGCTTCTTCCAGTTTGCCTTCCCAAATTGTATTATTGTTATTCTCCTCACCTTCAGCCACTCGCATCTCACCCGCGTTCCTTCGTCGCGAACCCTGCGTTTCCCTCGTGCTACGGAGTGAAAACGAATTCATTCGATAGCCCGCCTCTACCATGTCTCTCCCAACAGCCAAGACGACCCAGTCGTCCATCCTCTCTTTCCTGAACCAAAAGAAGCAGCCCAAATACGCTCCTCCTCCCTCGACCGCGCCGAAGCAGCCTCCCCAGCAACCCCCCGCCGCCAAGCCGCCGTCCACTCCGTCATCATCATCCGCCCCTCCGCAGCCAGTCACTCCCGCCGCAGCCCCGACCATCCCACCCATCATCCACCCCCACCCCCAGGCGACCATCCGGCCCATCTCCGTCAACGACATCACCGCCCTTCGTCGCATCAACTCCCTCCTCCTCCCCGTGGCGTACCCTGACACCTTCTATCAACGCATGCTCGACCCCGCCGCGTCCGCTCTCTTCTCTCGCGTCATAACTTGGTCCGATGATGTTCCCTCGTCACCTTCGCCGTCAAAGGTTGTCGGCAGCATAGTCTGTCGTATTGACGATGCGACCGTAGCCGCTGGCGCCAGGGCGCCTGGCCATGTTTCGGAAGACGCGAATCAAGTCCTCTACATCGAATCTCTTTGCCTCCTCTCCCCCTATCGCGCGCTCGGTCTCGCCACCGCGGCCCTCGACGAAGTACTCGCCACGGTACGGCGCGATCCCAGCCTCAACGTCCAAGCCGTCTATGCGCACGCCTGGACAGAAAACGAAGAAGGACTCAGGTGGTACAAGTCCAGGGGGTTCACGTCGGATCCGAAACCGGTAGAGGGCTACTACTTCAAACTCCGCCCGGACTCGGCCTGGGTCGTTCGTCGCGACATATCCCCTCTAGCTGCTCCGTCTTCGATACCGTCAAACTCGTCTCCGCCAATTGCGCAACCGTTGCCTCTTGGCGCGACCGTCAGACTCGCCAACTTGCCTCCGAGGGGCCCACCGCCGCCCCCGAGAACTGGCTCGGGTCAGTCATTCCAAAACCAGAGACCGGAGACTGAGTGGAACGACCTCCCCGCAGACATGGCGCCCCCGCCAAAGGCAGGTGGACGCGCGAGTGGAGGTAGCTCGGGGCAAAGCTCTAGAAGTAGCTCGACCGCTAGGAAGAAGAGGGATAGGGCTTATCCTGCTGGGGCATTTGGAAGCTAGATGGCCGGTAAGACCCGACCGGTGATATTATTTCCATATATGTATCTAGACATAGAGTAAGCGATGGAAACGATCATCAGAAGGATGTATTATGACTGAAAACGATTGAATTTAGAGATAATATACAGAACAACGTATCATGATAAACAAGGCGCCAGGCGTCTCCGATCTTCCCACTACACAATGCCTTGCGCCAAGGCGGTTGACCTGGTGGTGAAGACACAGGGTGTACTTGTATGTGAAGAGGGACTTGTTAAAAGCTTTGTGACATTTATAATTGAGCAATCTAGAGAACCTACATATTTTGGATTTCATACGTATATGAATATATTTATACTGATGAAACACATTGATACAGAATGAACAGGATAATAGGAATCAATACTCTCCAGACCAAAACACGCAGAAGCAAAGGCAATTAGAAATATCATAAGTGCCATGACCATTGGTCTCATTCATAAAATAAATAAATAAATAAAAAGAAAAACTCAAGTCATTCATGATGCTATGCTCTTTGGCGTCTCGCCAACCAGAGTGTTGCAAGCGCAACAATACCAACAACGCCCGCTACTGTGAATGCAGTGCTCGAAATCAAATCCTCCCCTAGACGAAAAACAACAGAGCCTGTCAGTATGCAAATTCCTCAATCTACTATTGAACATTAATACTGTGTGATACTAATGGGGCCGTGGGCCTGGATGGCTGCTAATCTTGAGCCACGTACCTTTCTCTTTTGGTGTGTCCTGCTGCTCAAAGTCTGTATTGCTCTCCATATTAGCAGCCATCAGCGCAATGAGAGCGGCGCCTACACCACTGCCATCTTTGGCAATCCCAATTCGGATACGCTCTGCGCCCTTGGGGCCAATGCCGTCAATAGCCCTCAAGCCATCGTATATCATATCGCGGAAGAAGGGATAGTGCTCGACTAGACTTCCATCCACGCCAATGTCAATAACATCTTCCTTGGGGTCGCTTAATTTTCCGGACTGCAACACAATCGCACCAATAGCAACCGCAGATAGCCTAGCAGCGCGCCGGCCCACAGCGTTTGCTATGGCCTTGAAGGCTTGGGCATCCTCGAGGGAGGGCGCAAAAACCTCCAAGGTGTCCTCCAGTACTTGCCGAAGGGTGGAGAGCTCCGGCGTGTTATCGGAGGCCGCGACAGACATGACGGCACTGTCAAGTCCCCACGGCTTCAGGAGGCCAGATTCAGGGCTGACAGTGGTGACGGATTTCCAGTCATTGAAGCTGGAGTTGGCGTCTCGAAATAGTGAGGTCTGTTCATTCTTCATCATGTCAACAATCGCAAGGCGCACAATTTCGCCCAAGAACATTCCGGAAACCCGCTTCTCAAACATCTGGAAGCCCGGGTTAACTGTCGATTCGTCCAGGGCCTTGTCCCACGGAGTCGTGGGTAGCACGTTCAGCTGATTATCGAAAGAACCCCACTCCGTGTTGACAACCATCTCGCCCGTCGACTTGTCGTAGATGCCTTGAAGAGGTTTCTTGATGTTGGAGAGCTTTTCGATATAAGCTCCGTTCGTTCCTGTCCCAAAGATAGCACCCAGTATCGACTTGGCCCTCCCCGTGGAGGTGTACGAACGGGCCATTAACGTGCCAACGGTATCGTTGACGAGGGCTGCAACTTTGACGGGAAGTCCAAGCTTGTCAATTTCCTCCTGGAGGAGTGCGCAAACATCTTTTCCCACGGCATCGGGGATATCGAAGCCCTTGGTCCAACGGATAAGCTCGCCCTTATTGATTCCCATCTGGTTTACAGGGAAGCTGAAAGTGAAGCCGAGTCGAAAAGACTCTTTTCCATGAGAATTGCCAGGCTTCCGTTTCGCGAGTTGGGCGGCGAAATGATCCTCATGATGTTTCTTTAGGAATTCTTCAATCTGCTTGGCTAGGAAGGCAAACAGCTCACGGGCAGTTTGGGCGACCATCAATTCCTTGGGAATTGCAACCTTATCATAGGTAAGATTGAAAGTAGTGTCACCGTTTAGCTGCACCGAGCATACTCGAAAATTTGTGCCTCCAAGATCGACGGCAAGATAGAGACCCTATTACAAGGTGGTATTAGAAATTGGTTCGCATCAGCATTCCTACTGCCAGAGTTCTCGCGATCGTCTGGAAGGGGAGGGTTTTTACCTTCTCGGTCCCGTCTGGCACGCCGGTGACGAATGTGGGGATCTGGCTCAAGCTTGTACCATCCTTCTTGAGCCCCTCATCTGGTAGGGGGGACGGAGTCAGCTTCAATGCACATTCAAGACACGATCGAATCAAAGGTGTGAGATTTGTAGAAAACAAACTCTCAATCTTGCCCATCCTTTCGACTTACCCATTTGTCGGAGGAACTCGAGTGTGGCGCGGTTGACATCTTGATCGGCGAGCTCGAATTGGGAGACTACCTTCTTAGTTTCGGCTTCGAGGGCCATTGTGAGAAGTCTCGAGGTCGGCAGAACGGTAGGGAAGGGCGCTGGATTTTCGCACACGGGCTCTTGGATGAGGAGCTGCGAAGGGGGAGGGAATAAGGGTCCAAGGGAGAATTGCGACGAGAAAAATTTGGCCGAGAGTCGCAGGCGGCTGGCGTCTTGGAGTAAAAGCTGCGAGGTCTAGTACAGGGAACAGGTAGCGGTCGGCGATGGTCAGTAAAGCTTCTTGAGCGACGACTTTTGCGCAGGTATGATGCCAGACAAGGAGGAATTTATCGAATGAAGAATATGGAGGGGCAGGAGCTCTGATATAGTCGCATGATATAAGGCTTTGCTGTGGGCAGCGCGGCTCGGATGGTTAAAAGTGGATAATTGGGGGAATCATGAACACACACATCTCGAAGCCAACAATTGATCAGGTCTGAGCTAGATGCGGGGAAAGGTCATGTTCGAGTGTGGCAGGGAGCAGGAGTATGGGGGGCGAAGCTTCGGTGTATTGGCCGGCGTGAAGTAACGGCTCGTTTCCATAACCAGCCGTCTATGATGCATCAATGAGTGCCAGGAGGTCGCAATGGCTGCATCAGACTCGGGGCTTGACCCATTTGAACGGGTCGTACGAGTGGACACAACGAGACTACAAATGCTACTTCGCAGAGCCAACAAAGTAGACTTAGAAGCTTCCTAATTGTAATAACAGAACCGAAGACAAGGGGCGGGGTTGTTTCGGCGGCTTTGTGGTTGGCAGGGCGTCGACTACTTTGTACAGAGATGGTGCAGTTCCAGACTTCGATGCCGCTTGGCGTCGGTCCATTGACACAAAAAAGCAGTGAGACTGCGCATGGAATGGACGGGGAAACAAGCTCGCTGCCCACTAGCCTTCTCAGTTAATCGCCACCCCGAAGCTGGGCAACCCACACCATAAGACCACGATGCTGGGATCCACGACGGAATGGGAATCGTTGGCTGATGTGGTAATGGGAAGGGGCAGAGGGCAGGGTAATCGTAAGGAAGAGAGACCAGCGTGATGTTTAAATAAAAAGCGCAAAGCGTAAAGCGAGAGCGAATCCGGATTATTACCAGAAGTGAAGGAGAATATATTATTACTTACCAGCAGAGCAAGGATGAAGAGGAAGCCAGACAAGATGCTAATATTGGGGGACCAGAACAGACTCAAAGTCCCTGAGCCTTCAGAAGCGGCGCCGGCCTTCCACGACTGGTCCTCCTCGACATGAGACTTGCCATCCGGAGTGTCCAGGTATGGGTCGACTGGACGCCAGGCGGCGCCAGCCTCCGCCTCGTCCGTGTCTGATGGGGAAGACGTCTTGACGGTAATTTTTCCGAATGCAGACTTGTCGAGAGCAAGGCTGGTGGGTTCTAACTTTCCTGCTCCTCCTGTTGGTCAATTGGGGCTCTGGCGCTTGCAGTGCATCGAATGCTGTCCAGTTATTCCTAGGTTAAATGTGGACGAGAAATTGGTTTAACTCGGTGGTATGAAGTGAATGTGACGGAAACCCTGGGTGGGTTCTTGTAAAATGGGGCTCTCCCGATCGCTACTTCGGACTTGCAACCTGGAGCGTTCTAGGTCGGCAGCAGCGTTCTATGTTGTCTCCAGGCAGGGCAGTGGCGTCGGCGCATTAGGAGAAGGGCCGGATACCGTGCTTCGAGGTTCTGCTACACCCACGACACTTGGAAAGCTGGGAAAAGAAGGGCCAGCGGTAATAAGGGCGGCGGTGGCGAATTAGGTCTGAAAGGAGAACAAAATAACTTGCAATAGAAATGTGTGAGCTTCGTGACGAAAGGGACCAGTATAAAAAGCGAAACTTGGGAGATGTTGCAGGGGAGTATGAAGGAGGAGGTCAAGGCGTAGCGTGTTAGGAAATGCGGATGTGTACAAAGGTAGAGAGGGAGTTTGGATGCAAACTACCTCCACCGAGTGTTGAGCCAGACCTTGATCTCGGAGCAAAACCTGAGGGCAAAATCAATGTGGTGGATGCATGCTGAGGACTCGACACAGCAAGGAGAGAATTGGGAAGATTGGGGATTATATTGGAGTGGCAGGCATGACCTGCAAGTGCCGAAAACCTTGGGTCTTCGATGAATATATGCATCATTGGTCAATTGAAGTTGATGTTGCTAAACCTGGGTCGGCCAGGGCTCGCATCAAATTGTACTTGCAGATCATAGGGATCATTCACACTCCACTATTACACTACTCTCCTGCTATACTACATCGATGAAGTGGAGGTTCTAATAGCGCAGCTGCTGGCTGCCAGTGCCGGTGCCAGTAGATTCGATGCCACCCCTTGAAGAATAGGCAGTTAATTACAAAAGTACGAAACAAGGAGTTCAAATTAATTCAGCATTGACACAGCCGGGTAGTTACTAATCAAATTGGACGAAAATGCCAGCCTGGCAAGGAAATGCTTGGGATGCTCAGGTCTAGGACGATCAGTACGGACGGAAATGCTAATATGACGGGGCTTTTCATCGTCTGCCATCAACCCGGAAACAGCGGATTCGGAACTATGAAGCAATGGCTTCTGTTTTCTTGCTTCTCTCATCTTCCACGGCCTCCTAGAATATAAATATATGTGAATAGGATATATATGTTATATATGTTAATACCCCGCTTGAATACCAAGAGACTCGCCGAGCCAACGGCAAGATGACCAGCATTGATCGATCCACGCTGCGCACATAAGAAATAGCGCCACACAGCCAGGCAATAGTTTATTAGACGAAAGGTCAATAGATGGTTGTGGTGCATTTTTACGAGTGTGTGAAAGGGGTTAGCATCGCGGTTTTAGTTTTTCGATGAAATTGACGAGAAACGTGGAGTTCCACCTATTTCATACTTCACTGCGTCCGAAGTAACACAGGAGGATGGGGTTTAATGAGGAGTGAGCTCCATCAAGACGTACAACAGACTGTACATGTCAATCCCAGACTCGAGTCGTGGTCCAGAATGCCCGAGAGCGCCTCGAATTCCGCGACGGGTCATTCCAGAATAATTCAAAAAGTTTTCATTAAAGCGGGCTTGCATGAAGACGGAGCAGAGAGCAAGCCGGGACTGGGTCCGATTCAAACTCACGTACGAAGCGGTGTGCACCAGATCAAGGACAGGGAGTGGATGAGGGAACCAGAGCAACTAATTGCGTCGATGTCTTCTCACATGATGCTTGAGCTTTCTGCAGTTGCTGCTGAATTTATTTTGTAGTGCCTTTTCACGAGCCCGGAAACAGACACAGAGAGGCGGGGGTGGAAGCCTCCTCTGGTTGTCGATACGAAGAACGAAGAAGGGTGGCTGCATTCATCGGGTATTTGCGAGTTTGACCAGCCAGCCAGGTCAACACTTCTGAAAGAGGCGGATCGTATCGCAAGTTGGGAGCTAAGGGCTTCGTCCCACGCCAC
>Ga0164243_10011908_pt1 | contig 12370 bp, 13 predicted proteins | sample OricompcompostOP_FD_108781 | JGI IMG/M metagenome (GOLD analysis project Ga0164243, IMG submission 108781) | Organic Plus compost microbial communities from Emeryville, California, USA - Original compost - Organic plus compost (OP) | ecosystem: Engineered > Solid waste > Mixed feedstock >...
GGTATTGGTTTTCGTGTCGGAGCTCACGGTAATCTGGGTAAGATCATCTTTTGTGGTGGACTCGACAAACTGGACCAGTGCCGGATTCTGTTTATATGCGCCGGTCGTGTAGAGCATAATGAGCTGGTCCTTCGTCAGTGCGGGACTGCCCGGAGCCGAAGGAGGATTCATAATGCTGGAAACGTCCTTGACGTGAGGCTGTTTCTTCAGCCAGTCGCTCAAATCGGCGATGTGATTCAACTGATCCTTCGTCAGTACGTCGCTCTTATCTTTTGTCTGTGCGACAATCTGGATCTGCTGATTCTCAAACTGGTCTGGGAACTGCTGTTTGAGAACCTCAAGTCCCTGGCGAGAGGGGGCCGTTTTGGGTAGCATGGTCTCGCTGCTGGTGCCAATGCGCATGGAAAGCACGGGCCAGCCCAGACCAACCAGAATCACACAGACAATCAGAATGGTGAGGAATGGCCGTTTCATCACACCAAGCGCGAGGCGATGCCAGAAGCCGCCAGGCTTGTTGTAGCCGTCCCCAGATGTGGGCATGGTGAGCTTCCAGAGGAATGGGATGCGAATTGAGTTCACGCGATGACCCACAATGCTGAGTAGTGCAGGCAGAAAGGTCAGGGCTGCCAGGACCGCTGCAACGATGACCGCTGCTCCGCCAATACCAATGGATGTGATAATGCCCAGGCCGATCAGCAATAGCCCGACAAAGCCGATGATTACCAGCAGGCCACTGAAGAGAATCGCTTCACCGGCAGTCGCAATTGTCCATGCGATCGCTTCCCGAACCGGATAGCCCTGAGCCAGTTCTTCACGGAAGCGCCGAATAATAAACAAGCTATAGTCGATAGATGCGCCTAAACCAATGATAGATATAACGCTCAATACATAGTTGCTGACCTCCATATTGAGCGCGATTGGATAGACAATTGCCAGGGCCATTACCACAGCAAGAATTGCCAGCAGCAGTGGCATCGCGGCGGCTGAAAGAGTACCGAAGACGACAATCAGGATCACGAGCGCAACAGGTAGGGCGAACAGGTCGGCCCGCTCAACGTCTTCCTGTGTGCGATGCAGCAGTTCCTCTGTCAGCGGAAGCTCGGATGTTAGATAGACGTGCGCCGGACTGGCCTTATCTCCGGTTGGAAGCTTGTCGCGGAGGGCTGGAACCTGATCCTGCATATCATTGGCATCAGCATCGAAATTCAGTACGAGAAAGGTTGTTTTCTCATCTTTGCCAATGCTGCCAGTCGTAATATTTTTCAGATGTGGGAAATCTTTGAGTTTGTCTTTGAGGTCGGAAATCTCTTTTTGATAGTCGGCGTCGGAGACTTTTGTGTTCTCCGATTGGAAGACAACAACAGCCTGTGATGCGGGGGCATCTAGTTTGTCTTTTAGAAGCTGTTTTACATGGACGGATTCACTGCCTTTGAGTTCAATGCCGCCACCACTGAAGAGTGAGGGCGTTTTTATCGCGAAAAAGGCACTGACCGCGATGATGAGAACCCAGAGGGCAAGGACAAACCAGCGAACGCGATAGATAAAGTGACCATAGGCAAGGCCAATGCGATAGATGCCGTGTGCCTCACGGGCTGGAGGTGTTTGCAATTGTTGTTTCTCTTCTACAGTCTCGGTATGTGTCGATCTCATGTGTATGCAAACTTCCCTTGTGCTTACTACAGTATGTAGAGAATTGTTTTCGCATGCCAGTAATCAGGTTTGGCTGGGAGAACAGCGGAAAAATGGGCCAGGCTTCTCGGTCCTCATCCCTTATAATGCTTCTGCCATGTCTTCTCTTCCCACGTCCTGTCCAACCCGGGGGGAGAACCAGCCTCAACGCTCGCTTGCTCTCGTTGCCTGATTGCGCCAGAGTGAAGGCATATCGCGCTTTATTATAGCAGGCAGGCGGTGCGTGCGCTGCATAAAAAGCAAGCCGAAGACATGCCCGAGGTAAAGCGCTTTCTTTTTGGGATCTAAAAGCTTAGATCCTTTTTCTGCTCTCAGGGTTTCATGAATTTCGAGGTTAACCTCATATTTTTTGAAAATTGGTTTTTGAGCGAAAAAGGAAGGGACAGGAGGAAGTCCCTTCCTCTGGACATACTGTTGTACTTATTAAATTGTGCAATCAATCGGCGGTGGTGGACAGTTGTTCTGCATATGGATGGTTGGTTTCGCGGGCACATGAGCGGGTTGCAGCACCTGTGAAAGCGGTCCTATATAACTACCGAGCAGGATGGTGACGGTCAATATCAGAGAGAGAAAAAGACGTTTGAGTGTATTCATAGTGGTCATAGCTCCTTTTGCATACTGTTTTATGAGAAAGGTGTTAGGAGCGAGGGAAAATCTTGCAGTTTTTGGAGAGACAAAAGAAAAGAAATAAAGAGATGATTGAAGAATCGCTAAAGTGGCTGTTCCTCTTCTATGGAAGAAGAGCCGCTTTCGTGCCTTATGCCTGAGGCGGCGACATGGAGGGAAGTGCCTTTTTCTCCTAATCGGTTTTTGTTGCTTGTAAGGCCTTTCGTTCTCTGATATAATTGTGGAGAGAAATTTCCGATTTCACCAAGTAATCGGAACTTTGCTGAAATGAGGGAACATTTACAATGGATGAGCTGCCAATCCGAGCCCAAAGTGTCGAGATCCTTCCGTTTGGGGCTCCTGAGTCGGTGGGTGATTTTGCCAACCGAATTGCGGGCGAAACCGCGCATATCCGCTATAGTTCTACTAAAGCGGAAAATACGCTGCGGAGACAGAAGGCAGATTTGAAGCTCTTTTTTCGCTTTCTGGAATCGGTTCAATATGAGCAACCTATTTCGCATTTCCTCGATAGTGGAGACTGGTCGCTCTGGAGTGGTGTGACGCATGGACTGGTAGAGGCGTTTGTTGAGTGGCAGACAAGGCGTGGCTACTCTATTGGAAGCATTAATGTGCGTCTGGCGACGATCAAGGCCTACTGTAACCTGGCGGTGAAAGCTGGAAAGTTGAGCCAGCAGGAATACGCTTCTATCAAACTGGTGAAAGGGTACTCTCACAAGGAGGGGGTGCATATTGATAAACGTCGCCCTATCACGCGGGTAGGGGAGAAAAAGCAACAGGCAACCAGTCTCAATATCGGCCACGCGACCCTGTTAAAACGTCAGCCTGATACAGAACTGGGACGGCGCGATGCGGCAATGATGTGCCTGCTGCTGGATCATGGGCTCCGTTGTGGTGAGCTTGCGGGCCTGCGTGTCGAACATATCAATCTCACCCAGGGGACGATCACCTTCTATCGGGAGAAAGTTGACATGGTGCAGACCCATCGTCTGACGCCTGATAGTCTGGTGGCGTTGATGCGCTATTTACCACAGGTGCAAGGGCCCTATCTGTTTGCCGGCTACAAAGGCCGTGCGATGTCGACCCGGGCAATCAATAAACGCGTTGGTCAACTGGGACGGATGATACAGCTTGAGAATCTCTCGCCGCATGATTGCCGTCACTACTGGGCGACGGTTGCGATGCGCAATGGGACCGATATCAAGGCGCTTCAAGTGGCCGGTGGATGGAAATCTGCGCATATGCCGTTGCGGTACGCCGAAGCAAGCGCTATCGCCAACGAGGGAGTGAAGCTTTATTAGGCTTCACTCTTTTTTTGCTTGTTGTTACGCTGGCTTGTAAGGCTCTTTTATACCAGAAGTTTGAAAGATATGAGAGAAATGCGTCTTTTTGATAGAGGGAGAAAATCTTATAAAGGGAGAAATTGGCGTATAAAAGTGAAAGAGCGTTGATATGGATGAGATAAGCGAGAACATCAGGGAGAGATGTAAGGCTGTAGCAATAAAGGCAATAACGCGTTATACTCAAGAGCTTACAACGGTTGATGAAGTGGTGATAAAAATGCTTGAAGAGTATAAGCATGTGGGGTGGGACCTGGCTCAGGCAACACACAAGGATCTGATGCGTATAGCTCAACGTGTATGTAGCCGTATTCTGTATCATGCCTGTCGCTCGACAGATCAGCAGCTTTGCAATCTGGCTTTCGCAAATGTGAGGCGCTATCTCTTGCAGGCGTTACACTATACCCGATATGCTCAAGAGTTGGAGAAATTGGCCGGCTCGCAGGAAGACGTTCTACATCAGGTTATGGAGATCCTCTACCGCGAAACGCTGGCGGATGGAGGTCCGACCGATCCGACGACATTCCTCAAGTGGACACAGGTTATTCTCTTGCGTCAGGCGCGAGCCTATTTACTTCAACAGATAAAAGAGCAACAGAAAGACCTCCTTATCCCAGAAGCCAACTCTTCTGATACCTGTATTGTTGATCCAGAACAACAGGCCGTACGCAATGAACTCTATGAGCTTTTGATTCGGGCTATTGTCTCGTTGCGCAACCAGCGCTATCGTCTCATTCTGCTCTATTCCTACATTGGTGGTTGGAGTGATCAGGAACTAGCAGCAATCTTACAGGCAAGCCTGCAAGATGTGTACCTATGGCGTCATAGAGCCATAAAAGCGCTGAGAAATAGACCAGATATTATGGAGGTGTTGCGAAGTCTGAGAGAATAATGTATTATGGACTATAGAAAAATGTGAATGCCCGGGTGAAGAGAATAAGAAAAGAAGACCGTTTATGAAATGTAAAGAATTGCGTGGTTTGTTTGCACATGGTAGTGAGTGGTTACAGGGTCCTGAGGCACTGACAAAACTCTTTGCGCATATCGAGACATGTCCGATCTGTTCCCGAAACGCAGAGGGCTTGTTCGGGGCGCTTGAGGAGAAGCAGAGTATAACCTGTGAACGGTGTTCCTCTTCACTACCTGCCTATTATGATGCATTGCATTTTAAGGAGGTTTCCGAAGCATTATCAGAGAATGAAATGCTTGAAATAGAGCGACATCTTGCGGCGTGTGATCGTTGTCAGGAGATCTATGAAGGGCTCGTGTTGCTGGCGGAACTGGAAGAGCGTGACGAGGCGCCAGATCGGTAAACCTGCCAGCAGAGAGATGCATATCTACAACACGTTTACTCAAGTGGTGAAGGGATTGCTAACCTGAACAACCCAATATGGGAACAAAGAAGAGCAGCCATCCTGCATCGGGTGGCTGCTCTTTCTTCTATTGCTCTCTTATTCTCGTTCGCGCTTAGAGCGTTCCTGTTGTGTCAGATAGCGTTTGCGCAGCCGGATTGTTTGTGGCGTGACTTCAACAAGCTCATCATTGTTGATGAAGTCAAGCGATTGCTCCAGACTCATCAGAATAGGCGGAGTCAGGCGGACCTGAATTTCTGCCGTGGAGGAGCGGACGTTTGTCTGCTTCTTCTCTTTGCACACATTGACGACCAGATCGGCGGGACGGCTGTTCAGCCCGACGATCATGCCTTCATAGACGGGAGTTCCCGGCTCAATGAAGGTATCTCCTCGCTGCTGTGCATTGTTCAGGCCATAGGTCATCGCTGTGCCCGTCTCTGAGGCAATCAGAACGCCCATGCGAGTCGTACCGATTTTGCCAATCCAGGGCTCAAAATCCAGGAGTAGGCTGCTCATCGCGCCGTTTCCCTTTGTCAGCGTCAGGAAGGTATTGCGGAAACCAATCAGGCCGCGGGTCGGGATCTTATATTCCAGGCGCACATTGCCGAGACCGTCGCTGACCATATTGGAAAGCTGTGCCTTTCGTGGCGCCAGTGCCTCGGTCAGAACGCCGATGTATTCGTCGCGTGTATCAATTACGAGCATCTCGAACGGTTCGAGCAGGTGCCCTTTCTCGTCCTCTCGTGTGATGACTTCCGGGCGTGAAACCTGGAACTCATATCCTTCGCGGCGCAGGGTCTCGATGAGAACCGAGAGGTGTAGTTCTCCACGTCCCGACACAATGAACTCATCGGGTGAATTGCCATCCTCAACGCGCAGGCTGACATTGGTTTCCAGTTCGCGATAGAGGCGTGCGCGAAGCTGCCGGGAGGTCTGGAACTTGCCCTCGCGGCCCGCAAAGGGGCTGGTATTCACGGCAAAGGTCATTTTCAGCGTTGGCTCACTGATTGCAATGGCGGGTAACGCTTCCGGGTGATCAATATGTGCAATCGTTTCACCGATATTTGCATCAGCGATACCGGTAAGAGCGACGATATCGCCTGCCTGTGCCTCGCTGACCTCCTGCCGTTGCAGTCCTTTATACACAAAGATCTGATTGACCTTCTGTGTGGAGACGACACCATCGCGATTGATACGAGCAACGGATGAATTGGCTTTGATCTTGCCTCGAACGATACGCCCGATTGCATACTTGCCTTTATAGTCATCATAATCAAGCGCGGCCACCAGCATCTGAAGCGGGGCATCGGTCTGGACTTTGGGCGCGGGAATCTTGTTGACAATCGTCTCAAACAGAGGTTCCAGGTTAACACGCTCGTCGTCGGGGTGATACATGGCTACGCCCTCGCGTCCTATTGCATAAAGGACCGGGAAATCAAGGTGTTTGTCGGAGGTTGCCAGTTCCAGGAAGAGATCCTGTGTCCACTCAAGCACCTGGTCGATGCGTGCATCTTTACGATCGATTTTGTTAATGACCACAATTGGTTGAAGGTCGAGCTCAAGTGCCTTTTGCAACACAAAGCGTGTTTGGGGCATCGGTCCTTCAGAGGCGTCAACGAGCAGCAGACAGCCATCGGCCATATTGAGAACGCGTTCTACCTCGCCACCGAAGTCGGCGTGTCCCGGGGTATCAATAATATTGATTTTGATTCCCTTATATTCGACAGCAGTATTCTTCGCAAGAATCGTGATACCGCGCTCGCGCTCCTGATCGTTGGAGTCCATAATAAGTTCGCCAACTTGCTGATTTTCGCGAAAGATATGACTTTGTTTTAAGAGGCCATCGACAAGTGTTGTTTTGCCGTGATCGACGTGAGCGATAATAGCCACATTGCGTAAATCTGACCGCGTGATATGCTGAGCTTCTTTTTGCAAATCCATTTCGGTTTGAGTCATTTGTAATGAGTCCTTATGTGTCAAAATGACAGCAGCAAAAACATGAAAAAAGGGCTGTTCTGCCCATCCTCTTTTCTGCTTTTGCCGGTCTGGCCGGGCAACAAGCATGTAGTTGTGCATCTTACAGCAAATGAAGAACGGATAGGATTATAAGATAGGCAGTGCCCCATTGCATAGAGCCACAAATGGCACACAGAAAATCTGGCTCGCTCATTCTTCGTTGTATCGATGCGGCCAGTGTTTCTGCAAGATGCGATTCAATTGTTTTGTCTGTATATTATACCAGTTATTTGGTTTGACGGAAGAGGTGGCGTGCTATCCTCATTCTGCTCTCTTTAAGAGAAACACGCCACTATGCCGGGCTTATTCCAATTGCCAGGCTGCTGAAGGCCGTTCCTGGTTCAGCATTTTGTCGATATTATAGCAGGCCGTAATCAGAGCCAGGTGCGTAAAGGCCTGCGGATAATTGCCCAGTGCCTCCCCCGTATATCCTATTTCCTCTGAGAAGAGCCCCACATGATTACTATACGTCAGCATTTTCTCTAACATAAGTCTGGCATCTGCTACGCGCCCGGCCCGGGCCAGTGTCTCCGCCATCCAGAAACTACAGGGGCTGAAGCAGCCTTCCTGTGTGCCCAACCCGTCATCTGCTGCTTTATGCGGTAGATAGCGATAAACCAGGGAATCGCGGCTCAACTCCTTCTGAATGCGCTGAATGGTATCCATCATTCTGGGATCACGGGGACCGGTGAAGCGCATAAGTGTCATCAGTAGCGAACTGGCGTCGACCTCATTGGAACCGTAGTACTGGACAAAGCTGCGTTTCTTGGCATTCCAGCCTTTTTTCATGATCTCTTCGTAGATCGTCGCGCTGGTCTGCATCCATTCTGTGATAGGGGCGGGAAGTCCACGTTGAAACGCGATGCGTCGTGCGCGATCAAACGCGACCCAGCTCATCAAGCGCGAGTGCAGGAACGGCTTGCGCCCTCCGCGAACCTCCCAGATCCCCTCATCTGGTTCTTGCCAATGCTTGCTCAACCAATCCAGCAGTTCGCGAATATTTTCCCACAGATCGTACGTAATCGGGGTATAGCGGTTATAGATGTAGATTGCATCCAGCAACTCCCCGTAGACATCGAGCTGTTGCTGCTTGTAGGCTGCATTGCCGATGCGAACGGGTTTGCTACCGCGATAGCCTTCCAGATGGTCTAGCGTTTCCTCGGTGATATCGTGCTCACCGGTAATAGTATACATAGGTTGCAGCGGTTGCCCTTCCTTCAGCTCGTGGCAGCGGGCATCCAGCCATCCCATAAAGGCTTCAGCCTCTTGCGTAAATCCGAGTGTCAGCAGACTGTACAGGGTAAAGGAGGCATCACGGAGCCAGGTATACCGGTAGTCCCAGTTGCGAGAACCACCAGGCGTTTCGGGAAGGCTGGTGGTTGGGGCCGCGATAATCGCTCCTGTTGGCTCATATGTCAGCAACTTCAAGGCCAGAGCCGAACGCTGCACCTGCTCGCGCCAGCGCCCCTGATACTGACACTGAGAGATCCAGCGTTGCCAGTAGGTCATAGTCCGGTGGAAATCATCGCGGTAATGGGCCTGTGAGTGATCGCGCACCTCGATATCGTTATGTTTGGCGCCTTCCAGAATAAAGCGGGCTGATTGCCCCTCATGGAGCACAAATTCTGCGCGAATTCCTCCCTTTCCATCTTCCTGAACCGGAACCGAGGAAAAGAGGGCCAGACAAAAATTTGTGCTGTGAAAAATGGCTCCGTCATCATCCATACGGATCGTGTGGGGATCGCGTGCATAGTTAAATGCCGGACGACAGATCATTTCAAAGGGCATTGAGCCACGCACAACCGCGACCGAACGGACAATAAAATGTTGCCGTTTGGCATGACTGTCGGACTTTATCGGCATAAAGTCGGTAATCTCAGCGACACCATCATTGGTCAGGAAACGTGTAATCAGGATGTTGGTTTCGGGAAGATAGAGCTGTTTCCGCCCGATATGGGTGCTCTCCAATGGTGAGATGCGGAAGAAGCCCCCTTTGTCGGCATCAAGCAGCGCTGCAAAGACGCTTGGAGAGTCGAAGCGAGGTAAACAGCACCAGTCAATGGAGCCGTTTTTGCCTACCAGCGCAACGGTATGTAGATCGCCAATAACTGCATAATCTTCGATTGGAAGGTAGCGCGATTGTTCGGATAATGCCATAGAACATCTCTCTTTTGTTTCTTATGTTTAGGTACAGAAATATCAACCACAGGAAGTGATAGAAGGTTTGGTGCTATGAATGCTTACGACGAAGAAGGCGTTTCTTTGGTTTGTGTCAGAAGTGTGTTGACGCATTGTTTGAGTGCATAGAAGACAGGAAGGTCCTGACTGCTGATACAGGTCAGATCGCCACTTTGTTTGCCCTGATAGAGGATCCGACGAACGGTGCCGAACGAGGCCGATTTCGGACAGGCATGATCGGGGATTGTGCTGACATCATCTATCTGTTGAAGCAGCTCCGCCAGGCTGGAATTATCCAGTTCGCCTGCAGCAAAGTCTCTATCGGTGGAGGTCCGAAACCAGTTTCTGCCTGGGCGTTGCTCATAGCGGATGGAGCCGCTGCCATCGGTATAAATGGTGAACGTGAAACCGGGTGTATTGGTTGAGCCAGTATCGATGATGGTCGCCAGTTCCTTGCTTGAGTGCATGTTCATGTGTTGCATTACCACATTTCGTTCAGGATTTTTTTTGTGAAGGAAGATCAATGTTCAGTGTAAACGGATTCTCTGGCTGTATATGCCTCTTCTTTTTGTACGGCTGATGAGCCTATTTGGTTGACGTTTGACTGTGGTGAAAGAAATTGAAAAAGGAAGCAAGAGCAACTGTGAAAAGGACATGCTGATCAGCGCTCTCCTGGAGGTTTTGAGGCATGATAAAGGGCAAGGAGGGCGGTATGTTGCTCTTGCTATGTATATGCTATCTATTCAAGCAGTGTAATATGATGTGTTATCGCATTGCAGGCACCATAGGATCGGGTTGGCTACTGAGACGAGAGGAATGTTCACTGTTGAGGAGGAACAGGCACAAGGGTGTCGGTGGTGCGCTCAGGAGGGGTAAGGGTGCGGGTCACTTTTTCGCGGATCAGGGCTATCTGGGAGTGGACTGCCTGGCGTGATTGCTGAAGTTTGCGGGCGATTTCGGAGGGTCGTTGATTATCGAGGAGATACCGACAAATAGTTGCTTGTTTTTCTGTCAGATCAATATCCGAATGATTCAGTGCTGTTCGTGCAAGGTCTTCCAGGGCTCCATACTTGGTACGCTTATAATACGCTAGATCTTCTGGTGAGAAAAGCCATCGATCGACAATCCGGGTCCCCGGGATTCTTCCTGACTCGACGAGGTGCATAAAGTGCCAGTAACTCAGATCAAGTGCTTTTGCGGCTTCATGGGTGGTGAGCATGCCATGGAGATGATGTAAATTCTGGTGGAGGTCTTTACTGCGCAAGGCCATAATGTATGTTTCCTTTCTACGGCGTCAGGCCGTCGGGATAGATCAATATTAGAGAGTATAGAGTTAGTCACAACGAGTATAACATAGGCCATAAATGGAGTTCAAGGTTCATAAAAATGCATGAAAAGGGGGATAATGCAGCTCTTATGAAAGAAGCGATCATGGCTAACCATGATCGCTCGTCCAATCGTATCGAAAAAAGATGTTAGCCGATATTGAAGAGATTCTGAAGTCGCATTGCCAGCATCATATCGCCTGCAACCTTGACTTTACCAGACATAAAGGCTTGCATTGGATTCAACTTCCCTTGCGCAATAGCCAGCCAGTCATCAGAGCTGATAGTAAATGTAACATCTGGTTTCTCTACTCCGCCCTTAATAAGCTGGCAGGTCTGGTTTTCAATTTTGAGTGCATATGTGCCGCCCTGCTCACCAGTGACGTGAACTTGATAGGTTTTGTTAAAACCGGCTGCCGCTGCCGCGTTGAAGTGCGACTGCATGTACTTGAAGGTGTCCTCTACTGTCATTTCTCTATTCTCCTTCTACGAAATGTAGGTGACGACCTGCTGGCATTAGTATAGTATATGCTTCAAAACGATTTGCTGTCCAGTTAGCCAGCTAGCAAGAAAGATGTGGCCTTGCTGCCAGTGCTTGTAGAACGATGGGGATGAATGGTATGCTGAAGACACAATCTAACACTTTCGATGAACCTTACAGTAAAGAACGGGAGACAGAGATAATGGCTGGTGAGCGGATACAGCGCAAAGTCAAAATAGAGGGGGGGTATCTGAAGTTCAGTTCCGCACACTTTATTACATATGGTGGAAAGTGTGAGCGGCTACATGGGCATAATTATGGTGTACGGGTGGAAGCCGAAGGGACCCTGAATCAAGATCGACTGGTATTCGATTTTACCGTTTTGAAGCGACTGACCAAAGACATTTGCAGAAGTCTGGATCATCGCTTCCTGTTGCCGTTGCAGAACCCTCATTTACAACTCAAGCAGACTGAGGAGAACTGGGAAATCGTCTATCAAGAGAAGCGCTATCTTTTCCCGAAGGAAGATGTGGCGGAGCTTCCGATAGATAATTCGACAGCCGAGCGTCTGGCCGAATATATCTGTAACGAGCTTTGCAAACAACTGGCGTCATTTGATATCTCGAACCTCACATCGATTACAGTTGGGGTGGAAGAAGCGCCTACCCAGATGGCATACTACTCCCTGACCCTACAGGGATAGCAGGCGAAAGCTTAGCTGCTCTCACCTGCTATTTGGTTGAACACCTCACACTGCCAGCGAACGCCCAACTGCGGCGGCAATAGCTTGTGTCTGCGGCGTAAGAGCTTCAAACTGAGGAATGGTCAGCGATTGGGCTCCGTCCTTCAGCGCCTCTTCTGGATGGGGTGTACTTCGACTAACAAGCCATCGGCTCCTGCTGCCACGGCGGCGAGCGCGAGCGGCGTGACCAGTTCGCGCATGCCGGTTCCCTGACTGGGATCTGCGATAACAGGGAGATGAGAGAGCTTTTTGACAAGGGGAATCGCGCTGATATCCATTGTATTGCGCGTGGCTCGCTCAAAGGTGCGAATCCCGCGCTCACACAGGATAACATGCGGATTCCCCTGAGCAAGAATGTATTCGGCTGCGAGCAGCCATTCCTCAATAGTAGCTGACATGCCTCGTTTCAATAAGACCGGCTTTTGTGTTCGACCGACCTCGTCAAGCAACATATAATTCTGCATATTCCGTGTTCCGATCTGGAGAATATCGGCATAGGCGGAAACCAGAGGCACATCAGTCGGGGTCATCACTTCGGTGATAACGGGCATACCGAAAGCCTCTCGCGCCCGGGCAAGTAGTTGCAACCCCTTTTCTCCCAAACCCCGGAAACCATATGGTGA
>Ga0164243_10011911_pt1 | contig 12368 bp, 7 predicted proteins | sample OricompcompostOP_FD_108781 | JGI IMG/M metagenome (GOLD analysis project Ga0164243, IMG submission 108781) | Organic Plus compost microbial communities from Emeryville, California, USA - Original compost - Organic plus compost (OP) | ecosystem: Engineered > Solid waste > Mixed feedstock >...
TGGCAGCGACGCCCAGTTAGCGGAAATCAACCCGCTGGCTCTGACGACTGATGGAAAAGTAATGGCAGCCGATGCCAAGATTTTAATAGATGACAACGCCCTCTATCGCCAGAAAGAGATTGCGGAATGGGCCGAGCCCGAAGAGGCCAATCCAATTGAGTTTGAGGCGCGTCAGGAAGGGCTCACCTATGTGAAGCTTGATGGCGACGTCGGCATTATCGGGAATGGCGCTGGCCTCGTGATGACCACCCTCGATATGGTCGCACGCGTGGGCGGCAAACCGGCGAATTTCCTCGATATCGGCGGAGGCGCAAAAGCAGAAGTCATGCACAAGGCCCTCACCTTTGTTGCCCGTGATCCCCAGGTGAAAGGCATTCTGGTCAATATCTTCGGCGGTATCACACGCGGTGAAGAGGTCGCCCAGGGTGTGATTATGGCTCAGGCCGAACTTCCGAAAGGCATGCCTATTGTCGTTCGTCTCTCCGGCACAGGCGCAGAAGAAGGTCGCGCTATGCTCAAGGATGCTGGCCTCGACTGGGGTAAAGATATGCGCGACGCTGCGCAAAAGATCGTTGCCGCTATAAGCTCGAAGGGATAGAGGTTTAGAAGACAATGAGTATTCTGCTAGATGAAAACACACGGGTTGTCGTCGTAGGTATGACGGGCCGCGAGGGCCTCTATCACACCCGCAACATGGTGAAAGCTGGAACGAAGATTGTCGCCGGTAAAACACCGGGCAAAGGCGGTCAGGAAGTCGACGGCATTCCCGTTTTTGATACCGTCATTGAGGCCGTCGAGAAAACCGGCGCGAATGCAGCCTGTCTCTTCGTTCCCGCACCCGGCGCTGCCGATGCCATCGAAGAGGCCGCCTATGCAGGCATCAAGCTGATCGTCTGTATCACTGAGGGCATTCCTGTGATGGATATGACCCGCGCCATTATCACTGTGCGCGAGAAGGGTGCGACGCTGATCGGCCCGAACTGCCCCGGACTCTGCACGCCCGGCAAAGGCAAAATCGGCATTATTCCCTACGACATCTTCACACCCGGACCGGTCGGCTTTATCTCCCGCTCCGGCACGCTCACCTATGAAGTCGTCTCTCTGCTCACCGAGGCCGGTTTCGGTCAGTCCACCTGCATCGGTATCGGTGGTGACCCGATTATCGGTTCTACCTTCGTCGATTATCTCAAACGCTTCGACGAGGATCCGCAGACCGAGGTCGTGGTGATGTGCGGCGAGATCGGTGGCAGCGACGAGGAAGATGCAGCCGAATATATCAAGACGAAGATGAAGAAGCCAGTCGTCGCCTTTATCTCTGGACGAACCGCACCTCCAGGAAAACGTATGGGGCATGCAGGCGCGATCATCTCCGGCAACACCGGCACCGCACAGGGAAAAGTCGCCGCCCTTGAGGCCGCTGGCGTCCCGGTTGCCGATACCATCTTCGATGTTCCCGAACTGGTGAAGAAGGTTCTCAACAAGTAACACGAACAACACAACTCAAAGCCGGGCTCCCCTGTGGGGCCCGGCCATAAGGATGTTTCCCATGACCACGGCCCTTATCTACGATCCGATTTTTCTTGAACATATCACACCGGATAAACACCCTGAGCGGCCCGATCGGCTCGAATCGACGATGCAGGTCATTAAGGCCCTCGGCTGGCTTGACCGCGAAGACCTGCTCCTGCTCCCACCACGCGCCGCAACTATTGAGGAGCTGGCAACCGTGCATGAGCGCGAGTATATCGAGTCGGTTGCAGAAGCGAGCAAACAAGCAGCGGAGAAGGCGGCAACAGGTAAACAGAAAACCTTCTTCTTCGCTACCGATACCTACGTATCAGCCAAAACCTATGAGGCCGCACTGAAAGCGGCAGGAGCCCCGCTAACTGCAATCGATGCAGTGATGAAGGGCGAGGTCAAAAATGCCTATTGTCTGGTTCGCCCCCCCGGACATCACGCCGTCGCTGAGTCGGCGATGGGATTCTGTATCTTCAATAATGTGGCGGTCGCAGCACGCTATGCTCTCGATGTTCATGGGCTCGAACGCGTCATGATTATCGACTATGACGTGCATCATGGCAATGGCACTCAGGAAATGTTCTACGACGATCCACGCGTGCTCTACTTCTCGGTCCATCAGGCGCCGTTCTTCCCCGGCACCGGCAACTACGACGAACGCGGCGAGGGCGCAGGCGAAGGCACAACGATCAATGTTCCCCTGCCCGCGCAGACCAGCTATGCGACCTATGAGGCGGTCTTTAAGCAGGTGCTCGCTTCGGCGGCTGATCGCTTTGACCCACAGTTGATTCTGGTCTCCGCTGGCTATGACGCACACTGGAATGATCCGATTGGCGATATGTATCTGTCAACGGCTGCCTTTTTCCAGTTGAATAAAATTATCCTTGAGATGGCTGAATTCCTGTGTCAGGGCCGCGTGATTATGGTCCAGGAGGGCGGATATAGCGTCAGCGCGATGGAGTCCTGCGTTGCGACCAGCCTGAACCAGCTTCTCGGCGGCGATGCTGCGGTCGACGATCTTGGACCCGCGCCTACTCCACCCTATCGCCTGAATACCGATGTCCTGATTGCAGAGCTGCGCCGCATCCACGGCCTGACCGGCTATCGCCCGCGCAATAAGCCCAAACCCGATCTTGAGAAGCTGCGGCGGGAGATTCTGGGCCCGAACGCGGAGAAGAAACAGAAAGCCTGAGAGTAGGTGGAATGTATACTGTCCGGCAACTGACGCCCGCTGATGTCCATGCTGTCGAGCGTTTGCTGCGCTCATCAGAATATATCTATCAGCGTTTCACGCTGGAAGAACTTCCGCTCCTGCTGGAACGCTACCCGTGCATGGGCGTTTTCTCGAATCAGACAACGCTGACCAGTTTTCTCCTTGTCCAGACCGTTAATCCGCCTGTCGCCTGGATAGGCGGGTTCGGCGTCAGTTGGACGGAAAGTCGGTCCTATATCGAGCATCTTGACCGCCTGCTTGAGGCCCTGATGCAGCCCCTGCATAAAGCAGGTGTGCAGGATCTCTACTATTCGGGTAGTGACATGATGCTCGATTGGCTCCGCCCGCTCCTGATGCACCGCCAGTTTGAGCCAGACCGTTACCTCTACTCCTATGATAAGTATGACTATGCCGTCCCGACGCAGGGAAATCAGCAGGTGACGATTCGTCCCGTCAATCCCGCGACCGATATGCCTGCACTGCTAACGATCGAGCACGCCTGCTTCGAGGAGCTCTGGCGCTATGATGAGGCAGCTTTCCGCGATATTGCCCGCACTCATCCCTACTTTGTCGTTGCCGAGCAGCGGGGGCACGTCGTTGGCTATCAATTTAACGCCCTTGATGCCGAGATGGGCTACCTGATCCGCATCGCGGTTCATCCCTCCGCCGAACGGCAGGGCATTGGCGCCCGCCTGATGACTGAAGCCGTTCGCTTTTTTGAGAGACATGGGGCCACCCGCATCATGCTCAATACGGAGGAGCAGAACGTGCATGCGCACCGCCTCTATGAGTGGTTCGGCTTTACACGTCTGCCACAAACCGGCTTCGTCCTCCGCAGGCCGTTAGAGAACCCCTAGCAGATAGCGCACAATCAATGGATGCGACTTGTTCTTGACCCCCAGAGCGAATGCCTGCCCCGTATTGACATACGGTGCGACCTGCGCATAGGTCGTATCATTAATCAATATATTGTTATCTGTTGCGTTGGTTTGCAGACGTGAGGCCACATTCACCGCATCACCAATCGCTGTATAGTTCTGCAAGCGCTCCTGCGCTCCCACATTGCCCACCGTGGCCAGCCCCGTATTGACACCGATTCCGAATGCCACATTGCGCTCATGCGGGTGCTCCTGCTGGTATTGCTGCACAGCAAGACGCATTTTCCAGGCCGCACGGACCGCTCGCAACGCGTGATCGCTCTGGGGCAGCGGCGCATTAAAGATCGCCATCAGGGCATCACCGAGAAAGGCGGTCAGCGTTCCCTCTTCCTCCCAGATTGATTCACACATGATCTTATGGTAGCGGTTCAACATATTCATCACGTCATCGGGAGCCATACCTTCACTCAGCCGGGTAAAGCCGCGAATATCCGCAAACAGCACCGAGATCTCTTTCGTTTCGCCACCGAGCTTGAGCGCGTTAGGATTCTGGATCAACTGTTGTACGACATTAGGATGCACATAGCGCTCGAACATCTGACGAATGCGCTTGCGCTGCTCTTCGGAGCGCTTTAATTCGGTCCGATCATCAATCACCAGCGCCGCGCCGATATGTTTGCCCTCGGTATCGCGCAATGAGGAGATATAGAAGTTCAGGCTGATGCGCTCCGGTCGACGCCCGGGAATCGTACACTCAACCGAACTGGGAACAAAGGTACCATGTTCGTGCAGATGATAGTTTTCCAGCGCGTTCCGAAACAGGGGGATCAGGCCAAGCTGGCGTGGCAGAGCCATAAAGGCCTCACCATAATGCTTGCCGATCATATTCTTGCTGCTGATATTGAGAATGTAGCCCGCCGCTGAATTGAAGGTGGTAATATATCCCTGTTTATCCGTGGTGATGACGCCATTCGCGATAGAACGGAAAATATTATCCATGTATTGCTTGTCGTTCTTGACCTGCTGTATGGCTTTGTTTAAATCAGCGAATAGCCGGGCATTATCGATAGCAATGGCTGCCTGATTGCAGAAGGCCAGCAAGAGATCAAGGTGTCGCTCACTGAAGAGGTTCGCGGTAATCCGGCTATCGACATAGACTGCGCCGATACAATGGTTTCGCACGATCAGCGGCGCACACATAATCGAGCGAATCCCCAGAGACACGATGCTCTCATGAATCTGCGAGAGCTGATCCAGGGCGGCATCACGCCCTAACAGCGGCTCACGCGTCCGAATCACCTGCATCACCGTTCCCTTGCTGATCTGCGCTTCCGCGAACTCGCTCTCCGGAATGGTATACTTCTCTTTATCGCGAGCAATCGTAAACTCCGGCTCGCCGCTCTCGGGACTCACCAGCATCAAATAGCCACGCTCCGCATCCACAAACTCAATGACACGATCCATCACCAGCTTGAGGACCTCATCCAGCTCAAGCGTGGAATTGAGGGTCCGTGCGATATCGGCCAGAATTCCCTGCTCGTCGCGCTCTTTCTTCAGTGTGGAAATGCTGCTCCGCAACACGGCCCGCTCTCGTTCAAAGGCAACCGCGCCACTCTGGCCATTGCTGAGCCCACCTGTTCCCGGCATCGAGCGGAGGATCTGCTGAAGCGCATGGCTTAAACGTCCAAGCTCGATATCAGCGCGACGCTCGATGTTCAAGGCATCAACCAGCAAGCCAACCCGCGGATCACCTGTATCTGAAGCATACTTTCCTTCAACATCGGTTTCCAGGCGCATCGTATGCTGATGCAGCAATTGCGATATTCGCATCAATTCGTCGCTAATAGCGCGCAGATCCTGGCCCACTCTCCCTATCTGAGTCACAAGGCTCCCTCCCTCACTATTACTGAGTGCGTTACTATCACAAATTCAATTACTCCCGGTTCAAATAATACTGAGAAAATGGAGCGTGCGCGGGCTCCGGTACAAGCTCTCAACTACCAGCATTATGCACAACAACGCTATCCGGCGAGATGATTCTGCTCCTGTCCTTCTTCCAATCAGCATAAAGCACTTCCACAACAGAGGTACAGGTATGCAGAGGTACCTCTTCTTAAAGAACGTTCTATCAGGCTCTCTCTCTGATATGAGTTTTTCTTACCCGGCGGGAACGAATTTCCGGCGTTTCGCTCTTCACACTTGTTTTGCTGTCCCGGTATGACATCATACTACAACGCTCCCAGAAAGCTCCTTGACACCTCATACGCCCTGCTCTTGAAGATATGCGCGAAAAGAAACCGGGATAAAGAAAAAGTCACGTTCAACACTATCGAGCGCCGTCGTGTTATCAAAGGTAAAGAGAGATACGGCCTCTCTGGTCAGTGGTGGTTTCGGTAACACCGCTTCCAGAACGGCAGCCCCGAGGGCGACGAATGGCAACGGCGCGGGCACCTTCAGGCGCTTCTTGCCCATCGTTCGCGTGAGCAAGTCGAGTATCTGTTCAAAAGAATAGTACTCGGGACCACCGATGGTGTAGATCCTTCCACTCGTCTGCTCGGGATGCTCCAGAAGAAAGAGCACCACAGAGACGACATCTTCTACAAAAATAGGCTGAAACATGATCTTCCCGCCACCGAGCAAGGGAAGCACCGGCGAAGTCCGAATCAGATTCACCAGCCCGCTGATAAAGGGTGCGCCCTTGCCAAACACCACCGAGGGACGCACAATGGTCCAGTCCAGCCCGCTCGTTGTCAGCGCCTGTTCGGCCAGATAGCGCCCCTGCATATAGCTCCCGGGCTTATCCGGCTTTGTCCCCAGGCCGCTCAGTTCAATCATGCGCCGCACGCCCGCCTCCTTCGCCGCCTTAATCAGATTATCTGTTCCCTCGACGTTTGTGGCGTAATAGCGTGTGGCAGCCGTCTGCTTGCGATCTGCGGTTACAAACGCACAATGCACAATCGTATCCACGCCCTGAACGGCCTCCGGTAGCGTTTCGGGCCGTGTCGTATCCCCCTGTACCAGTTCAGTCCCGGGGAGAAGACTCCGCGCGCGCTCGACATCACGCACTAAACAGCGTGGACGCTCGCCCTGCTCTACAAGTCGTCTGACAAGATGACTCCCGATAAATCCCGTAGCACCGGTCACGAGTATCATAGCTTCTGTTCTCGCTTTCCAGACTATCAGCTCGCGCTCCACAACAGGGAGCTCTCTTCTCATAGTATAGCGAATGGAGCACGCCCCTGGTAGGGATCAACGCAGCGCCTTTTCGGGAAGCTGAATATGCACCGTCACCCCTTCGTCCGGGGCGCTTTTGATCACCAAATTCCCGCCCGCAATCGTCAACAGGGCGCTATGCGTCATCAGACCGCCACCGGTTCCAGAAGTCGGACCGGCAGGCTTCATGCCCACGCCGTCATCATGCACCACTATTTCGAGATCTGGATTACACGATGCAGAAAGTGTCAGGCAGAGCCGCCGATGCACGTCGGTGCCGCGTCCGTGGCGAGCAGCATTCCGCAGCGCCTCCTGTACCGCCGCAAAGAGCAACTCGGCAATCGCGGGAGGCACCAGTTCATCTATCCGCAGCGCCGTCTCCTCCGAAACTTCCCAGTGGACCGCATCAAACGCCTGATGAAAATCGTGCTCGATCATGGTCTGAATCGCCTGCATCAGTCCCTCTCGCTCAAGGCGATAGGGTGCGCCCGTTGCCATCTCACGCATCATCGAGGCCAGGCGCCGATGCGAGTCGCTGATCATTTCAATCGCGTCTCCGAGGGCGCTGCTGGCCTGTGCCGGGTCCTGTTTCCCGCGCACAAAGAGGCGCAGCGTTTCCAGCCGCAACAGGGCAAGATGCATCTGCGGCAAAATCTCATCATGCAGGATACGCCGCTGCTGTCCGCCAAGTAACTTGACATCAACAATACGCCGCCGCAACAGGCCCGCAACCGCCTGCATGGCCTCATGATCGCGTAAGGTATCCAGAATCCGCTGACCACAGGCCTGAGCGATCTCCATATCTTCATCAGTCAGACCGGCGCCGCCCGCTCGCGGTCCCAGATATAATTTTGCCACAAGTCCAAGCTCATCGTAAATCGGTAGGACCCAACAAATAGAGCGCATGCCATGCATGGTCACGCGGATACGATAGGCATGCACACGCCGGCGCAGCACCTGCTGCGTATGCTCCTCAACCTGTGCCTTCATCGACCAGAGATAGGTAAAGCTCGGCTTGATCGGCCCGGCCAGCACATCGAGTCGCGCATACTGAATATCAAGCACATCCCGGCAGAGGTGAAAAAAGAGCGCCTCCATGTTCTGTTCTGTCTTTTGCAGGTCGGTTTTGAGCCAGTGATGCACGTTCGAGCTGCGCAAAAAGGGGCCAAGCATCGCAATATAGCGATCATGGGCCGTGTAGTTGCTCCAGGTAAAAAGCGCATAGATGCCGGTCGTGACGCAGGTAATCAGCAGCAGGCCGCTGAGATTGCTGTGCGTTACAGCCACAAAGACCGCGATGAAGATAGCAATCACGGTCGCCACAATCACAATCCCGCGCCATTGCTCAAAAAAGCCGCGCCGGGCTAGCGGACGCTCGATCAGGATACCATGCTGCACAATCGAATAGCCAATCAGCAGCAGGATGACCGCAACCGCCCCTGTGCCCACAATATCAATCAGCATCAGATGTAAGGGTATCGCCCCGAGCGCATGCGCGGGTAGCTCGGGCGGCGGCACAATCGCGGTATCGAACCAGTTCAGCGTGGACCAGACCCCGATCACGCCAAGCGTCGTGGTCAGCCCAACCATCACCAGCGCCGCAACCAGCAGAATCGGCCGGGCCAGATGCCAGGAAAAGACCGGCTCCTCAAGCAGCGCGGCCCGCGCATGATCGTCGGAGAAGGCATCAATCAGCGCCTGCCGCAATGAGGCAAACGAACGCCGCTTCACGAGCGCTCGACAGAGCACCAGCAACGCCCGCCGGACGCGATTCGGCGTAAACCAGGGGCCAATAGCGCAGAAGGTCAGGTAGCAGAGGAAGAGAATCGGGAGCGAAATCACCACAGGCAGGAAGTCAGTCTGCGCCCGGGTGGGCAACGCGCTATATGCCAGCAGGCGAATCGTCCCCATAAAGGTAAAGACGTTGCGGTTCAGGATCAGAATCAGCAGCACGATACAGCCAAGCAGGCCACTCCCGAGCAGCAACCAGGGGCGCCGGCGCCGCCATTTTTCGTTCATCAAAGAGGCATAATGCAGCCCGATCACAAACCAGATATAGGGAGCACCCAATCCGGGCAGCCAGCTTAAACGCCAGAGAAAATCTGCCGTCACCAGCCCACTATTATGCGCGAATGGACTGGCAGTCAGTAAGGCATGCACAAAGAAGAAAAGCGCGGAGAGCCCGAGCCCTACCACCCCCACCCTGGCAATCATACTACGACGATCACCATTCAACCAGACAGTACAGGCCAGCCAGAGAAACGCCACCACGTTGAAAATTGATAAAGCAACAGCCAGCGTGTGGGCAACCAGAAGCACGCTTTGCTCGGAGAATACGGTCATACTCATGAACTACTCATCTTCAAAAAAAGGAACCCACTCGCCCCGACGATCCTGCACCAGCGCAGCCCCGTTCTCATCCCAGATCATCAGGCGATTGTGCATATAAATCAGCGTTGCCCGCACACGAGCAACCTTGTCATCAACCGCGTTGTCGCTCAACCCCCAGGCGGCATAAATCCGACCATTGGTGCGGCTGACTGCTCGCTTATCATGCAATTTCAGACGAGCCGCAATCTGCTCATTTGTCATACCTCGCGCCATCAGTTCGGCTACCCGCAGCTCGTTCGGCTCCAGAAGAGCGCGCGGTGATTGCTCGTCCAGATCGCGTACCTCCTGCACCCGGTCCTCAATCTCGGGATCGACCAGACTGCGCCCGTTGACGGCGTCACGCAGTAACGGCACCAGCATACTGGGCAGGAGATAGTTACTCTTGCGTACATAGGCGTAGTGCGTCAGAATACCGGAAGCGCGGAACTCCCGATAGTACTCGTCATCATCCTGAATTGAATAGAAGACAACGGGCATACGTGGGCGCTCGCGGCGGATCGCCACAGCCGCACCGACACCGCTCATGGCACTTCTCCCCATCTGCGGATCTTGTAACTGCACATCCATGAGAATCACATCCATGTCCAGCTCAAGCGCCTTTGCCACCGCCTCGCGTCCGGTCGCGGCCTCGCCCACAACCTGCACCTCGTCGGTCGCTTCCAGGCCCTCGTGAAGCGCCTTCCGTAACGGCCCGTGATCATCTACCAGGAATACTTTTATTTTCGCAGCCATCCGTTAGCCTCAAAACAACTCTCTTGCAACGCATATCTCTAACCTGAAAGTATAGCAGTTTTTCGGTGAGATACCCAGTCTTCGAGACCCACCAGAGCCGCACTCGGGACCGTACCGATGCGCATCCCGACAAACTCATAAGCGAAAATGATTTCGATTCGCCGGAGGAATATGGTATAGTGGAAGAGGATAGTGCTTTAAGAACACTCTTTTTCCCGTTAAGAAAGAGAAGATCGAAAGATCAAGAAAAGGATGCAATGCGTGAACAGGTAGTTGCAATGGATACAGGCCATATCTATCTCGGGCTCTTGTTGCACAATCACCAGCCCGTCGGGAATTTCCCCTCGGTCATTCAGCAGGTCTATGAGCAATCATACCTGCCCATGCTCGAAGCGCTGGAGCGTCACCCCGGGGTCAGGGTCTCGCTACACTACACGGGCTCCTTGCTTGATTGGCTGGAAGCGACGCACCCCGAGTTTCTGGAGCGCATCGCCGCTCTTATCCAGCGTGGACAGGTTGAGATCGTCGGCGGCGGCTACTACGAACCGATCCTGCCCGCTATTCCAGATCGGGACAAAATCGGCCAGATTCGTGCCTTCTCCGAACGACTGCACGCCCTCTTTGGCACAACCCCTGACGGCATGTGGCTGGCAGAACGCGTCTGGGAGCCCTCGCTTCCCCGCTATCTCGAAGAGGCCGGGATACAATGGACCATCCTTGATGACACGCACCTGAAAGCAACCGGCCTGGACGATGACGACCTGTACGGCTACTATGCGACCGAGGATCAAAGCGGCGTGCTCAAAGTCTACGCGACCAGCAAGAAGCTCCGCTACACCGTCCCCTGGCGACCGGTCGCCGAAACGATCCAGTGGCTGCGCTCGCTGGCAAAGCCCGGACAGCAACGGATCGCCGTCATGGGCGATGATGGCGAGAAGTTCGGGAGCTGGCCTGAGACCGGCCCATATTGTTGGGGAGAAGACGGGTGGGTCGACGCGTTTCTGAGCGCACTGGAACAGGAACGCGATTGGCTGCACACGATTCCACTCGGCGAATACGCACGGAGCGCGCCCGCGCTCGGTCGGATCTATATTCCAACAACCTCCTACATCGAGATGTCCGAGTGGTCGCTACCGCCACGCAAAGCCTACCAGTTTGGCCGCCTGCTACATAAGCTGGAAGAGAACCGGGAGAACGAGATACTGCAATTCTTCCGGGGCGGCTTCTGGCGCAACTTCCTCGCTCGCTATCCCGAGGTCAACAACCAGCATAAGAAGATGCTGCGCGTGCATGAGCGGGTTCACGCGGTCGGCGAGACAGAGGCGCTCCGGCACCTGTGGAAGGCGCAGGCGAATGACACCTACTGGCACGGCCTCTTCGGTGGGGCGTATATGGGCCACGTGCGGTCGGCCATCTACCATCACCTGATTCGCGCTGAGCATCTCGCCGACCGTGTTTTGCACCAGAATCAGCCCTGGCAATCCTACGAGTTCACCGACTTTGATCGCGATACCCATAATGAGCTGATTATTGAGGGAAGCGCCCAGAATCTCTATCTCGCGCCAGAGCGAGGCGGCACACTCTTTGAATGGGATCTTCGCCAGAGCGCGCATAATATCCTCAGCGTGATGGCCCGCCACCCCGAAAGCTACCATCAGGTCTTGCGCGAGCACGAACAGGAGCGGCGGCAGAAGGCACGTCAGGCTGCCACAGAGCCACAAGCCCTTGAGCCGGAATCGCCCCACACCACCGTACGCACGAAAGAGCCAGACCTTGACCGCCTGCTTGTCATCGATAGACATCGCCGCACCAGCCTGAAAGATCACTTCCTGCCCGCCGGACTCCCCTTCCCGTCCTTTCTACAGAATCGCTATGAGGAACTGGGCGACTTTATCGAGCAGCCCTACCATACCGAGGTGGAGCAGGACGAGCAGGGTCTGCTTGTCACGCTGACGCGCCAGGGCAAGGTGAAACGCGCTGGCGCCCTCGGACCGCTGCCGGTCTTGCTCACCGAGCAGCTTGTGATCGCTCGCGAGGCCGAGCGCCTGAGCATCAGCTATACACTGGAAAATCGGGGCCGGGCTCGCCTGCAAACGTGCTTCGCCTGCGAATGGAACCTGCATCTACTCGCCGGAGGCAAGAACGAACAGGCATATTGCTTGATTGAAGGCCAGGCGCCCGCGCTGCTGGATCAGAATGAAGAGGTAGCAGACGTACAGGCGTTACACGTCGGCAATACCTGGCTCAAGCAGGATATCGGGTTTCTCATCAGTCAAAAAGCGCTGCTCTGGCGCTTCTCTCTTGATGCCGTAACTGGTTCGGAGGCGGGCTTTGAGCGAACCCACCAGGGAACGTGCATCGTATTCCTCTGGCCCGTCGTACTAGATTCAGGGGGAGTATGGCGCGTTCGCCTTGATTGCACA
>Ga0164243_10011912_pt1 | contig 12368 bp, 12 predicted proteins | sample OricompcompostOP_FD_108781 | JGI IMG/M metagenome (GOLD analysis project Ga0164243, IMG submission 108781) | Organic Plus compost microbial communities from Emeryville, California, USA - Original compost - Organic plus compost (OP) | ecosystem: Engineered > Solid waste > Mixed feedstock >...
AAAGAGCGCGTGCTCAAGCCCATGATCCGCAAGCGCATCACCGACCCGTGGCAAGAGGTGTCGTGGGACGAGGCCATCCAGTACGCGGCCTCCGAATTCCGCCGCATCCAGGCCGCGCACGGGCGCGACGCCATCGGCGGCATCACCTCGTCGCGCTGCACCAACGAAGAGACCTGGCTGGTGCAGAAGCTGGTGCGCGCGGCCTTCGGCACCAACAACGTCGATACCTGCGCGCGCGTGTGCCACTCGCCCACCGGCTACGGCCTGAAGCAGACGCTGGGCGAATCGGCCGGCACGCAGACCTTCGATTCGGTCATGCACACCGACGTGGTCATCGTGATGGGCGCCAACCCCAGCAGCGGCCACCCGGTGTTCGCCTCGCGCCTGAAGCGCCGGCTGCGCCAGGGCGCGCGCCTCATCGTCATCGACCCGCGCCGCATCGAGCTGGTCAGTTCGCCGCACATCAAGGCCGACTACCACCTGCAGGTGCGCCCGGGCACCAACACCGCGCTGCTGTCGTCGATGGCGCACGTGATCGCCACCGAGAACCTCATCGACGAGGCCTACGTGGCCGAGCGCTGCGAGCCCAAGGCCTTCAACGAATGGCGCGAATTCGTATCGCGCCCCGAGAACTCGCCCGAGGCCATGGAAGACGTCACCGGCGTGCCGGCCGAGGCCGTGCGCGGCGCGGCGCGCCTGTACGCCACCGGCGGCAACGGCTCCATCTACTACGGCCTGGGCGTCACCGAGCACAGCCAGGGCTCGACCACCGTGATGGCCATCGCCAACCTGGCCATGGCCACCGGCAACGTCGGCCGCGAGGGCGTGGGCGTGAATCCGCTGCGCGGCCAGAACAACGTGCAGGGTTCGTGCGACATGGGCTCGTTCCCGCACGAACTGCCCGGCTACCGCCACATCTCCGACGACACGGTGCGCGCGCAGTTCGAGGCCGACTGGGGCGTGACGCTGCAGCCCGAGCCGGGCCTGCGCATCCCCAACATGTTCGAGGCCGCGCTGGGCGGCACCTTCCGGGGCCTGTACTGCCAGGGCGAGGACATCGTGCAGTCCGACCCCAACACGCAGCACGTGGCCGCCGCGCTGGCCGCCATGGAATGCATCGTGGTGCAGGACCTGTTCCTGAACGAGACCGCCAAATACGCCCACGTGTTCCTGCCGGGCTCGTCCTTCCTCGAGAAGGACGGCACCTTCACCAACGCCGAGCGCCGCATCTCGCGCGTGCGCAAGGTGATGGAGCCCAAGAACGGCAAGGCCGACTGGGAAGTGACCGTGGCCCTGTCCAACGCGCTGGGCTATCCCATGGACTACACGCACCCGCGCGAGATCATGGAAGAGATCGCGCGCCTGACGCCGACCTTCCGCGGCGTCAGCTACGAGAAACTCGACCGCCTGGGCAGCCTGCAGTGGCCGTGCAACGACGACGCGCCCGAAGGCACGCCCATCATGCACATCGACCAGTTCGTGCGCGGCAAGGGCAAGTTCATGATCACCCGGTACGTGCCCACCGACGAGCGCAGCACGCGCAAGTTCCCGCTGCTGCTGACCACCGGGCGCATCCTGTCGCAGTACAACGTCGGGGCGCAGACCCGCCGCACCGCCAACGTGGCCTGGCACAGCGAAGACCTGCTGGAGATCCACCCGCAGGACGCCGAGGACCGCGGCGTCAGCGACGGCGACTGGGTCGGCGTGCAGAGCCGGGCCGGCCACACGGTGCTGCGCGCCACGGTCACCGACCGGGTGCAGCCGGGCGTGGTATACACCACCTTCCACTTCCCCGAGTCGGGCGCCAACGTGGTCACCACCGACAGCTCCGACTGGGCCACCAACTGCCCCGAGTACAAGGTCACGGCCGTGCAGGTGACGCGCGTGTCGCAGCCGTCCGAATGGCAGCGCCAATGGACCCGTTTCTCCGACATCCAGGAGAAGCTGCTGCGCGAACGCGCCCGCGAGAACGAGGCGGCGTTCAGCGGGAAGTGATCCCGCAACCGCCTGCTTCGAGCCCTACGCCATGGACCACACGCCCGCCGACCCCTCCCTTCGCTCCGACAGCGCGCAGGTGCGCGTCACGCGGGTGCGCGCCGGCGCGCTGGCGGCCGAGCAGTCCGACCACGTGGCCGAGGAAACCCCGGTGGCGCTGGAATACAACGGCATCAGCCACGCCACCATGCTGGCCACGCCGGCCGACCTGGAAGACTTCGCGCTGGGCTTCTCCCTTACCGAAGGCATCGTGGACGGCGTGTCGGACGTGCGCGGCATCGAGCTGCGGCCCGAATGCGACGGCATCGTCGTCGAGCTGGAAATCGCCAGCGCCTGCGCGGTGCGCCTGCGCGAGCGGCGCCGCGCCATGGCCGGGCGCACCGGCTGCGGCCTGTGCGGCGTCGAGACCCTGCCCGAGGTGCTGCGCGAGGTGCCGCCCGTCGGGGCCGCCACGCCGGTGGCCATCGGCGCGGTGCTGCAGGCCATGCGCGACATGCGCGCGCGCCAGTCGCTGCACGACCTGACGGGCGCCACGCACGCGGCCGGCTGGGCCCATGCCGACGGCCGCGTGGCGCTGGTGCGCGAGGACGTCGGGCGCCACAACGCGCTGGACAAGCTGGTGGGCGCCCTGGCCCGCGCCGGGCAGGACGCCGGCGCCGGCATGATCCTGGTCTCCAGCCGCGCCAGTTTCGAGATGGTGCAGAAGGCCGCCTCGGCCGGCGCCGGCGTGCTGGCGGCGGTGTCGGCCCCGACCGCGCTGGCGGTGCGCGTGGCGCAGCGCGCCAACCTGACGCTGCTGGGCTTCATGCGCCAGGCCGACGCCACCCTGTACACCCACCCCGAACGCATCCTTCCCTAGCCTCATCCCGGAGCCCGCATGGAAATCGGCAACCTGATCCGCATGGCCAACCGCATCGGCACCTTCTTCGACGCCATGCCCGACCGCGCCGAGGCCGCCGAGGGCGTGGCCAACCACATCCAGAAGTTCTGGGAGCCGCGCATGCGGCGCGAGCTGCTCGATTTCCTGCAGACCCACCCCGACGGCAATGCCGGCGAGCACCAGCTGCATCCGCTGGTGCTGGCCACTGTCACCGCGCAGCGCGCCCGGCTGACGCCGGCCGCCCAGGCCGCCTAGCGCGCCGCGGCCCCACGATTACACAAGAGCGGCGCCAGCCGCGACAGCAAGAGAGGAGAACCAACCCATGAGCAATTCCGCCACGCTCGACCTGCCGGGCTCGCGCCCGGGCTTCCTGGACAAGGAACGCACGATCGCCGGCCCCGGCTTCAGCCGCTGGCTGGTGCCGCCGGCCGCCCTGGCCATCCACCTGTGCATCGGCATGGCCTACGGCTTCTCGGTGTTCTGGCTGCCGCTGTCGCGCGTGGTCGGCGGCAGCGCGCCGCTGGCCTGCGGGCCCGACGTGGGGCTGCTGGCCGAGCTCTTCACCACCAGCTGCGACTGGAGGATCTCGACCATGGGGTGGATGTACACCCTGTTCTTCGTGCTGCTGGGCTGCTCGGCCGCGCTGTGGGGCGGCTGGCTCGAGCGCGCCGGCCCGCGCAAGGCCGGCGTGGTGTCGGCGCTGTGCTGGTGCGGCGGGCTGGTCATCTCCGCCGCCGGGGTGTACCTGCACCAGATGTGGATGCTGTGGCTGGGCTCGGGCGTGATCGGCGGCATCGGCCTGGGGCTGGGCTATATCTCGCCGGTCAGCACGCTGATCAAGTGGTTTCCCGACCGCCGCGGCATGGCCACCGGCATGGCCATCATGGGCTTCGGCGGCGGCGCGATGATCGGCGCGCCGCTGGCCGACCTGCTGATGCGCTACTACGCCACGCCCACCTCGCCGGGCGTGTGGCAGACCTTCCTGACCATGGCCGCCATCTACTTCGTCTTCATGATGTCGGGCGCGCTGGGCTACCGCGTGCCGCCCACGGGCTGGAAGCCGGCCGGCTGGACGCCGCCCGCCCACCAGGCCGGCAACGCGATGATCACCCAGCGCCACGTGCACGTGAAAAAGGTCTGGGGCATTCCGCAGTTCTGGCTGGTGTGGCTGGTGCTGTGCCTGAACGTGACGGCCGGCATCGGCATCCTGGGCATGGCCTCGCCGCTTTTGCAGGAAGTATTCGGCGGCCGGCTGATCGACCAGCCCTCGCTCGGCTACGGCGATCTGGACAAGGCCCAGCTGGCCGCCATCGCGGCCATCGCCGCCGGCTTCACCGGCCTGCTCAGCCTGTTCAACATCGGCGGCCGCTTCTTCTGGGCCAGCCTGTCCGACAAGCTGGGCCGCAAGATGACGTACCTGACGTTCTTCGTGCTGGGTTTCGTGCTGTATGCCTCGATCCCGTGGACGGCGCACGCCGGCTCGCTGGCGCTGTTCGTGGCCGCGTTCTGCGTGATCCTGTCGATGTACGGCGGCGGCTTCGCCACCGTGCCGGCCTACCTGGCCGACCTGTTCGGCACGCAGATGGTGGGCGCCATCCACGGCCGGCTGCTGACGGCATGGTCCGCCGCCGGCATCTTCGGCCCGGTGCTGGTGAACTACATCCGCGAATACCAGCTGTCGCTGGGCGTGCCGCGCGCGCAGGTGTACGACATCACCATGTACATCCTGGCCGGCATGCTGGTGCTGGGCTTCCTGTGCAACATGGCCATCCGCCCCGTCAATTCCAGGCACTTCATGAGCGACGAGGAGCTGGCCCGCGAGAAGGCCCTGGCGCACGAGCGCGCCGCCGCGTCCGAGGTGCACGGGCAGGGCACCTCGACCTTCCGCACGCCGCCCGCGCTGGTGCTGGCGGCCTGGGCCTGCGTGGGCATCCCGCTGGCCTGGGGCATCTGGATCACGCTGCAGAAGGCGGTGGTGCTGTTCCACTGACTGCCGCAGGCGGTTTCCGGGCGGCGGGCTGGTACAGTGCGGGCTTGCCACCCTGCCCCCCTGGCCGCGCCCGCCGATGAACGACTTTCCCTTGCTGACCTGGACCGAAGCCGGCGCCGAGCACCGCGCCCGCTGGCGCTCCGAGCGCGGCCTGCCGCCGCCGGCCCGCGTGCAGGCGGCCGACGACACCCTGACGGCCGACGCCGCCTTCCGGCTGGCCTGCGAGGGCACGGCGCTGCTGTGGCGCGGCGATTTCCACAACGCCCGGCAGTTGCTGCAGGCCATGGCCCGCCGCGCCGACCGGCGCGGCAAGCCCGCGGCCGGCACGCCGCGCGAGCGCTTCAACCAGGCGCGCATGGCCCAGGCGCAGCGGGCGCGCACGCTGGGCATGCTGCTGATTCCCGTCGAGCCCGGCCACCGCATCGCGCTGCGCCGCGCGCCCGACGTCGCGCAGGCCTGCGACGAGGCCTGCGGCCCCGCGGCCGAGCCCTACGTGATTTCGCTGCGCGAGCTGCAGGGCGTGATCGGCGCGCACGAATGGCGCCGCAAGGGCGTCGAGATCCCCGCCCTGGACGGCCGCATCCATCCGCACTATGGCGTGTTCTCGCCGGTGCGCGGCGAATACGTCGACCTGGTGGCGCGCGCGCCGCTGCCCTCGGCGGAACTGGCCTTCGACGTGGGCACGGGCACCGGCGTGCTGGCCGCCGTGCTGGCCCGCCGCGGCGTGCGGCAGGTGGTGGCCACCGACCAGGACCCGCGCGCGCTGGCCTGCGCGGCCGACAACATGCAGCGGCTGGGCCTGGCGGCACAGGTGCGCATCGAGCAGGCCGACCTGTATCCGGCGGGCCGCGCGCCGCTGGTCGTGTGCAACCCGCCCTGGCTGCCGGCCAAGCCCGGCTCGCCGCTGGAATACGCCGTCTACGACCCCGGCAGCCGCATGCTGCGCGGCTTCCTGGACGGCCTGGCGGCGCACCTGGCGCCGGGGGGCGAAGGCTGGCTGATCCTGTCCGACCTGGCCGAGCGCCTGCAGCTGCGCGCGCCGGGCGAGCTGGACGGCTGGATCGCGCAAGCGGGGCTGCAGGTGCTGGACAGGCTGGACGCCCGCCCGCGCCACGCCCGCGCGGCCGACGCGCAGGACCCGTTGCACGCCGAGCGCGCGGCGGAGATCACATCGCTGTGGCGGCTGGCGGCCGGCTAGAAACGCGGGCTACACTGGGACGTCCGCCGCAACCTGCACGCCGTGAGCCCGCCGGCCGGCCCCACCCCCATGACCCTGCCCCTGTCCGACGAGAAAGCATCGACCTGGCTCGCCCATGCCGTGTTCGACGCGCTGTGCGGATCGTGGCGGTTCGAGCGGAGCATCCCGGGACAGGCGACGATGAACGGCCACGCACGCTTCGACGGGCAAGGCGACGGCCAGCTGCTGTACCGCGAATCCGGGCTGCTCAGGCTGGACAACGGCAGGACATGCCAGGCGTATCGTTCCTACGTCTATCGCAGGCTGCCGGACGGCTTCAGCGTGTGGTTCGACGAGCCCGAACCCCGGCTCTTTCACGAGGTGCGGCTTGCCTGGGACGGCGAGGCGCTGGGCGGGCAGGCCACGCATCCCTGCGGCGCCGACCGCTACGACACGTCGTATGCATTCCGCCCGGACGGTTCATTCGTCGTCCGGCATGCGGTCGTCGGGCCGCGCAAGGGCTATGTATCGACCACGGTCTTTCATCGGGACGCGCAAGACGCGGATGCCGCCGCGGCTGCGTGATCCGCTGCGCCCGCCTGGGCCGTCGGGCGGCCCAGGCGGGCCGACAGCCCTAGAACCCGCCCCCGATCAACCCCGCCAGGCCGCCGGCCAGCAGCAGCCACAGCGGATGCACGCGGGTGAACACCGACGCGGCCGCCACCGCGGCCGTGACGGCGGCCAGGACCCAGTCGTGCACCGAGGCCTCGGTGATGAGCCAGGCGCTGGCCGCCACCAGGCCGGCCGTCACCGGGAACAGCCCCGCCTGCACCGCGGCGCGCCAGGGCCGGTCCTTGAAGCGCTCCCACAGCCCCAGCACGATCACGGTGATGATCGACGACGGGCCGAACTTGGCGGCCGAGGTCACCAGCACGCCCATCCAGCCCGCCACGTGCCAGCCGATCAGCGGCACGATCATCAGGTTGGGGCCCGGCGCGGCCTGGCCCAGCGCGAACAGCGCGCTGAAGTCCGCGGCGCTCATCCAGTGGTACACGTCGACCACCTGGCGCTGCATCTCGGGCAGGATGGTGTTGCCCCCGCCGAAAGCAAGCACCGACAGCTGCGTGAAGATGATGGCGAGCGCGACGAGCGTGGCGGTCATGCGAACCTCCGCAGCAGCACGATGCTGATCGGCGTGAGCACCACCATGGTCGGCAGCAGCGGCAGCCGCAGCACGGCGATGGCGATGAAGCCGGCCAGTGCGATCAGGATGCCCAGGCGGCTGCCGCGCAGCGGCCGCGCCACCTTCACCGCCATCGCCACCAGCAGGCCGGCCGCGGCGGCGGCCAGGCCCGCGAACAGATGCTGCAGGTGCGGATCGCCGCTGTAGCGGTCGTACACCATGCCCAGCAGGATCACCACCACGGTGGGCGCGGCGATCAGGCCCATCAGGGCGGCGAAGGCGCCCGCCACGCCGCGGAACTTCATGCCGATGGCCACCGACACGTTGATGATGTTGCCCCCCGGCAGGAACTGGCACAGGCCCAGCAGGTCAGTGAACTCCTGGGGCGTGAGCCAGCGGTGCTTCTCGACCACCATGCGCCGGGCCAGCGGCAGCACGCCGCCGAACGCGGTGATGCCCAGCAGCAGGAAACCCACGAAAAGCTGGCGCTTGGTAGGAGGAGACGCGAGAACCGGCGCGTCGTCGGGCATGGGAATCGAACTCATGGAACAGGCCGGCCTGGCGCCGGCGGCGCCCCGGGGGACGCACAAGTTGACGGGAAGAGAAGGCGGCAGACTACTCCGCATCAAGGTTCATGTCTAATATATGACAATCAATACATTCATATTGGATTCCATATGTCAGTGCTCGATCTGAAGCCCCTGCGCTATTTCGTGGCGGTCGCCGAGGAAGGGCACCTGACCAACGCGGCCGCGCGGCTGGGCATCAGCCAGCCGCCGCTCAGCCAGCAGATCCGCGCGCTTGAGGAGCAATTGGGCGTCACGCTGTTCGAGCGGCTGCCGCGCGGCATGGCGCTGACCGACAGCGGGCGCGCGCTGCTGGACGAGGCGCGCGCCATCCTGGCCCGCATGGAGCAGGCCATGGAAGGCGTGCGGCGCGTGTCGCAGGGCCGCGAGGGGCGGCTGACGGTGGGCTTCACGGGCTCGGCGGCATTCCATCCCTTCGTGCCGTCGGTGATCCGGGCCTTCCGCCACGAGGCGCCGGCGGTGGAGCTGACGCTGGACGAGAGCAGCACCGGCGAACTGCTGGACGGTGTGCGCGAGGGCCGGCTGGACGCGGCCTTCGTGCGCGGCCCCTACGGCAAGGTGGCCGACGTCGCCATCGAGCGCCTGCTGGAAGAGCCCATGATGGTGGCGTTTCCGGCGGCCCATCCGGCGGTGCGGCGCGCGCGCCGCCGCATCGCGCTGCGCGACCTGGCCGACGAGCCCGTGATCCTGTACCGGCGCCACAGCGGGCCGGGACTGTACGACGCCATCCTGGCGGCCTGCCACGCGGCCGGCTTCAGCCCGCGCGTGGTGCAGGAAGCGCCGCGCATGCTGTCCACGCTGGGGCTGGTGGCCGCCGGCATGGGCGTCTCGGTGGTGCCGCAGTCGCTGCTGCGCATCAACCTGGACGGCGTGGTGTACGTGCCGCTGGCCGGCCAGGACGGGCCGCGCGCGCCGCTCAGCCTGGCCTACCGGCAGGGCGGGCAGACCAGCGCGACGCGCCGGCTGATTGCGCAGGCGCGCGCGGCGGCGCGCGAGCTGGCGGCATAGCCGCAGTGCGCCCCGCAGCGCATCCCGTAGAATGAAGCGGCCGGTGCCGCCGGCGCCTGCCCCATCATGACGCCCGCCGCCTCCCGCTCCGCTTCCCTGCTGCCGCTCGCGCTGCTGCTGTTTGCCATGGCCTCCACGCAGGGCGGCGCGTCGCTGGCCAAGAGCCTGTTCCCGCTGGCCGGCGCGGCCGGCACCGCGGCATTGCGGCTGCTCTTCTCGGCGCTGCTGCTGACGCTGGTGCTGCGGCCGTGGCGCCTGCGGCTGGACCGCGCCGGCTGGCGCGCGGTGCTGCTGTACGGCCTGTCGCTGGGCGCGATGAACCTGCTCTTCTACCTGTCGCTGCGCACGGTGCCGCTGGGCATCGCCGTGGCGCTGGAATTCGTCGGGCCGCTGACGCTGGCCGTGCTGGCCTCGCGCCGCGCCGCCGACCTGTTGTGGATCGCGCTGGCGGCGGTGGGCCTGTGGGCGCTGCTGCCGGGACTGCGGGCAGACACACCGCTGGACCCGCTGGGCGCGGCCTGCGCGCTGGCCGCCGGCGCATGCTGGGCGCTGTACGTGCTGGCCGGCCGGCGCGCCAGCCTGGGCGGCGGCATGCCCACGGTGGCGCTGGCCTCGCTGGTGGCAGCCGCGGCGGTGCTGCCCGCCGGCCTGGCGGCGTCCGGCGCCGCGCTGTTCTCGCCGCCGCTGCTGCCCTATGCGCTGGGCGTGGCACTGCTTTCCAGCGCCCTGCCGTATGCCATCGAGGTGTGGGTGCTGGCGCGCATGCCGGCGCGCGTGTTCGGCACGCTGCTCAGCCTGGAGCCGGCCTTCGCCGCGCTGTCGGGGCTGCTGTTCCTGGGCGAGGCGCTGGCGCCGCTGCAGTGGCTGGGGGTGGCCGCCGTGGTGGCGGCCTCGGCCGGGGTGACGGCGGGGCAAGCGGGCCGGGCGCGGCAGGCAGCCTAGCCTGGCCACCCTGCCGCGGGGATGCGCCCGCATCACGAATGTCCATTGCGGGACGCGACGCGCCGGATTTGCACCCGCCTGCCCGCCCTGATCAAATAACGCCTTCGCCATCCACGGAGCCGCGCCATGTCCCAGCAGAAGATCGCCATCGTCACCGCCGGCGGCAGCGGCATGGGCGCCGCCGCCGCCCGCAAGCTGGCGGCCGACGGCTACCAGGTCGCCATCCTGTCGTCCTCGGGCAAGGGCGAGGCGCTGGCGCGCGAACTGGGCGGCCTGGGGCTGACCGGCTCGAACCTGGAACCGGCCGACCTGCAGCGCCTGGTCGACGCCACGCTGGAGCGCTGGGGCCGCATCGACGCGGTGGTCAACAGCGCCGGCCACGGCCCCAAGGGCAAACTGCTGGAGATCAGCGACGCCGACTGGGAACTGGGCATGCAGTACTACCTGCTCAACGTGATCCGCATGGCGCGGCTGGTGGCGCCCGTCATGCGCAGCCAGGGCGGCGGCGCCATCGTCAACATCTCCACCTACGCCACCTTCGAGCCCGAGGCAACCTTTCCGACGTCGGGCGTGTTCCGCGCCGGGCTGGCGGCCTTCGCCAAGCTGTTCGCCGACGAATACGCGGCCGACAACGTGCGCATGAACAACGTGCTGCCCGGCTACATCGACAGCCTGCCCGAGAAAGACGAGCGCCGCCTGCGCATCCCGATGGGCCGCTACGGCCGCGCCGACGAAGTGGCCGACCTGATCGCCTTCCTGGCCTCGGACAGTTCCTCGTACATCACCGGGCAGAACATCCGCATCGACGGCGGCATCACGCGCTCGGTGTGACCCGCGGGCCGGCGCGCGGGCCGCGTCCAGCGCCCTAACCCAGCCCGTCGAGCTGCCTGCACACCTCGTCGGCCACGCGCTGCAGCGTGCCGCGCTCGACCTCGCCCGACAGCGCATAGCCGAAATTGCCCTCGACCCAGTAGAACACCCGCACCGGGCCGTCCTGCGTGAAGCGGAACTCGGTGCGGCCGCCGCTGGCCTCGCGCGTGACGTACAGCGTCAGGCGCTGGCCGCTGGGCGCGGCATACATGAACTGCGCCACCGGCCCCTGGCCGCCGGGCAGCAGGCGGCCGCCGACCAGCTCGTAGCCCACGTCCTTCAGGGCCGGCGCGCGCACGGTGGCGCCCAGCCGGCGCGTGAGCCAGTTGGCCAGCTGCTGCTCCTGGTCGGCGCCGATCTCGACGGGGCGGCGCGCATCGGCGGCATAGACCACGTGCGCCACCGCCGCGCGGCGCGCGAACGACATGGCGTCGGCCACCGCCACCACCGTGCCGCCGCCCGGCGCGGTGCGGCCGTCCAGCTCGCCGCGCACGAACCAGGCCGCGCTGGCACTGGCCACCGCGATCGCCACGCCGGCGGCCAGCGCGCCCCAGCGGCGCGCGGCGGGCGGCGGCGCCAGCGGCAGGCGCAGCGGCAGCGGCTCGTCCAGCACCGGGTCCAGCAGCGCGCGCAGGGCGCGGTTCTGCTGGCGCCATTGCTCGACGCGTTCGCGCGCCAGCGGCTGCTGCGCCAGGAACCCGGCCACCTCGGCCAGGCGCTCTCCGGACAACTGGCCGTCGGCGTAGGCGTGCAGGTCGGCCTCGGTGATGGGCGTGCCGTTGCCGGCAACGAGGCGCAGGTTGTCGTCGCTCATGTCACTTGACACTGTGTAGTCGGCCGGCGTCCTGCCCGGCCGCGGGCCTGGCCTGCAGCAGCGCGGCCAGGCGTTCGCGGGCGCGCGACAGGCGCGACATGACGGTGCCGATGGGCACCTGCAGCACCTGCGCCGCCTCGCGGTAACTGAATTCCTCCACGGCCACCAGCAGCAGCACCTCGCGCAGCTCGGCCGACAGGCCGGCCAGGCAGCGGCCCAGGTCGCGCACCTCGAGGCCGTCGGCCTGGGTGGCGCGCACGGGGATCTCGGGCAGCTCGGGCTCGGCATCGTGCTCGGCCTGGCGCCGCCGGGCGCGCAGGCCGTCGATGAAGTGGTTGTGCATGATGCCGAACATCCAGGCGCGCAGCTCGCCGCGCCGCTGCCAGCGCGAGAAGCGGCTCCAGGCGCGCTCCAGCGTGTCCTGGACCAGGTCGTCGGCCTGCTCGGGATTGCCCGTCAGCCCGCGTGCATAACGGCGCAGGCTGGGAATGCAGGCCACGATCTGGGCTTCGTCCTCGGCGCGCATGGCGGCTGCGGCGGTCCGGCGAAACGCGTCAGGGCTTGATGACGTGCCAAACGCCGCCCTTGCCGTCGCCGGTCTTGTCGCCGGGCTTGGCGTCCGGGGTGAACAGGTACACCGGCATGCCCTTGTAGGCCCATTGCTTGGCGCCGTCGTCGCGCGTGGCGATGGTCCAGTCGCCCATCGGCTGGGCGCCGGGCTCGGCCATCACCGGCGGCCAGGCCTTGGCGCAATCGCCGTTGCACACGCTCTTGCCGCTGTTGGCGGTGTCTTTGTCGAAGGTGTAGAGGGTCATGCCGCGGGCGTCGACCAGGACGCCGTCCTGGACCTTGGCCGGCTGGGCGTGGGCCCCGGCGGCATACAGGGCGGAAAGGGCGAGGCAGGTCGCGGCGGCGTGGCGCA
>Ga0164243_10011913_pt1 | contig 12368 bp, 10 predicted proteins | sample OricompcompostOP_FD_108781 | JGI IMG/M metagenome (GOLD analysis project Ga0164243, IMG submission 108781) | Organic Plus compost microbial communities from Emeryville, California, USA - Original compost - Organic plus compost (OP) | ecosystem: Engineered > Solid waste > Mixed feedstock >...
GCGGCTGCTGTCCACCGTGCTCCAGGGCGTCTACCAGTCCCATCAGGCCACCGCCGCCGCCGTCCAGGTCAACAACCTCCAGCTGATCCGCGGCATGCTCGGCCGCCCCGGCTGCGGGGTCCTCCAGATGAACGGCCAGCCCAGCGCGCAGAACACCCGCGAGTGCGGCGCCGACGGCGACCTGCCCGGCTTCCGGAACTGGGAGAACGACGCCCATGTGGCCGACCTGGCCCGGGTCTGGAACGTGGAGCCCACCGGCATCCCGAGCCACACCGCGCCCACCCCGGCGATGCAGATCTTCCGCTACGCCGAGCAGGGCTCCGTCCGGATGCTGTGGATCTCCGGCACCAACCCGGCGGTCTCCCTGCCCGAGCTGGAGCGCGTCCGCGCCGTCCTGCGCCGTGAAGGGCTGTTCACGGTCGTCCAGGACCTGTACCTCACCGAGACCGCCCGGTTCGCCGACGTCGTCCTGCCCGCCGCGACCTGGGCCGAGAAGACCGGCACGTTCACCAACGCCGACCGCACCGTCCACCTCTCCGAACGCGCGGTCGAGCCGCCCGGCGGCGCCCGCTCCGACCTGGACATCTGGCTGGAGTACGCCCGCTGGATGGACTTCCGCGACAAGGACGGCCGCCCGCTCGTCGGCTGGCACGACCCGGAGTCGGCGTTCGAGGCGTGGAAGGAGTGCAGCCGGGGCCGGCCGTGCGACTACACCGGGCTGACCTACGACCGGCTGCGCGCGACCGGCGGCATCCAGTGGCCCTGCACGGACGAGAGGCCCGAGGGCACCGAACGCCTCTACACCGACGGCATCAGCTGGGCCGCCCCCGACCACTGCGAGACCTACGGCAGGGACCTGGTCACCGGCGCCTCGGTGTCCGAGACCGAGTACCGGGCGCTCAACCCGCACGGCAGAGCCGTCCTCAAGGCCGCCGAGTACCTGCCGCCGCACGAGGCGCCCACCGACGAGTACCCCTTGCAGCTGACCACGGGCCGCACCCTGTACCACTTCCACACCCGCACCAAGACCGGCCGCAGCCCCCAGCTCCAGGCCGCCGCCCCCGAGGTCTGGGTGGAGGTGTCCGCCGCCGAGGCGCGGCGGCACCAGGTCGCCGAGGGCGATCTGGTCGAGGTCACCAGCCCCCGCGGCTCGGTGCGCGGCAGGCTCCGCGTCACCGCGATCCGCGACGGCCTGGTGTTCCTGCCGTTCCACTACGGCTACTGGGACACCGAGCGCGGCGACGGCCCCGGCGCGGACGGCGGCCGGGCCGCCAACGAGACCACGGTCACCGACTGGGACCCGGTCTCCAAACAGCCCCTCTTCAAGACCGCGGCCGCCCGCCTCACCCTGGTCGAACGCGCCCACGGCGCCGTGTCGCCCGCCCCGACGACGACGGCGTCCGCGCCGGTCGACCCGGGCGCCGCCCCGCCGACGACGGGCGGCCCGGCCGCGGTGGCCAGGCACAGCGCCGGCGGGGGAGGAGGTGAGCGGTCGTGAGCGCCGTCCCGACCGTCCTGCGTGCCCTGTACGAGGGCGAACGCGCGATGGAACGCAAGCTGCTGGAGACCGCCGCGCGCGACGCCGCCGAGCACGAGGTGCACCACGTGGCCGTCGACCTCGCCCGCTGGTCCCACGAGCACGCGGAACGCCTCGCCCGGGCCGCCGAGCCGTACGGGCTGCGCCTGCCCCGGTCCGGGGAGGGCCCGCCCGGCCCGCGGGAGCGCGGTGAACACGCGGCCCGCGCCCTGGACGACACCCGGTCCGGCCTGGACCTCCTGAACGACCTGCGTGAACTCCACCTGGCCGCGACCGGCAACTCCCTGGACTGGGAGATGCTCGCGCAGGCGGCACAGGCCGAGAAGGACACGGCCCTGCTGGACCTGGCCACGGCCTGCCACCCGCAGACGCTGCGGCAGATGCGCTGGACCAACACGATGATCAAAACGCTCTCGCCCCAGCTGCTGTCGAGGGCGGGAGCGTCGTCCCGCGACTCCTGACCCGGGGGCCGGGCGCCCCGCGTCCCATGGGGGGCCTCTCGCCGCCCGGTGGGGTGCGCCGGGCGCGCGGCAGGGCCCGCCCGGTGCGACCGGTGGCCCGCGACCGGCTCCCACGCGGGGTTCCGGCGCTCAGACCCGCCGCGGGCCGGGCGGGAGGGGGACGGAGGGGCCGGGCGCCGGATCGGCTGTGCCGTGGTGACCAGCCCTGATGACCGGCGGCGACACGCCGTCAGGCAACCGCCTCCAGCACCGGGCGCGCCTCCGTGTCCAGGTCCTTCGCCGGGACGGGGACCGGGGCGGGGGTGCGGCGGGTGCGCAGGAGGAGGCCCGCCCCGATGGTGGCCGCGATGAGCAGGCCGCCCGCCACGAGGGCGCCGCGGGCGCCGGTCGTCTCCATCAGGAGGCCGAGCGCCGGAGGGCCGGCCAGGCCCCAGGCCGTGGCGATGCTGTTCCACACGCCGAGCACGCGTCCGCGCAGGCGCGCAGGCGGGTCCGTCTGGAGCACCGCCGTCCCCGCCGTGTCGGACACGGATTCCACGATCGCCATCGGCAGCACCAGGACCAGCAGCACCGCCAGGGACGGGGACAGGCCCGCCGCCACCTGGAGCAGGCCGCCGGCGGCGGCCAGCGTGCCGACGATCCGCACGGAGGGCCGGCGCAGCCGCGCGCCGAGGACGGCGCCCAGGATGCCGCCGACGGCGAGCACCGTGGAGACCGTGCCGAAGGAGCCCGCGCCGCCCGCGAGGGGCCCCGTGACGAGGACCGCGAGGGTGAGGCCGTAGTTGCGGCCGAAGACCGAGCTGACACCCGTGACCGCGGCGAGCGCCACGAGACGGGGGCGGCGGGCGAAGAAGCGCAGCCCCTCCCGCATGCCCAGGTCCGGGGCCGCGCCGGACGGCTCGCGCGCCCGCGCCGCGTCGGCGTGGGCGGAGTGCCGGACCGCTCCGGGCGCCGGGCGCAGGAACGGGATGACGGCCGTCACGAACAGGAACGACAGCCCGTTGGCGGCGTACGCGGCAGCCGTGCCGAGGAAGCCGACGGTCACCCCGGCGAGGGCCGTGCCGGCGAGCCGGCCCGCGTTGTGCACCAGGGCCCCCACGCCGATGGCGGACGGCACGTCCTCCACCGGCACGAGGTCGTTGCCGAGCAGCGCGCACGCCGGGTTGTCGACGGTGGCGACGATGCCGGTGAGGGCGGCCAGCACCAGCAGGGACGTCATGTCGAGGAGATCGAGCGCCACCAGGGTGGCCGTGGTGAAGGCGATCGCGCCCAGCACCGCCTGGCTGACGGCGGCGGTCAGCTTCAGCGGCCAGCGGTCCACGGCGGTGCCGCCCAGCAGGCTCATGAAGAGGGCCGGGGCTGCCTGGACCGACATCGACAAGCCGGTCGCCGCGGCGGACCCCGTGATCTGGAGGACCAGCAGGTTCTGCACCGTGAGCTGCATCCAGGTGCCGGCGTTCGACACGAAGTTCGCCACGGACCACCAGCGCATGCTGCGGTGGCGCAGGGACCGCCACGGGGAGCGGGACGGGGCGGCGGAGGTGTCCGGCGCGGGGGAGGCCGGAGCAGGGGTGAAGGACACAGGCGTACCCGGAGACCAAGAGACGGGGGGACCGGGGAACCGGAGAGTCACCGGGCTGCGCTGCGCGGAGGGTTCCACCGAGTCGTCACGGCGCGGACCATCGTGGCAGACCGGACCCCCGCCACGGTGGCGGCGGCCCGCCCCGGCTCGTGTGGAACCCCGCAACTGCGCGCCGGGGGACGAAACTTCACCGGGCAGTGGGGTTGCTCACAACCACCCCCGATACGGGGAAATGCGAGCAAACGGAACAAGTAAGAATCAACGTGTGAAAGCTACTCGTCCGGGAACCCAGGACGAGTGCGGCGTCCGGAACGAGGCGACCCACCCCCCACGGCGGTGCCGTGTGCACACGGCCCGCGCCGAGCGATCACTCTCCTTCCGAGAGACCGGCGAAGGCTCTCCGGCAGCCCGCCGACCTCGCCGAACCCTTTCCTGAACCACGCCCGCGTGTGCAGGGGGCGCTCCGTCCCCTCACGCCCGCGCGCGGAGAAGGGACCCCTTATGCCCGCTGTCTCGAACCGCACCTGGCACCGTGCCCTGGTGACCGGTGGCGCCGGCTTCCTCGGCAGCCACCTCTGCGACCGCCTGCTGGATTCGGGCGTCGAAGTCGACTGCGCCGACAACCTGTGCTCCGGAGCCCGCGAGAACATCGCCCACCTGCACGGACGTCCCGGCTTCCGGTACGTCGACTGCGACGTCAGCGCACCCGACGCCCCCGCCCTGCTGCCCGGCCCCTACGACCTCGTCCTGCACTTCGCCTGCCCGGCGTCACCGGCCGACTACCTGCGGCTGCCCCTGGAGACCCTCGACGTCGGCAGCCTCGGCACCCGGAACATGCTGGCCGTCGCCGAGCGTGACGGGGCACGCCTCCTGCTCGCCTCGACGTCCGAGGTGTACGGCGACCCCCTGACGCACCCGCAGCGCGAGGACTACTGGGGCAACGTGAACCCGGTCGGGCCGCGCAGCGTCTACGACGAGTCGAAGCGGTTCGCCGAGGCCCTGGTCACCGCCCATGTGCGGACCCGGGACGCCGACGCCGGCATCGTCCGGATGTTCAACACCTACGGGCCGCGCATGCGCGCGCACGACGGCCGGGCCGTCCCCACCTTCGTCAGCCAGGCCCTGGCCGGCGAACCGCTCACCGTCGCGGGCGACGGCCGGCAGACCCGGTCCCTGTGCTACGTCGACGACACCGTCGAAGGAGTGCTGCTGGTCGCGGCCAGCCACTCCGTGCGGCCCGTCAACATCGGCGGCAGCGACGAGGTCACCGTCGGCGAGATCGCCCGGCGCATCGTCGAGCTCACCGGATCGTCCTCCCGCATCGTGTACGTCGACCGTCCCACCGACGACCCGCAGCGGCGCCGCCCCGACACGGGGCTGGCCCGCGAACTGCTCGGCTGGACGCCCCGCGTGCCCTGGGAGGAGGGCATCAAGCAGACCATCGCCTACTTCGCGGCGGCGCAGCCCGCGCCCGAACCGGCCGCGTAGGCGCACCCCTGCTCTTCCCGTCAGCCGTACGGAGGCACGCATGCGCGTTCTGGGAATCAACGCCCTCTTCCACGACCCCGCCGCCGCGCTGGTCATGGACGGCAGGATCGTGGCGGCGGCCGAGGAGGAACGCTTCAGCCGGCGCAAGCACGGCAAGCGCCCCCTCCCCTTCTCCGCCTGGGAACTCCCCGAGCTGTCCGCCCGGTGGTGCCTGGAGCAGGCCGGGCTGACCCCCGCCGACCTCGACGCGGTCGCCTACTCCTACGACCCCGCACTGGCCCGCCCCGCCGACCAGCTCGGCCTGCACGACCCCTGGGACCAGCTGCGCCAGGAGTACGCCCGCCAGGCCCCCGGCTTCCTCGCCGAGGCCCTGCCCGGCCTGGACCCCGGCAAGGTCCGCTTCGTCGCCCACCACGTCGCCCACGCGGCCTCCGCCGGCCAGGCCGGTCCCTGGCCCGACAGCGCGGTCCTCGTCCTCGACGGACGCGGCGAGTGCGGCTCCCACCTCGCCGGCCGCTACGCGAACCGCGAACTCACCGTGTTCGGCTCGCAGGCGCTGCCCGACTCGATGGGCCTGTTCTACGAGGACCTCACCCAGCACCTCGGCTTCCTGCGCAGCAGCGACGAGTTCAAGGTGATGGCCCTCGCCTCCTACGGCACCCCGCGCTTCCTGGACCGCATCCGGCCGTACGTGCACGCCGAGGCCGACGGCGGCTTCCGCGCCCGGCCCGTCCCCTGGGCGGCCCTCGTCCCGCCGCGCCCCGCCGGCGCCGCCTGGACCCAGGACCACGCCGACCTCGCCGCCAGCGCCCAGGCCTGCCTGGAGGAGGTCCTGCTGGGCCTCGCCCGGTGGCTCCACGACCGTACGGGGGAAGACGTCCTGACCCTCGCCGGCGGTGTGGCGCTGAACTGCGTCGCCAACACCCGGCTGTACCGCGAGACACCCTTCCGGCACGTGTGGGTGCAGCCCGCCGCCGGCGACGCCGGCACCGCGCTCGGCGCCGCCCTGCACGTCGCCCACCAGAAGGAGACCGTCGAGGCCATGCCCACGGCCGCGCTCGGCCGGGGCTGGAGCGACGACGAACTGCGCGCCTGGCTGGAGCGCGCCGCCGTCCCCTACGAGGAGCCCGGCGACATCGCCGAGACCGTGGCCGCCGAACTCGCCGCCGACGGCATCGTCGCCTGGTTCCAGGGCCGCAGCGAGTACGGCCCCCGCGCCCTCGGGCACCGCTCCCTGCTCGCCCACCCGGGCCGCGCGGAGAACCTGGAACGCCTCAACGCCGTGAAGGGCCGCGAGGAGTTCCGCCCCGTCGCCCCCATGGTCCTCGCGGAACGCGCCGCCGAACTCTTCGACGGACCACTGCCCAGCCCGTACATGCTGTTCGTGCACGACGTCGCCGAGGAGTGGCGCGGCCGCATCCCGGCCGTCGTCCACGTGGACGGCACCGCCCGCATCCAGACCGTCGACCGCGCCGACGAGCCCCTCATGGCCCGTGTGATCGACGGGTTCGAGCGCCGCACCGGACTGCCCGTCGTCGTCAACACCAGCCTGAACACCGCCGGACGGCCCATGGTCGACGACCCGCGCGACGCCCTGGAGTGCTTCGGCTCGGCCCCCGTGGACCTGCTCGCCCTCGGCCCGTTCGCCGTCCGGCGCGGAAAGGTGTTCGCATGACGGCCGCACCCGCCTACAGCGTCGTCATCCCGACGATCGGCCGGCCCTGCCTCGCCGACTGCCTGCGGGCGCTGGCCGCCGCCGACGGGCATCCGCCCGAGGAGGTCGTCGTGGTCGACGACCGCCCGGACGCCGGCGACCCGCTGCCGCTGGCGGCGGCCGGCCCGCTGCGCGGACGGCTGCGCACCCTGCGCACCGGCGGGCGCGGCCCCGCCGCCGCCCGCAACGCCGGCTGGCGCACCGTCCTCGCCCCGTGGACCGTCTTCCTCGACGACGACGTCCAGGTGCTGCCCGACTGGTCCCGCCGCCTCGCCGACGACCTCGCGGTCGCCGGGCCCTCCACGGGAGGCGTCCAGGGCCGGCTGCGGGTCCCCCTCCCCGAGGACCGCAGGCCCACCGACTGGGAGCGCGGCACCGCCGGCCTGGAGCAGGCGGCCTGGGCCACCGCGGACATGGCGTACCGCACGGCCGCGCTCATGGACGTCCAGGGCTTCGACGAGCGGTTCGGCCGGGCCTTCCGCGAGGACGCCGACCTCGCCCTGCGCGTCGAGGAGGCCGGCTGGTCCCTGCACCGCGGCCAGCGCGTCACCCGGCATCCCGTCCGCCCCGCCGACCGCTGGGTCTCCGTGCGCGCCCAGCGCGGCAACGCCGACGACGCCCTGATGACCCGGCTGCACGGCCACGACTGGTGGCGGCGCGCCCGGGCCCCCCGCGGCCGCCTGCCCCGCCACGCCTTCGTGACGTCGATGGCGCTCACCGCCCCCGTGCTCGCCCTCGCCGGCCGGCGCCGCGCCGCCGCCACGGCCGCCGCGCTGTGGGCGCTCGGCACCGGCGAGTTCGCCCTGGCCCGCATCCTGCCCGGCCCCCGCACCGCGGGCGAGATCACCACCATGGCCGTCACCAGCGTCGTCATCCCCCCGCTCGCGATCCGGCACTGGCTCGACGGCGTCGTCCGGCACCGCCGCGCCCTGATCCTGAGGAGCGCCGCATGACCGGGGCCGCCGTCGCCGCCGTCCTCTTCGACCGCGACGGCACCCTCATCGAGGACGTCCCCTACAACGGCGACCCCGGCCGGGTCCGCCCGCTGCCCGCCGCCCGCCCGGCCCTGGACCTGCTGCGCGCCAACGGCATCCCCACCGGCGTGGTCAGCAACCAGTCCGGCGTCGGCCGCGGACTGCTCACCCGGGACGACGTCCACCGGGTCAACGACCGCGCGGACGCCCTCCTCGGCGGCCTGGACACCTGGGTGTACTGCCCGCACGCCCCCGAGGCCGGCTGCCCCTGCCGCAAGCCCCGCCCGGGACTCGTCGTCGAGGCCGCGCGGCGCCTGGGCGTACCCCCCGCGCGCTGCGTGGTGATCGGCGACATCGGCGCCGACGTCGACGCGGCCCGCGCCGCCGGCGCCCGGGCGGTGCTCGTGCCCACCGCCGTCACCCTGCCCGCCGAGATCGCGTCGGCCCCCGCCACCGCGCCCGACCTGCTCGCCGCGGTCCGCGCGCTGCTCGCACCGGGGGAGGAGCGGCGATGAAAGCCCTGGTCGTACGCCTCGACAGCTTCGGCGACGTGCTGCTGGCCTCACCCGCGATCCGGGCCGTGGCGGCGGGCGCCTCCCACGTCACCCTGCTCTGCGGCCCCCGCGGCGAACCCGCCGCCCGCCTGCTGCCCCACGTCGACGACGTCCTCGTGTGGGACGCCCCCTGGGAGGGCTTCGACCCGCCGTCCGTCGCGGACGCCGACGTCGACGGCCTGGTGCGGCGCCTGCGGGACGCCGCCTTCGACACCGCCCTCGTCCTCACGTCCTTCCACCAGAGCCCGCTGCCCACCGCCCTGCTGCTGCGCCTCGCCGGCGTCCCGCGCATCGGCGCCGACAGCGTCGACCACCCCGGCCGGCTGCTCGACGTACGGCACCGGCGGCGCCCCGGCCGGCACGAGGCCGAGGCCGCCCTGGACACCGCCGCCGCCCTGGGCTTCCCGCCGCCCGCCGGCGACGACGGACGGCCGCGTGTCCTGCCGCCGCCCGACACGATCGCCCTGACCGGCAACGGCCCGTACGTCGTGGTGCACCCCGGCGCCAGTGCCCCCGCCCGCACCTGGCACCCCGGGCGCTGCGCCGAGGCCGTCGCCGCGCTCGCCGACGCCGGACACCGGGTCGTCGTCACCGGCGGCCCCGGCGAGACCGGCCTGACCCGCGCCGTCGCCGGCGGCACGGCCGTCGACCTCGGCGGCCGGACCGACCCGCGCACCCTCTCCGGCGTCCTGCGCACGGCCGACGCCGTCGTGTGCGGCAACACCGGGCCCGCCCATCTGGCCGCGGCCGTCGGCACCCCCGTGGTGTCGCTGTTCGCGCCGGTCGTGCCGGCCGAGCGCTGGGCGCCGTACGGAGTGCCCTGCGTGCTCCTCGGCGACCAGCGTGCGCCCTGCGCCGACACCCGGGCCCTGACCTGTCCCGTACCCGGCCACCCGTGCCTCGACGAGGTCACGGCCGACGACGTGGTGGCCGCGGTGCACAAACTCCTCGCGGAGACGACATGAACGTACTCGTGTGGCACCTGCACGGCTCCTGGCTGACCACCTTCGTCCAGGGCCCCGCCACCTGCCTGGTTCCCGTCACCCCCGACCGCGGACCCGACGGCCTCGGCCGCGCCAGGACCTGGCAGTGGCCGCGGCGGGTGCGGGAGGTCACCCCCGAGGAACTGCGCGACGCCGACATCGACCTCATGGTGCTGCAACGGCCGCACGAGCTCGACCTCGCCGCGCGCTGGACCGGCCGGCGGCCCGGCGTCGACGTGCCCGCCGTGTACGTCGAGCACAACAGCCCGCACGAGACCCCCGTCGGCACCCGGCACCCGCTGGCCGACCGCACCGACATCACCCTCGTGCACGTCACCCACTTCAACCGGCTGATGTGGGACAACGGCCGCGCCCCCACCACCGTCGTCGAGCACGGCGTCATCGACCCCGGGCCGCTGTGGACCGGCGAGGAGCCGCGCGCCGCGGTCGTCGTCAACGAGCCCGTCCGGCGCGGCCGGACCACCGGCACCGACCTGCTGCCCGGCTTCGCGCACGCAGCCCCCCTGGACGTGTTCGGCATGCGCACCGAGGGACTGGCCGGCCACCTCGGCCTGCCGCCCGGCCGGCTGCGCAGCCGCGACCTGCCGCAGAGCGAACTGCACCCGGCGATGGCGAGGTGCCGCGCCTATCTGCACCCCGTGCGCTGGACCTCGCTCGGACTGTCCCTGCTGGAGGCGATGTTCCTCGGCATGCCCGTCGTCGCCCTGGACACCACCGAGGTCCGCGAGGCCGTACCGCAGGGCGCCGGCGTGGTCTCCAACCGGCTCGACGTCCTGCACGACGCGCTGCGGCGGTTCCTCGCGGACCCCGACGACGCCCGCGCGACAGGGGAGGCCGCCCGGGCCGCGGTACGGGCCCGCTACTCGGAACGACGGTTCCTGGACGACTGGGAGCGCCTGATCAAGGAGGTCACCCGATGACTACGAGGCACCCCTCGGCCGGCCGTGTCGCCATGGTCTCCGAGCACGCCAGCCCGCTGGCCGCGCTCGGCGGCCCCGACGCGGGCGGACAGAACGTGTACGTGGCGCAGCTCGCCGCGCACCTCGTCCGGCGCGGACACGACGTCACCGTGTACACGCGGCGCGACGACCCCCGGTCGCCGGACCGGGTCACCACACCCGACGGATACCAGGTGGTCCACGTCCCCGCCGGACCGGCGGCCCCCGTGCCCAAGGACGAACTCCCGCCCTACATGCCCGAGTTCGGCGCCTTCCTGGCCCGCGAGTGGGCGGCGGCACCGCCCGACGTGGTGCACGCGCACTTCTGGATGTCCGGCTGGGCGGCCCTCTCCGGCGCCTACGGGCTCGGCGTGCCCGTCGTGCAGACCTACCACGCCCTCGGCACGGTGAAGCGGCGCCACCAGGGCGCCGCCGACACCAGCCCCCGCGACCGCGTCGCCATCGAGACCGCCATCGGCCGCGAATGCGCCCGCGTCATCGCGACCTGCGAGGACGAGGTGTGCGAACTGGAGGCCATGGGCCTGTCCCGGCGGAAGATCTCCGTCGTCCCCTGCGGCGTGGACCCCGACCGGTTCACCCCGCGCGCCGACGCCCGCCGCCCGGCCTCCGCGCCCCGGCGGCTGCTCGCCGTCGGACGGCTGGTGCCCCGCAAGGGCTTCGACCGCGCGATCCGCGCCCTCGCGGACATCCCCGGCGCCGAACTCGTCATCGCCGGAGGCCCCGAACAGGCCCTGCTGCTCGCCGAGCCGGAGGCCGAACGGCTGCGCGCCGTCGCCGAGGAGCACGGCGTGGCCGACCGGGTCACCCTGCTCGGCGCGGTGAGCCGCGACGCCATGCCCGCCCTGCTGTCCAGCGCCGACCTCGTGCTGTCCCTGCCCCGCTACGAGCCGTTCGGCATCGTGCCCGTCGAGGCCATGGCCTGCCGCGCGCCCGTCCTCGCCACCGCCGTCGGCGGACAGCTCGACACCGTCGTGGACGGCATGACGGGCGAACTCGTCCCCGCCGACGACGACTACGACATCAGCGCCGCCGTCCGTCGCCTGCTGGCCGACCCCGACCGGCTCGCCCGGTACGGCGCCCAGGGCCGCCGCCGCGTCCTGTCCCGGTACACCTGGGACCGCGTGGCCGACGGCGTCACCCGCGCCTACAGCGCGGTCTCCTCCGTCCCCTCGCTCTCGGGAGCCCTGCGATGAAACTCGCCTCCGACGTCACCCACTGCGACGACCTGATGCGGGCGCTCACCGGGTTCCGCGGCTACGCCGGCCCGCTGCTGCGGCGCTGGGGAACCTCGCTCGCCACGACCCTGGACGGCGGGGCCCGGCTCCTCGTCGCCGGCAACGGCGGCAGCGCCGCCCAGGCCCAGCACCTCAGCGCCGAACTCGTGGGTCGCTATCGGGACGACCGCCCCCCGTTCTCCGCGGTCGCCCTGCACGCCGACACCTCCGCGACGACCGCCATCGCCAACGACTACGGCGTCCAGGAGATCTTCGCCCGGCAGGTCGCCGCCCACGGCCGGGCCGGAGACGTCCTCATGCTGCTGTCGACCAGCGGCGCCAGCGCCAACCTGCTCGTCGCCGCCGACCAGGCGCACCGGCTCGGCATGCCCGTCTGGGCGCTGACCGGCCCGGCGCCCAACCCGCTCGCGGACTCCGCCGACGACGCCCTGTGCATCGAGGCGGCGACCTCCGCCACCGTCCAGGAACTGCACCTCGTCGCCGTCCACATGCTCTGCGAGGCGTTCGACGAGGCGGTGGAGCGCCGGATCTCGGCCCGGCGGCGCCAGGCCGAACAGCGCTGGGCCCTGCTCACCGAGGAGGGCGCATGACCGCTCCCGCACCGCTCCTGGTCGTCGGCGACGCCCTCCTCGACCACGACGTCCACGGCCGCGTCGACCGCCTCGCGCCCGACGCGCCCGTCCCCGTCGTCAGCGGCCCCCGGCGCACCTCCCGGCCGGGTGGCGCCGCGCTCGCCGCCTGCCTCGCCGCCGCCGACGGCCGGCCGGTCACCCTGGTCACCGCGCTCGGCGACGACCCGGCGAGCGACACTCTGCGCGACCTCCTCGACGGCCGGTGCGGCCTGGTCGAACTCCCGCTCA
>Ga0164243_10011915_pt1 | contig 12365 bp, 12 predicted proteins | sample OricompcompostOP_FD_108781 | JGI IMG/M metagenome (GOLD analysis project Ga0164243, IMG submission 108781) | Organic Plus compost microbial communities from Emeryville, California, USA - Original compost - Organic plus compost (OP) | ecosystem: Engineered > Solid waste > Mixed feedstock >...
CCGACCCTGTGCAATATAGGCTGTCGTCGGACGCGAAAAAGACCGCCGCTCCGGTCATATCCTCCGGCCGGCCGAGGCGCCCCATCGGGGTCTTGTCGATCAAAGCCTGCTTCACGGGCGGCAGTTTTAAAAGGCGGTCCGTGATGGCCGTTTCCACGTATCCCGGAGCGATGGAATTCACGCGGATATTGAAGGGGGCATATTCGACCGCGAGGCCCTTCGTCAGCGCTGTGACGGCGCCTTTGGTTGCGGTGTAAGCCCCGAGTGGCCGTAGCCCGCGATGGGCCATGATCGACGAGATGTTGATCAGCGATGCCGACTTCGATTTGCGGAGTAAGGGCAGCGCATCGCGCGAGACTCTCAGAATTGCATCGAGATTGACCTCTCGGAGTTTGGTCCAGTCTGCATCGGAGAGCTGGCGCACCTCACCTCGCACGATGATGCCGGCATTGTTGACGACAATATCGACATAGCCGTGCGCGTTCTCCATGTTGCGGAAGAGTGCCGTGACATCCTGGCCCTTCGAGACGTCTACGACCATCGCAGTCGCGTCGCCGCCCTTCGCCTTGATCTTGCGAACGGTTTCTTCTGCGGTCTCGCCGTTGATGTCCGTCACCCAGACGTGCGCCCCTTCGACGGCAAAGCGTTCCGCGATTGCTGCGCCGATGCCGCCGCCTGATCCCGTTACGATTGCGATTTTTCCGCGAAGCCGCGCCATGTAAACCTCGTGTCGTCGATTGGGGGGCAAACCCATACGGCCCGGATATTCCTGGATCAAGCCGCCGCTTCGCCGGGGGCCAGCCATTTTTCCCGCAAAGTCACAAGTTCTTCTGCGGCCGATGGATGCAAGGCCATCGTTTCATCGAAATCCGCTTTCGTGGCGCCCATGCGCACGGCAATCGCGGCCATCTGGACGATTTCCGCGGCATCGGGTCCGAGCACGTGGACACCCAGCATCCGACCGCTCGCGGCTTCTACGACAAGCTTCATCAGCATCCGTTCTTCGCGCCCGGCCAGGATCGCCTTCATTGGACGGAAGCTGCCCTTATAAATATCGACCGCGCCATATTGAGCGCGCGCTTCCTGCTCCGTAAAACCGACAGTGCCGATTTCCGGACTCGAGAAGACCGCCGTGGGAATCGTCGCATAATCGACATGCCACGGCTTGTTGCCGAATACGGTATCGGCGAAGGCATGGCCCTCGCGGATTGCGACCGGCGTCAGGTTGACGCGATTGGTGACATCGCCGACGGCATAGATCGACGGCACCGTCGTTTGCGATGCGTTATCGACGACGATTGCGCCTGCGGGATCGAGATGGACGCCGAGATTTTCGAGGCCGAGATTCCGCGTGTTCGGTGAGCGGCCAATGGCGAACAGAATCTGGTCGGCTTCGAGTTGCTCCCCGCCGGTGATCGTGCCGACAAGGCCGGTTGGCGTCTTTTCGATGCTCGTGAAGACGTGCTCGTTGATGATGCGAACGCCGCGAGCACGCATGGCCGCGACGAGCCCATCGCGCAGGTCTTCATCGAAGCCGCGAAGGATCTTTTCGCCGCGATAGATCAGAGTGACATCGGAGCCCAGACCCTGGAAAATGCATGCGAACTCGGTCGCGATGTAGCCACCGCCGGCAATGACGATGCGGCGCGGTAGCGCCTTCAGGTGAAAGACTTCGTTCGACGTGATGACGTGCTCGACCCCGGGCAGCTTGCGGTCGACATTCGGATGGCCGCCAGTCGCGATAAGAATTGTCTTTGCGGAAATCGTGCGGCCGGAGGCAGCGAGGCGCACCTCATTCTCGGAAAGGCACGTCGCCCGCTCCGGAAATATCGTGACCTTGAATTTATCAAGCGTTGCGCGGTAGGCCGATTCGAGGCGCGAGATCTCCTTGTCTTTCGCTGCGATCAGCGAGCGCCAATCGAACGTTCTCTCGAGCAAGGTCCAACCGAAGCCTTCAGCGTCGTGGAACTCTTCGGAAAAGCGACTCGCATAGACGAGCAGCTTTTTCGGCACGCAGCCGCGGATCACGCAAGTGCCGCCGACGCGATACTCCTCCGCAATTGCGACGCGGGCGCCGTGACTCGCTGCAATACGGGCGGCTCTGACGCCACCCGACCCTGCACCAATTACGAAAAGATCGAATTCGAAATCTGCCATTGCGGGACTCGGAGGCGACTTATTTCTGATCCGCGGGGAGCGGCGGCGTCTGACCTGCCCTCATCTCGTCTGCGATCTTGGCGCTGTATTTCATGCCGATCTCGGCGCCCTTCTTCATCAACTCCGGCGTCTTCGAAATGAACTTCGCACCGGCGCCCGAACGATAGAAATCGGCAACGGCCTTCATCTCTTCGGCGGTGAACGTTTCAGCGTAGAGATTGGCGAAATCGGTGATCATCTGATCCTTGTATTCGAGCAGCTTCTTCATGCTCGTGTCGAACTGATCGGAAAGCTTCTTGCCGGCCTCGGAATTGCCGGCGTTCGCGCCCTTGGCGAAGCCGCGAGACATGGCGTCGACCATCCCGTCCATCTGTTTCGTGACGCCGGTGACTTCCAGAAGATCGCGCGCTGCGGCCACGCGCGCCGGATCCGGCGGTGTCTGAGGCGCATCGTCAGCGAGCGCTGCGCCGGAAAAGCAGACGAGAAACAAAGCAATGATGCGCAGCAGCTGGCCCATGATCAAATTTCCTCTTCGAAATCGATTTCAATACCAGATAGAACTTCGATGCCTTTCGGTCCGGCGATAATGCCGATATCGGCAATGCCGAGAAAAAGCCCGCTTTCGACGACGCCGGGAACGAGCTTCAAAGCGTCGTCCAGGGCCTCGGGATCGTCAATCGCGCCGAATGCGCAATCGAGAATGTGGTTGCCATTGTCGGTTACGAAAGGCTTTCCGCCTGACCCGAGACGCAGCCTGATCTCTCCGTCGCAGCCCGAATCCTCGGCGAGCTTCGCGATGAGACGCTTGGTCGCCGCGAGACCGAAGGGCACCACCTCAAGCGGCAGCGGAAAACGACCCAGAACGTCGACGCGCTTGGTATGGTCGGCGATGATCGCCAATCGATCGGAGGCGACGGCGACGATCTTTTCCCGAAGAAGAGCTCCACCACCGCCCTTTATGAGACGCAGCTCTTCATCGATTTCGTCGGCGCCATCGACGGTCAGATCGAGCGCCGGGGTTTCATCCAACGTTGTCAGCGGAATATCGAGAGCCTGCGCCTGCGCGCGCGTCGCCTCGGACGTTGGCACACATACGACGTTCAGGCCGCTTCTGACCCTGGCCCCCAAAAGCTCGACGAATTTGGCTGCCGTCGAGCCGGTTCCGAGCCCGAGCTTCATGCCGTCTTCGACATAGCTCAGGGCCTGCTCCGCAGCCTGCCGCTTCCAATCGTCCGTGCTCATGGTGCCCCCAAAGACCAAAACGGTTTGCCGCGTCGCGGAGCCGCGGCCCTCAATAGGCTGGCGATGCGGCGCTTTCAAGCCGAGTAGTTGTATCAGAGCTTCGTGACGCCGTGACACAGCCCGGTGGGGCGCCTACGGTATGCTTTGAAAAGACGAGGAGAACACATGAAGGATTGGACCATCGTCTTCGACCTGGACGGCACGCTGGTCGATACGGCGCCCGATCTTGCCGAAGCGACGAATTACGTGCTGAAGACGCTCGGACTCGATCCCGTCAATGAACTCGAGATTCGTCAGTTCGTCGGTCACGGCGCCCTTGCGATGATCGATGGCGCCGTCAAAGCCCACGGACGGAAACTCTCCGAGCGCGAATTGCACGATCTCTTCGAAGTCTTCCTGACCTACTATTCCGCGCACATTGCGGATTACAGCGTCCCCTATCCGCACGTCGTCGCATCGCTCGACGACCTCAAAGCCGCGGGCGCAACGCTCGCCGTCTGCACGAACAAGATGGAACAGCAGGCGCAACAGGTGCTCAAGGCGATGAAACTCGACGGCTATTTCTCTGCCGTCACCGGACGCGACAGTCTCGGCGCCTATAAACCCGATCCCCGCCACTTGACCGGAACGATCGCGCGGGCGGGAGGAAATGCCGACAGCAGCATCATGATCGGCGACAGCGAGACCGACATTCGCACTGCGAAGGCGGCGCGTGTGCCCATCGTTGCCGTCAGCTTCGGCTACAGCATCGATCCCGTAGCGTCGTTCGGGCCAGATGCGATCATCGACGATTATCGCGAATTGAGAGCGGCGCTCGATGGCTTCGCCGGAACCTGCGTCAATAAGTAAGAACGCGGCAATCGCCTTCCATGATCTCTTCGACGAAGTGCGCGGCCCCGATCACGCCGCTGCATTCGGCGATCAGATCCTCCTTTCGCAGGGCACAGGCGTCGAGGCCCGTCGAGAAACAATGAAAGCGTACACCGGCGGCGTGCGCTTCCTTTATGAAATCGTAGATCGAGCGAGGATCAGCGGCTTTGACGTGAAGAGCTTCAGCAACGCCTTGCTTCAAAATCTCTGCGGTGACGCCGGTGCAAATAACTTCCACCTGATAGCCCATCGCCGCGGCAACCGATGCCTGAAAGATCGGAGCGCCGATGGCATCATCACTATGAGGGTTGGCGTTTGCCAAGATGACAACGAGCTTCTTTGTCATTGTCTGCTCCGGACGGCTATTGCCGAAGGCCACAGTAAGCCTCGAACATCCTCCGTCCGCAACCTCTGAAGGGGCCAAACTCAAACATCATGGCCGCTGATATAGCGGCGATAAACGAGGATCGTTGCCGGCAAAAATACGAGATCGGCGATCAATGACGCCATCAGCGTCACACCGCAGACAAGACCGAAGAGCCTGAGTGACGGCAAATCCGAGAAGATCGTGACGCCCAGTCCGAATGCCAGAACGATTGTCGTCAGGATGATGGCAGGCCCGACCAGCACGCGGGCGCGGCGGATCGCAAGTTCGGGCGGCACGCCAGGTTTTTCTTCAAGTCTGAGGCGGTTCAGGAAGTGAATGAGGGCGTCGACACCGAGGCCAAACACGACGATCAGCGCGACCACAGATGAAAATTCCAGGCCGCCGCTCATGAAATAAAGCATCGCACCGGCGGTGACGACAGGGAAGAGTCCCGGCAAAAGGCTGATGAATCCGACGAACGGCGAGCGGAACGCCAGCGCGAGCAGGATTGCCGCGACGAGCACGCAGAGTGGAATGCTCTCGTCCAGTTGCGAAATCATCCGATAGCTATTGCGTGCCGCCAGTGCGGGAAGACCCGTCACGGAAATCTGATACTCGGGATATGCCTTGCGAATGGGATCGAGGGCCTTATCGACGTTGTGGACCAGCGGCAGAATTTTGCTTGCGTCGACGTCCGGCAGGCGCCCCGTCACGAGAACGGCCTTCTCGTCCTTTGCGATGAAGCGGCGCACAAGATGTTCCGGAAGGAGATGGACGTACTTCTTGATCGTCTCGACGTTGTCGGTGCCGTTCTCACGCAGCCAGCGGCGCAAACTTTCAAGCGACCAGACGTTTCCGAGACCGGCTGCCTTCTCGAGGGCGATGTGCGTCTCTTCGATCACCTTCAGGGTCGCGGGATCGTAAAGACTGGCGCCGTTGTGCCACTGGATCATGACGTGAAACGGGTTGGCGCCGGTCAGCTTTGAATCGATGCGCCCCGTCGCTGCGATCGCTTGCTCGCGGTCGGGCACCTGGTCAGCGAGGCGGTATCTCGGCTCAAGCCGCAGGTGCAGCGAGGCGAAATAGCCGAACAGCGCAAGCGCGATCAGCGTATAGACCACCGAGTGCTTGACGACCCGATCGACGACGGCACCGACGAAGACGCCGAGTGCGTCCATCATGCCGTCGGCGGGCGTGTGATCGCGCGCGAGCGTCTTCTCGTTGCGGACGAGCAGAAGCGCCAGGATCGGCAAGACGACGATGACGGCGCAGAAGGAGATGCAGACCGCCATCGCGCCGGCTTCCCCGAAGGTGCGGATCAGGCCCGATTCCGAGAACAACAATGCCAAGAATGACAAGAGCGCCGCACCATGGGCCAGAACGCACGCCGGGCCGACGACGAGAATTGCAAAGCGAACGGCCTCGTACTTGGTCTCCCCTTCGCGAAGACGGATGCGGAAGGCGGACACCATTTGCATGCTGTCCGCAAAGCCCATCACCATGATGAGCGGCGTCATCACGTTTAGAAAAAGATTGAGCTTGAAATGCAGCCAGCCAAGCAATCCGAGCGACCAGGCAACTGCGATGACGGGCGGCAAGGCCGCGACGAGCATCAGCGAGATGCGCCGGAAGAAGAGCGCTGCGATGGCAGCCCCGAACAGCAGGCCCATACCGTTATAGACGATCTGGTCGCGCTCGACCGCGTTGCGAATCTCGAGTTGCATCACCGGCGCACCGGCGAGCTTCACCGACAGGCCGGCGGGATTGAGGTCCTGCTTGGCCGTCTGTTCAATGTCGCCGATGACAACCTTCGCGGACTTGTCCGCGACGACCTTGCGGTCGAGCGCCAGGACCATCAGCGCAAGCTGACCATCGTTCGAAAGAAACTTGCCCTTGACGATGTCGTTGGTCTTCAGCGCATCGAGAATCTTGTCGAATTCGGCGGGATCGTCGGGCAGATCGTCCGGCACGATTGGTGCAGCGTAGCCGGTCGCATCGGGTTTTCCGCGCGCCGACAGCATCGACACGATGCCGTCAACTCCGTCCACAAGTTGAAGATCGGCGGCCGCATTGGCGAACGCCGTCAGGCCTTCTCTTGTCAGGAGCTTTTTGCCTTCCACGACGACCAGAACGTCATATTCGCTGGATGGAAATCGCTTGTCGATTTCCTCGTAGGTCTTGAATTCTGGTGTGTTCGTGCGGAACAGCTCGGAGAGACTATCGTCCACCTTCAGGCGGGAAATGCCGGCGGCCGCTGCGAGGGTCAACAGAATGACGACGACGGCCGATAAAATCGGTGCTCTGATTCCCAGTAGGCCAATTCTGTTCAGGCCCAAAGAAATCAGACTCGGGCGTTGCGGCTCCGCTGGCTCCAAATCGTCCTCCCCAACGACTTCGATTTGAGAAGTCGCCCCCAGCGCCCCCCGACATCGTGCGTCTTTGCGGGAGACATGGCATTATGACGGAGGGGGCGCAAGGACCCCTTCGCCTCACATCCGAGACAAACGCCCGGAATTCACGGAAGAACGGGCGCTTCATAGCACTCCGGCGAGAGGTCGCAGTGAGCCTTTAAGCCCGGTACGCAGAGTTTTGTTGCATCCGGACGTTCAGTCATGAGAGAGCGCGGGATCAGGCGGTGGCGCGCCGACCTCTAGATTGCGAGGAGTTTGCATGTTCGTGACGTTGAACTTTCGGCATATCGCAATCGCGGTCCTTGCCGTGCTCTCGCTCGCCTTTGCCGGAGCGGCCGACGCTGCCACGAAGAAAGCCACGGTTGGACCAGTTTCACTCGAAGTGCCCGATGATTTCAAAGCCATTGCCGGCAAAATCCCGTCGATTCGTCAGGACGCATCCGGCATTACGATCGAGGTCTCGGAATTGCCTCCAGAGGCCCTGCACGAGTTCAAAGGAACTCAGTTTCTCGAGTTTCTGGCAAGCCTCGGTTATGCCAATGCCGCCTACGCTGACGGCGGCTTGAAACGGACGGATCCGCATACGTACGTGCTGGCCGACGCCAAAGGCGCTGAGGGTCCCGAATCACGTTTCCTGCTTGTCATCGGCGGCGAAGGTCGCGCTGCAATCGTGACTGCCTATGCGCTGAAGAGCGAAATTTCTGCCGGACATGCGAGCCGCGCCGCGATCGAGACGATTCTCGATACCGCCTCGATGCTGCCGACAGCGGCTTCGAAACCTTGAGAGCGTCACCCTGCCCGGATGCAACTTGACAGCTCGATCCGGCCCCTCGCATAAGGTCCGTTCCCAAACGGGCGGTTAGCTCAGCGGTAGAGCACACGCTTCACACGCGTGGGGTCACAGGTTCAATCCCTGTACCGCCCACCATGGATTTTTCGATTATTTCAGTGATTTGGACCAGCTCGGCCGCGACGGCGAGCTGATACCGGCCTTCGCTAGGCGGCCGCCTTCCAACCGCCAAGAACGATGATCGCCATGCCGATGAGCGTGATGACGACGCCCAGAAGGTCGGTGGCGCTCGGCGGAACACCGTCCACCTGCCAAAGCCAGACGATCGCCACGGTGACGTACACGCCGCCGTACGCGGCATAGACCCGACCTGCCGCTTCGGGGTGCAGCGTGAGCAGATACGAGAAAACAATCAGGCTGATGGCGGCACCGACAAGCAGTAACGGCGATCCATTTTTTCGGAGCCAAAGGTAGGGAAGATAACAGCCGAGAATTTCTGCCACCGCCGTGATCACGAACAGTCCGAATGTTTTCACTAATTCCATGTGCTTTCCCCGCCGCCTCCACTGAATGGATCGATTTCGGCAGCGTAACCTGCCGCCGAGTCGGTCAAAGCCGCCACTCCATCCACCATTTATGACTTCCGAGATCAGGCCCTTATCGCCCTTTCCAATCAATCTGTTCAGACGATTGAATTTATTGAAACGATGCGTTGGATTTATCGTTCTGGCCGCCCGATGTTTGCTCTGCGGCCGGAGCAGGATGCACTGCAGCAGGCTCCGGCAAAAGACCAACATAAGGAGTTTGCCCATGGCCTTCACTCCCGTTTTGACCGACCGCTTCCTCCGGCAGACTGAGGCGCGGCCCGATCGGTCCGTCATTTCCGCAGCCGTTTCCGGATCGCGAATGGCACAACCGGCGGCAGCTTTCGACTATTCCGTTCATCCGGCACCCATTCTCATCGCGCTTGGGTGTTGCGCATGGTTCCTCCTCCTGAGTTGGACATGCTTCGCTCCGTTCGACCGCGAAGCGGGACTGGCGATCGCTGTCGTCACCGCGATTTTCGTGATGTATCTCGGCGGGATGGCCCTGGGTGCGTTTAATGCGGGCGGTCGAGGATCAGCGGGCGCACGGCGCAGCTTCCAGCAATTCCTGCGGGGCCGGGTCGACATTGCGACAGGCTTCATCAGCGGCCGCGAAGCAATGGTGCAGATCGTGATGCTGCCGGTCAGCCTGGCGCTCGGCGCGACGGCAATGGCATTGATCTGGGTCGCCATGCAGTAAGCCGAACGGGCTGATATCCTCTGCGAACCGCCTAGCCCCATCCCGCACAATCGGCGAATTCCTGCCTCGGCCTCGCCGGGGCATTTGTCTTTCCTGGCGAACACCGTTAATCGGCGCACTTCGTTCCGCAGCCTGATTTTTTGCCGAATATGCGAAATTCGGCCATGAAGCACAGGCAAGGCGTCCAAGGGGGAGTGAGGGAGAGAGAAATGTCCATCAAGGGAATGAGTTTCGCGCTGTTCGCGATCGTCGCCATGGTCGCGGCCGCGCCGCAAAGCCATGCGGCTTCAGCCCGCGAAATCGACGCGGGCGTGCACGCAACACTCGACCGCTTTTTCTATAAGGTCGGTGGTGCGCGCGAGCTTGCAAACAAGGCCGTCGGCATTCTGGTGTTTCCGTCGATCGTGAAAGCCGGCTTCGGCTTCGGTGGCGAATATGGCGAGGGTGCGCTGCTGATCCGTGGACGCAACGCGGGATACTATAACACCGTATCGGCCTCGTTCGGATTCCAGCTCGGCGTGCAGGAACGCTCCGTCATCATTGCGTTCATGACGCCTGAAGCCCTTCGTCAGTTTCGCGGTACGGCAGGCTGGAAGATCGGCGCCGACGCGTCCGTTGCCATCATCACCGTTGGGGCGGGAGGCTCGATCGACACGAACAAGATCACGAGCCCGGTCGTTGGCTTTATCCTCGATCCGAAGGGCCTGATGTATAACCTGACGCTCGAAGGCACGAAGATTTCGCGCATTTCGAAGTAGGCGAGCAGCCGCCTCAAGAAGACGTGACCTGCGGGGATCGCTGTAACGAACGATGACACGCCGACGAATGAGCTGCAGTGGGCTATTGAGCTCGGTGCAGTCCTACCGCGGGAGTGTCCTATGGCATCATCGTTTGTCAGTTCGAGGCGGGCTTTTTTCTGGCTGGCTGCAATTGCCGCGCTCGTCGCGGCCTTAAGCGCGTTCGGCGGCGCGGGTGTCGGAGCAGAAGAAGGCATGCGCGTGCCGCCTCCAACGCTCGATGAGCAGGCTGGGCCCCAGGGCCATCTGGAGACGGCTGTATTTGCCGGCGGCTGCTTCTGGGGCGTGCAGGGTGTCTTCCAGCATGTCAACGGTGTTACCGATGCCGTCTCTGGATATACAGGCGGCAGGAAGGCCGATGCGCACTATCAAATCGTCGGCGCCGGAACGACGGGCCATGCCGAATCCGTGCAAGTGACGTTCGATCCGAAAACGGTGAGCTACGGACGGCTGCTGCAAATCTATTTCTCGGTGGCGCACGATCCGACAGAACTCAATCGTCAGGGACCGGACGCCGGCACGCAATATCGCTCGACGATTTTCCCGATGTCGGATGAGCAGGCGAAAATCGCGACGGCTTACATCAAGCAGCTCGACGGCGCTCATGTTTTCCCTGAACCCATTGTGACGACGGTCGAGCCGGGCCGCACCTTCTACGCTGCCGAAGATTACCACCAGAACTTCCTGGCGCTCCATCCGAGCTATCCGTACATCGCGATCAACGATCTGCCGAAAGTGGAGAATTTGAAACGGTTGTTTCCGGAGAACTATCGGGCCGAGCCCAAGCTTGTCGCCCTCGCCAAGGTTTCGAACTAATCGACGGACGGCTCAAACGTGTCATCAGGCGTTGCGCGCGATCGGTTCGAGATCTTCCGTGTAGATCGAATACATCGGTTCGTCCTGAAGGATGACGTCGAGGTATTCGCCGTAGCCGTTGAAGCGCGTTCCCATTGCGCGGGCGTAAGCGCCGAGGTTGCCGATCTCGATGTAGTCGCCTTCGCGCACCGATGCGGGGAGCATGAATGGCCCCTTCATGTGATCAATAGAGTCACACGTTGGCCCCCAGAATTCGAACGGCTCCAGCGGCTCGTTCGGATCGAGATCCGGGCGGATCAGCCGGACGGGGAAAACGAAGCCCAGATGCGCGCTGTCGAACAGCGCACCATAAGAGCCATCGTTGATGTAGAGCTGGTTGCCGGGCTTCCTGAGATCGACCTTGACGATCAGGCTCTCGGCTTCCGCGACGAGCGCGCGGCCTGGCTCGCAGATCAAGCGGCATTCCTCGGTGACGGGCATCTTCGCCATCGACGCCTTGATCACCTCGATGAAATCTGACAAGCGCGCCGGCACGCTGTCGGTATAACGCGAGGGAAATCCGCCGCCGATGTCGATCGCATCGACGACGACACCGGCCTTGACGATGTGCTTCTTCACTTCCTCGAACGCCATCGTGTAGGCGTCGGGCGTTGTCGTTTGAGAGCCGACGTGAAACGTGATGCCAAGCTCGTCGGCGACCTGGCGCGCCCTGACGAGCAGCCGCTGTGCCTTCTGCCCCGTAATTCCGAATTTGTGCTCGAGCGGGACGCGGCTGTTCTTCGCCGGAACTGAAACGCGGACGAACAGCTCGAGGTCCTTGGCGCCCTCGGTCTCCTCGACGATCTTCTGCAGTTCGTCCTCTGTGTCGAGAGCGAAGCATTTGATGTCATAATCGAAATAAGCGCGGCGGATGGCGTAGCGCGACTTCACCGGATGCATGAAGTGCAGGCGCACGCCCGGGATCGTTGCGGCGTCCTCAAGCTCCGCGACGGAGGCAACATCGAACTGCTTGATGCCGGCGCCGTAGAGTGCCCCCAAGAGAAAGACCGAGCTGTTCGCCTTGTAGGCGTAGGCGACCTCGCCCGGAAAATTGTTGATAAACCAGCGCGCGGCACGTCCCGCCGCATGGGGACGAGCGGCGAAGACCGGAAGGTCCGGCTTCATCTCGGTCACCATTTCGAGGGCGGTCGCAAACTTCTCCATCGCGAAAGAACCTCCTGGGGAAGAGCTATCCGGTTTCGCGCGCGGCAGCCGAGCGATGTCGGCTCTGGATACAATATTGAAGGGGTGCATTTAGGTATCTCGGCCCCTGCTGTAAAGCCTTTCCGAACCCAAACGCTCTCCAGGGTTGCCGGATTCTCTCCGGAAGGCGAGTACGTGGATGCGATTGGCATACGGAGCGATGCCTTTCCGCACCTATCCTGTGCGACAGTTCGATGAATGTGGCCTGATTACGGGTTTGAGGCGGTGTCGCCGGAGTGCTACTTCAGACCCAAGACAAGCACGGCGCGGCCGTCGCGGAGTGGTCGCTCGGTGATGATGTCGGGACGCGGCGCATCGATCCGTTCACCGCGATCCTGGCGGCGGCGGACGGAACCGGTTCGCGCGATACGGGCGCGCTCCGCTTTTTC
>Ga0164243_10011916_pt1 | contig 12365 bp, 7 predicted proteins | sample OricompcompostOP_FD_108781 | JGI IMG/M metagenome (GOLD analysis project Ga0164243, IMG submission 108781) | Organic Plus compost microbial communities from Emeryville, California, USA - Original compost - Organic plus compost (OP) | ecosystem: Engineered > Solid waste > Mixed feedstock >...
ACAATAACCGTCCGTTACCATCCGTGCGCACCACACATCCTGTTGTACCGGGCCGTGTTGCAAAAGCAGACACCCTCCGCATTACCGGCACGCAAAACCTGGAAACGCTTACCCGCTACATGGACAGCACAGGCCGCCACCTGGTGCTGATGCCGGCAGGAGCCGATAACCGCTTTGCGGCGGTAGCGATCACCCAATTATCCGCCCGCCCGGGCGATACCCTGCTGATCCGCAACCTGCGCCTGCACGGTTTTGAAACTGGCATCAATGTGCATATTCCCGTACTGCTGAAAACAGACAATCTTGTTTTTGAAAACATCCTGTACCCGTTCAACTATCCCTACAGGCAGGACAAGCATACCGCGACTGCCGCATTTGCGAATACTTTGAATCAATAACTATGGCCACTTCAATCTTAAAAGAGTATTTCAGGGGATATGAGATCCTGGGAGAACTGGGAAGGGGAAATGCACGCGTGCTGAAGGCGCGCAGTAAACACACCGGAGAGCTGGTGGCCATTAAACATTTTGCCTTTAATACCGATGCCGACACGCTGCGCCGTTTCCAGCGCGAGTCGGAGATCATGAAATCCATCCAGCACGATAATATTGTGCGGATCATTGAAGTGCGCCTCGATGCGGAACTGCCGTTCATCGTGATGCAACTGGTGGAAGGCGGCGACCTGCGCAGCCTGCTGAAAAGGCATGGCAGCCTGGATATAGCTACCACGCTCCGCCTGGCACACCAGATGATAGAAGCGCTCCGCGCCATCCATACAAAAGCCGTAGTGCACCGCGATATAAAACCGGAAAACATCATGTACCGCCGTGCTGGGGACGGACAACTGCAGTTCCTGCTCACCGACTTTGGTATTGCCAAACTGCGCGAGCAGACACAAACAGTTACCGTTACCGGTTCGTCCATGCTGACGTACGACTATGCTTCGCCCGAACAATTCAACCAGTCAAAATCCGTTGCAGCGCCTACCGATTATTATTCGCTGGGCGTAGTGCTCTATGAATGCCTTACCGGCAAAGTGCCTTTCGAATACGAAGAAGATGGCCTGCTCATGCATATCAACCGCGTGATAGCAGCGCCTCCTCCCCTTCCGCGTACCCCCGATGGCGCCATGCTGCCGCCCGCTTTGCTGGAATTGTTACGGGGCCTGCTGGAAAAACAAAGCATTTACAGACTATGCGACCCCGTTACCATTTATCGATTATTGAAGCAGGCCGCTGCACAACATGCACAGGGTCCGTTGCCCATAACAGCAAAAAAGACGGCTGTTTATGCAGCCACCGCCAACAAGACCACCAAAAGTAAACGTGATGTAACCTTCACAGCCGGTGTGCTGCTGTTGATTGGCATGGCCGTTTTCTTCAGTTGGACAACACTCAATACCAATGCCAGCGAACAAGCGCGCTCCCGCGAAATCCTGAACATAACAACAGCTGAGCCGGATAAAAACCAACAGGCGCTGTCTGATGATCTGCTGCCCCGAAAAAGCCTGATCATACCCGCTATGCAACCTGCTTTAGAGCCAACACCTGAAGCAACCGATCCCGGCATTGAACTCATCAATGGCATTTATTTTAACGACTTCAGCAATATACAGGACAGCCTGTGGAGCACCGGCAGGGACGAATACAGCGATTACAGGCTGGAAGATGGAAAATATATTGTGCAGGGACTGGCTGACAGCCTGAGCTATTCCGCCTCTGTAAAATTTCATCTCGATACAGAAAAAGATTTCGCCGTCACGGCCAATACTACCCATTGGGGAACCAATACCAGCAATCCTTACGGCATCAGCTTTTGCGGCGATGAAGAACAGGATGCCTGCTATATTTTTTACATCTCCGGCGATGGGTATTATTCAATAGGTAAATCCATAAAAGGAGAATGGCAGGTGCTGACAGACTGGACGCCTTCATGGAACATCCGCGGCAGTGCAGAAATGAATGTACTGGCTGTGGAAAAACGGGCAGACTCACTCCGGTTTCTCATCAATGGCCGTCTCGAAACAGTGCTGCCCTTCACAGGAAGTTTTGGCAATTATTTCGGACTTCGGGTTGACGGCGCTCAAACCATTTCTTTTGATCAGTTTATTGTAAAAGGCGCACCATAATCAAAGCAGGCTTTCATGAGTGGTTCAACGGGAAATATGAATGGTTCAATGAAAAAGCAAGGCTGGTGGATGCTGACCGGCGCGGCACTGATCCTCTTGCTGTTGTTCTGGCGCTTATACATCGTCCTCACGCCGCAATTAGACAAAACAACAACAGCACTGCAGGAAGGCCGGGCCATGCTGCTCCATGGAGTGGTGAACAAGGATCTGTTACAAAAGATCATCACGGATGGAAATTATTTTTCCGATCCGCGCGATGTAGCATTGCTTACAGACTCTCTTTCCCAAAAATTATTCCGGTATGGTACACCGCCTAACCTCGGCGCACTGAATAAAAAAGCGTATAACATTACCGCCCCGCTATCCTGGCAATCGCCAGTCGGCGGTATTGAATTCCGCACACGACTCCGCGCCAGCCGGCAGCGACTTGGGTTTGATTCTGTTTTATACAACCAGGAATTGCACGAGCCTATACCGCATCCCGCCACCCTGCACGTGGGCACCGGCGAATATGAAATACGGGGGCGTGTGCTGCAGGACGATCAACCCCTGGCCGGCGTGCTGGTGCAACTCAAACAACATATCGCTTTGCCCCTTAATGACTCGGACAAAGTATGGGCAGCCTGGGCGCGCACCGATGAAAAAGGTGCGTTTACGTTCACCGGCCTGCTGAGCGATTCAGGTTACAGTGTGCTGCCTTTGAAACCCGGATTTGAATTTACCCGCCGGGGCACCATGCGGCTGAGGACCGACAAGCAGTATACCTTTCAGGCAAAACCACATACACTGCGGTTGATTGGTCCGGTTACCTATAGCCAGATAAAACAGGATGGTGTGCTGATCGTGCGGGATCCGGAGTCGTTTAAAAAAAGTTACCAGTATATGGTGACGGCATTAATCGCCGCATTCTTTTTGGTGCAACTGCTGCTGTCGTTCAGAAAAACTGCCGTTGACGGTTTCCTGCTGCCGGTGCTGATGCTGCTGTGCGGCCTCTCATTGCTGATGATGTTCAGCATCCAGCATCCGCTCACCGACACGCTGTATGCTGCCCAAACAGTCCAGGGAATTGTTGCCGGACTGCTGCTGTTTTACATACTATCGCTAATAGATATGCGCACATTCTACACCAAATGGTGGTTTGATGCGCTGTTCAACTACAAAAAGAAAAAGATCTATCAGCTGAAGGGATGGACCTGGCTGGTCATGGCGCTGATGCTGGCCATTGCAACGGCATTGGCAGGAACAGGGCCGGAAGGAAGCGGCGTAAAAGTAAACCTGCAGCTGGGGGGCATCAGTTTCCAGCCGGGCGAGATCACCAAATACCTGCTGTTGTTTTTCCTGGCCGCCTTCTTTGCCGCCAATGCAGAACATGTACGCAGCTTTACCGACATACGGTGGCGTGTATACGTAAACTGGGGCGTGCTGGCGGGCATCAGCATCCTGCTCGCACTCTACCTGCTGATGGGCGATATGGGCCCGGCCATGGTGATCTGCTTTACTTTTCTCTTTTTCTACTGTATGGCGCATGGCAACCTGCTGCAGACTTTGCTGGCCGGCACTTTGTACTGCATCCTGCTATGGTGGCTGCCTGCGTGGATGGCGACCACACTCGCCTTCCCTGCCGTGCTCATCATCATGGCCACGCACCACCGCATTCGCACCGGCAAATGGTATGGCGTGTTCGCGGCTATTGCTGATGCCCCCATGATTGTATTACTGGTAATTGCAGCATTTGCCTTCGGCGATCAACTGCCCGGCATCGGCAGCCGGCTGGCAGACCGCAAAGCCATGTGGCTGAGTCAATGGAACAATGATGTATTCGGCGGCGATCACCTGGCGCACAGCTATTGGACACTCGGCAGTGGCGGCTTTGGCGGACAAGGCATTGGCCAGGGATTTCCCAACTCTATGCCCGCCGCGCATACCGATATGATATTGCCTGCTATTGGTGAAGAGTTGGGATGGCTGGGACTGGTAACCGTGTTCCTGTTGTTTGCCGTACTGATCCACCGCAGTTTCTTACATGGGCGAAGAGCAGCACAACCATTCGGCTTTTATCTCTGCGCTGGTATTGCCATTGCCACCGGTATCCAGTTCTTGCTGATTGCCGGCGGCGCCATCGGATTGTTGCCGCTTACCGGCGTGGCTGTACCGTTTCTCAGCTATGGTACTATTTCGCTCATCATCAATCTCGGTGCCATGGGCATCATTGCAGGCATGTCTGCCCGCCCGGGAGCAACCGTGCAACAGGAGTATGTACAAAAGAATTACGATGCAGTGCTGGTAACCGGCATTTCATTTTTCCTGGCGGGCATGCTGGTACTGGCAACAAAATTATTCTTCGTGCAGATCGTTGACCGCAACCAGTACCTTGCCAAACCCGCACGGGTGGTGATGAAAAACGGATTGCCGGTATACAGTTACAATCCCCGCATAGATCAACTCATGCAGGTACTGGCAGCAGGCAATGTGTATGACCGCCATGGACTGCTGCTGGCCACCAGTGATCCAACCGATATCCGGCAACACTTCGACAGCTTGCAGCAGGCCGGCCTGGACCGAGTGCACTTGCAGGAATTATTACACAAAAGGGTGCGCCGCTATTATCCTTTTGGCGAACATTTATTTTTCTGGACCGGCGACTACAACACGCGTCTGTTCTGGGCGCAAAGCAATGGCTATTTTGCCGAGGCACGTCATCTTACCTCGCTGCGTGGTTTTGGCGTAACACGGGAGCAACACGATTCGGTAGTGGTGCTGCATCAGCCCGACCGTTTTACCAAACCTTATTACCAGGCTGCCCAACTGACGCGCTTTGATTATTCCGCGCTTGCCGGCGGCCTTCGGGCCGGCATAGATACAACGGCGGAGGCCATACGAAACATCCGTCATAAAGACCGCAATGTTTATCTTACTGTTGATGCTGCACTACAGGTGGAGCTACAGGATTCATTGAGCAAAAGCAGTTTTGCCGGTAAACGCATTTCCGTAGTGGTGCTTGATGCCGCTTCCGGAGATGTACTGGCTTCAGCGCTGCATCCCTTGCCTGCATTGCAATCACCGGAATTGCTGTTGCTGTCAGATCGTGAAAGAGAAAGTCTTGAATACCCGGTCACCGAAAGAGACCTGGGCATGAACTACGCCACTGCACCCGGTTCTGCTGTAAAAATATTGACGGCACTGGCGGCCTTTAATAAAATGGGTATAGATGCCGCGTCGGTAAAATATACCGACATCACCCGCGATGAAATTTTCCGCGACAACAAAAAGGAACAGGAACCTTTTGTACCCAAAGTGCCGTTTGTAGATATGCGCGAAGCCATCATCAACTCCAGCAATATCTTTTTTATACGGCTTGCCAATGAACAATACCTCGAAGAAGAAATGGCCGATCTCTACCAGGCTACCGGCATGCACCTGAACCATCGTGGCGGATATGATTACAACTTACTGCACGATGAAAGAAAACGCATTGCAGACCGGATGTTCTGGAGAAAAGATGTATTGAACAAAGATCACCGGCAGTTCGACAACCCGGCCAATGCAGGCAAAACCCGGCGCTATCGCAGTTTGTTTTCCGGCATAGCGTGGGGACAAAGCGTGCTCACCGCCACACCGGCTTCTATGGCGCGCATGGCCGCCGCCGTGGCCAACCAGGGAAAGTTACAGCCTTCGCGTTATGTGCTGCGGGAAGCCGGCGAACTACCCGCTGCCGAACAAAGCATCGCATTGGCCAAAGATACCGGTTATGCACACCTGATAAAACAATTCATGATTGAGCAATCCAGTTTGCCGGGCAAACAAAAGATCAGGAACTATCGCGTGGCCGGCAAAACAGGCACGCCGGAGCGCATTATACATGGTGAAAAAGAGTCGGATGGGTGGTATGTATTTTTCGCTCCTACGCCGGATGGCAGCAGTCATACCGTTGCCTGCATCCGCATTGAACGGGGACAAAGTTCTGCCAATGCTGTCCACCTTGCCAATACGGTAGCGGATATTCTCGGGCGAAGAGGCTATATAACATCATTTTAAAAATGTGCGTATGAAAAATTTGTTTGAGCGTTTTAAAAGAAACCTGATCCCGCAGCAACCGGCTGTTGTCCATGGAGAACATGTTACCACAACAGCTGCTTCTTTCATTCCCGTTACCGCCGTCAGGCGCGAAGCGATCATTGGTTTTATTGTGCAGGCGCTGCAACCTTATGTGGACGAGCGATCCTTGTCTGTTGCCGGTTTGCGGTTGTATGTGTGTTGCAACAATTTTACTGAAGAAGAATCAGCCAGTGTAGCCTTGTGCATGGACAAACCCAATCTGTTCAAAAATCAGTACCTGGAACGCAAACTACTGAACCATTTTATTCAATTAGAGCCGGATTGGTTCTTTGAATACGAGCTGGTAAAAGAGCTGCCTGCAGGTTGTATCCGTGAAGGAAACTTTGCACTGAAGATCATTCGCGCCGGTGATCATAAGAAAGAGCATTTCTCAAAAGCATACATTCATGTATTGGCGGGACAGGCAGCACAGTCGGAATATACATTGGACCCGCGGGTACAGATAAAATATCTTATCGGCAGAAGCCGCCAGCCGCAATTGTCATCCGGTAAGGTACGGTTGAATGATATTGTTTTCCTGGGAAAAGAAGATGTTGGTTTCCACGAAACGAAAGGCAGCGCCAACCTGCATGTCAGTCGCAATCACGCCTATATTTTATATGACCCTGCAACAGACAACTATTTTCTTTACCCGGACAGAGGCGGCCTGCCGGATAATGGAAACAAACTGAAAGTACACACAGCAGATGATAAGATCAAATGGTTGAACATTTACGGGGTGGCGCATTTGTTACAGGACGGCGATCAGATTGAATTGGGAGGCGGAGCGGTGTTGTTGTTCAGGATGTAAGCGGCTGCTACAAGAACGCTTCAATTTGTTCCTGCAAACTTTTTTGCATTCCGCCCGATTCCTATTATTTTTCAGAAAAATTTGTTGTGGCTACTACGAAACCAACCCGCAGAATATGTCCGGAGGGGCACACGTATTACAAAAGCTCTGATTGCCCTACCTGTCCTGTGTGCGAGGCCAACCGTAAGCCGGCAAACGGGTTTCTTTCCCTGTTAGTGGCTCCTGCCCGCCGCGCGCTGGAAAGCAAAGGCATACAGTCATTGCGGGAACTATCCCGTTATACGGAAGCGGAGATTCTTTCCCTGCACGGCATGGGAAAAAGTTCGTTGCCGAAATTGCGCAAGGCATTGGAGGAGGCTGGATTGTCTTTCAGGCGCGACAAGAGCTAAACAATTTATTCATCTTGCAACGTAATCCATACCGGCGCATGATCGCTTGTTTTTTCCCAGCCACGCACATGTTTGTCAACGCCGGCAGCTTCGAGGCGCGGCGCCAGTTGCGGACTGAGTAAGAAATGATCAATGCGAAGTCCCGCATCGCGTCCATATGCATTGCGGAAATAATCCCAGAACGTGTAGATCTTTTCTTCGGGATACAGTTTGCGAATGGCATCTGTCCAGCCCTGCGCTACCAGGCGGTGAAAAGCAGCGCGCACTTCCGGCCGGAACAATGCATCATCCACCCATTTTTCCGGTTTGTATACATCCAGTTCGGTAGGCATCACATTGAAATCGCCGGTTAAGATCACGGGTCTGCCTGAAGCGAGCAATTCATTGGCATGGATGATCAACCTTTCAAACCAGCGGAGCTTATAATCAAACTTTGGTCCGGGCGCAGGATTACCATTGGGCAGGTACAGGCATCCGATCACGATATCTTTTACGGCTGCTTCTATATAACGACTATGCGTATCCTCTTCATCGCCGGGCAGCGTGCGGGAAATTTCCTGTGGTTTTCCCACGCGCGACAGTATAGCTACGCCGTTCCAGCTTTTTTGTCCATGCCAGATGGCTTCATACCCCAGTTCCTTAATAGCAGCTTCAGGAAATTTTTCCTGCGGCGCTTTCAGTTCCTGCAAACACACTATATCCGGCTTTGCTTCCTGTAACCATTGCAGCAATACCGGCAACCGGCCATTGACACCGTTTACGTTATAGGTGGCGATTTTCATACTGACTACTTAAGGTGTCAAAAGTAACACTTTACCGCCGGGTGAAAATATTTCAAAATGGATGCCCGCTCCCACTACTTCCTCTTTCTTGCAAAGAATTGTTTTTTCCGTTGTTTGCCGGCCATGAGCGGTTCGATAGCGGCAGCAGCTTCTACCGGCAAATCGGTTTCCAGTATATCTGCTCCCTGCCGGAATACTTCGCGGTACGCTTCCGCGCGTTCCTCCGGCGTAGAAAGTTTATCATAGATCGGCGCTGCCGAAAGGAAGCACATCACGCCTCTTGCATGTAAGGAATCATACAGCTTTTTATTCTCCGGCTTATTCTCCGGTCCCAGGTACACAATCATGTTTTTCCAGGGAATGCCTGCTTTCTCAAACTCGCGCATCGCCTTCTCCGTTTTGATATGCGCCGACATCATGCGGCTGGGATCATCATCATAGTAAAACTTTGCCTGTTTTGCATTGTGTACTGTTACCATAACAAATGATCCGGCGTTGAGCCTGCGGATGATCGCCGCAATCATATCAAAAGGCACATCTTTTTTATCAAGGTTTAGTATGGTTTTCCCTCTCGCCCAGTTAATCACTTCTTCAAGGGTAGGTATGCGGTAAGGCGTAACATTGCCATATCTATCTTTTAGTTTTAACTGCTTTACTTCTTCCCAGGTATAATCACTCAGCTTTCCTGTGCCTGTGGTGGTGCGGTCGAGGGTGGCATCGTGCATCAGTACAATCACACTGTCTTTCGTCAAACGCGGATCTATTTCAAAGAAAGCCGGCGTGTGGCGCAACGTATACTCCATACTCCCGATCGAATTTTCAGGATATCCTGCAATCTGGCATCCGCGATGTCCGCTGATCAGCGGCGCGTCCTTGCCGGTATACCGGAAGAACTCGTGCAGCTCTTTTTCACTGCGGGTTGTAATGCAATGCAATCGCTGCGCTTCGAGCGGCAAACAAAAGACAACAGACAAAGTAATAAGGAGTAATTGTCGGATATTCATATGATGCGGTTTTATAATCGTGCATTGAGATAATGTAAGGTGAATACGCCGGTTGCATCCAGCGTAAACATTGTAATGGCGGAGTTCAACTGCACCAGTTGCCGGTAATTCTTCAATGGCATGCCCAGCTTGTACGCCATGTACAGACGGTTCACACCGTTGTGAGCGGCCACCAGGAAATTGCCCGACTGATGTTTTTCCAGTAACTCGTTAAAAAAATTATCTACCCGCTGTATCACTTCCATACCGGTTTCGCCGGTTACGCCGGCGCGGGTATGGGCGGGGTCTTCCATCCAGTCTTTCCACGATTGCGGATTCTCCGCAATAAATTCTTCCCGGGTTTTCTGTTCCCATTGTCCGAAGTCCATTTCTATCAAACGTTCATCTTTGATGGGCGTGATGCCGGTGGCTATCTGTGCGGTGAGACAGGCGCGCTGCAGGGGTGAAGCAAACACGCGGTCGAACAACACTGACTTCAGTTGATCCCGCACGGCGCGTGCCTGTTGCACGCCTTTTTCTGTTAACCCGATATCGGTGCGACCGCAATAGCGATTGTTATCGGCATTCCAGGGCGTTTCGCCATGCCGCAGTAAATAGATGTTAAGCATAGGATGAAGATAGGTAACCTTTTTGCTGCAGCAATTCAATAAATTGATGATAGCCCACCTCATATGCCTGCAGCCAGTCTTTTTCGGGTTCTATCCATTTGTCAGCATGCGTCATCGCTCCGGCAGCTTCTGTTAATGAATGAAAATGCGTTCTGCTGGCGGCAACAATGGCGGCGCCTGCGGCGCCGGACACATGCAGCATTTTACAAACCGGCACATTCAAAACGGTGGCGCGTATACGAAGCCAGGTATTGCTGTTGCTGGCCCCGCCGGCTGAAAATACCTGTTCCACTTTTTCGCCCGACAATTCCCTGATCCGTTCATAAGCCAGTCGTTCCATATACGCTACGCCTTCCATGCGGGCTGCAAACAAGGTAGCCTTATCAAGATTATCCGGAGCAAAGCCTGCGGCTGTCGGAGCTACGACAGGAAACCGTTCGCCCCGCTGCAGCAAGGGCCAGGCGGACTGTCCGGTAGGCAGACAGGCCGCTGCTTTTTTTTCCAGCGCCTGCAGATCCTCAGCTGCGTAGTATTTGCTTACCCAATCTGCCCCTGTATTGCTCGCGCCGCCCGGCATCCAGTATCCATCCGGGTGACGATGAGAATACAATGCCCCGGTGGGATCGGTAATGGCTGCCTTCGTTACGCCTTTTACAACCATCGTTGTGCCGATGGTGGTATTCCAGTTGCCGGGATGCACAGCGCCGGAAGCTACCTGTGAAGCACAACCGTCTGTCATGCCCGTGGTCACCACCACATCCTTTGACAGGCCCAGCTGTTGCGCCAGCCCAGGCAATAGCGGACCGATGACCGTACCGGAAGGAAACACTTCCTGCATCCAGCTTTTAGTGAGCGGAAACATCTTGAATATGTATTCCGGCCACTGACCGGTACGAACATCAAAGCCTGATTTCAGCGCATTGGTATAATCGCTTACAGCATAATTTCCGCTAAGTCTTCCGGTAATAAAATCAGCCGCGTGTACAAAGCGGACCAGTTGTCCCGCTTTCTCCGGCCAGGTATTCAAAAACCAGAGCATCTTGGGCAATCCGCTGGAACTATTGAAACCGGTATAGCCCGTGTACCCGGCAGCAGCTGCTGCTTCACAGCACAGCTTTGCTTCACCGGCTGATCGCGGGTCGCTGTACATAATGGCCGGATGCAGGGGCTGTCCGTCGCGGCCCAGCGGAATGATGGTGCCGGAAGTGGAGGTCACCGCCATTGCCTTTACCTGCTGCACCGGGATTGTATTGCGCACCTGATTACACAATTGCTGCAACAAACGCAGGCAGGATACCCACCATAATTCCGGGTCCTGCTCTTCGCGCCAGCCATCATGCAGCGAAAACGTTTCTTCCCGGCTGGCCACCTGGCTGCCCGCTTCATCCAGCAAAGCCACCCTGGCCCCCTGCGTGCCGACATCTATGCCTATAAAGTATGTTTTCATGGCACCAATCAAAGGTTACGGAAATAATCTCTTGTCTGCCGCCACTGCGTATATAGTTCTGCGTAATGCGCATGATCGCCGGGCAGCTCAGTTTCGATATCCTTGTTCAACAGGTTTTCGCTGATGCCAAGCGCCTCATTGCAAATCAGCGCGCCGCCCACTGCGGATGACTGGCGATAGCCTGCACGCACCTGTACTTTTTTTCCTATGCAGCCCGCCAGTATTTGCCGCAGGGTCTTGCTCTGCAGGCCACCGCCGCAGGCCCATACATAATCAGGATCATGACCGGCAATCTTTCGCAGCAGATCATAATTGGCTGCAATAGAAAACCCGATATCCAACATGGTTGCCCATACGAAACAACTACGACTGAGTTCGTGCGACACGGGCGCCGGAAAAATAAACCCGCCATGCAACAAGGGTTGCTTCTCCCCTGCCACCAGCGAACCCAGCGACGCCCGCACACCACTGTTCTTATGCTGCGCCAGTTCCTGCTCAATCACTTCATACGATTCATTGGGATAAAAGATCTGCCGGAGGCGTTGATAGTTCAGCCCGGTGACGCCGGCATTGGCTTCAAATACAAATTCATTGTCCACCACATGGCGATTGGTCCAGGTCCTTTCTTCCGGATCGGTGATATACCGGTCAACCAGTTTCACCACCGGCGTGGTGGTGCCCGATACAATCACCATGTCCTGTACAGAAGGCATGGTGCTCTTGATAGCCAGTTGCGTATCGCCGCCGCCGGCTATGATCTGTGCATCTGCTGCAATACCCCACAAGGCTGCCTGCTGCGGTACGATCTTACCAAGTACAGTCGCTGCAGACATTACCGGTGGCAACAATTTTTTATCGAACTGAAAAACCTGCAACAGTTCATCGCTCCATGCGTTGCCGGCCACATCAAACAGCAAAGTTTCCGAAGCCTGTGAAGGTTCGTACTTGATGACGCCACTGAGTTGAAACTCTACCCAGTCGCTGATGCTGACAAACGAGGCACAGGATTCCCACCATTCCTGGCGGCGTTCACGCACTCCTACCAGTTTTAATGCAGAAAATAGGGAGGTGGGAAAACGCCCGGTCAGCTGGTATACCCTG
>Ga0164243_10011918_pt1 | contig 12362 bp, 9 predicted proteins | sample OricompcompostOP_FD_108781 | JGI IMG/M metagenome (GOLD analysis project Ga0164243, IMG submission 108781) | Organic Plus compost microbial communities from Emeryville, California, USA - Original compost - Organic plus compost (OP) | ecosystem: Engineered > Solid waste > Mixed feedstock >...
ACCAGCTCGTCGAGCCCCCAGGTCGCCGACAGCGCGGTCGGCGGGCTCATCGAGGCCACCAGCGACTCCCCGACGATGCGGGCGGTGGCACCGCTCTTGACCTGCGGCAGGGCGGCGACCGACGGCTTGCTGAGGAAGGCCTTCTCGGCGGCCTCGTCGGCGGCGTACGTGACGAGCACGTCGCTGGTCAGGGCGTCGGCCTTCTCGAAGGAGAGCTGCAGGGTGAAGTCGGTCTTGCCCTCGCTGAGCTTCTCGACCGACGGCGCGGTGGTGAAGCCGAGGTCCTCGAGGAACTGGGTGCGCGGGTCGCTCGGCGTGTAGAACCACAGCGTGCTGGTGTCGTCGGCCAGCGTGGCGATGGTCTTGCCCTGGAACTCGGGGTGCTCCTCGGCCTTCTGCTGCACGGCCGCGTCGATCTCGTCGAGGACGGCCTTCGCCTCCTCGGTCTTGCCCAGCGCCTGGCCGACGATCTCGACGGTCTCGCGCCACGGGGTGGTCCACGGCGTCTCGGGGTACGCCACCACGTCGACGCCGGGGATGCCCGAGAGCGCGTCGTACTGCTCCTGGGTGAGGCCGGAGTAGGGCGCCAGGATCAGGTCGGGCTTGGTGGTGATGATCTGCTCGGTCTCGTCGGCCGACTTGATGATCTCGGGCGTCTCGGCGCCCGCCTCCTCGAGGGCGTCCTCGACCCAGGGCAGCACGCCCTGGTCGTTGCCGCCGTACATCTGCACCTCCATGCCGACCGGCACCACGCCGAGCGCGAGGGCCGCGTCGGTGCTGCCCCAGCCGAGGGTGACGACCCGCTCGGGCTTCTCGTCGATGACGGTCTCGCCGAAGGCGTGCTCGATGGTGACGGGCTTCCAGTCGCCGGAGCCGGCCGACTCGTCGGAGCCGGAGCTGCTCTCGGTGCCGCCGCCACAGGCGCTGAGGGCGAGCAGGCCGATGGCGAGTCCGAGCGCGGCGGCGCGGCGACGCAGGGTGGTCTTCACAGGGGAACTCCTCGGGTGTTGATTAGGCGCGCCTAACCTAACCCTCTTTGCCTGCGGACGCATCCACCGCCTGCGCCGTGGGATGCGCCTTCGAGAGAGGGACGACGAGCGGCCCGCCCGTCACCGGGTCGGGCACCACCATCGCCTCGAGCCCGAACGCCTCGCGCACCGACCCGGCGTCGAGCACCTTCTCAGGCGCGCCCTCGTGCACGATCCGCCCCTCGCGCATGACGACCAGGTGGTCGGCGTACCTCGCGGCGAGGTTGAGGTCGTGCAGCACCATCACGATCGTGGTGCCGCGCTCGCGGTTGAGGTCGGCCAGCAGGTCGAGGACCTCGACCTGGTGGGCGATGTCGAGGTACGTCGTCGGCTCGTCGAGCAGGAGGATCCGCGGCTCCTGCGCGAGCGCCATCGCGATCCAGACCCGCTGCCGCTGGCCGCCGGAGAGCTCCTCGACGCGGCGCTCGGCCAGGTCGGCGGTGCCGGTGACCGCGAGGGCGTGGGCCACCACGGCACGGTCGTCGTCGCCCCAGCGCTGGAAGACCCCCTGGTGGGGGTAGCGGCCACGGCCGACCAGGTCGGCGACGGTGATGCCCTCCGGCGCGACCGGCTGCTGCGGCAGCAGCCCGACCATCCGGGCGAGACGCCGCGGCGAGATGCTCCACAGCTCCTCGCCGTCGAGGGTCACCGAGCCGTGGCTGGGGCGGAGCAGCCGCGCCAGGCCGCGCAGCAGGGTCGACTTGCCGCAGCCGTTGGCTCCGATCACCACCGTCACCCTCCCCTCGGGCACCGTGAGGTCGAGCCCCTCGACCACCTGCCGGCGGTCGTAGGCCAGGCCCAGGTCGTGGGCGACGAGCGTCATCGGGACCTCCGGTCGGGGGACGTGGTGGCGAGCAGCCACACCAGGTAGGGGCCGCCCAGCAGGCCGGTGACGACGCCCAGGGGCACCGACACCTGGCCCGGCACGACGTGGCCGGCGACGAAGTCGGCCGCGGTGGCCACCACCACGCCGACCAGCACGGTCGGCACCAGGCCGACCCGGCCGTCGCCGAGCAGCCGCCGGGCGATCGGGGGCGCGGTGAGCGCCACGAACGAGACGGGGCCGGCGACCGAGACCGCCGCCGCGGCCGCCACCACGCCGGTGACCAGGGCGGCCACGCGCAGCAGCGTGGGGCGTACGCCCAGCGTGGCGGCGGTGTCGTCGCCCATCTCGAGCAGGCCGAGCCCGCGGGCGAGCAGCGCCCCGACCGGCAGCAGCACGACCAGCACCAGCCCGAGGTGGCGTACGCCGGCCGGGTCGGCGCCGCTCACCGAGCCGGCCATCCACACCAGCGCGCTCTGCGCCTCGCGGACGTCACTGCGCGTGAGCAGGTAGCCGACGACCGAGGTGGCCACGAACGCCAGGCCGATGCCGGTGAGCACGAAGCGGTAGCTGGAGAAGCCGTTGCGCCAGCCGAGCAGCAGGTTGGCCGCGGCGACCACGAGGCCGCCGAGCGCGGCGCACCCGGCGACCGCGAGCCCGCCCCAGCCGAGCACCAGCAGCGCGGTCACCGCACCCACGGTCGCGCCCTGGGAGATGCCGATGATGTCGGGGCTGGCGAGCGGGTTGCGCAGCACGCTCTGGAAGAGCGCACCCGCGAGCGCGAGCAGCGCACCGACCTCGGCGGCCATCGCCAGCCGGGGCAGGCGCAGGTCGAGCAGCACGTAGCGGGCGAAGACGTCGCCGTCGGGCGAGAGCGCCCCGACGAGCTCGGGCACGGTGAGCGCCACCTCGCCGGTGGTCAGGCTCAGCACGGCGACGACGAGCACGGCGGCGACCAGCGCGAGGGTCACCAGCACGCGGCGGCGTACGCCGGCCCGGGCGGCGCGGGCCACCCGCCCGGCGATCTCGGCCTCGGTGGGGCCGGACGACCCGGACGACCCGGACGGCCCGGACGACCGGGGCGGCGTGGTCAGGCTCACATCGCCACCGCCTTCTGGGTACGCACGAGCGCGATCAGCACGGGGGCGCCGAGGAAGGCGACCACGATGCCGACCTCGAGCTCGGCCGGGCGCACCAGCAGCCGGCCGAGGACGTCGGCGGCGATCAGGAGGGTCGGGCCGAGCAGCGCCGACCACGGCAGGATCCAGCGCTGGTCGGGGCCGACCACCGCGCGGGCGAGGTGCGGCACGGCGAGGCCGACGAACGCGATCGGGCCGGCGAGCGAGGTGGCGCTGCCACACAGCAGCACGACGGCAGCGCAGACCAGCGCACGGCCCAGACCGACGCGCTGGCCGAGGCCGCGGGCCAGGTCGTCGCCCAGCGCCATCGCGTTGAGGAAGCGGGCCGAGGCGAGCGCGAGCACCAGCCCCACCGCCACGAAGGGCGCCACCACGGCGACGGTGTCCATCGGCCGGTTGACCAGCGAGCCGACCTGCCAGAACCGGTAGTCGGCCAGCACGGTGTAGTCGGTGATGAGCACCACCGTGATCAGGCTGGTCGCACCCGCGGTGAACGCCGCACCCACCAGGGCCAGCTTGACCGGGGTCGCTCCCCCGCCGCCGAGCGAGGCGACGGCGTACACGACCGTGGCGGCGACCGCGGCGCCGGCGAACGCGAACCACACGAAGCCCGCCGGGCTGGTGATGCCGAGCACCGCGATGGCACCCACGACGGCGAGGGACGAGCCGGAGTTGATCCCCAGCAGGCCGGGGTCGGCGATCGGGTTGCGGGTCAGCCCCTGGAGCAGCCCACCCGCCACGCCGAGGGCGAGCCCGGCCAGCAGCCCGGCCAGGGTGCGGGCCAGCCGCTGGTCGCGGACCGCGATGTGGTCCTGGTTGCCCGGCACCGGGTCGACGAGCGCGTCGATGACCGCGTGGAGCGGCACGTCGCGCGCGCCCCACGCCAGGCTCGCCAGGCACAGCAGTGCCAGCAGCACGACGAGCACGGCAAGCCCGCCCCCTCGACGCCAGTCTGTCCTCACGCGGGCAGCATAGGTGAGCCTTACCTGTCAGCGAGCAGGGCGTCCGCCGCGGCGTACGGGTCCAGGCCCCCCGCAGCGACCCGACCCGCCAGCTCGTCGAGGCGGGCGGCGCCCGTCTCGGCCCACCGGGCACGCATGGCCGCCAGCGCGATCGCCTCGATCTCGTCGCGCGCCCGCCGCGACCGACGGCGGTCGAGCTCGCCGCTCGCGACCAGCCAGGCGTGGTGCTCCTCGAGCGCATCGGCCACCGCGTCGAGCCCACGGCCGGCCGAGGAGACCGTCGCCAGCACCGACGGCTGCCACGCCTCCTCGCGCCGGTCGGCCAGGGCCAGCATGCCGGTGAGGTCGCGTCGCACCCGGTCGGCGCCGTCGCGGTCGGCCTTGTTGACGACGTACAGGTCGCCGATCTCGAGGATGCCGGCCTTGGCCGCCTGGATGCCGTCGCCCATCCCGGGCGCGAGCAGCACCACGGTGGTGTCGGCCAGCCCGGCGATCTCCACCTCGCTCTGCCCCACGCCGACGGTCTCGACGATGACGACGTCGAAGCCGGCCGCGTCGCACACCCGGATCGCCTGCGGCGTGGTCCACGCCAGCCCGCCGAGGTGGCCACGAGAGGCCATCGAGCGGATGAACACGCCGGCGTCGGTCGCGTGGTCGCCCATCCGGATCCGGTCGCCGAGCAGCGCTCCCCCGCTGAACGGCGACGACGGGTCGATGGCGAGCACCGCGACCCGCTGCTCGCGGCGGCGCAGCTCGCTCACGAGCGCGCTCGTGGTCGTCGACTTGCCGACGCCCGGCGCCCCGGTGATGCCGACGACCCGCGCCCGCCCGGCGTACGCCGCCAGCCCGGCCATCACGGCACGCAGCCGCTCGGTGGAGCGCGGCCCGGCGTCCTCGACCCAGGAGAGCAGACGTGCGACGGCCCGGGGCTCACCGCCCCGGGCCCTCGTCACCAGGTCGTCGACCTGGCCCTGCAGATCGGTGTGCCGATCAGCCAACGGTCGGTCAGGCCTTCGGCACGCGGACGATCAGGGCGTCGCCCTGGCCGCCACCACCGCACAGCGCGGCGGCACCCACGCCGCCACCGCGACGCTTGAGCTCGAGCGCGAGGTGGAGCACGACGCGGGCGCCCGACATGCCGACCGGGTGGCCGAGCGCGATGGCGCCACCGTTGACGTTGACCTTCTCGTGCGGGATGCCGAGCTCCTTGGCCGAGGCCAGCCCGACGGCGGCGAACGCCTCGTTGAACTCGACCAGGTCGAGGTCGTCGGCGGTGATGCCCTCCTTGGCCAGCGCCTTGGCGGTGGCGTTGGCCGGCTGCAGCTGCAGCGAGGAGTCGGGGCCGGCGACCATGCCGTGCGCACCGATCTCGGCGAGCCACTCCAGGCCGAGCTCCTCGGCCTTGGCCTTGCTCATCACGACCACGGCGCACGCACCGTCGGAGATCTGGGAGGCGGAGCCGGCGGTGATGGTGCCGTCCTTGGAGACCGGCCGCAGCCCGGCGAGGGTCTCGACGGTGGTGTCGGGGCGTACGCCCTCGTCGGCGGCGACCACGGTGTCACCGCGGCGCGAGGAGATGGTGACAGGCACGATCTCGTCGTCGAAGAGGCCGTTCTTCTGGGCGGCGGCCGCACGCTGGTGCGACTCGGCGGCGAAGGCGTCCTGCTCCTCGCGGGTGAACTTGTCGCGCTCGGAGTTGCATCCGTCGGTCAGGTCGATCATGGCCTGCTTGGTGGCCTGGTCGTAGAGGGCGTCGTACGCCATGGAGTCGACCAGCGCGGTGTCGCCGTACTTGAAGCCCTCGCGCGACTTCGGCAGCAGGTGCGGGGCGTTGGTCATCGACTCCATGCCGCCCGCGACGATGACCTCGGCCTCGCCGGCGCGGATGAGCTGGTCGGCGGTGGCGATGGCGTTGAGCCCGGAGAGGCACACCTTGTTGATCGTGATCGACGGGACGCCCGCCGGCAGGCCGGCGGCGAGGCCGGCGGTGCGGGCGGGGTTCTGGCCGGCGCCGGCGAGGATGACCTGGCCCATGATGAGGTAGTCGACCTGGTCGCCGGTCACGCCGGCCTTCTCGAGCGCGCCCTTGATGGCGATCCCGCCCAGCTCGGCGGCCGAGAGCCCCTTGAGGCCGCCCAGCAGGCGGCCGATCGGGGTGCGGGCACCCGCGACGATGACGTTGACGGACATGGACTGCCTCCAAGGTCTAGCACTGTAGTGGTGTGGCCAGAGCGGGTCTGGCACGTGTCGCCTGCGCGCCAACCTACCCAGGGGTCACGACCATGGGGAGGGGCGGACCCGCCGAGCGAATGTAGCGCTCGTCACACATTCTCGCGCGCCCGTGGTCGCCACCGCCACGATGGCCGGCATGACTTCCGCCGACATCCCCGCGCACCTGTTCACCCAGATCGACCACGTGGGCATCGCGGTGCCCGACCTCGACGAGGCGATCGCGTTCTACGAGCGGGCGTTCGGCATGACGGTCGCCCACCGCGAGACCAACGAGGAGCAGGGCGTCGAGGAGGCGATGGTCGCCATCGGCGACACCGACCAGCGCATCCAGCTGCTCGCCCCGCTCGACGAGAGCTCGACCATCGCGAAGTTCCTCGACCGCTCGGGTCCGGGCCTGCAGCAGCTGGCCTACCGGGTCACCGACGTCGAGGCGGTCAGCGCCGAGCTGCGGGCGCGCGGCCTGCGCCTGCTGTACGACGCCCCGCGCCGCGGCACCGCCAACAGCCGGATCAACTTCATCCACCCCAAGGACGCCGGCGGGGTGCTCGTCGAGCTGGTCGAGCCGGCTGCTGACGCCGCTCACTGACGGCGTACCTCCCTCACCCGACCAACCTCTCCCCCACCTGACCTCCTCTACGGTCGTCCCGGCCAGCGTGGCCGACGACGAGGAGGATGAGATGACCCAGCTCGAGACCGTCTTCACCTACGGCTCGCCCCAGCTGAAGTTCGGCGCCGGCGCTGCCGAGGAGGTCGGGTACGACCTCGCCCAGCACGGCGTACGCCGGGCTCTGGTCGTGAGCGACCCCGGCGTCGCCGCGACCGGGCTGCCCGCGCGCGTCGCCGAGCAGATGGCGGCGCGCGGCATCGAGTGCCTCCACTACGACGGCAGCCACGTCGAGCCGACCGACGCGAGCCTGGCCGAGGCGGTGGCGTACGGCCGCGAGCACGGGCCGTTCGACGCGTTCGTCGCCGTCGGTGGCGGCTCGAGCATCGACACGGCGAAGGCCGTCAACCTGCTCACCACCAACCCCGGCGAGCTGATGGACTACGTCAACGCCCCCATCGGTGGCGGCCGTGCGCCCGCGGAGCCGCTCAAGCCACTGGTGGCGATCCCGACCACCGCCGGCACCGGCAGCGAGAGCACCACGGTCTGCGTGCTCGACGTCCTCGACCAGGCGGTCAAGACCGGCATCAGCCACCCGCGGCTGCGGCCCACGCTGGCCGTCATCGACCCCGAGCTGACGCTCACGCAGCCGCCGGGCGTCACCGCCTGCAGCGGCCTCGACATCCTCTGCCACGCGCTCGAGAGCTACACGGCCAAGCCGTACACCTCCTTCCCGCGCAAGCAGCCCGAGCAGCGGGTGCCGTACTGCGGCTCCAACCCGATCGCCGACATGTGGTCGGAGAAGGCGCTCTCCTTGCTCGGCCGCTCGTTCCGCACCGCGGTCCACCACGGCGACGACCGCGAGGCGCGCTTCGAGATGTCGCTGGCGGCCACCTTCGCCGGCCTCGGCTTCGGCAACGCCGGCGTCCACATCCCGCACGCCAACGGCTACCCCATCGCGGGCCGCGTACGCGACTTCCACCCGCGCGACTACCCCGACGCCGAGCCGATGGTGCCGCACGGGATGTCGGTCTCGCTGACCGCGCCCGCGGCGTTCCGGTTCACCTTCGACGCGACCCCCGAGCGCCACCTGCGCGCCGCCGAGCTGCTCGACCCGAGCGTCGCCGGAGGCGAGGGCGACGCCGAGACCCTGCCGAGCGTCGTCACCGCGCTCATGCGCGACATCGGGATGCCCAACGGCCTGGCCGAGGTGGGGTACGCCGAGGCCGACGTCCCTGACCTGGTCGAGGGCTCGCTCAAGCAGCAGCGGCTGCTCGCCACCGCGCCGAAGGAGGTCACCGGCGACGACCTGGCCGCCATCTTCTCCGGCTCGCTCACGCTCTGGTGACCGCACCTCGAGGCCACGCCGAGCCGCGCGTCCCCCAGATCGGGGACGTCACGGCCCGGCACCAACGCGCGCCAACCTAGCCCCAACCTGCCCTGTGTGACGCTCGCCACAACCAGAGGGCCGGCCCTCGCCGGCGTACCCCAACGACTGGAGAGCGACATGAGCCAGGACGCCACCCAGACCACGCCCACCGCGCCCGCCCCGCGCAGCGAGGCGAACCCCGCGCCGACCTCGGCGCCGACCTCCATGGAGGAGCTGCTCGCCGACGCCCCGACCAACTGGGGCAAGTGGGGCCCCGACGACGAGATCGGCGCGCTCAACTACCTCGACGCCAGCCAGGTGCTGCGCGGCGTGCAGGAGATCAGGACCGGCGAGGTGCACACCCTGCAGCGCCTCATCGGCGACCCGAAGGGCGACCCGGTCTGGCCGGGGCGCGCCCCCGCGACCCGCACGATGCTCCTCGACGAGTCCACCTGGGACTCCCCCGAGGCGCCGCAGTTCCCCGGCGGCCTGCACTACGCCGACGACAAGATCGACGCCTTCCTCCAGGGCTCCACGCAGTACGACGCCCTCGGCCACGTCTGGTACGGCGGCAAGATCTGGAACGGGTACGACGCCCGCACCACCGTCGGCGGCCTCGACAAGGCCAGCGTCGAGCCGATCGCGCAGCGCGGCGTCACCGGCCGCGGGATCCTGCTCGACATGGCCCGCTTCCGCGGCAAGGAGACACTCGACTCCGGGGAGACCTTCACCCACGAGGACCTGGTGGCCTGCGCCGAGGCGCAGGGCCAACGGATCGAGAAGCGCGACATCCTGGTGATCCGCACCAACTACCTCCAGCAGTTCTTCGAGCAGGGCGACGCCTTCTACGAGGACTTCTGCGAGCCCGGCCTCACCTACAGCCGCGAGCTGGTCGAGTGGTTCCAGGAGATGGAGATCCCCAACCTGGTCACCGACACGATCGCCAACGAGGTCACCAAGGACCCCGTGAGCGGCTTCGCGCTGCCGCTGCACTGCGCCTTGATGCGCAACCTCGGCGTCACCCTCACCGAGATCTGCGACCTGGAGTCGCTCGCCGCCGCGTGCGCCCAGGACAGCCGCTACACCTTCCTCTACACCGCGGCGCCGCTCAAGGTGCACCGCGCGAGCGGCTCGCCGGTCAACCCGCTCGCGATCCGGTGAGCGGTGCCATGGGCACCACCCCCGACGACGCCGTCACCGCGGCGCCGGACGCCCCACCCGGCTCCGAGACCGTCACCCCGCCGCGCCCTCGCCAGGAGGCGGGCGGGTCGGCGTACGCCTCCCGGCCGTGGCTGGCGCTCTACCCCGACGGGCTGCCCGCGAGCATCACGCCCGAGCACACCTCGATGCTGTCGCTGTTCGCGGCCACGGTCGCGCGCGACCCCGACGCCCCGGCGCTGCGCTACTTCGACGGCACCCTCACCTACGCCGACCTCGACGCCCGCTCCGACGCGCTCGCGGTCGCGCTGACCGAGGCCGGCTTCGCGACCGGCGACCGGCTGGCGGTCTACACCCAGAACAACCCGGCGTTCGTGGTCGGCCTGCTCGCCGCGTGGAAGGCCGGCGGCGCGGCGGTCGCGGTCAACCCGATGAACAAGGCCCGCGAGCTGGCGTACCTGCTCACCGACTCGGGCGCGAGCGCGCTGCTGTGCCTCGACGAGCTGTACGCCACCGTCGCCCGCGACGTCATCGCCGGCGGCGAGACGCAGGTGCGCACCGTGGTCACCTGCTCCGGCCTCGACGACCAGAGCCGTGCCGACCCACGGCTGTTCGAGGGTCTCACCCGCACGACGTACGCCGGCACGCTCGACCTCGCCACCGTCGTGACCGAGTACGCCGGCCGACGCCCGGCCCCGGTCGAGGTCTCGGGCGGCGACGTGGCGGTGCTGACGTACACCTCGGGCACGACCGGCCAGCCCAAGGGCGCCATGAACACCCACGCCAACATGGCGTTCAACGCCCAGACCTACCGCGACTGGGTGGGCCTGGGGTCCGACGACGTGATCCTCGGGGTGGCGCCGCTGTTCCACATCACCGGTCTCGTCGGGCACGTGGCGGCCGCGATGCTGGTCGGCTGCCCGCTCGTGCTGGCCCACCGGTTCGAGCCGGGTGTGGTGATGGACGCCATCCGCGAGCACCGGCCGACGTTCACGATCGGCTCGATCACCGTCTTCATCGCGCTCTCGGGCGTCTCCGAGCGCGAGGACTGGGCGTCCTTCCGGAGGATCTACTCCGGCGGGGCGCCGATCGCGCCGGCGGTCACCGACAAGTTCGAGGCGCACACGGGGCTCTACATCCACAACATGTACGGCCTCACCGAGACCAACTCGCCCTCCCACGGCGTGCCACCGGGCGTGCGGGCTCCGGTCGACCCCACCTCGGGGGCGCTCTCGGTCGGGGTGCCCGTCTTCGACACCGTCGTGCGGATCCTCGACGAGGACGGCAACGAGGCGCCCGTGGGCGAGGTCGGCGAGATCGCGACGTCGGGGCCACAGGTGGTGCCCGGCTACTGGCAGCGCCCGGAGGCGACCGCCGAGTCGCTGCCGGGTGGCGAGCTGCGTACCGGCGACGTGGGCTTCATGGACGCCGAGGGCTGGTTCTACCTGGTCGACCGCAAGAAGGACATGATCAACGCGGCCGGCTACAAGGTCTGGCCGCGGGAGGTCGAGGACGTGCTCTACGGCCACCCGGCCGTGCGCGAGGCGGCCGTCGTGGGCGTGCCCGACGACTACCGCGGCGAGACCGTCAAGGCGTTCGTCTCGCTCGAGCCGGGCGCGCAGGTCACGCCCGAGGAGATCATCGCGTACGCCAAGGAGCGGATGGCGGCCTACAAGTACCCCCGCTCCGTCGAGCTCGTCGAGGAGCTGCCGAAGACGACCACCGGCAAGATCCTGCGGCGCGAGCTGCGCGGCTGAGCACCCCGGCACCCTCGCCCGAGCCACCCCTCGGACGAGGGTGCCGGCCTGCTCGCGGGTCGGGCACGCTGTGTGCCATCGGTCACAGGTCTACCCAACCGGATTACCCCTCAGTACCGTTTCGGCCCAACAGCCATCGCCCCTCTCGACGACGCAGGAGCAGACGTGCAGCACATCCTCGACGCGATCCTCGCCGGTGACACCACCAGCGAGGACTTCGCCGCCCTGGAGATCCCCGACCACTACCGTGCCGCCACCGTCCACAAGGACGAGGTCGACATGTTCGAGGGCATCGCCACCAAGGAGAAGGACCCCCGCAAGTCCCTCCACGTCGAGGACGTGGCACTGCCCGAGCTCGGCCCCGGTGAGGCGTACGTCGCCGTGATGGCCTCCGCGATCAACTACAACACCGTGTGGACCTCGATCTTCGAGCCGCTGCCCACCTTCGGCTTCCTCGAGCGTCTCGGCAAAACCTCCGACCTCGGTGCGCGCCACGACCTGCCCTACCACATCGTGGGCTCCGACCTCTCCGGCGTGGTGCTCAAGACCGGCCCCGGCGTGACCAAGTGGAAGCCGGGCGCCGAGGTCGTGGCGCACTGCCTCTCGGTCGACCTCGAGGGCCCCGACGGCCACAACGACACGATGCTCGACCCCGAGCAGCGGATCTGGGGCTTCGAGACCAACTTCGGCGGTCTCGCCCACATCGCGCTGGTCAAGGCCAACCAGCTGATGCCGAAGCCCGACCACCTCACCTGGGAGGAGGCCGCCTCCCCCGGCCTGGTCAACTGCACGGCGTACCGCCAGCTGGTCTCGGCCAACGGCGGCAACATGAAGCAGGGCGACAACGTGCTCATCTGGGGCGCCTCCGGCGGTCTCGGCGGCTTCGCGACGCAGTACGCCCTCAACGGCGGTGCCAACCCGGTCTGCGTGGTCTCCAACGACGAGAAGGCCGAGATCTGCCGCTCGATGGGTGCGGAGATGATCATCAACCGCTCCGAGGAGGGCTACCGCTTCTGGAACGACGAGGGCACCCAGCAGAACCCCAAGGAGTGGAAGCGCTTCGGCGCGCGGATCCGCGAGCTGACCGGCGGCGAGGACATCGACATCGTCTTCGAGCACCCCGGTCGCGAGACGTTCGGCGCGAGCGTGTACGTCACCCGCAAGGGCGGCACCATCACCACCTGCGCGTCGACCTCGGGCTACATGCACGAGTACGACAACCGCTACCTGTGGATGAACCTCAAGAAGATCATCTCCAGCCACTTCGCCAACTACCGCGAGTCGTGGGAG
>Ga0164243_10011919_pt1 | contig 12362 bp, 12 predicted proteins | sample OricompcompostOP_FD_108781 | JGI IMG/M metagenome (GOLD analysis project Ga0164243, IMG submission 108781) | Organic Plus compost microbial communities from Emeryville, California, USA - Original compost - Organic plus compost (OP) | ecosystem: Engineered > Solid waste > Mixed feedstock >...
CGGTGGCTGATCAGCGCGCCCTTGGGCCGGCCGGTGGTACCGGAGGTGTAGATGATCAGCGCGGGCTCGTCCGGATGCACGTCGCGGTACCGCAGGTCCAGTTCCTCCGGGCCGGTGGCCTCCGCGCGGTCCAGGAACTCGGCGAACCCGACCGCGCCGTCGAACCCGCCGGTCAGCGCGATGATCTCGCGCACGCTGAGGCTGGCCTCGGCGAGTGCGCGGACGTCGTCGGCGTACGCGCGCCCACCCGCCCGGTCCAGCGTCATCAGCAGGACCGGCGCGCTGTCGTCCAGCACGTGCGCGAGCTCGGCGCGGGTGTGGCCGGGGTTGAGGCCGACCCACACGCCGCCGACGGCGGACAGCGCGAGGAAGACGGTCATGAACTCCGGTCGCGGCGTGGTCAGCACCGCGACCCGGTCACCGGGACGGACGCCGGACGCGATCAGCGCGCGTGCGCACCGGTCGACGTCGTCCGCCGCCTGGCGGTAGTCCCGCCGGGCGCCGCCGAGCCGGTCGAACGGCGCCCCGGGCCGCCGGGTCATCCAGTGGGTGAGCAGGTCGTACGCGCGGTCGAGTCGCGGTACGACGTCCTCGCCCGGGAAGTTCATGACCGTCTTCTCCCCTCCTCGGCGCCCCCGAGCGTCACTCGTCGGCGCCGACCAGATAGGTGATCCAGTCGGCGATCATCGCCGGTTCGCGGTCGCCCTCCACCTCCAGCGTGTTCGTGGTGACGCAGCGGTACCGGCCGTCGCCCTTGGCGCTCAGGTCGGCGAGCACCGCGCGGCAGCGTAGCCGCTGGCCCGCCATGACGGGCCGCAGGAACCGGACCCGGTCGACCCCGTAGTTCAGCGCGTAGCCGTCGCCCATCTCGACCGGCAGGTACCGCTTGTGGAACGCCACCAGCATGGACAGCAGCAGGAAGCCGGAGAGCAGCTGGTCGCCGTACGGGTCGTTGCTGGCCGGCGGGAAGCCGAGATAGTCCTCGCGGACGAACGTGGCCCGCTGGAACGCCAGCTCGTCGGCCAGCTCCACGGTCACCCAGTCCGACGCGAACAGCTCCTCCCCCACCGCCGTGCCGAGCCTGTCGATCGGGTACGTCAAGGATCCCCCCTCGTCTCGCTCCCCAGCCCGGCGTACCGGCCGGCGTCGGCGCGGCGCAGCCACAGCGTGTAGCAGGCGGCGGCGACGGCCACGACGAGGACGGCGTAGGGCAGGGCGTTGATGAGCACCGCGTGGCTGTCGGCGAGCGTGTCGAAGTTCGCCAGCAGCAGGACGGTCGCGGTCAGCATGCCGGCGCAGCCGAGCACGGGCGCGACCAGCGTGCGCCCGTACCGGCGGTCGCCGCGCCGGCGGAAGTAGGTGACGATCGCGATCGAGGCGAACGTCTGGAGCAGGATGATGCCCAGCGTGGACAGCCCGCTCATGATCGTGACGAGCTGCCGGTACGGGTCCAGGCCGCCGATCGCGAACACGGCGACGACCAGCACCGTGAACGCGGTCTGCGTGAGGCTGGCGACGTGCGGCGACGCGTGCTTGGCGTGCACGCCGCCGAGCCTGGACGGCAGCAGCCGGTCGCGGCCGAGCGAGTACAGGTACCGCGACGAGGCGTTGTGCGCGGACAGCAGGGACGCGAACACGCTGGTGATGATGAGCAGGCCGAACACCGACTCGGCGGTGGCGCCGAGCCGCTGCGCGGACAGGTTCAAAAAGAACGTGCCGGAGTCGTGCGCGGCGACCGCCTGGACCTTGGCCGCGCCCACCGCGCCGACCATCATCCAGCTGGTGAACAGGTAGAACAGGCCGATGACGAGGACGGCCGCGTACGTGGCGCGCGGCACCGACCGGGTCGGGTCGGGGGTCTCCTCGGCGTACAGGGCGGCGGCCTCGAAGCCGGCGAACGAGCCGAACGCGAACATGAACGCGACGCCGGGCGCGCCGGACAGCACCGTGCCGGGCGCGAAGGACGTCAGCGTGAACGCGTCGGCGCCGCGGCCGGCGATGACCGCGACGTCGAAGACGAACAGGACGGCGATCTCGCAGACCATCAGCACGGCCAGCACCCGGGCGGACACGTTGATGCTGCGGTAGCCGAGCGCGCCCATGATCGCGACGCCGATGAGGCTGGGGATCCACCACGGGATCGGCAGGCCGAGGCCGCTGGTCAGAAAGTACCCGAAGCCGCCGGCCAGCGCGGCGACCAGGCCGTTGTACGCGACGAGCGCGAAGACCGCGCCGGCGGCGGCCGGCGGGCGGCCGAGGCCGCGGGCGATGTAGGTGTAGAAACCCCCGCCCCGCGTGATATGACGGCTCATTGCCGCGTAGCCCACGGAGAACAGCAGCAGTGTTACCGTCGCGATTAGGTAGGCGCCCGGAATGCCCGGCCCGTTGCCCACGCCGATCGACAGCGGAACCGTGCCCGCCATCGCGACGAGCGGGGCGGCCGCGGCGACGACCAGGAAAACGATCTTGGGCGTGCCGAGCGCCCGTCGCAGACCGGGGGGTTCGTCCTCGTTCACCAGCGCGTCTCCGATACGAACATGAACCAGAGTCACGTTCAGATTCGGAACGATACGCTGTGGATCTCGCCGGTACAAGAGGGGAACGATGATCGACCGTGAAACGGGCCGGAATTTCGACCGGGCAATCCAGCGAGAATGCGCACCGTCCGATCAACGCACCGGCGGCCTGCGCCGGCGGCCCACGCAACAACGCAGCAGGCAGCGCGTCCGGCTGATCCTGGACGCGGCCGCCGAACTGCTCGATGAAGGCGGCTATCCGGCGCTCACCACGACGGCGATCGCCGCCCGTGCGAACGTGTCGGTCGGTTCCATCTACCAGTTCTTTTCAAATGTCGATGCGATCGTCACCGAATTGGTACGTGATTGGGTTGCCGGATTCGACGAGATCATGGAGCACCTCGACGCACTCGGCGATGTTCCGATGGCGGAAAGCATCGACTCCATCATTGATGAGTATGTCGAATTCATCCGCAAAACGCGGGGATTCGTGGCCATCTACTTCAACAACGGGCTGACCGGTGACTCGCGGGCGCTGGACCGGGCCAGCAACGACTCCCTCGCCGACCGGCTGGCCGCGTACTGGTCCCGCCGGTACGGCAGCGAACCGGACGACCGGATGGTCACCGTGGCCAAGGTCGCCATCCACATCGGCGACTCCCTGCTGGCCCTGGCCTTCCGGCGGACCCCCGGCGGCGACGAGACGATCATCGCGGAGACCAAGCGGGCCGCCCGGACGTACGTGATGGACGCGCTCGCCGAGCTGGGCGTGGAGCGGCCGGTCGTCGCGAGCTGACCTCCCGTACGAACTCAGTACCCGTCAGGACAGCTCGGCGAGCACCGGGGACAGCGCCCGGAACGCACGGGAGCGGTGGCTGATCGCGTTCTTCTCCGCCGCCGGCATCTCGGCCGTCGTCTCGTCCCGGCCCTCGGGGACGAAGATCGGGTCGTACCCGAAGCCGTTCGCGCCGCGCTCCTCCCGGATGATCCGCCCGGACAGCCGGCCCTCCACGACGTGCTCGGCGCCGTCCGGCCGGGCCAGCGCGGCCGCGCACACGAACGCGCCGCCCCGCCGGTCGTCCGGTACGTCGGAGATCTGCGCGAGCAGCAGCTTGAGGTTGGCGTCGTCGTCGCCGTGCCGCCCGGCCCAGCGCGCGGAGAACACCCCGGGCATGCCGTTCAGCGCGTCCACGCAGATGCCGGAGTCGTCGGCGATCGCCGGCAGACCGGTGAACCCGGCGATCGCGTGCGCCTTGAGCAGCGCGTTCTCGGCGAACGTCAGCCCGGTCTCGGCCACGTCCGGCGCGTCCGGGTAGGCGTCGAGGCCCACCAGCTCCACCGGCGTGCCGGCGTCGGCCAGGATGTCCCGCAGCTCGCCGACCTTGTGCGCGTTCTTGGTGGCCAGCACGCAGCGGGTCACGCCAGCGCCTCCCGCTGGATCATCGTCAGCTCGGTGCAGCCGGCGGCGGCCAGGTCGAGCAGCCGGTTCAGCTCGTCCCGGTCGAACGGCTGCCCCTCGGCGGTGCCCTGCACCTCGACGAACTGGCCCTCGCCGGTCATCACCACGTTCATGTCGGTCTCGGCCGCGGAGTCCTCGACGTAGCAGAGGTCCAGCCGCGGCTCGCCCTCGACGATGCCCACGCTGACCGCCGACACCGAGGTGAGCAGCGGGTCGCCGGCGGTCTTCTGCCGGTCGCGCAGCCAGGCCACGGCGTCGGCCAGCGCGACGTACGCGCCGGTGATCGCGGCCGTACGGGTGCCGCCGTCGGCCTGCAGGACGTCGCAGTCCAGCGTGATGGTGTTCTCGCCGAGCGCCTTGTAGTCCACGCACGCGCGCAGCGCCCGCCCGACCAGGCGGGAGATCTCGTGCGTCCGGCCGCCGATCTTGCCCTTGACCGACTCACGGGCACCGCGCGTGTTGGTCGCGCGCGGCAGCATGGCGTACTCGGCGGTCACCCAGCCGAGGCCGCTCCCGCGCCGCCACCGCGGCACGCCCTCCTCGACGCTGGCCGCGCACAGCACGCGGGTCTTCCCGAACTCGACGAGCACCGAACCCTCGGCGTGGTCGAGCCAGCCGCGCGTGATGCGGACGGGGCGGAGCTGATCTGCGTCGCGTTCATCGGGGCGAGACATGCCTGCGACCCTACCGGTGATCAAGCCAGGTGGTAGACGGCACCGGGGTAGGCGGTGTCGAGCGTTCCGGCGAAGTGCGGCCGGGCCTCGGCGACCACCTGGTCGGTGTTGTTCCACGGCACGAAATGGGTCAGCACCAGGCGGTCCACGCCCGCGTCGCTGGCGTGCCGGGCGGCCTGCGCGCCGGTCAGATGAAGGCTCTCCGGGAGGTCCGGCTGCTCCACGAACGACGCCTCGCACAGCAGCAGGTCGGCGCCGCGCGCCAGCTCCACCAGCGCGCCGGTCGGCCCGGTGTCGGCGGAGTACGCGAGCGAGCGGCCGCCGGACTCGATGCGGAAGCCCATCGTCGGGACCACGTGGTTCATCTCCGCGGTGGTCACCCGGAACGGGCCGATCTCCCGTACGCCCGGCTCCAGCGTCACGAAGTCGAAGATCTCCCGCATGCCCGGCTCGGGGTCCAGGTCGTACGCGCGGGCCATGCGGTCGGCCAGGCCGGCCGGGCCGTACACCGGCATGAGCGGCTTGGGGCCCTGCGGCCCGTACTTGCGCGCCACCCAGTACCCGCACAGGTCCAGGCAGTGGTCGGCGTGGGTGTGGCTGACGCAGACGGCGTCGATGTCGTAGATGTCGGCGTACCGCTGCAACGCCCCCAGCGCGCCGTTTCCGAGATCGAGCACCATCCGGAACCCGTCGGCCTCGATGAGATAACAGGACGCCGGACTCTCGGGTCCGGGAAAGCTGCCCGAGCAGCCGATAACGGTGAGCCGCACGTCGCCCAACGCTACGCCAGGAGCGCGCTCCGGCACAGACGAACGGTGATCACCGGCGGCCGACGCGGGCGATCTGGCGGCCCTGGGCGACCAGCCGGCCCGCGGAGTCCCAGATCTCCACGTCCTCGTCGAACCAGTCGTCGTAGACCATCCGCGCGGCCATGGTGAGCCGCAGCCAGCCGGGCGCCGGCACGGCGCGCATGTGCCAGGTCAGCTCCACGGTCGGCGCCCAGCCGAGCGCGCCGATGCCGAACACCGCGGGCGGCAGCGCGTCGGTGGCCAGCGCCAGCACGTACGGATCGGGGTCCTGCGGCTCGCGCATCCGCAGGTAGCCGCGCATCTCCGGGCGGCCGCCCGGCTCGCCGCGCAGCCAGCCGGCGGTGGCCGGATCGTGCCGCAACTCCAGCTGCGCGGCCAGACCGGCGGGGGCGCCGTCCGGCGTGGCCGGGGGCGGTACGCACTCCTCCAGCGGCGGCATCGCCGGCGGCTCGCCCATCCACAGGGGCTCGGCGACCGGGTCAAGCGTGCCCGTGGACACCAGCGCCTCCAGCACCGGCCGGTCGTCCTGCACCAGCGTGGCGCGGGCGGTCGCGGCCGTGCGGCCGTGCTTCAGCCACTCCACGTGCGCCCGCGCCGGGCCGACCCGCGGCACGCGCAGGAAGTGGAAGTTGTTCGACATCGGGTGCGGATGCGGCGCGTCGGCCAGCATCGCGCGCAGCAGCGTCGCCATCAGGTACCCGCCGTGCAGCGGCCCGCCGATGGAGTACGCCGGATCGAGCTCGACGTCGTACGTGCCGTCGGCGACCCGCCGTACGGCCGTGGCGCGCTCGAACGTGGTGCCCATCCGCCCTCCCGGGGTCCCGTCATCTCCGGGGAGATCGTACGCAATTTCCTAGAACGACGTTCGGGTGGGGCGGTCGATGGAACGCGGGGGAACGGGGTGGAACGCCGTACTTGATGTCAGACGACAGCGAAAGGAGCGCGACGTGATACGTCGTTCCGCGTTACTCCCCTACGCGATCACGGCCGCCGCCGCGGCGGCCTTCGCGGCCACCGCGGCGAGCGCGCCCGCCGGGGCGGCGGCGCCGGCGAAACCGGCCGTGCAGCAGGCCCAGGCGCGGCTCGCGACCACGCTGAGCAAGCGGCTCGGCGGCCGGAGCGCCGGTTCGTACCTCGACCGGGCCACCGGGCGGCTCATGGTCGACGTGACCAGTGGTGCGGACGCCCGGCGCGTACGCGCGGCCGGTGCGACGCCGCGCCTGGTCCCGCGCGGTCGGGCCGGGCTCGCCCAGGCGACGGCCAAGCTGAACCGGTCCGCCCGGATCCCCGGTACGTCGTGGGCCATCGACCCGGTCACCGACCAGGTCGTGATCTCCGCCGACGAGTCGGTGAAGGGGGCCAGGCTCGCCCGGCTCACCTCCGTCGCCCGGTCGCTCGGGTCCGCGGCCCGGCTCACGCCGATCAAGGGCCGGCTGACCACGATGGACGGCCCGACCATGCTGGACGGCTCGGCCATCTGGACCGGCGCCGGGCGCTGCTCGCTCGGGTTCAACGTGTTCAGCGGCGCCGCGCACTACTTCATCACCGCCGGGCACTGCACGCACGCCGGAACCGACTGGTTCGCCGACCAGAACCTGACCAGCCGGCTCGGCAGCAACGCCGGCCAGGCGAACGTCTTCGGCGCCGGCGGTGACTACGGCATCGTCCACTACGACACCGAGGGCATCCACGCGTACGGCACGGTGGCCGGCAGCGGCAAGTTCATCACCACCGCCGGCACGCCCGTCGTCGGCCTGAACATCCGGCGCAGCGGGAGCAGCACCGGCGTGCAGCGCGGCTTCATCACCGCGCTGGACGTGACCGTGACGTACCCCGACGGCACCACGGTGCCCGGCCTGATCCAGACGTCCGCGTGCTCGGCCCCCGGCGACAGCGGCGGGCCCCTGTACGACGGCGGCAGCATCGGCCTGGGCATGCTCTCCGGCGGCGCCGGCGACTGCTCCAACGGCGGCCAGACCGTCTTCCAGCCCCTCAGCCCGGTCCTGAACAACTTCGGCCTGACACTGTGGGACACCCCACAGCCGTGAGAACGATTCCCCAATTATGGCGAACGATTTTCGGGACTATGACCAGGAAAATCGTTCGCCATAATTGGGAGGCGGCTAGGCCCAGAGCTGGCCTTCGAGGGCGGCCTCGGCATCTTCCAGGGTGCCGCCGTAGGCGCCGGTGGAGAGGTACTTCCAGCCGCCGTCGGCCACGATGAAGGCGATGTCCGCGCGTTCGCCGGCCTTGACGGCCTTGTGGGCCAGGGAGATCGCGGCGTGCAGGGCGCAGCCGGTGGAGATGCCGGCGAAGATGCCCTCCTGCTCCAGCAGGTCGCGCGTACGGCGCAGGGCGTCCCGCGCGCCGACGGAGAAGCGGGTGGTGAGCACCGACTCGTCGTACAGCTCGGGGACGAAGCCCTCGTCGACGTTGCGCAGGCCGTACACCAGCTCGCCGTACCGCGGCTCGGCGGCGACCACCTTCACGTTCTCCACGTGCTCGCGCAGGTACCGGCCGACGCCCATCAGCGTGCCCGTGGTGCCGAGGCCGGCCACGAAGTGGGTGATCGACGGGAGGTCGGTGAGCAGTTCGGGGCCGGTGGTGGCGTAGTGCGCCTGGGCGTTGGCCTCGTTGCCGTACTGGTAGAGCATCACCCAGTCGGGGTGCTCCTCGGCGAGCTGCTTGGCCACGCGTACGGCCTCGTTGGAACCGCCCGCGGCCGGTGAGGACACGATCTCCGCACCCCACATGTGCAGCAGGCTGCGCCGCTCCTCCGAGGTGTTCTCCGGCATGACGCAGACGAGGCGGTAGCCGCGCAGCCGCGCCACCATGGCCAGCGAGATGCCGGTGTTGCCGGACGTCGGCTCGAGGATGGTGCAGCCGGGGCGGAGCAGGCCGTCCTTCTCGGCCTGCTCGACCATGAACATGGCCGGGCGATCCTTGACCGAGCCGGTCGGGTTGCGGTCCTCCAGCTTCGCCCAGATGCGCACCTCGTCGCTCGGCGACAGCCGCGGCAACCCGACCAGCGGCGTGCCGCCGAGGGAGTCGAGCAGCGAGTCGTACCGCATGGTCAGCGCATGCCGCCGGCGACGGCGGGCAGCACGGTCACGGTGTCGCCGTCGCTGACCTTGGTCTCCAGGCCGCCGAGGAACCGCACGTCCTCGTCGTTCAGGTACACGTTGACGAACCGGCGCAGCCCGGACTCGTCCACCAGCCGACCCTGGAGACCGGGGTGACGGCCGTCAAGGTCGCTGATGACCTCGGCCAGCGTGTCGCCGCTGCCTTCAACCGCCTTCTCGCCACCGGTGTAGGTACGCAGGATGGTCGGGATGCGGACTTCGATCGCCATGAGGGCTCCAGATCTTCCGGGTCGGGCTACCAACAGGCATTAGCGCGTGAGGAGGTGCGGTTAATTCCGTACGGCGGCATTCGTCAGGAGGTGATCTCGACCTCTTCCTCCGTTACCTCGCCGTCCAGGATCCGGTACGACCGGAACTCCACGGTCTCCTCGTCCCGGGTGGACACCAGGACATAATGCGCGTTCGGCTCCGAAGCGTAGGAGATGTCGGTACGCGACGGGTACGCCTCGGTCGCGGTGTGCGAGTGATAGATCACGACGGGTTCCTCGTCGTTGTCATCCATCTCCCGCCACACCCGGAACTGCTCCTGGGAGTCGAACCGGTAGAACGTCGGCGACCGCTCCGCGTTCATCATCTCAACGAACCGCACCGCCTTGTCCGACCCGGCCGGCCCCGCCACCACCCCACACGCCTCATCGGGATGATCCCGCCGCGCATGCGCGACGATCTGCTCGTAAATCTCCCGGTCAATCGTCAACATGAGGCACAGGCTAACCGGGCGCGGGCGCCGGCTCCGCCTCCCGGGTCGCGGGAACGATGATTCGGCCGGCGGCGTCGCTCGGCGTCGGGCGGTCACATCGCCGGGTCCGTGTACCCCACGGTCACGTCGCCGACGCAGAGTTTGGAGCTCGCGGGGGCGGTGATCTTGATCTGGTCGGCGGTGCCGGAGATCGGGAAGTAGACGCGGCCGAGTTTGCGGGCTACGGGGACGACGGCGTGGCCGTCGCCGAGGTCGACGACGATGTTGGCGGGGGCGGCGGCGAGGTAGCTGAGCTGGACGGTCCAGGTGCCGGACGGGATGTGCTGGGACATGGGGATCTGCACCGAGCCGAACGTGGTCTCCCAGCAGGCGTGGCCGGGGGCGGGGGCGCCGCTGGCGGGGCCGACGACCTTGGCGGGCTTCAGGTGGCCGGTGTCGTCGAGGACCAGGGGCATCTCCGTCGGGCGGCGGCGTAGCAGCTCGGCGCGCTGGGACGCGGGGACCAGCGGCGCGAGCAGGTCGGGCGACTGCGCGCGGTTGGCGAACAGCGGGTCCATGACGTAGCCGGGCATGCGGCGCGGGTAGACGTCCGCGCCGGCGGGAATGTGCCGCAGCGCCTGGCGGGCGTTGGCCACGTACGACGCGCCGCGCGTGTCGCCGAGCAGCTTGCCGTACCCGTGCACCGACCACACCGCGGCCACCGCGTACGCGCCGCAGGCCAGCCCGGCCAGGACGGGGAGCTGCTGGCCGGCGGGCAGCGGCCGGACGTACGGCCGCTTCTCCCCCGCCAGCGGCAGGAACGCCAGCGCGCCGAGCATCGCCACCAGCGGCGCGGCGTCCGCGACGTACCGCGTCTCGAACCCGATGATCGGCCCGATCACCGCCATCCGCCCGAGCAGCGGCGGCAGCACGTCGGCGACCAGCACGTACGCGAACAGGATCACCCACGCCCGGTACGCCACCCGCCGGTACCGCACGCTGATCGCCACCAGCGCGAGCAGCACCAGCCAGCCGATCACCACCTGCGCCACCGACGGGCGCGGCGTGCCGTAGTTCACGCCGGCCGTCACCCATTTCCACGGGCCGCCCACCGCGTACGTCACGAACGTCTCGCCGACCAGCCGCCAGGTGAACGTGAGCGACTGGCCGAACTTGGGGCTGAGCAGGTGCGTGCGGGTGCCGGAGTTCCAGCGCATCAGGTACACCGCGACCTGGAGCACCATCAGCCCGCCGTACAGCCCCCACACCCGGCCGTGCCGGCGCAGCGTGGTGAGCAGGTTGCGGTCCCAGGTGCCGGACACGAAGTACGCCGAGGTCAGCGCGAGCAGCACCAGCGGGATGATGCCGCCCTTGAGGTAGCTGGCCTGGGCCAGCAGGATCGCCGCGGCGGCGAACAGCGCGTACCGGAACGCGCCGCGCCGCAGGTACCGCACGTGCCAGGCGACGGCCAGCGGCACGGCGATCTGCATCGGCAGGTTGTTCAGGCTCGCCGCCCACCAGCCGAGCGTCGGCACGGTCAGCGGCGTGATCAGGTAGAACGCCAGCGGCACCAGGACGAGCCAGCGCGGCCCGAACAGCACGCGCAGCGCGTACAGCAGCGACAGGCTCGCCGCGGCCTGCAGCACGAGCGTGACGGCGACGGCCGCGGTCCAGTTCAGCGGCGCGGCGTGCGCCAGCGCCCAGACGATCGCGAAGCCGACCGGCATGAGCTGGCCGTCGTAGTTGTACATCAGGTAGTCCCAGCCGAGGTGCTGGGTGACCGCCCGGTACAGGTAGATGTAGTCGTCGTTGCTGAAGTACGCGCGGTCCAGCAGGTCGTGCCGCCAGATGAGCTGGACGGCGATGAGGATCAGCCCGACGGTCACGACCGGCGGTACCCGCCCCGCTCCGGTCCCGGCGGCGGCCGGGCGTCCGGTCTCGGTTCGCGTGTCGGTCACTGCAGCACCCCACGATCGGCCGGCTGGCGTCTCACGTTAGCTTGCCGGGACGGCGTATCCGACGGAAATGTCGGTTACGCAGACCCGTCCGGGCTTGGTCAGCTTGGTGGTGTACACGATCTGGCCGCCACCGCGCGCCGCGAACACGACGCGGCCGTACTTCGGGGTGACGCGGAACCGGACGGCGGCGCCCTTGCCGTACCGGACCTCGACGCGGGCGGCCTTGTTGGCCAGGTAGCCGACGGCGACCGTGTACGCGGCGGTGCGTAAGGGCTTGGCCAGGGTGATCTGGATGGGCATCGCGGTGGCCAGCGCCCAGCAGCCGCTGCCGTCCGGCGGCGGCGTGCCGGTCGTGCCGAACACCGCGCCGCGGCGCAGCCGGCCGGACGGGTCGAGGACCAGCGGATGCTGCGTGGGCCGCGGGTGGCGGAGGCCGTCGAGCTGCGCGGGCGTGAGGACGGGCGCCAGCACGGCCGTCGTCGTGCGGGCCGCGCCGAACGAGGCGTCCATCGTCTGCGTGGGCAGGAACGTCGGGAAGATCCGGTGCGGATCGGGCGTACGGGCCAGCTCGCGGCGGGCGTTGGCCAAGAACGTGCGGCCGTGCGTGCCGCCGAGGCGTTTCCCGTACGCGTTCAGGCACCACACCGACGCGATGGCCACCGCGCCGGCCGCCAGCCCGGCCAGGCCCGGGAGCAGCGCGCCGGACGGCAGCGGGCGCACGTACGGCTCCTTCTCCCCGGCCAGCGCCACGAAGGCGAGCGTCAGGCAGATGGCCAGGACGGGCGCGGCGTCCGCGACGTACCGGCTCTCCACGCCGAGGAACCCGCCGAGCCGCGGCACCCGCCCGAACACCACCGGCGCCACGTCGGCGACCAGCAGGTACCCGGCGAGGATCAGCCACGCGCGGTACGCCACCCGCCGGTACCGCACGCTGATCCCCACGACCGCGGCCACCACCAGCACGCCCAGCGCGATCTGCCCGTTCGGCGGGTGCGGCGTGCCGTAGTTCTCGCCGCTCGCCACCCACTTCCACGGCCCGCCCAGGAAGTACAGCGGGAACGTCTGGCCGAGCAGCCGGCCGGCGAAGCCGACCACCTGGTCGCCGTCCATGCCGCCGAGGTCGC
>Ga0164243_10011921_pt1 | contig 12362 bp, 10 predicted proteins | sample OricompcompostOP_FD_108781 | JGI IMG/M metagenome (GOLD analysis project Ga0164243, IMG submission 108781) | Organic Plus compost microbial communities from Emeryville, California, USA - Original compost - Organic plus compost (OP) | ecosystem: Engineered > Solid waste > Mixed feedstock >...
GCGAAGCCGATGCGCCGCCGGGGTCCGGCCACTAGATTTGGCCGGTATGTCGTCATCCCCTGATCCCGACACTCCCCACGACCGGGCGACGACCGGGAACGGCGCGACCCCTCCCGCTGCGGACCGTTCCGCCGACCCCGCGACACCGGGACGCGAGGTCATCGATCTCGGGTACATCACCCTGCACGCCCTCACGTGGGGGCCGGCCGACGGCCCTCTCGCGGTGTGTCTGCACGGCTTTCCGGATTCCGCATGGACCTGGCGATTCCTCGGGCCGGAGCTCGCCGCCGCGGGCCACCGCGTCGTCGCCCCCTTCACGCGGGGCTATGCCCCGTCGGACATCCCGGCCGACAAGGATTTTCACGTCGCGGCGCTCGCGCACGACGCGCGCGAGATCCACCGCGCCCTCGGCGGCGGCCCCGACGCCGTCCTGATCGGACACGACTGGGGAGCACTCACCGCCAACGCCCTCGCGCATCGGGAGGACAACCCGTACGCGGTGGTGGTCTCGATGGCCGTGCCGCCGATACCCGCGATCCGGCGTGCCGCGACCGACGGCCTCGGCGCCGTAGGACTCCTCGCCCGTCAGGCCGCGATGAGCTGGTACATCGGATTCAACCAGTTGCCCCGGCTGCCCGAGCGGAGCCTGGGGTGGCTCGTCCCGCTGCTGTGGCGACGGTGGCGGTTGCGGCATCGCGGACAGCCGCGTCCCGACTACCGACCCGACATCGATCACGCCCTCTCGGCGATGTCCACGCGCGCCCACCGCAGCGCAGCGCTCGGCTACTACCGCGCGCTGCGCCGGCGTCGCACCGATCCCCGGTATGCGCCCCTGCGCGACGACTGGCTGGGCGAACCGCGTTGCCCCACTCTCTATCTGCACGGAGCCGATGACGGATGCATGCAGTCGAGGCTCACCGATCACGTTCACGACGTGCTGCCGCACGGCAGCGCGGCCGCGGTCATCGCGAACGCCGGACACTTCCTGCACCTCGATCGCCCGGCTGAGGTGAACAAGATCATCGTGACGTTTGTCGCCCGGACGCGCGGGGGTCAGGGGGGTGGCACCGGAACCTACTCCTTCGTAGACTGACGCCCGAGATCTTCAGCGCCGCGATCGGAGGGGGAACGACGCGACGCGTGCCGGGGCTGCGTGGGAACCGCACGGGAGCTTCAGACACACAGAAGCCAGGGCGGGCCGGCCGGCGCGCGTAGACAGTGGGATCACTGCAGGTACGAAGGGGAGTCCGTATGCACGGCGAAGGCTGTTGGTCGACAGTGGTGTGCCGACCGACCGAACGCGCGGCGCTCGGACTGTCCGGGGATTCCGACTGGCTGCTGCAGTGCCGACTCCCGATCGGGCACCGCGGGAACCACGCCACCGATGCGAGCACGCATCCGCGCCACGATCGCCGTCTCTGGCTCGAGTGGAACGACTTCGACAACCGCGCCCAGTCCCTGATCGAGCGCAACCCCTGCCCGGTCCCGTCTGCGGACGGCGCCGGGGGATGCGTGTACTTCGCAGGTCACGGAGGCGCGCACTTCTTCGCGCCGTCGAACGGGCATGCGCCGTCGGTGATGACCGGCGCCGGCAACCGACGCAGCCCGGCCTCGGCCTCCCCGACGCCCCCGGGCGTCGCCGCGCCGACACCTCCGCCGGCCGAGCCCGCAGGCCCGCCGCACCCGCGGGCGGGCTCGCACCGGCTTCCCGACTCCCATCAGCCGGCCCCACCTGATGTTCCGGCCGCCGAGCGATGGCCGAATCCCGCGGGCGCCGAACCGCAGTCGACCTATCGGGGCGGGCGCCGATCCACCGGTGCCGAGGCCCCGGTCGCACAGGACCGTCACGGTCGCCGTCACCGTCCCGACGCGGCGGGCGCCGAACCGGCCCCGCCGGCGGAGGGGCCCGGCCGGCACGGCGGCGGTCATGCGGCGCCAGAGCCGGCCGAGTCCGTCGTGCCGCCTCAGCACGCCGCTCCCGAGCCGCCGCCGGTCGTCGCCTCGCGCGTCGAGGCCCCGGTGGGTTCCGCGCCTGTGGCCTCCGGGGTTCCCGCCCTCGAGAACGCCGGCGAGGCCGCGACGCCGGCCCCGGCGTCGACGGACGGCGTGCTGTTCGATCCCGCCCGTCGCGCGGCCGTCAGCGAGGCCCTCGACGAGGTCGCCGCCGCGCTCGCGAAGCTCGCGGCTGCTCTGCGCGACTAGCTCGACCAGGTCTTCTCCCACCCCGCGTCCGTCCGCGCGGCACCCGCCGGACGGCGCTCCGTCATGCCCTTCCCGGTCCCGGAGGCATACCCTAGGGGGGTATGGTTGTGCAGTCTCGCCCGTGGTGGTATACCGAAGGTCAGATACCCCTAGGGGGTACCTGAACGGCAGGAGTCGCATGGACCAGCATCAGCACGGCTACATCGGCCGCAAGGACGACTACCTGAAGCGGTTGCGTCGGATCGAAGGCCAGGCGCGCGGACTGCAGCGGATGGTCGAGGAGGATTCGTACTGCATCGACATCCTCACCCAGGTGTCGGCGATGACGAAGGCGCTCGAGGCCGTCGGCCTCGGCCTGCTCGAGGAACACCTCGCGCACTGCGTCGTGCACGCCGCACAGGAAAGCGACGAGGCCGGCCGGGAGAAGGTCGAGGAGGCGATGGCGGCCATCGCCCGCCTCGTGAAGTCCTGACGAGCCGACCCGCACCGAACCCAGAGAGAAGGAGACACCATGAGCACCACCAGCAGCTACACCGTCACCGGCATGACCTGCGGTCACTGCGCCGCCTCGGTCCGCGAGGAGATCGAGGAGATCGCCGGCGTGACGAGCGTCGACGTGTCCGTGGAGACCGGTGCCGTCCGCGTCGTCTCCGAGCACGAGATCCCGCGCGAGGAGATCGAGAAGGCGGTCACCGAAGCGGGATATGCGCTGGCGTGACATGCCCGCCTTCGCCAAGGGACCCCTGCTGTACGTGATCGCCCTGGCCGCGATCTTCGTGATCGCCTTCGGCGTCGGCAGGGCGTGGGGCCCCGACCCGCAGCCGGCGACACACGAGTCGCCGACGCACGGTGTCGTCGAGACGACCACCGTCGAGACGGGCGGGTCGGCGCCGCCGCCCGCTCACGATGACGCCCACCACGACGCCGGCCGCCACGGTCAGGGCGGTCACGACCAGGACGGGGGTGAGCACTGATGTCCGCAGGCCCCGAACTGACCTCGGCCGCCGACCTCCGGCTCGTCGACCTCGACATCTCCGGGATGACCTGCGCATCCTGTGCCAACCGCATCGAGCGCAAGCTCAACAAACTCGACGGCGTGACCGCGACGGTGAACTATGCGACCGAACGCGCGCACGTCGAGGCCCCGGCAGGGGTGCCCGCCGAGGAACTGATCGAGGTCGTGCGGGCCGCGGGATACGACGCCGCGCCGGTGCGGACCGAGCCGGAGACGCCGGCCGAAGACGCCTCCGACGGTCCGGACGGTGCCGCCGATCCCGAGCTCGACGCGCTGCGGCAGCGGCTGATCGTGTCGGCGGTGCTCACCGCCCCGGTGATCGTCCTCGCGATGGTCCCGGCCTGGCAGTTCACCTACTGGCAGTGGCTGTCGCTGACGCTCGCCGCGCCGGTCGTCGTCTGGGGCGCCTACCCCTTCCATCGGGCCGCGTGGATCAACCTGCGCCACGGCGCGACGACGATGGACACCCTCGTGTCGGTCGGAACGCTCGCCGCATTCGGGTGGTCGTTGTACGCGCTGTTCCTCGGCACCGCCGGAACACCCGGTCTCACACACGGTTTCGACCTGTTGCCACAACGGACCGACGGCGCCTCGCACATCTACCTCGAGGCCGCGGCGGGCGTGACGACCTTCCTGCTCGCCGGGCGCTACTTCGAGAAGCGCGCGAAGCGTCGAGCCGGTGACGCGCTGCGCGCGCTGATGGGCCTGGGCGCCAAGGACGTCGTGGTCCGGCGCGGCGGTGTGGAGACGCGAATCCCGATCGGGCAGTTGGCCGTCGGGGACGAGTTCGTCGTCCGCCCGGGTGAGAAGATCGCCACCGACGGCGTGGTGGTCGAGGGGTCGTCGGCCGTCGACGCATCGATGGTCTCGGGCGAGTCCGTCCCGGTCGAGGTGACCGTGGGCGACTCCGTCATCGGGGCCACGGTGAACACCAGCGGACTGCTCGTGGTCCGCGCCACCGCTGTCGGCGCGGACACCGCACTCGCCCAGATGGCGCGCATGGTCGCCGCCGCGCAGGAGGGCAAGGCCGACGCGCAGCGTCTCGCCGACCGCATCTCCGCGGTGTTCGTGCCCGCGGTGATCGCGATCGCCGTTGCCACGCTGGGATTCTGGCTCGGGTCGGGATCGTCCGGCGGACTCACCGGAGGCGACGTGACCTTCGCGTTCACCGCCGCCGTCGCGGTGCTGATCATCGCGTGCCCCTGCGCGCTGGGGCTGGCGACGCCGACGGCGCTCATGGTCGGCACCGGGCGCGGTGCGCAGCTCGGCATCCTGTTGAAGGGGCCCGAGGTCCTGGAGTCGACCCGTCGCGTGGACACGATCGTGCTCGACAAGACCGGAACCGTCACCACCGGAGAGATGACGTTGTCATCGGTGACGGCGGCGCCCGGGTACGACGAGCAGCAGGTCCTCGCGGCCGCGGCCGCGGTCGAGGCCGGTTCTGAGCACCCGATCGGTGCCGCGATCGTCGCCGGAGCACCGAATCCGTTGCCCGAGAAAGCAACTGATTTCGTCGCCGAACAGGGTGTCGGGATGTCGGGAACGGTCGGCGGCCGCCGGGTCTCGGTCGTGTCACCGTCGAAGGTCGAGGCCGATCTCCCCGATGTGCTCGCCGACGCGGTCGCCGCCGCGGAGTCGGGCGGGGCCACTGCGGTCGTCGTCCTGGCGGACGATACCGGCGCACCTGACGGGAAGGCGCTCCCGGCGCCGGTCGGCGTGATCGTGGTCGCCGACCGGATCAAGGAGACGTCGGCGGCGGCGATCGCCGAGTTCCGGCGCCTCGGCCTCACCCCGATGTTGCTGACCGGAGACAACGAGGGCGCGGCCCGGGCGGTGGCGGCCGAGGTCGGCATCGACGACGTGACCGCCGGTGTCAGTCCGCAGCGCAAGCTCGAGGTGATCGCCGAGCTGCAGTCGCGCGGTCACGTCGTCGCGATGGTCGGTGACGGCATCAACGACGCCGCGGCGCTGGCGCAGGCCGATCTCGGTCTCGCGATGGGCACCGGAACCGACGTGGCGATGGCGGCCGGTGACCTGACCGTGGTGAGCGGCGACCTTCGCGTCGTCGCGGACGCGATCCGCCTGGCACGCCGGACGCTCGGGACGATCAAGGGAAATCTGTTCTGGGCCTTCGGGTACAACGTCGCGGCGATCCCGCTGGCCGCTGCGGGCATGCTGAACCCGATGATCGCCGGTGCCGCGATGGCGCTGTCGTCGGTGTTCGTCGTCGGCAACAGCCTGCGGCTGCGGCGATTTGCTCCTCGGCGTCAGAGCTGACGCGTCGTCCGACGCGAGAAGCCGCCCCTGAGAACGACCCTCCGTGGGAAAGCGGATGACGATATGTCACCCGCTTCGCTCCGCGGGGCTGATCTCAGGGGCGGCTTCCGGTCGGTGGGTGCGAGAACTCAGGCGTCGGCCTTCACCCGCGCCGCCGCGTGCCGGCCGGCGCGCCGGCCGAAATACGAACCCTCGCCGAGCTGCGTGCCGCTGCAGTAGCCCTTGCAGTCCTGGGCGATGTTGGAGGCGCTGGCGCCGGCCGCGTACAGGCCCTTGATGACCTTGCCCGACTCGTCGATGACCTCGCCGTCGAGCGAGGTGGCCATGCCGCCCATCGTGAAGCCGGCGTACATGGCCTTGCCGAGCGAGAGGTTGTAGGCGGCCCACGGGCCGGTGTCCTGGGGTTCGAGGAACTCCGCCGCCTTGTGGAAGTCCGGGTCCTCCTTCTTGGCGGCGTTCTCGTTGTAGCGGGCCATCGTCCGCTGCAGGTTGCTCTCCGGGATGCCCAGGTCCTTCTCCATCTCCTCGATGGTCTCCCAGCCGTCGATCAGCGGGATGAGGTAGTTCTGGTTCGGATTCATGTGCGCCTCGTCGACGATGAGGTAGGCCACCGAATCCGGTTGCTCGAGAATGAATCCCGACGTCCGGGCGTGGTAGGAGTCCTCGGTGACGAAGCGCTCGCCGAACTTGTTGACGATGACGCCCATGACCATGCTGGCGGGCGGGTAGATCGGGGCGGTGATGAACGCCTTGTCCATGTACTTCAGCTCGGCGCCGACCGACCGTCCGAGTCGCAGGCCGAGACCGTCGTCGTAGGTGTTGCCGAGGACGAACGGCTTCTCGGCGAGGTACGGCGTGTGCTCGGCGACCATGTCCGGGTTCATCACGAAGCCGCCCGCGGCGATGATGACCGAACCGGCCCGGATCACGCCCTGGCCGTCGGAGGACTTCCAGGTGACACCGGCGACCGAGCCGTCGGAATCGACGACGAGCTGACGCGCGCCGGTCTCGTACCGGACCTCGACGCCGAGCTCGTCGAGGCGCTTGACGAGCAGGTCGATGACCAGGGAGGCGCCGCCGGTCTCGCCGGGCACCGGCACCTTGTGGCCGCGCGGGGCCGGCTTGGCCATCGTGTTGAACGGCCACACCTTCTCGTTGCCGGTGTACATCAGGCCCTCGGTGCCGGGCTGGATGACGGCCTTCTCGGGGTAGAAGCTGCGCTCGAATTCGAAACCGAGTCCCTCGAGCCAGTGGAAGTGGTCGACGCTGTCGACGCAGTAGGCGTGGATCTTGTCGACCTCGGGATCGATCGACACCGCGGTGAGGTACTTCTCCATCTCCTCGGGGGTGTCGTGCTGGCCGGTCGCCTCCTGCACGGGGGTGCCGCCGCCGAGATAGAAGAAGCCGCCGGACAGCGAGGTGGTCCCGCCCGGTGCGGCGGCACGCTCGAGCAGGAGGACGCGCGCCCCGTGGGCCGCGGCCTCCGCGGCGGCGCATCCGCCGGCGATGCCGAATCCGATCACGACGACGTCGACCTCGTCGGAGAAGTCGGTCACCGAATCGAGGGCGACGGTCTCCGGGATCTCGGTACTGGTAGCCATGCGGCCAGATTAGCCGACAAAATAGAACCTGTTCTAGTGTTCTCCCGAACAGCGGGAGGACCGGTTTCGCCGCCCTCTGCGCCGTGCGTCGGCCGAACGGTCGTCGGACGATCGACGGGGTCCGGGGGCGCGCCGCCGCCGTGGCCGTCGGAACTCCGGTATCAAGAAGTGTGACCTCCTCGACGTCCCCGCACGCGAATCCGCTCGGCCCCTGGATCTCGGGCGTCGTCGCCGCGGGGGCCGGTCTGGCGGCTGGGGAGATCGCCGCGATCCCGGTGTCGCCGGACGCCTCTCCGTACTTCGCGGTGGGCTCGTCGGTGGTCGACCACTCGCCGGAGGCGGTCCGCGAATGGGCGATCGAGACCTTCGGCGTCGCGGACAAGGTCGCGCTGTTCCTCGGGATGGGACTCCTCATCGCGATCATCGCGGCCGTCGCCGGGTCGCTGGAGCACCGTCGGCCGCCGGTGGGTTCGCTGCTCATCGCGGTCTTCGGCGGTGTGGGAGTGGTCGCCGCCCTCGACCGGCCCGGCGCGGTGTGGACACACGCGCTGCCGTCGGTGATCGCCGCGGCGGTGGGGGTGGTCGTCCTGCGAATCCTTGTGGCGCAGTGTAGATCCGGGCAGTACGAGGAGCAGTCGGAGCTGCGCGTGGGCGTCAACGGGAACGCACCGCTGACTCGGCGGTTCATCCTGACCGCCGGCGGTGTCTCCGTCGCGGCCGTCGCGTTGGGCGTCATCGGCCGGCGCATGCTCGCCGACACCGCGGAGACCCTCGCGGACCGCGCGCGGCTGATGCTCCCGCGCCCCGTCCGGCCCGCGCCGCCCGTACCCGAGGGAACGCGGCTCGACGTCGACGGGGTGACCCCGTTCGTCACCGACAACGACGCCTTCTATCGCATCGACACGGCGCTGCAGGTGCCCACGCTGACCACCGCCGGATGGCGGCTGCGCATACACGGTGACGTCGAGAGGGAGGTCGTCCTGAGCTGGGACGACCTTCTCGCGATGCCGATGGTCGAGCGATACGTGACGCTCGCGTGTGTCTCCAACGACGTCGGCGGCGACCTGATCGGCAACGCCCGCTGGCTCGGCGTCCCCATGCGCGACGTGCTCGACCTCGCCGGCGTCCGGCCCGGCGCCGACCTGTTGCTGTCGACGAGCTCTGACGGATGGACCTGTGGCACACCGATTTCCGCGATCACCGACGGTCGCGACGCGCTCCTTGCGGTGGGGATGAACGGCGATCCGCTCCCCGTCGAGCACGGGTACCCGGTGCGGCAGGTGGTGCCGGGACTGTACGGATACGTCTCGGCCACCAAGTGGGTCGTCGACTGGGAGGTCACCCGTTTCTCCGAGGCCGAGGCGTACTGGACGAGTCGCGGATGGTCGGCGCTCGGCCCGATCAAGCTGTCGTCGCGCATCGACCGACCCGATCCCGGGAGGTATCCCGCGGGCGAGGTCGTGATCGCGGGAACCGCCTGGGCGCAGCACACGGGGGTCGACCGCGTCGAGGTCCGCATCGACGGCGGCGAGTGGCGGCCCGCCGACCTGGCGGCCGAGTACAGTGTCGACACCTGGCGGCAGTGGAGGTACGTCTGGCAGGCGGCCCCTGGCGATCACGTCGTCGAGGTCCGCGCGATCGACAGGCTGGGGCGGCCCCAGGTCGAGCGTTACCGACCACCGGCGCCGGACGGCGCGACCGGACTCGACGAACGCCGGTACACCATCACCTGAGTGGGCCGCCGGAAACCCGGTCTCGGTCGGTGGCTTTCGCGGCTACCGGCGAGTACGCACAAAGATCATGAGCATTCAGATGTCAAGGTCGGAGTGAGGTTTCCGACTCCGGTTCATTTCGGGCTTTCACCACGTGTTATGTTCTTCGGACCCATATGTGAGCAGGGTGACAGTCATCACTGTCGGACCCAGCATTCGTGACCTGCGTCAGGTCGTCCGCACCGCCGATACATGGCGGAGCTGCACGATTTGCACGCAGGTCACGCCGTTGTACAACGCGTGCGCCGACCATCGGCGCCGAACGACGCGACGCTGTCCGCAGCGTCGCCCAGACAAGGTGAGATAGATGACAGTGGGAGTCGTGCGCGAGACGGCCCCGGGAGAGCGCCGAGTGGCGCTCGTCCCGAAGGTGGCCGCCTCGCTCGTGGGCAAGGGTGTGCCCGTCGTCGTGGAGTCGGGGGCCGGACTCGGCGCCCTGATCCCCGACGAGGCATACACCGAGGTCGGAGCGACGATCGGAGATCCGTACTCCGCGGACGTGGTGCTGCGCGTGTCGCCGCCCTCCGACGAGGAGATCGCGAAGCTGCGCAGCGGGCAGAAGCTCATCGGCTTTCTGGCCCCGCGCAATGCCGACAACAAGATCGGTGCCCTGAAGAAGGCGGGTGTCGAGGCGTACGCGGTCGAGGCGATTCCGCGTATCTCTCGCGCCCAGGTGATGGATGCGCTGAGTTCGCAGGCCAACGTAGCGGGCTACAAGGCCGTGATCGTCGCCGCAGACCTGTCGACGCGTTTCTTCCCGATGCTGACCACCGCCGCCGGCACCGTGAAGCCGGCCACCGTGCTCGTGCTCGGTGTCGGTGTCGCCGGCCTGCAGGCGCTGGCGACGGCGAAGCGTCTCGGCGGCCGGACCACCGGTTACGACGTGCGGCCGGAGGTCGCCGAGCAGGTGCGATCGGTCGGTGCGCAGTGGCTCGACCTCGGCATCGACGCCGCCGGCGAGGGCGGTTACGCCCGTGAGCTGACCGACGAGGAGCGTGCCAAGCAGCAGCAGGCGCTCGAGGACGCCATCAAGGGCTTCGACGTGGTGATCACCACCGCGCTGGTGCCGGGCCGTCCCGCTCCCCGCCTCGTGACCGCCGCCGCGGTCGAGGGGATGAAGCCGGGCAGCGTCGTGGTCGACCTGGCCGGCGAGACCGGCGGCAACTGCGAGCTGACCGAGCCGGGCCAGACCGTCGTCCGCCACGACGTGACGATCACCGCGCCGCTGAACCTGCCGGCGACCATGCCCGAGCACGCCAGCGAGCTGTACTCGAAGAACCTGCAGGCGCTGCTGGAACTGATGCTCGACGAGAACGGTGCCCTCACACCGAATTTCGACGACGAGGTGCTGGCCGCTGCGTGCGTCACGCGTGAGTCCGGTGCCGGGAACGGAGTGAGCGGGCCGAATTCGAAGGAGGCGACTGCCTGATGTACTCCGGACTTCTCGCGAATCTCGCGATCCTGGTGCTCGCCGGGTTCGTCGGCTTCGCCGTCATCTCGAAGGTCCCCAACACCCTGCACACCCCGCTGATGTCGGGCACCAACGCCATCCACGGCATCGTCGTGCTCGGCGCGCTGGTGGTCCTGGGCAAGCTGCCCGCCGACGCCGGCTGGGGCGTGCGCATCATCGCCTTCGTCGCGCTGGTGTTCGGCACGCTCAACGTGATCGGTGGCTTCGCGGTCACCGACCGCATGCTGGGCATGTTCAAGGGTAAGAAGGAGGCCGCCAAGTGATCGGCTCGCAACTGCTGTTGGCGGCAGACGCACACACCCCCAGCGAAGGCGTCGGGTATGTGGTCACCGCGCTCTACATCATCTCGTTCTCGCTGTTCATCTACGGCCTGATGGGCCTGACCGGCCCGAAGACCGCGGTGCGCGGCAACTGGATCGCCGCGACGGGCATGGGCCTGGCGGTGGCGGCGACGCTGCTCTACATCTGGAACTCCGGCGCGGTCGGCGATGACGGCCATTCGACCGTCGGCGTCCCGACGATCAACTGGATCCTCATCGTCGTCGGCCTGGCGCTCGGTGTGGTGCTGGGTATCCCGCCGGCCCTGAAGACCAAGATGACGGCGATGCCGCAGCTGGTCGCGCTGTTCAACGGCGTGGGCGGCGGCACCGTCGCGCTGATCGCGTGGGCGGAGTTCATCGAGACCTCCGGGTACTCGGTCTTCCACAACACCGAGCCCGCGTCGCCGCTGGTGATCGGCTCGCTGATCGCCGCGATCATCGGCTCGATCTCGTTCTGGGGCTCGCTGGTGGCGTTCGCCAAGCTGCAGGAGATCATGCCGAAGGGCCTGGAGAAGGCCTTCGTGTCGAACGCGAAGCTGTTCCAGTTCGCCAACATCGTGCTGCTGGCCGTGGCCCTGGGCCTGGCGATCTACCTCGGTGTCCAGGCCACCGACGGCGGCGGCGCCAGCGTGTGGTGGATGGTCGGCGTCCTCGTCGCAGCGGGCGTGATGGGTCTGTTCGTCGTGTTCCCGATCGGCGGCGCCGACATGCCCGTCGTCATCTCGCTGCTCAACGCCATGACCGGCCTGTCCGCGGCGGCCGCCGGTATCGCGCTGGACAACACCGCGCTCATCGTGGCCGGCATGATCGTCGGCGCGTCGGGCTCGATCCTGACCAACCTGATGGCCAAGGCCATGAACCGCTCGATCCCGGCGATCGTGTTCGGCTCCTTCGGCGGCGGCGACGCCGCTGCCGCGGGTGGCCCGGGCGGCACCGGGGGCACGGTCAAGGCGACCTCGGCCGCCGACGCCGCCATCCAGATGGCCTACGCGAACCAGGTCATCGTGGTGCCCGGTTACGGTCTGGCCGTCGCACAGGCCCAGCATGCGGTCAAGGAGATGGCGAGCCTGCTCGAGGCCAAGGGCGTCGAGGTCAAGTACGCGATCCACCCGGTGGCCGGCCGTATGCCCGGTCACATGAACGTGCTGCTGGCCGAGGCCGACGTCGCCTACGACGCCATGAAGGAGATGGACGACATCAACGGCGAGTTCGCCCGCACCGATGTCGCGATCGTCATCGGCGCCAACGACGTCACCAACCCGGCGGCGCGCAACGATCCGAGCAGCCCCATCCACGGCATGCCGATCCTGAACGTCGACGAGGCCCGCTCGGTGATCGTGCTCAAGCGGTCGATGAGCTCCGGCTACGCCGGCATCGAGAACCCGCTGTTCTACGCGGAGGGCACGTCGATGCTGTTCGGTGACGCCAAGCAGAGCGTCGACAGCGTCATCGAGGAGCTCAAGGCGCTGTAACGGCACACCAGGCCGACGAGAAGACCCCGGTGGTCCCGCGAATCGCGGGGGCGCCGGGGTCTTTCGTTCTTGCCGGGTTCTCTCCCCGCCGATGACTTCCGGGCACGAGTGGGGTCTACCCCTGCACGACACACTCGCCACTCGTGACAGGAGGACAACGATCATGACCCTGGAGAACCGCACCGAATCCGGCGCCACCGAACCCGACGCAACCGAACCCGACGCGTCCGCA
>Ga0164243_10011922_pt1 | contig 12361 bp, 12 predicted proteins | sample OricompcompostOP_FD_108781 | JGI IMG/M metagenome (GOLD analysis project Ga0164243, IMG submission 108781) | Organic Plus compost microbial communities from Emeryville, California, USA - Original compost - Organic plus compost (OP) | ecosystem: Engineered > Solid waste > Mixed feedstock >...
ATTGTCTCCGCCTACGTGGGGAACAATACGGTCGCCGCGGCGGATCTGCCGGGCCTGATCCAAAGCGTGCATCGCGCGCTGGCGGGCGTGTCGGGCGGGCAAGAAGCCCCGGAAGCCGCGCCGAAGGAGCCGGCGGTCCCGGTGCGTCGCTCGATCACCCCCGACTATCTGGTCTGCCTGGAAGACGGCCGGAAGTTCAAGTCGCTGAAGCGGCACCTGCGGACCAAGTACAACATGAGCCCGGAGGAATACCGGGCGAAGTGGAACCTGCCGAAGGACTACCCGATGGTCGCGCCGAACTACGCCAAGGCGCGGTCTGACCTGGCCAAGCAGATGGGCTTGGGCCAGGGCGGGCGGCAGGCGCCCCGCAAGAAGCGCTAAGCGCTCCAGCGCTGTTTGAGACGAAGACGCCCGCCGGTCCCGGCGGGCGTTCTTTTTTGCGCCGGCGCCGCAGCGCCAGAGAAAACTTATCTTCGCCACAATTTGGGCTTGCCGCCGATTCGCGCTTCAGGCGATAAATGAATCGTTATGATTCCAAGCGGTTGTTAAGGAATCTGAAGATGGCGGCGCAAATCGGGGCCCCCGCCGCGGCGGCTCGAGCGCACGAAGAACTGTTCGCCTATTGGGCCTCGTTGCGGGCGAACGGCCGGCTGCCCGGACGCCAGGACATCGACCCGGGCAAGTTCAAGCGCCACCTGCCGACCATCAGCCTGATCGACGTGCTCCCCGGGAAACCGGAATTCCGCATGCGGCTCGCTGGAACCGGTCTCTATGCCGTCTATGGGCGGGAGATCACCGGGCGCACGCTGAACGAGGTCTACTCGGGATCCGCCGCCGAGTATTGGCGCGCCGAACTCGCCCAGGTGGTCAGGGAGCGGCGGCCGTCGGTCGGCGCGCATAACCTGGCTTGGCGCGGGGCCTCGCACCTTTCGACCCTCTGGCTGCGGCTGCCGCTCGCCTCGAACGGGCGGGACGTGGACATGATCATGGGCTTCGACGCCGTCGTCGGCATGGCCCCGGTCACCTCGGGCATCCGCGCCGCCTGAACCGCGGCGTCAGGCCGGCGCGAGCTCGGCGTCGCGGCGGATCCGGGCGACCATCGAAGCCAGTCCGTTCGAGCGCTGGGCCGACAGGGCCCCGACGATGCCGAGCTTCTCAAAGGCGGCTTTGGCGTCGAACGCCAGGATCTCGTTCGGCCGGCGTCCGGAATAGAGCCGCAGAAGCACGCCGATGAGCCCGCGGACGATATGCGCGTCGGAATCGCCGCGGAACCGCAGCGTGCCGTCGGCCTGCGGCTCCGTGATCAGCCACACCTGGCTCGCGCAGCCGCGCACCTTGTTGGCTTCGCTGCGCTCGGCGTCGCTCAGCGGCTCCAACTCGCGGCCGAGCTCGATGATGTAGCGGTAGCGCTCTTCCCAGTCGCCGAGCAGCTCAAACTCCGCAGCGAGCTCTTCCAGGGTGTCGTTGATCGCGTCCATTGCACGGCGACTTAAGATCGCGGGCCATGCACTGCAACCGGCCTTAGGCGGCGGGCAGGTCGATGTGAGCGGCGAATCCTTCCCCGGGCGCGGAAACCAGGCGCAGCCGCCCGCCCATCGCTTCGCAGGCGAGATCGCAGATCGCCAGGCCAAGGCCGGCGCCCTCGCTCCGGCGCGTCAGGGCGTTCTGACCCTGCTCGAAGGGCCGCACGAGGCGAGGCAGCTCGCTGGGATCGACGCCTTCGCCTTCGTTGCGGACGATCAGTTCCAGGCGGTCGCCCCGGCGTTCGGCGGTGACGGCGACGGTCGCGTCCTCCGGCGAGAAGGCGATCGCGTTCTGCAGCAGGTTCGTCAGCACGGTGCGCAGGGCGCGGCTGTCGGCCAGCACCTCGCAATTCTCGCCAAGCTCCACCTGCAGGCGCAGGCGCCGCGCCGCCAAAGCCTGTTCGGCGCCTTCGCCCAGAGTCTCGATGATCGGGCCGACGGGCTGCGGCTGCGGGCTGAGTTCGATATCGCCCATCTGCAGTCGGGCGATCTCCACCACCTGATTCACAAGATTGAGGAGCTTTTCCCCGCTGCAGCGAATGATCTCCGCGTACTGGCGGTACTGGTCGGCTCCCAATGGTCCATAGAGCTCCGACGCGAGGATCTCGGAGAACCCCAGGATTGAATTCAACGGCGTACGCAACTCGTGGCTGACCACGCGCAAGAACGAGCGCTTCTGGTCGTCGAACATTGGCGCGGTGCTTGGCGCGTCGGTGGCGAGCGGGATCGACATGGCGAGGCGCGCGGCCTTCCGTTTGCGAGGTTCGCAGCATGCCGAGCCCCGCTTACGATTTGGTTTCCCCCGCCGCGCGCGTGCCGCAATGAGTCGCGTGACAGGCGAGCCGTCTTACACGGACTCATCTCTGGCGTTAGGCTCGGACCGTTGGAGGAGCAACCGCGGGTGCAAGAGCCTTGACCCGGATCCGCCGTTCACGGCGGCCGCCGCTGAAATCGAGACGACGCCCCGTCGGCTCGGGGTTCGCGGTGGGCTGGAACCTGGCCTGGGCGGCCGGCGTGGCGCTGTGCGGCGCAGCGCTGGTCGGCGCCGGTCAGCTGGTGGTCGGCTGGGAGCTTGCGCCGCTGGCGCTCGGCGTGGCCGCCGGGCTGGTCGGCGCGTCGCTCGGCGCGGGCGGAAGCCGCGTTCGGTCCGCCGCCGTGGCGGCGTGGACCCTGGCGATGACCGCGGCCGTGCTGCTGAGCGGCGGCGCGCTGGGCCCCCTCGCGGCCTGGTGCTTGGCGCCACTGGCCGCGGCGGCGGCGTACCGCAACGCCGAGCTCCTGCCGCTGGGCGCGGCCGGCGCCCTGGCGGCGGCGGCGATCGCGGCGCTCAGCTCCGCGCTGCTTCCGCTGCCGGCGTCGCCGCCCGGCGCAGCGGCTTGGCTGGGCCTGATCGGGCTGGCCGGGATGGCGCTGGCGCTCGGCGCCGCGCTGGTCATGCTCTACGCAGAGTTCACGCGGGAGCGCCGAGCCCGCGACGACGTCGAGACCGGCCTGCTCGAGGTGCTCGACAACCAGCCGCAGCTCCTGTTCGACCTCTATCCGGGGGGGCGCATCCTGGAGGCCTTCGGTCAACCGCCGCCGGGCTGGCGGTCGCGCGACCTGATCGACCGCAGCTTCGTAGATCTGGTGAACGCCGATGACCGCCCGGCCGTCGAGGAGGCGCTGCATCGGGCGGTGAGCGCCGGCTCCGCCGAGATCGCCGTCCGGCCCGCGCATGACCCGGCCGGCTGCTGGGAGCTGTCGCTGCGGCGCATGAGCCGGGTCCGCATCGTCGCTGCGGTGCGCGACGCGCGGGCGCAGCGAGCGCGCGAGGCCGAACTGGAAGAGGCGCGGATCGCCGCGGAGCAGCAGAACGCCGGCAAGAGCCGCTTCCTGGCCAACATGAGCCACGAACTGCGCACGCCGCTGAACGCCATCATGGGGTTCTCGGACATCATGCGGCAGCGGCTGTTCGGCCCGATCTCGGAGCGCTACGCCGACTACGCCGAGCTGATCCACGAATCCGGCGCCCACCTGCTGGAGCTGATCAACGACGTGCTGGACATGTCGAAGATCGAGGCGGACCGTTTCGAGCTGGCGCGTGAGCTGTTCGACGCCCGCGAGGCGATCTCCGGCGCGCTGCGGCTGATGCGCGGCCAGGCCGACCGGGCGGGCGTCAGCCTACGCGGCGTGCTGCCTCCTGAGACGATGCTGGCCGTCGCCGACCGCAGGGCGGTCAAGCAGATCGCGCTGAACCTGCTGTCCAACGCCCTGAAATTCACGCCACGCGGCGGCTCGGTCACTCTGACGCTGCAAGCCGCCGGGGACACCCTCGAGCTGATCGTCGCCGACACCGGCGTCGGCATCGCCCCGTCCGACCTGCAGCGGCTCGGCCGTCCGTTCGAGCAGGCGGGGGACCCCAGTCAGCGGGCCGCCGGGTCGGGGCTGGGCCTGTCGCTGGTGCGGGCCTTCGCCCAGCTGCACGGCGGCGAGATGAGCATCGAGAGCGACCTGGGCGACGGCACGACGGTGATCGTGCGCATGCCGGTGCTGAGCGAGCCGCCGACGGCGATGCCCGCTTTCGCCGCCGGCGGCTGAGCCGCGTCAGCGGCGGGGCAGGGTCAGGAACGCCTGACCGGCGGCGAAATCGCCGACTTCGACGTAGGCCCGCCGCACCTCGTCGCCGGGGAACAGGAATTCGACCGCAACGGCTTCGCGCGGGTCCAGCAAGGCGAGCTCGCGCGCGGCCTCCGGCGGGAAGCGGAACGCCCAGCCGACGCGCCGGTGTTTCGGCAGCAGATCCGCGCCCGCCTTGCTGCGCGCTTCGGCGGCGACGGCCAGGAGGGCGTTCCGCGGCGGCAGGCGGCGCTCCAGCGCAAGGCCCTGGCTGGAGCCGCTCAGGTCGTCGAAGTAGGGGCCCGCGCTGCGCGCCCGGTCCCGCAGCAGCAGCCGTGCGCCGTAGGGCGTCCGGCCGTCGGCGAACTCCGCCACCGCGAGCACCACGCCGAGCATGTTCCGCCCGGCCAGGCCGAAGGTCATCCGGTCGTCGCCGAAGCCGACCTGTTGCGCGAGCCGCCAGCGAATCTCGCCCACCCCCGTGCGATCGGCCCGCCAGCCGGCGATCTCGCCGGGGTAGTCAATCCGTTGGATCCGCGCGTAGCCGGCGAATGCGCTGCGCACCCGCTCGGCGGCGGTCGCAAGTTCGTGAGAGCGGCAGTTGCTCGACCAGCCGGTGCTCTGCGCCTGGCGTTCGCGCGCGCTGAGCGCCTTGGGATCGGCTCCGGCCCGCAGAGCGGCGCTTCGCGCTTGCGCGCGAGCGGCCGCCAGGGCGGCGGAGATCTCGGGCGCGAAGAGGCCGCACCGCTCGTCGGCGGCGGTCATGGCCGTGCGCTCGTAGACCAGGTCCATGAGCTGCGCGTTCGCGAAGCTCGGCGACGCCGCCAGGGCCGCGGCGGACAGCAAACCCAACCATCGAGACGCCGGCCGCGCTTGGCGCGTGCTCGTCAATGCGTCCGTCTTCGTTCTTCGGCCCGGCTGGACCAGGGTCCAAGCTAGGCGCGGCGTCTTGCCGTTCGGTTAGCGTCGCGCAGGGGTGACAGAATGCGCGGCTTCGGCGCATCTTCACGCGATGTTGCTGCACACCGAACTGTGGGTCGGCGCCCTGATCCGGCGCGCGGAGCAGGGCGGCGCCTTCGCCGTCGTCGCGCGGAAGGGCGACGCCCGCGCCGGGGCCGTGCTGGTCAAGGTGCTGCACCGGGGCGACCGGACGGCCCGCCTCTACGCCGAGGCGACGCGGATGGACGGCGAGCAGGTCTGGATGCAGCCGGCGAGGTCCGACCAGGAGCCCGAGCTCGACCGCTATATCGAACGGGCGGTTCGCATCGATCCGGACGTCTGGGTCGTCGAGATCGAGGATCGCGACGGGCGCCATTTCCTGACCGAGCCGGTCGAAGCGGTCTGAAGCCGCCGAACGGGAACGGGCCCGCCGGCGGCGAATTGGCGCTGCATGCGTCTCGACGATCTGCCCGTACCGCTCGACCTCCCAGCCATGGAAGCCAAGCTTGTCGAGGAGATCCCGCGCGACGCCGGGTGGCGTTTCGAGCCGAAGTGGGACGGCTTCCGCTGCCTCGCGTTCCGCGCCGGCGGCGAGGTCGAGCTGAAAGCCAAGTCCGGCAGGTCGCTGACCCGCTACTTCCCGGACGTGGTGGCCGCGCTCAAGGCTCTGCCGGTCGAGCCGTTCGTGGTCGATGGTGAACTCACGATCGCGGTCGGCGGCGAGCTGTCGTTCGACGCCCTGCAACTGCGGCTGCATCCCGCCGAGAGCCGCGTGCGCAAGCTGGCGGCGGAGACGCCTGCGAACCTGATGCTGTTCGACTGCCTGATGGACGCTGACGGCGGCTCGCTGGTGGAGGCGCCGTTCACCTGTCGTCGCGCCGAACTGGAGGCGCTCCACAAGCGCTGGAAGCGGCCCGCCGCCGTCAGCCTGTCGCCGGGGACCGAGGACCGGGAGGAGGCGTGCGCCTGGTTGTCCGAGGTCGGCGCGGCGCTCGACGGCGTCGTCGCCAAGCGGCTCGACGGCCCGTACGCCGCGGGCGAGCGCGCGATGCTGAAGATCAAGCGCATGCGCACCGCCGACTGCGTGGTCGGCGGCTTCCGATACGAGCAGGGCAAGCGCGAGGTCGGCTCGCTGCTGCTCGGCCTCTATGACGACGCCGGCCGGCTGAACCACGTCGGCTTCAGTTCGAGCATTTCGAACGCCGAGCGGCCGGCGCTGACGCGGAGGCTGGAGGCCTTGGCGGGCGGCGAAGGCTTCACCGGCTCCGCGCCCGGTGGACCCAGCCGTTGGTCGGGCGAGCGTTCGACCGCATGGACGCCCCTGCAGCCGGAGCTGGTGGTCGAGGTGCGCTACGATCACGTCACCGGCCAGCGTTTCCGGCACGGCGCCAAGCTCGTCCGCTGGCGGCCGGACAAGGATCCCCGGCAGTGCAAGATGGAGCAGCTGGAGCCGGCGGCCGCTCCCGATCGCGTCGTCCGCGCCACCGCCCGCTAGCGCGGCGAAGCGCCGCCCCGCATTTGCCTACGCCGTCCGCGCGCGCTACCTGCCGCGCATGAGCAATTCCCCTGCGGCCGAGGCCGCCCGCCGGCGCACCTTCGCGATCATCTCGCACCCCGACGCCGGCAAGACGACCCTGACCGAGAACCTGCTGCTGGCCGGCGGGGCGATCCGCGCCGCCGGCGCGGTGCGCGCGCGCGGCGAGAACCGCCGCACCCGGTCCGACTGGATGAAGATCGAGCGCGAGCGGGGCATTTCGGTCTCGGCGAGCGTGATGACGTTCGACCACGACGGCTTGATGTTCAACCTGCTGGACACCCCGGGCCACGAGGACTTCTCGGAAGACACCTATCGCACGCTCACGGCGGCGGACGCGGCGGTCATGGTGCTGGACGCCGCCAAGGGCATCGAGCCGCAGACGCTGAAGCTCTTCGAGGTCTGCCGCCTGCGCGACATTCCGATCGTCACCTTCATCAACAAGATGGACCGCGAGGCGCAGGACCCGTTCGCGCTCCTCGACGAGATCGCCTCCAAGCTCGCGCTGGATCCCGCGCCGCTCTACTGGCCGGCGGGTTCCGGAAGCCGGTTCCGCGGCATGCTCGATCTGCGCCGCGAGCAGTTCATCCCCTTCGCCAAGAAGGGCTCGGACTCCGACGAGGGGCATCCGGACCCCGTCGCCTTCCGCGGCAACGCCGTCGTCAGCTACCTGGACGCCGACCAGCAGGGCGAGGTGGAGGAGGGCGCCATGCTGGTGCAGGAGGCCTCCAAGCCGTTCGACCCGCAGGCGTTCCTGGAAGGGCACATGACCCCGGTGTTCTTCGGCTCGGCGCTGCGTCACTTCGGCGTCGACCAGCTGCTCGAAGGCCTGGGCGCCTATGCGCCGCCGCCGAAGGCCGTGCCGGCCGTGAAGGGCGGTGATGGGATCCATGTCGCGCCGGGCGACCGGGAAGTCTCGGGCTTCGTCTTCAAGATCCAGGCGAACATGGATCCGAACCACCGGGACCGGGTCGCCTTCCTGAGGCTCACGTCGGGCAAGTTCAGCCGGGGCATGAAGCTGAAGGTGCAGAACACAGGGCGGCAGCTGTCGGTGAACGCGCCGATCATGTTCTTCGCCTCGGACCGGGAGCTGGCCGAGGAGGCCTTCGCCGGCGACGTCATCGGCATCCCCAACCACGGCGTGCTGCGCGTCGGCGACAGCCTGTCGGAGAGCGGGACGCTGCGCTTCGCCGGCCTGCCGAACTTCGCGCCGGAGATCCTGCAGCGGGTGCGCGTCAAGGATCCGCTGAAGGCCAAGCACCTCAAGAAGGCGCTGGAGGGCCTTGCCGAAGAAGGGGTGACCCAGCTGTTCCGCCCGACCATCGGCGCGGACTTCATCGTCGGCGCCGTCGGCCAGCTGCAGTTCGAAGTGATGGCCGATCGGCTGGCCAACGAATACCAGCTCGAGGTGGTGTTCGAGCCTAGCCCCTACGCCGAGGCGCGCTGGCTTGCGGGCGAGCGCGCGGACGTCGAGGACTTCCAGAGCAAGCATCGCTCGGCGATGGCCGTCGACATCGACGAGCAGCCGGTGTTCCTCGCCAAGTCCGCCTGGGAGATCGGCTACGTCAGCGAGCGGTTTCCAAAGGTCACGCTCGAACGCTCGAAGGAGCGCGCCTAGGGAGCGGGGGCCGCCGAGCGGCGCCCTGCGCGGAGCAGTTCCTGCGCGGTCACCACGCGGTAGCCCTTGGCCTGCAGCCCGGCGAGGATGGCGGGAAGGGCGTCGCGCGCGGTCTGGTTGGCGGGATACATGGCGTGCAGCAGGATGATCGAGCCTGGACGCGCCGCCTGCACGACCTCGCTGGCGAATCTCGCGGGATCGGACGTCGTCGGGTCCTCGACGTCCCACATGATCATCGTCAAGCCCGAGCGGCGAAGGGCGAGCGGCAGCCCCCACAGCTTCTTGCCGTAGGGCGGCCGAAACAGGCTGGCTGCGGCTCCGACCTTGCGAAGCTCGCGTTGCGTGCCCTCGAGCTCGGCGGCGTAGAACGAGGAGGCGCGACCCACCATCCGGGCGTGGCTGAAGCTGTGATTGGCGAGTTCGTGCCCTGAGCTGACAATCCGGCGACCAAGTTGCGGCTCAGCGCGAAGCTCCTGGCCGATCACGAAGAAGGTGGCGCGGGCGCCGTGCCGTTCCAGTTCCGGCAGAATGCTGTCCACGCCCAGGCGCGTCGGTCCGTCGTCGAAGGTCAGCGCGACGAGCGGCTCGTCCGTGTCGACCCGACAGACCGCCGGCCCGCCGATGGCGAAGCAGCGAGCCCGGCTCAGCTCCAAAGACCGACGGTCGCCAGAAGCAGCAGCAGGCCGATCGCAACGGCCACCAAGATTCGCAGGCGCCAACGCGGACCGCGGATCCGGTCGGGACCATCGTCTCTCAAGCTTCCTCGCTGTCGTCGTCGTCCGGCGCCGGACCGCTTTATTGTGGATGATTAAGGCCCGTTAACCATACTGAAGAAGTTAAGGGATTGTTAAAGGCGTCGGCTCCGGCTTTGCTGTCGGTGTTGGTAGCCAAGGCGAGGCGTTCCATCCCGGGACGCCTGCGGGGACCGGAGCCGCGTCATGTTCGAGCTGGGTCGGGAGCTGAAGCGGCTGTTCGGCGTCGATCCGGCGTTCGGATCGGGCGAAGGCCTGACCGGCGGCGACGGCGCGCTGCTCGAGCTGCTAGACGTCGGTCTCCTGCTGAAGGAAGGGCAGACCGCCGACATCGCCGCCAGCCGCCCCGGCGCCAAGGACAAGTCGGAGCGCCGTATCGAAGCGGCCTTCGTCTGGCGCGAGGCCGCCCGGCGCACGGGCGACGTCGTGCATCTGCGCAAGGCGGCGGCGACGGCGGAGGCGGCGGCCGCGGGTCTCGACGCCGCCCGCCGGCCGGAAGCCTGGGCCCGCGCCCGCTGCGAGCAGGCGCTGTGCGCCCTCGCCGGTGCGGAGCTGTTCGGCGATCTGGGCCTGAACGCCGCCGCCGAGGTCGCCTTCCGCGAGGCGCGCGGTCACGCGCGCGGCGGCGCGTCGGCGGCGCAGGCCGACATCGGCCTGGCGGTGATCGCCGCGCGGGAGGCCATGATGAAAGCCACGCCCGAAGAGGCGCACGCCCTATCTGACCGCTTCTCGGCGCCGATCGCCGCGCTCGAGGCGCTCAGCCGGCGCAGCGCCGCGGCGCGCGGCTTGGCCGCTGACGCGCGGCTGGCCCGGGCGGACCTGCTCTGCAGCTTCGGCGCGCGGCTGAAGGACGACACCTTGCTGAAGCGCGCGATCGACGACGCCGCCGCCGCGACCGCCCGCCTCAATCCGGACTACGAGCCGCTGAGCTGGGCGCGGTCGGAGATGATGCGCGGCCACGCGCTGACGCTGTGGGGCGGCGTCGTCGGCGACATCGAGGCGGTGGCCCGGGCGGCGGCGGTGCTCGCCGACGCCCTGGAGCAGCTGCCGCGCGACCACAGCCCGCTGGACTGGGTGCGCGCCCAGCTGGCGCTGGCCGAGACGCTTCAGGTGCTGGGCGAGGCGTGCGGCGACGCCCGCGCCTTCGAGCAGGCGGTAACCTGCTACGACCGCGCGAACCTGGTGCTGAAGGACATCCCCGCCATGCCGCTGCGCGGGATCGCCGCCAGCGCGCGGGCGGTGTGCCTCGCGCGCTCGGCGGAGGTCACCGGCGATCTGGCGGTGCTCGACGTCGCCGAAGCGGCGATGAAGATCGAGCTGGCGAGCCAGCAGGCGCGGCGCGACCCGGTCGCCTGGGCGGTGAGCCAGCTGCACCTGGCGCGGCTCTACGAAGCGCGGCTGGAGTTGACGGACCGAGACAATGGCGAACGCGCCGCGGCGGTCCTGGCGCTGGAGGCGGCCTTCGAAGTGTTCGCCGACGAGGGTCTGCGCAGCCTGAGCGTCATGGCCTCCGACGCCCTGGCGCGGCTGCGGATCGACGCGCGGCCAGAACGCCGCACCGTTTAACGCCGCACCGTCTGACGACGCGCCTCAGCGGCCGCGCCACCAGCGAAGGCCGACGCGTTCGATCGCCTCCAGGATGGCGTGGAAGCCGACGCCCATGACGCCGAGCACCGCCAGGGCGGCGATCATCCGGTCGGTCTGCAACTTGTTGCCGGCGTCGAGGATCTGCCAAGCGAGGCCGCGCACTCCGCCTGAGCCGGCGCCGAACTCGGCGACGACGGCGCCGATCACCGCCAAGCCGGCGGCGACCTTGTGGCCTTCCAGCAGGAAGGGCACGGCCGACGGCAGGCGCAGGCGGAAGACGCGCTGCGGCCGGCTGGCTCCGTAGAGGTCGAACAGCCGCTCCAGGTCGGGGTCCGCCGCCCGTAGACCGGTGACCGCGCCGGAGAAGATCGGGAAGAAGGCGACCAGCACCGCCAGGGTGACAATGGCGCGCTCGGGGTGGTCGATGCCCGACCAGATCAGCACCAGAGGGGCAATGGCGACCACCGGCGTCACCTGGATCACCGAGGCCAGCGGCCGCACCGCGCGATCCAGCAGCGGATGCAGGCTGATCAGCACGGCGGTCAGCTGCGCGGCGATGCTGGCGATCACCAGCGCCACGAGGGCGACGGAGAAGGTCCGCCAGGCGGCTTGCGCCAGCGTCGGGAAGTTGTCGACCAGCGCCCGCCCGACCGCCGACGGGGGGGGCAGGAAATAGGCCGGCACGTGCATAGCGCGGCAGGCGATCTCCCAGGCGGCGAGCAGCAGGGCCGTGAAGGCCACCGGCGCAGCTTTTTCGACGATCCCTCTCATCGGCCGCAGGCCTGCGCCAGGAGGTCGGACACGCGCTCGGCCGTAGCGCGGAACTCGGCCGTGGCGCGGAAGCCGTGCGGCCGTGGCGCAGGACCCGTGACGGCGACCTCGCCCGCGAGACGCCCGGGGCCGGGCGTCATGACCACCACGCGCGAGGCCATGTAGACCGCCTCCTCGACGTTGTGCGTGACAAAGACGATCGCCGGCTTCGACGCGCTCCACAGCTGCAGCACGTCGTCAGCCAACGCCCGGCGGGTGATCTCGTCCAGCGCCGCGAACGGCTCGTCGAGCAGCAGCAGCTTCGGCTCGGTGACCAGGGCGCGGGCGAGCGAAACGCGCATCGCCATGCCGCCGGAGAGTTGCGCCGGGCGCGAGGTCTCCGCTCCCGCCAGTCCGACACGGGCGAGCGCCGCATCGGCGCGCTTGGCCGCCGCCTCTCCGCGGACGCCGGCCAGTTCGAGGGGCAGGGCGGCGTTGGCCCGCGCGCTGAGCCAGGGAGCGAGAGTCGGCGCCTGGAAGACCACTGCGGTCTCGCCGCGCCCGGGGGTGCGGACGACCTCGCCGCGAGACGGCGCCTCGAGCCCCGCCAGCAGGCGCATCGCCGTCGACTTGCCGCAGCCGGACGGCCCGACCAGGGCGATGATCTCGCCTGGCGCCAGCGTCAGGCTGAACGGGCCCAGAGCCCGCCCGCGGCGCGGATAGTCGACCTCGACTTCCTTGAGCGCAGCGACGCTCATTTCCCCACGAACTGCAGGGTGTAGGCCCGCTTGTAGTCCATCGTCTGCGGATAGACCCGCTGGCTCACCGCCATGTCGAAGAACTCTTTCCAGCGCGCATCGGTCATCACGCCGATGCCGCCGGTCTTGGCGTCGCCGGAGTCCACCAGGCCGTAGGCGCGCATCTTCTCGCGCGCCTGGTCGAGCACGTCCTGGGTCATCTCCGGATTGTCCTTGCGGATCAGGGCGTCGCCGGGGCGCGGGTCGCCGTAGAGGTAGTCGCGCCAGCCCTTCGCCGTCGCCTCGACGAAGGCCTGCACCGCCGC
>Ga0164243_10011923_pt1 | contig 12360 bp, 11 predicted proteins | sample OricompcompostOP_FD_108781 | JGI IMG/M metagenome (GOLD analysis project Ga0164243, IMG submission 108781) | Organic Plus compost microbial communities from Emeryville, California, USA - Original compost - Organic plus compost (OP) | ecosystem: Engineered > Solid waste > Mixed feedstock >...
CTGCCCGGTCCGCGCGTCCACGGCCGTGATGCGCAGCTCGCGCTCCGGCCAGTCGCGTGCCTCGCCGAGGAGCCGGCCGACCGTGTCGAACACGTCGGACTCGGGTCCGGTGCGGGCGCGCAGCGCCGTCCGGCCCAGCCGGGCGATGGAGCGCTCGGGGTCGCGGGAGCCGAGGGCCGCCCAGAGGAACCGTGCCGTCTGGCGTGCGGTCACCGGCAGGCGGACGGCGTCGACGCCGGACAGCTGGCGCTCGTACAGTTCCGCGGCCGGGGTGCCGCAGCGGAGGCGTGCGCCGAAGACGGCGCCGGCGGAGGTGCCGATCAGGACGTCGGCGGCGTCGAGGTCGACACCCGCCTCGGTGAGACCGGCGAGCATCCCCGTCAGCCACGCTCCGCCCACCGGCCCGCCACCGCCCAGCACGAGCGCCTTGTCCGGCATGGCTGCTCCTCTCCCCTGCCCAGCGCTTCAAACGGGGAGCACTCCCCGCTTCCTGACGTCAACCCTACCAGCGAACCGGGGAGCACTCCCCACTAGCGTGCCGGGGAGGGCGCTCACTCACAGAACGCCGTGTCCACGGCGTCCATCACCGCCAGCGCCAGCGCCGTGTGGCGCAGGCGCGCCTTGTCGATGACGCGTTCGGTGATCTCCTCCTGCACGGGGCGTCCCGTCACGCGCTCGACGATCAGTCCGGCGAGGAGGTAATTGGTGTTGCTGTACTCCCACTTGGCACCGGGGGCGAACTGCGCCGGGTGGGCCAGGGCCGCCGCGAAGCCGGCGGGCGGCCCCGTCAGGGTCCAGCCGGCCAGCAGGTCCAGCGTCCGCTGGGACGGTGAGCCCGGCTCGCAGGTGTAGACGAAGAGAGCCGGGCCGGGGTCCCCCGGCACGGTGAGGGTCTCGTACTCGACCGTCAGGTCGCCGACGACCGGGTGGCGCAGGCGCTTGGAGCCGTGGGTGCGTCGGGCGGGACGAGCTTCAGGCGATGGCGGACGCGGCGCCGCGCACCTGGCCGCTCACCTGAAGGACTCGCGTTGCCCGGTCAGTTGGGCGGGGGCTCCCCCAGACCCGTCTCCAGGCGGTAGTGGACGGTGACGTCGCCGTAGTCCACGTCGGGCTCGACCGTGTCCGGGAGGTTCGTGCGGTCGCTCCGGCTGACCGACGTGCGTTCGCCCGTGCCCGGGAAGCGGACGGCGGTGCGGGGCGACTCCCGGAAGCGGAGGCGGTCGGCGTGGACCGTGGAGCGGAAGGTGATGTCCTCACCGGACTTCGGCGTCGTGGGCGTTCAGGGCGGCTCTTCGGTTTCCTCCGCGGGCGCGCGCCGACGGGCCGGCCTCGGGGGCAGCTTGCCGTCCTCGCCGCGCACCCGGCGTTTGCGGGTGGCTCCCTCGGCCGCCGTGCGCTTCTTCGCGGCCGAGCGGGTCGCCTTGCGGGCGGGCGCCGCCGCCCGTCCCGCGGTGTCCGCGGCCTGTCCGGCCGCCCCGGTGGCGGTCTCCGCCGTCCCCTCGACGACCTGACCGGCCTCCGCGCCGACCCCCTCGACGGTACGTCCCACTCCCCCGCCGGCCTCTTCCACGGCTGCCCCGGCACCGCGTCCGACGCCCTCCGCGACACCGCCGACCTCCTGAACGGCCTCCCCGGCGCCCGCGCCGACGCCCTGAACGGCCTCCCCAGTGCCCGCGCCGACATCGCGTACGGCTCCACCGGCCCCTGCGCCCACATCCTGCACAGCGCCTCCGGCCCCTGCGCCGACGTCCCGCACGGCACCCCCGGCCCCCGCGCCCACATCCCGCACGGCGCCGCCCGCGCCCCGGCCGACCTCCTCGACGGCTCCGCCCGCGCCCCGGCCCACGTCGCGGACCGCGCCGCCCGCGCCCGCTCCGACGTCCTGCACGGCCTGTCCGGCGCCCTCGCCCACCGCGCCCACGGCCTGGCGGGCTCCGCCGCCGACATCCCGCACGGCGGCGCTCACGCCCCGGGCCAGTTCGGTGAGGATCTCCGGGTTGCGGTCCACGGTGGTGAGCACCCGGTTGACGATCACGGCCACGTTGTCGAGGCGCACCCTGAGCTGGGCCTGGGCCTCCACCCCGGAGATGCCCAGGTGCACGCGGCCGAGGGAGACGTCCGCGCCGACGCTCAGTCTCAGCAGGTCGAGCACCTCGGCCTGGAGCGAGACATGGGCGCGGAGATCCTCGACGTCCAGGTCGATCTCGTCGACCTTGAGCAGCGGGACGTCGAGGAACACGTCCGTGTCCGTAGGGGTGGCCGGGGGCCGGGGGACGGTCTCCTCGTCACCCTCCCCGTAGGCCTCCTCGACCTCGGCGACGCCGTCCTCGGAATCACCGTTCTCGAAGTCGCCGTTCTCGAAGTCGTACTCGGATTCGCCGTTCTCGGTGTCGTACTCGGTGTCGTCGGCGTTGCCGCCCATCACCGCACCTCCCGGGTCGCCGGCCCCCTGGTTCCCATCCTGCGGCGCGCGGCGCTCCGCCGCACGGTCAGCCGGGCACGGAGACCGAGGCCGGCCGCGGCGCGCGCTCCAGACGCACGACGACGCTCTTGGAGGCGGGCTGGTTGCTGACGTCGGCGACGCTGTCCAGGGGCACCAGGACGTTGGTCTCCGGGTAGTACGCGGCAGCCGTCCCGGTCTTCGTCGGGTACGCCACGATCGTGAAGCCGTCCGCGCGCCGCTCCGCGCCGTCCTTCCACACCCCGACCAGGTCGACGCGGTCCCCGTCGGCGAGGCCCAGCGCGGTGAGGTCGTCGGGGTTGACGAGGACGACGCGCCTGCTGCCGTGGATGCCCCGGTAGCGGTCGTTGTCCGTGTAGGGCACGGTGTTCCACTGGTCATGGGAGCGCAGCGTCTGCAGCAGCAGGTGGCCGTCGGGGACGCTGGGCGCCTCGTGCTCGTTGCGGGTGAAGCGCGCCTTGCCGACCTCGGTGTGGAACACGCCCTCGTTGACGGCGTTGGGCAGCCGGATGCCGCCGGGGCGCGTGACGCGCCGGTTGAAGTCGTGGAAACCCGGGACGACGTTGGCGATGCGGTCGCGGATCTCGCCGTAGTCCGACTCGAAAACACCCCAGGGGATGTCGGGGCCGCGCCCGGCGAGGGTGCGGTGGGCGAGGCGGCAGAGGATGGCGACCTCGCTGAGCAGCAGCGGGGAGGCCGGCTGGAGGCGTCCGCGCGAGGTGTGCACCTCGCTCATCGAGTTCTCCACGGTGACGAACTGCTCGCCGCTGGACTGCACGTCCCGTTCGGTGCGGCCGAGGGTCGGCAGGATCAGCGCCGTGCGGCCGCAGACGGTGTGCGTGCGGTTGAGCTTGGTGGAGATGTGGGCGGTGAGCCGGCAGGCTCGCATGGCCTCCTCGGTGACCATGCTGTCGGGCGCGGCGCGGACGAAGTTGCCCGCGAGGGAGAGGAAGAACTTGACGCGGCCCTCGAGCATCGCGCGGATGGCGTTCACGGAGTCGAGTCCGTGGTGGCGGGGCGGGTCGAAGCCGAACTCCTTCTGCAGGGAGTCGAGGAAGGAGTCGGGCATCTGCTCCCAGATGCCCATGGTGCGGTCGCCCTGCACATTGCTGTGTCCGCGCACGGGGCAGGCTCCGGCGCCCGCCCGGCCCAGATTGCCGCGCAGCATGAGGAAGTTGACGAACTCGCGGATGGTGGGCACCGCGTGCTTGTGCTGGGTGATGCCCATCGCCCAGCAGACGATGACGCGTTCGGAGCGCAGCACCTCGTCGCGGACCTGCTCGATCTCCTCGCGGGTGAGGCCGGTCGCGGCGAGGATGTCGTCCCAGTCGACGGAGCGGATGTGCCGGGCGAACGCCTCGAAGCCCTCGGTGTTGTCGCGGATGTAGTCGTGGTCGAGGACGGTGCCGGGGCGGGCGTCCTCGGCCTCCAGGAGCAGCCGGTTGAGGCCCTGGAACAGGGCGAGGTCGCCACCGACGCGGATCTGCAGGAAGCGGTCGGCGATGGTGGTGCCGCGGCCGATGATGCCGCGCGGCTTCTGCGGGTTCTTGAAGCGCAGCAGCCCGGCCTCGGGCAGCGGGTTCACGGCGATGATGCGGGCGCCGTTGCGCTTGGCCTCCTCCAGGGCGGAGAGCTGGCGGGGGTGGTTGGAGCCGGGGTTCTGCCCCACGACGAAGATGAGATCGGCGTGGTGCATGTCCTCCAGGCTGACCGTGCCCTTGCCGGTGCCGAGGGTCTCGTGGAGGGCGTAACCGCTGGACTCGTGGCACAGGTTGCTGCAGTCCGGCAGGTTGTTGGTGCCGAAGGCGCGGGCGAACAGCTGGAGCACGAAGGCGGCTTCGTTGCTGGCGCGGCCCGAGGTGTAGAAAGCGGCCTCGTCGGGCGAGTCCAAGGAGGTGAGTTCCTCGGCGAGCAGTCCGAACGCGTCGTGCCAGCTGATCGGTTCGTAGTGGTCGGAGTCGGGCCGCTTGACCATGGGTTCGGTGAGCCGGCCCTGGTCGTTGAGCCATTTGTCGGAGCGACGGGCGAGCTCGGACACCGGGTGCTCGCGGAAGAAGTCGCGACGGATCCGGCGGGTGGTCGCCTCGTCGTTGATGTGCTTGGCGCCGTTCTCGCAGTACTCGTTGCGGTGCCGCTCTCCCGGGGCCGGGTCGGCCCAGGCGCAGCCGGGGCAGTCGATGCCGCCGACCTGGTTCATGGTCAGCAGTGTCTGCCCGGTGCGTACCGGGGTGGTCTGCTCGAGGGAGTACTCCAGCGCGTGCATCACCGCGGGCGCTCCCGTGGCCCATTTCTTGGGCGGTGTCACGGTGAGCCGCTCCTGGGAACCGTCGTCGGGCCGCTCGGGCATGGACTCTCCTTCACCGGACACGCGGACGCCCTCCAGTCTCACGCTCCCGGTGGGGGGCGGCCACATGATCTTCCGCCGATGGGGTGACCCCGGCCGCCGTGCGGCCAGGAGGAAGCGCGGGGCTCGGGTTCCCCCTCCGCGGCTGGGGGAACATCACGATCTCCGCGCGCGTTGTCGGGCGTATGACGACGACCGGTTCGCGGCCCGAGGTGCTGCGCTACACCGCCTTCTCCGGCGACCCCGCGGGCGGCAACCCCGCCGGGGTGGTGCTGGACGCCAGTGCACTGGACGACGGGGAGATGCTCGCCGTCGCCGCACAGCTCGGATATTCGGAGTCCGCCTTCCTGACCGCCCCGCCGGAGGGGCTGGACGGCCCGGAGGGACGGACGTACCGCATCCGCTACTTCAGTCCGAAGGCCGAGGTGCCGTTCTGCGGGCACGCGACCGTGGCTACGGCGGTCGCGCTCGCCGAGCGGCAGGGTCCGGGGCCGCTGCTGTTCGCGACGCAGGCGGGGCCAGTGCCGGTGGACGTGACGTCCGCGGAGGACGGCGCGCTGCGCGCCACGCTCACCAGCGTCGAACCGCACGTCGAGAAGGCCGCCGACGCCGATCTGGCGGAGGCGCTGGCCGCGCTGGACTGGCCGGCCGCCGATCTCGACCCGGCCTTCCCGCCGCGCATCGCCTACGCGGGCGCCCGCCATCTGGTGCTCGCGGCGGCCACCCGCGCCCGTCTGGCCGACCTGGACTACGACTTCGCGCGGCTGGAGGCGCTGATGCACCGCCTGGACCTGACGACCGTGCAGCTGGTGTGGCGGGAGTCGCCGACGCTGTTCCACGTACGGGACCCGTTCCCGGTGGGCGGTGTCGTGGAGGACCCGGCGACGGGGGCGGCGGCCGCCGCGTTCGGCGGGTACGCCCGTGAGCTGGGGCTGGTGCCCGAGGACGCCGTCCTCACGCTGCGTCAGGGTGAGGACCTGGGGCGCCCCGGCGAACTCACGGTGACGCTGCGCGCGGGCGACCCACGGGTGCGGGTCGGCGGGGCGGGCGTGCGCATCGGCTGACGGCGTGCGCGGCGGGCGGCCGTGCGGACACGCGTGGTAGGGGTGCGGCATGCGGGGCACACTGAGGAAGAAACCCGAACCGACAGGTGGGGCCATGCCTGGAGCATCCGCGCAGTCCGTCGAAGAGGCGATCGAGGTCGCCGTTCCCGTGCACACCGCCTACAACCAGTGGACCCAGTTCAAGACCTTCCCGCGCTTCATGCGCTGGGTGAGGGGCGTCGAACAGCTCCGCCCGAACCTCACCCGGTGGGAGATCGGCACCGGCTGGGCGACCCGGGCGTACCTGGCGGAGGTCGTCGAGCAGCATCCCGACGAGCTGATCGCCTGGCAGGGCCTCGGCCGCTGGGCAGGGCACCGGGGCGAGGTGGAGTTCCACGCCCTCGCCCCGAACCGCACACGGATCGTGGTGCGCCTGCGGTCCGTGGCCCGCCCGACCCGCCGGCACCTGCTGCACCGGTCGCCGGTGACGCCGCGGCTGATCCGGGCCGAGCTGGCCCGTTTCAAGCAGTTCATCGAAGGCGTGGGCCAGGAGTCCGGCGCGTGGCGCGGCGTCATCCGCAAGGGTCAGGTGCGGCCCCAGGAGGAGAAGCCGGCGAGGAGCCTGGTGGCGGGCTGGCCGGTCGGCTGAGCCACAGGCCCCAGGGGAATCGGGAGCCTGCGGAATTGGCCCGGACGGGTCTGCTCGGCCCGCCCCGTTCCAGGGAACCCGGCGCTCGCAACCGACCCGAGGAGCCACCATGAGCAGCCTGCACGAGAAGTGCCGGGGCGAGGAGCCGTCCGAAGGCCGGCCGTGACCGCGCCCGCCGTGTCGATCTCCGAGCAGGACGCCGACGCGCTCGGCGGTGACGACAGCATCCTGATGCGCCAGCGCCGGGACCACGCACGGCTCGACGCGATGATGAACCGCTGCCTCTCCGAAGACCTCCCGCCCGGCGAACTCGAAGCGCTGTGGCTCGACGTCGTCCAGCTGGTGTTCCGTCACGCCTTCGCCGAGGAGACCGTGCTGTGGCCGCTGCTGCGGCGCGTCTCTCCCGACGGTGAGGAGCTGACCCGGCAGGTCGAGGAGGAGCACCAGGCGATCAACGACCTCGTCGCCCGGCTCGAACGCTCCCCCGACGACCCGCGGCGCGCGGAGTGGATCCAGGAGGCGTTCGCGCTGATCCGGCAGGACATCCGCGACGAGGAGGACGAGTTGCTGCCGCGGCTGCGGACCGCCTTCGACGACCGCAAGCTGCGGCGCATCGGCGCCGCGTGGGAGGCCGTGCGGGCGACCGCCCCGACCCGGCCGCACCCCGGCGTGCCGCGGCGTCCGCCCGGCAACGCGCTGCGGGGCGTCCCGCTCAGCGCGTACGACCGGCTGCGGGACCTGGCCCCGGACAGCGGCCCGACCGCCCGGCGCGCCTCCCTGGCGGTGACGGGCGCACTGGTGGCCGCGGCGGTGGTGCGGGCCGCCCGTCGGCGCGGCTGACACACCCAGGACGCGTCATGCGGCGCCGCGTCCCCGGCGGGAGCCGGCGTACGCGGCGTCGCGCAGGCGGTTGAGGCGCCCGGCGGGGCGCAGGCCGGGCAGACTGTGGGCGACGGGGTCGTAGGACACCGTGGTCTGCGCCGGGGCGGGATGCACCGCTTCGAGGGTGAGGGACGCGAACGGCCGCCAGGGCTCGTCCCCGGCGGCGGCGGACAGCCTGAACAGGACGGGACGGCAGGCGAGTTCCTGCCACAGTGTGGGGCGTGGCGTGTGCGGCGGATCGAGCAGCGGGAAGGCGGCGAGCACCCGCCGGCACTCCCCCGTCCGGTACGTCAGCAGCGTGGAGTACGCGCCGGTGAGCGCGTCGGGGCGGAGCACCGGCACATGGCGGCCGAGGCGGCCCGTACCGCTGGAGGTGAACAGCAGGTCGAGCGGCCGGTCCGGTCCGCCGGCGTCCTCGACGCGGACGGCCAGGCCGAGCGCGTCCGGCAGTCGCCCGGGCGTGCCGAGGGCGTGGGACCAGCGCACGATCGCCGCGTACGAGGCGTGCCGGTCGAGCCAGTCCACGCCCCACGGGCGTTCTCCGCGCCCGGCGACGTGCAGGGTGCCGGAGCACAGCACGCCGGTGGGGTGCACGGCGGGGGCGTCCCGCCACCGGGCCACGCGCTCGGCGGCCCGGTGGGCGGTTTCCCGCACGCCCGGCAGGGACGCCAGCCCTCGTGGGCTCACCGCCCGGGCCGGTGCCCGTCGGCGGACGTGGCCGCGAACGCGTCGCCGGCGTACGGCGTCTCCGGGACTGTCTCCATCGGGAGGCGGACCTCCACGTGGCCGTCGACGACCCGGGTGTCGAAGGCGGGCTGGGGTGCGGTGGCGGGGCCCGCGACGTTCCAGCCGTCGGAGAGGCGGAAGACGCTGCCGTGCCAGGGGCACCGGACGCAGCCGTCGGCGACCGTGCCCTCGGACAGCGGTCCCGCCAGGTGGCTGCACCGTTCGGCGAGAGCGTGGACCTCCCCGCCGGTCTCCCGCACGACCAGCACCGGTACGTCGTCCACGACGCACCGTACGGCCTCGCCGGCGGGGAACTCGTCGACGCCGCCGACGCGGTGCCAGCCGTCGCTGACGACGTGCGGGACCTCCTCTGCGTGGTTGACGCCGGCCGCCTGCCGGTACGCCAGATGGCCGCCGAGCAGTCCGCCGGCGCCGACCGCGGTCAGTCCGAGGTACCCGAGGGCGCGTCCCTTGGCGCCCTTGCCGCTGAGGCGCATCACGAGGGAGGCGCCGTAGAGGCCCACGGCGGCCGTGTTGGCCCAGGCGTGGACCAGGCCCACGCGCTGCTGCTCACGGCGGAGTTCCGCCCAGTCGACGAGGCCCGACAGGGCGGCGGGGACAGCCCCGGTGAGCCCTAGGGCCACCAGAAGGTCCGCCTGCCGGGACCGGCCGGGTTTGAGGTCGAGGACGGCGGCGGACATCCAGCTGCCGAGAGGCAGATGGATCGCCATCGGGTGCACGGGGTGGCCGAGCCACGTGCCGTGCAGCACGTCCCGGACGCGGCCGAGCGGCAGCGCGCGGACGCGCCGGGTGAGTGCTTCGATCAGCTGGTCACGGCCGGGATCGCGCTCCAGCGCGTCCAGCAGCCACAGCATCCGGTTCTGTCCGAGGAGGCGACGCCCAGGCTTCTTGCTCATGGACGCTGAGTTTCCCGGCGCGCGGCGGGCAAACAGCGGGGACGGTCAGCGGACGCGCAGCCGGACGCGGGACCAGGCGTTGTTGACGTACCCCTTCGGGTTCCACGCCTGGGCCGGGGACTCGGGCATGCCCGCGCCGGAGGAGTCCCAGGCGCGGGCCAGGACGTGCACGTCGCCGTGCGGCAGATCCAGGGTGGTGCGCCACCGCTGCCACGCCCCCGGTCCGGCGGGCGCCTCGATCGCGGCGCGGGACCAGGCGCGGCCGCCGTCCGTGGACACCTCGACGCGGGCGACCGTACGGCCCACGCCGGCGAGGGCGTATCCGGCGACGTGGACGGGGCCGCGTGGCAGGACGGCGCCGTCGGACGGGGTGAGGACGGCGCAGTTGAGCGGGAGCGGGCCGAGGGTGACGCCCCCGGGGTCGTCGGCGGTCGGCGGGAGGCGGTAGGCGGTGGCCTGGAAGTAGGCATCGGAGGGGGTGGTGCGCGCGGTGACGCGGGTGAGCCATTTGACGCTGCGGGCGCCGATCCAGCCCGGCACGACCACGCGCAGGGGCGCGCCGTGCACGGGTGGCAGCCGGGCGCCGTTCATCGCCCAGGCCAGCAGCACGTCCGGGGCCAGCGCCCGGTCGCGCGGGATCGACACCTCGTACGGCTGGGGCGGGTCGGCGGACGGGGAGACGTCGGGGGCCTGGAAGGCGACGTGGGCGGCGTCCGGAGCGATGCCGGCGTGGGCGAGGACGTCGGCGAGGCGTGCCCCGCGGAACCGGGCGGTCGACAGGGCGCCCGGTCCCCACGGCGTCTCCCCGGGGACGGGGCGGACGGCGGTCAGGCCGGCCCGCCGGTTGCCCGCGCACTGGAGGGTGACGGTCGCCTCCGCCGCCTCGAAGCGGGACCGCAGGTCGTCCGGTGTCAGCAGCAGGGGGCGCGTCACCAGGCCGTCCACCGTGAGCCGCCAGTCCGCCGGTTCGAGGCGGGGCACGGGGCCGTGGTTGCGGCTGAAGAAGGCGTCGACGGGCGTGACCGCGGCGCGGGCGAGCACGGCCCCGGGCGGTTCCGCGTTGAACGGCTCCCGGACGTGGACCACCATGTCGTCCCGCTTGCCCCACATGCCCATGGTGGTGATTGTCCGCCTGTGCGTCGGGTCGCGCCCGGTCAGGCGGAACCCGGCCCGGAGTTCAGGCGTCGCCCATGACCAGCCCCTCGATCGTGTGCTTCTGCGTGATCGGCCGCAGCACGTCCACGATCTCGCAGTCCAGGTGGCGCCGTATCCGCTCCGGGAGGCTCTCCCAGTAGGCGCGGGTGACGGCGGCGTCGTGCCGTTCGCCGTTGGTCGCCTCGGGTCCGTCGACGCCCAGCACGAGCACGGGGCGGGACTTCGCGGAGTGGTTGCGGGTGCCGCGGTGGATGGTCAGGGCGGAGCGTGCCGAGATGTCGCCGCGCCGCGGGTACTTGCGCACCGCCCGCTCCTCGTAGCGCGGGTAGTGCGAGCGGGGCGGGAACATGCCGTGCCCGAACTCCGGGCTGTCGTCCCACTGGGTGCCGGGGGCGATCTCGAAGGGGCCCATGTCCTCCTCGGTGTCGACCGCGGTGACGTTGAAGGCGAGGGAGGTCAGGCGCCGTTCGGCGCGGGTCTCCTCGGGCATCGGGAAGTCGCGGTGCCACGGCTGGTTGACGGCGCCCTCGAGCGGCACGTCGAAGCCGACCTCGACGATGCGGTAGTCGGGGCCGAGGACCGCCGTGCAGAGGGAGCGCACCCAGGGGTGGTCGACGAGGTCGACGAAGCCGCGCAGCTGCTCGGGGTGGATCTCCACGTAGTAGCGGTGGGGGCCGCGTCCGACGGCGCCGCCCGGACGGCTGCGCGCCTCCTCGAAGGCCGTCTCGATGTCCTCGCGGAGCCGGTCGGCCCACTCGGGCGTGAACGCGCCCTTGCGGGCGGTGATGCCGTCCTCGTAGAGGGCCTCGACGTCGGCCGTGACGTCGACGTCGAGCGCGTCCGGGGTGACGGTGGGGTGAGTGTGCGGGCTCATGGATGCCTCCTCGCGACGGAACCGCCGGCGGACAAGTGCCGGGTGCTTGCCGGGCGCCATCGTTGCATCGTTGATTTCAACGTGGCAATACCCGGGAGCGGGAGGGTTTCGGGTGCCTGGTCCGCAGAGGGGCGGCGCATGCCACGATGTGCGGGTGAGCAGCAGCCTGAAGGACGTGGCGGCGCGCGCGGGGGTGTCGGCGCGCACGGTGTCGAACGTGGTGAACGGGTCGGCCCGGGTGGCGCCGGAGACCCGCCGCCGGGTGCAGGAGGCGATCGAGGAGCTGGGCTACCGCCCCAACCTGGCGGCGCGCAGCCTCAGGGCGGGCCGTACCGGCATCATCGGCCTGGCGATCCCGGAGCTGCACTCCCCCTACTTCGCCGAGCTCGCCGGGCTGCTGGTGGACGAGGCGCGCCGGCGGTCGTGGACGGTGGTCATCGACCAGACGCGGGGCGACGCCGAGGCGGAACGGCGGCTGCTGACGGGCGACGGCGGGCGGGTGATGGACGGTCTGATCATCAGCCCCTGGGCGCTGCCCGCCGAGGACATCACGGCGGCGGCCCGCCCGCTGCCCGTGGTGCTGCTCGGGGAGCGCAGTCCGCAGGGGCTGGCGGACCGGGTCGCCGTGGACAACGTGGCCGCGGCCGAGGAGGCCACCGCGCATCTGCTGTCGCTGGGCCGCCGCCGCGTCGCCGCGATCGGCCTCCAGCCCCATCTGCGCAACGGCACGGCGGAGCTGCGAGCCGAGGGCTACCGCGCGGCGCTCCGGCGTGCCGGCGTCTCCCCGCGTCCCGAGTGGGAGCGCCCGGTGGCGGCGCTGCACCGCGCGGACGGCGCCCGGGCGATGGCGGAGCTGCTCGACGCCGGGGCGGAGCCGGACGCGGTGTTCGCGTTCAGCGACGAACTGGCGCTTGGCGCCCTGCACACGGCGCACGCGCGGGGGCTGCGGGTGCCGGAGGACGTGGCCGTGGTCGGGTTCGACGACATCGAGGACGGCCGGTTCGGGAGCCCGACGCTCACCACCGTGTCCCCCGACAAGGAGCAGATCGCGGCGCGTGCCCTGCAGTGCCTCGCCGACCGCATCTACAGCCCGCGCAACGACGTGCCGGCCGCCGACCTCACGGTCCCGCACCGGCTGGTGGTGCGCGCAAGCACCGGAGGCTGACCGCGGGCCCGGAGCGGCCGGCACACCGGTGGCCTTTTCACGGAATGTCGGGTGTGCGCAGGGCACGGACGGGGAACATGTTCGCCCTGTTCGGGCCGTGCTCCTTGAGGGCCGTGCGCCTTGAGGGCGGTGCGCCTTGAGGGC
>Ga0164243_10011924_pt1 | contig 12360 bp, 10 predicted proteins | sample OricompcompostOP_FD_108781 | JGI IMG/M metagenome (GOLD analysis project Ga0164243, IMG submission 108781) | Organic Plus compost microbial communities from Emeryville, California, USA - Original compost - Organic plus compost (OP) | ecosystem: Engineered > Solid waste > Mixed feedstock >...
ATTGGACGAATTCTTACACGAATTCCGCACTCCAGCATTAATCCAAATACTTTCCTAAAGCGCAAGATCTGCGCCGCGCGCAGGCCGCGCCCCGGACCACTGGACCAAAGGGGGGCCCGACCGGCCACATCCGCCGACGATTACCGAGAGTGACCGACGGCCTGAGGCCACACCGCCACGCCGACACGCCGAGGAAACGGCGTCCCCGGCTCGCCGGACGACCTCGCCGCGTTGTGAGTACGGCACCTCGCCACCGCATGAGGGCGCGGTGCCCCGCCGCCGACGAGAACGATTCGCGTGGACACGGAGAGCGGCGCGACGGGAGCGGGAGAAACGGGACGGGGCCGGAGACCAAGCGGAGCGAAACGGGAGGAGCGAGACCAGAGCGGAAGATCGAGCGGGCCGGAGCAGGGAGAAACAGGACGGGGCCGGAGATCGGGCGGAGTGGAGTGGGAGGAGGGGGCGGGGTGGGTGGGGTCGGGCGGGGGTGGGGGTGGGGAGGGGTGGGCGGTCAGCGGAGCAGGAGGGCGGGGTCGGCGTGGATGCGCTCGATGACCAGGCCGGCCGCGCCGCGGACGGCCGCGTCGCCGCCGAGTGGCGAGACCACGAGGGAGGGGGCGGCCTCGCCGGCGCCCACGCGCAGCGTCTCCTCCACCGCGGGCCGCACCCAGGGGGCGAGCGGGGAGAAGATGCCGCCGAGCACGACGGTCTCCGGGTCGAGCAGTTTCACCGCGGTGGCGAGGGCCGCGCCGAGCGTGCGGCCCGCGGCCTCCACGGCGCGCAGCGCCCCCTCGTCCCCGGACTCGAGCAGGGCGACCAGGGCGGAGATGGACTCCCGGGGTCCCGAGGCCGATCCGGCGATCATGTCGGTGAGCCCGGCCGCCCGCAGGATCGCCTCCTGGCCCGCGATGCGTTCCAGGCAGCCCCGGCCGCCGCAGGAGCACGGCGGGCCCTCCGGGTCGACGACGATGTGGCCGAGCTCGCCGGCGAAGCCGCGCGCCCCGCGGAACACCTGGCCGCCGACGATGATCCCGGCCCCGATCCCGATCTCGCCGGAGACGTGCAGGAAGTCGCCGAGGTAGCGGCCCGCGCCGAACCACATCTCGCCGAGCGCGGCGAGGTTCGCCTCGTTGTCCTGCTCCACCCCCAGGCGCAGCTCGGGCAGGCCGGCGCGGAGCATGTCGGCGACCGGTACGTCGGACCAGCCGAGGTTGGGCGCGCGCAGCACCTTCCTGCCGTCGACGACGCCGGGCACCGCGACCACCGCGCCGGCGATGTCGAGCCCCAGGTCGGCGGCGGACTCGATCGCCAGCTTGGTGATCTTGGAGAGCGCGGCGACGACCTCCTCCGGGTGGCGGGCCCGGTTGTCGGTCGCCACCAGGTGCCGGTAGCGGACCCGCTGGTTGAGGTCGAGCACGCAGGCCGCGAGATAGTCGACGTTGATCTCCAGGCCCAGCCCGGCCCCGCCGTCGGGGTTGATCACGACCGCGACGCCGGGACGGCCGCGCTCGGCCTCGTGCACCAGGTCGCCGTCGCGTACCAGCCCGGCCTCGGCGAGCACCGTGATCAGGTTGGAGACGGTGGTCTTGGTGAATCCGGTGAGCCCGGCGAGCCGCGCCCGGGTGACCGGCTGATGCGTACGCACCTGCTGGAGCAGAACCGCCAGGTTGTGCTCCCTCATGATGCCGTGCCGCATCGGCCGGCCGCCCGTCGACATGTTCTGATCTTATCGGCGCGTCGTCAGCCGGATGACTCCCGAGCGCGGCGGGTGCCTCAGCGGACGCCCGTCAGGTGCTCGATGGCGAGCTGGTCCAGCCGGGTGTAGTGGTAGGCGCGGTCGGCGGCCGCGTCCGGGTCGAACTCCTCCGACCGCAGCGACTCCAGCGACTCGCCCGGGGCGAGGGTCGGCACCGCGAGCTGGTCGCGGCGGGCGGCGGCGAACGCCTCCTGCACCTCCGGGTCGGCGCGGAAGGAGCGCGCCCGCTCCCGCAGGATCAGGTAGGTGCGCATGTTCGCCGCGGCCGAGTCCCACACGTCGTCGGGCCCCTCGGTACGGCCCGGCTTGTAGTCGAAGTGCCGCGGCCCGTCGTAGTCGCTGTTCTCCAGCAGGTCGACCAGGAAGAAGGCGCTCTTCAGGTCGCCGTGGCCGAACACCAGGTCCTGGTCGTACTTGGGGCCGTGCTGGCCGTTGAGGTCGATGTGGAAGAGCTTGCCCTGCCACAGCGCCTGGGAGATGCCGTGCACGAAGTTGAGCCCGGCCATCTGCTCGTGGCCGACCTCGGGGTTGAGGCCCACCATCTCCGGGTGCTCCAGCATGGAGATGAAGCCGAGGGCGTGGCCGATCGTCGGCAGCAGGATGTCGCCGCGCGGCTCGTTCGGCTTCGGCTCCAGCGCGATGCGCAGGTCGTACTTGCGCTCCTTGATGTAGGAGCACAGGATGTCGATCGCCTCCTTGTACCGGGCGAGCGCGTCCCGGACGTCCTTGGCGGCGTCGGTCTCGGCGCCCTCGCGGCCGCCCCAGCACACGTAGGTGCGCGCGCCCAGCTCGGCGGCGAGGTCGATGTTGCGCAGCACCTTGCGGATCGCGTACCGGCGGATGTCGCGGTCGTTGGAGGTGAACGCGCCGTCCTTGAAGATCGGGTGCTTGAACAGGTTCGTGGTGGCCATCGGGACCTTCATCCCGGTCTCGTCGAGGGCCTTGCGGAAGGCGGCGATCGCCCTGTCCCGGTCGGGCTCGACGGCGAGCAGGTCGTCGTCGTGGAAGGACACCCCGTACGCCCCGAGTTCCGCGAGTTTGTGCACGGATTCGACCGGGTCCAGCGGGGGGCGTGTGGCGTCGCCGAACGGGTCGCGCTCCTGCCAGCCGACGGTCCACAGGCCGAAGCTGAAGCGGTCCTCAGGAGTAGGCGCAAAGCTCACCGGAGCCTCCTTGGCCAATTAGGTCACGTTGTGGATTAAATCTAGGTCGCCGGATCGGGTCTGGCAAGAGAGAGCTCGCCCGGCGGTGCGGCCGGGTCAGCGGTACGCCCGCGCCTGCAGCCCGTACAGCTCGGCGTACAGGCCGCCGGCCCGGATCAGCGACTCGTGGTCGCCCGCCTCGGCGATCCGGCCGCGCGCCACCACCACGATGAGGTCGGCCATGCGCACCGTGGAGAAGCGGTGCGAGACCAGGACGGTGATCGCACCGTTCTCGGCGGCGAGCCGGGACGCCTGCTCGGCGTACCGCTCGAAGAGCCGGTGCTCGGCCATCGCGTCCAGGGCCGACGTGGGCTCGTCGAGCACGAGCAGCAACGGCCGCTCGCGCATGAACGCCCGGCCCAGCGCCAGCTTCTGCCACTGCCCGCCGGACAGCTCGGCCCCGTCGGCGTAGCTCTTGCCGAGCGGCGTCGCCAGCCCGTGCGGCAGCCGTTCGACCACGTCGGCGGCGTGCGCCCGGTCCAGCGCCGCCTCGATCGCCGCGGTGGACTCCATCCGGGGCGGGTCGCCGAGGCCCACCGTGCGCCCGGCGGTGAACTCGTACCGGACGAAGTCCTGGAACCCGGTGGCGAGCCGCGCCCACCACTGCTCCGGCCGGATCCGGGCCAGGTCGAGCCCGTCCACCAGGACGCTGCCGCGGCTCGGCCGGTAGAAGCCGCACAGCAGCTTGATCAGGCTCGACTTGCCCGCGCCGTTCTCCCCCACCACGGCCACGGTCGCGCCGGCCGGCAGGTGCAGGTTCACCTCGCGCAGCACCGGGGCGTCCGTCCCCGGATAGGTCAGCCACACGTCGCGCAGCGTGATCCCGCCGGTCAGCCGCTCCGGCGGGGCGAGCACCGGCGGGGCGTCCGTACCGCCGCCTGAGCCCCCGCCTGAGCCCCCGTCCGGGCCGCCGGCCGGCGCGGCGACGGCCTCGCGCAGCTCGCGCAGCCGCCGCTCCACGCCGGTGAGCCGCTGCAGGTCCGGCAGCAGCCCGACCGCCGCCGCCACCTGGCCGTTCACCTGCGCGGCGAGCACGATCACCAGCACCACGTCGCCGACCGTGCCGCGGCCCGCGATCGCCTCCCGCACGATCAGCAGCACCGCGGCGACGTACCCGGCGGCGAAGACGAGCTGCCCCAGCGTGTGCAGCGCCGCCGCCCGCCGGCGCGCCCGCCACAGCGTGCCCGTCGCGTCCTGCCAGAGCGCGGCGTGCCGGGCGCGCAGCTCGTCCCCCAGCCCGAAGACGCGCAGTTCCTTCGCCGGGCCCGCGCCGGTGGCCAGCCGGAACAGGTTGAGCGCCAGCCGGGTCCGCTCGGCGGTCGCGTCCCGGGCCCGGTCCACCACCCGTTCGGCGCGGCGGCCGGCGAGCAGCGGCGGAACGGCCACCAGCGGCAGCAGCAACAGCAGCGGATGGGCCTGCGCCAGCAGCACCCCGGTGACGAGCATGCCCACGCCGAGCCCGGCCGCGGTCAGCAGCGCCTGCAGCGCCGCGCGGGTCTGCTGCACCTCCTGGTCCAGCATGGTGAGCCGGTCGGCGTTCTCCGCCACCTCGTGCGCCACCGGCTGCGGCGAGCCGTTCGCGAGCGTGATCAGCTCCTCGTCGTAGCGGAGCAGGTTCAGCTCGGACAGCTCGAAGTAGGCGATGTGCGCGAAGTGGGAGAACGTCAGCGACCCGATCAGCAGCGCCGCCACCGCCGGCGCCGCCGTCACCGCCGCCCCCGTCTCGCCCGCGAAGACCGCGTCGAACAGGCCGCGCAGCGCGAGCCCGACCAGCGGCATCGTCACCCCGCCCGCCACCATCAGCACCGCGGCGACCAGCGTCTTCGCCGGGCTCTGCCGCCAGGACATCGCCAGCAGCCGCCCCGCCGCGGTCAGCACCTCGCCCATCGCCCGCCTTCCTCAGGCCGTGGCCCCCGCGGGCCCCTCCTCGTCGTCGGTGAACCGGCTCGCCTGCAGCCGGTACAGCTCGGCGAACCGCCCCTTGCGCCGCAGCAGCTCCCGGTATCCGCCCTGCTCCAGCACGCCGCCGCCGTCGAGCACGACGATGTGGTCGGCGTGCCGTACGGTGGAGAAACGGTGCGAGATCAGGATCGTCGTGCGATCCCGGGTGATGCGCACGAACTCGTCGAAGAACCGCGCCTCGGCGCGCACGTCCAGGCTCGCGGTCGGCTCGTCGAGCACGAGCACCCCGCCGCCGTGCCGCAGCCGGAACAGCGCCCGGGCGAGCGCCACCCGCTGCCACTGCCCGCCGGACAGGTCGGTGCCGCCCGTCATGTGCCTGGCCAGCGGGGTGTCCAGCCCGTGCGGCAGCGCGTCGAGGTCGGCGAGTATGCCCGCGTCGGCGGCCGCGGCGCGGATCTCCTCGCGCCGGTCCAGGTGCTCGACCGCGCCGAGCCCGATGTTGTCGGCCACGCTCGCCTCGTACCGGATGAAATCCTGGAAGATCACCGCGATGCGGGCGCGCCACTCCGCCACCGGGTACGACCGGATGTCGATCCCGTCGACGGTGATCCTCCCCCGGTCCGGCTCGTACAGCCTGGTCAGCAGCTTGACCAGCGTCGTCTTGCCCGCGCCGTTGACGCCGACGATCGCCGTGCAGCGGCCCGCCGGGATGCTCAGGTCCAAGCCGTCGAACACCGGCTCGGGGCGACCCGGATAGCCGAAGGCGACCCCCTCGAAGCGCAGCTCCCGGCGCGGCGCCGCGGCCGTGCGCGGCGTCACGGCCCGGGACGCGTCGCGCACCGCCGGAGCGTCCCGCGTCGCCGTGCCCTCCAGTGCTCTTGCTGGTGTTCTCTCCGGGCTGTCCCGGGCTCGCTCCTCATCCTCCAGGTACGGCTCGACCCCCCGCTCGAACCGCCGCAGCGCCTCGTAGGCGTTCATGCCGAACTGGGTCTGCACGTCCGCCTCGGGATAGAACTCGCCGAGCCGCAGCGCGCCGAGCACCGCCTGCACCACCAGCGCCATGCCGGTCAGCGCGACCTGGTCGGCGCCCGCCCGGGCCAGGGCGACCAGCACCGCGGCGGTCACCACCAGGCCGAACGCGGTGTAGCCGAAGTACGGCCACAGCAGGATCCGGCGGCGCTCCCGCCAGGCCGGCATCACCCAGGCGAGGTAGGCCTGCCGGTAGCGGGCGAGCAGCCACGGCAGCAGGCCGAACACCCGGATCTCCTTGGCCGCGGGGGCGTGCATCGCCAGCCCGCGCAGGTAGAGGCTCTCCCGGCGGCGCGCGGCCACCGTACGGAACACCCGCGAGTAGCGGCGCAGCCCGCCGCGCTGCCCCTGCCGGAACGCGAGCACCACGGCGAGCACGCCCGCCGCCGCCCACCAGGAGAAGGCCACGCCGACGACGACCACGTACCCGGCGAGCTGGGTGACCCGGGCGATCAGGTGCAGCATCCCGGCGACGGCCCGGCCGGGGCTCTGGAAGCCCTGCTCAAGCTCGGTCCCGGCCTCGCTCAGCTCGTCGAGCAGCCGCTGGTCCTCCAGCGGGGCGATCCCGGGGCTGCGCAGCGACGCGGCCATCAGCCGGTCGTACATGCGGCCGTCCACGCGGCGCGTCACCAGCTCGCCGAGCGCGTTCTGCAGCGGGGTGAGCGCCTGCTGCGCGCAGAACGCCGCCGACGCCAGCACGAAGGCGACCACGACCTCGGCCCACTCGGCCGAGTCGGGTCCCGCGGCGACGGCCGCGGGCACCCGACCCAGCATGACGCTCGTGGCGACGGCGAACCCCACCGGGAGCAGCCCGAGCGCGACCGTGCAGGCGACCGTCGCGGCGACGGCCCCCCATCCGGCGGCCGGGGTCAGCCGGATGATCCGCAACCGGACCCGCACCACATCGCCGAAAGTCTCGGGCACCCCCTGGCTCACGTGGCCTCCCGCACTCCCTGGGGGCAGGCCCCACGGCCCGCTACATGGAGGGGACTATAAGACCTCGGGCAACCCTTTCGTCAACTTAGAGGACTAATTTCCCGGAGGCCGTCCGGCCCGCTCGGTCCACGTGGTTCGCTCCACCCGCGGCGGCCTCCGCCGCCCGGGCGGCCGGACCTCCGCCCGATCGAAAACCGTTTGCCGTGGCCGCCGTCCCCCTGGTGCCGCCGCAGGCCCGACGCCGAGCGTCAGGAGATCGTCGCCGCACCGCCCTCCGCGGCCTTGGACCGGGCCACGGCGCCTGCCGGCGCACCCCCGCGATTTGTGAAACGTTCCGTATCGACGACGGCGCGCAACGCGTCGAGCGGGCGCTCGCCGGTCTCGCCGGGAACGGTCTTCGCCGGGAACGGTTCTCGCCACGCCGACGCCCGCCCTGCCATCGCGGCCGCCCAGCCACACCGGCGTACGCCCCGTCACCGCGGCGCGCGCCGGAGAACCGGTCTGCCCGTCAGGGCAGGCAGCCGACGTGGGCGAGGGCCTGGCGCAGCAGCACGCCCTGCCCGCCCGTCATCTCCTGCTGCACGGCGGGCGACGCCGCCTCCTCCGGCGTGAACCAGATGAGGTCGAGCGCGTCCTGCCGCGGCCGGCAGTCCCCCGCGACCGGCACGATGTACGCCAGCGACACCGCGTGCTGCCGCGGATCGTGGTACGGCGTGACGCCCGGCGTCGGAAAGTACTCGGCGATCGTGAACGGCTGCGGCGAGGGCGGCACCTGCGGCAGCGCGACCGGCCCGAGGTCCTTCTCCAGATGCCGCATCAACGCGTCCCGCACCCGCTCCTGGTACAGCACCCGCCCGGACACCACCGCCCGGCTCATGGTCCCATCGGCCCCGATGCGCAGCAGCAACCCGATCCGGGTCACCACCCCACGCTCGTCCACCCGCACCGGAATCGCGTTGACGTACAGAATCGGCATCCGCCCCCGCACCAGCTCCAACTCGTCAGAGCTGAGCCAGGCCGACGCCGTTTCGGTCATTTCGGTCACCCGACGATGGTACTGGCCACCCGCCTCCCGTACGTCCCGGGTGCTGCCCGGAACGCGGTGGATCCCCACGCTCTGACCTGGGCCTCTCGCGGCGTCCTCGCCACGCCGCGGGCGATGGAGAACCCCTCTCCCCGTTCCCGGCCGTCGGGAGGGGGCGCGGGAGTTCCGCTCCGCCATGATCACGACAAGTCGTGCTTTCCCGTGTTTTCTATGCAGCTTCCGCCTAGCGGCGGCCGGCGTCATGGGTGGCGGTGCAGGCGGCGGAGGGCGAAGGCGAGTTGCAGGCGGAGGCGGCCGGCGGGGTCTCGGACGTTCCAGCCGAGCAGGCGTTCGGCGTGGGTGAGGCGGTCGTGCAGGGTGGAGTGGTGGACGACGAGGTCGGTGGCGGCGGCGCGGAGGCTGGGCGCGTAGGCGGCGGCGTGCAGGGTGCGGAGCATCCACGGGGCGGCGCTGGCGGCGCGTTCCAGGGCCTCGACGTCGGGCGCCGGGGGCGTTTCGGGGCCGACGGCTCCGGCGAGTACGGCGAGGCCGCCGAGTTCGTCGGCGTACACGACGGAGGGGCCCGGGTCCTGGTCGGTGTCGTCGGCGGCGAGACGCAGGGCCAGCCGGGCCGCCTGCCATGAGCCGGGCAGTTCGGCGAAGGGGACGGCGGGGCCGACGCCCACCCGGAGGCCGTCCTCGGCGGGGAGCCGGGGAAGGACGGTGCGTCCGTTGGCGCGGCGGTCCTCGGTGATCTTCGCTTCGACCTTGCCGCAGGGGCCGCCGAGGGCGAGGGCGCGCAGCGGGACGTCGGTGCGCAGGCCCAGCCGGTGGGCCGCGTGGGCGCGGGCCGGGCCGGACGCGCCGTCGTCCAGGATGACCTCGATCAGGGCGGCGTCGTCGGCCGGGGTGGCCCGGCCGCGGGTGCGTTCGAGCGTGGTCCGGACCGCCTGGGCGGCGCGTTCCAGCACCGTCAGGTCGAGGGGCCTGGCCGTGCCGGGCCGTTCCAGCCAGAGCGTCGCGGTGTCGGCCGTCGCGTACGGCCAGGCCGGGTCCGCCGGGCCCGCCGGGTCCTGGCGCACTCCTTCGGGGGTGACGCGGATGCGCAGGTGGCGGGCCTCGTCGACGAGGCGGGCGGGGTGTCCGGTGAGCACGGCGGCCCCGCGGACGATCGCCTCCAGGTTGGCGCGTCCCTCGACCAGCCGGTCGAAGAAGACGACGGCCTTCAGCGCGTCGCCCGCCTCCGGGTCAAGCGCCGCGATCCGGCCGGCGAGCTCTTCCACGGGGCAATGGTCCCATCCGGCGCGGCCCGCCACCAAGGCGTCCGCGGCGCTCCGGGTCCCGGCCCCGGAGCGCGTCGGCAGCGGGGGCTACAGGATGCGGCGCAGCCAGGCGGGGCGGGCGGCCTTGGCCGCCTGGGACACGGCCGCGTGCGGCGCGAGCTGGGCGAAGCCGTGGAAGCCGCCGGGCCACACGTGCAGCTCGGCCTGGCCGCCGGCCCGCCAGATGGCGGTCGCGTAGGCCACGTCCTCGTCGCGGAACGTCTCGGCCGAGCCGACGTCGATGAACGCGGGCGGCAGGCCGGACAGGTCGGTCGCCCGGGCGGGCGCGGCGTACGGGGAGACGTCCGGGCCGCCGCGCGCGTCGCCGAGCAGGGCCGTCCACCCGGTCTCGTTCGACGTGCGGTCCCAGAAGCCCACGCCTTCCATCTGCACGGCGGAGGGCGTGTCGTTGCGGTCGTCGAGCATGGGGCACAGCAGCATCTGCCCGGCGAGGGCCGGCCCCTTGCGGTCCCGCGCCATCAGCACCACGGCCGCGGCGAGCCCGCCGCCCGCGCTCGTGCCCACGACGACGATGCGCCCGGGGTCGGCGTTCAGCTCGGCCGTGTTGTCCGCGACCCACAGCAGACCGGCGTAGCAGTCCTCGACCGGCGCCGGGTGCGGGTGCTCGGAGGCGAGCCGGTACTCGACGGAGACGACCGCGGCCCCTGCCTCCAGGGCCATGTCGAGCACGTCCACCAGGCCCATCCGCCGGTTCCCGAGCACCATCCCGCCGCCGTGGATGTTGTAGAGCACCGGGGTGGGCGCGGGCGCGTTCACCGGGCGGCAGATGAGCAGCGTGACGTCCGGGGCCCCGGCCGGGCCCGGCACGGTCCGCTCGTACGCCTCGAACGCGCCGCCGCGGGAGAGCTCCTCGTCCGTCGGCTCGTTCACGGCGGACCCTTGCCGCCATGCCTCGATCAGGTCGGGGGTCAGCGACGCCGGGCGCGTCCCGTGAACGAGGGTCAGCGCCGCCTCCAGTTCGGGGTCGAACGGGGGAGGTGGCCCGACGCGCTCGGCGGACGAGGATGTGACGGTCATGTCTGCCTCCGTGACGAATGGGTCGTCGAAGTGACGAACCCCATCCTGTACGTCCCGGAGACGGAACCCCAGCGCCGCCCGTCGGAAGTTCCCCGCTAAACGGCGGGTCCCGGCGCGAATCCGGGGAGCGCCGGTCAGGAACGGGCCGGCGGGTATTCGACGATCGTCGAGCTGATGTGCCCGAGCTGCTCCACGGTGATGGTGACCGTGTCGCCCACCTGGAGCGGCGGGTGCGCGTCGAAGCCCTTCCGCCCCCACAGCTCGGCCAGGCAGCCGCCCCCGCACGTGCCGGAGCCCAGCACGTCCCCGGGCCGGACCTGGGTGCCGCGGCTCGCGTACTCGATCAGCTCGGCGAAGGAGTACGCCATCGAGGACAGGCTGTCCGAGCCGATCTCCCGCCCGTTGACCTCGGCCGTCATCCGCAGGTCGAACGACTTGCCCGACCGGTACGGCTCCAGCTCGTCGGGCGTGACGAGCATCGGGCCGAGGCTGGTGACGGTGTCCTTGCTCTTCACCGGGCCGAGCCGTACGTTCATCTCCACGAGCTGCAGGTCCCGGGCCGACCAGTCGTTCATGATCATGTACCCGGCGATGTGCGACTCGGCGTCCTCCACGCGCACGTCGCGCCCGCCGCGCCCGACGACGGCCGCCACCTCCAGTTCGAAGTCGAACAGGGAACTGCCCGGCGGGATCGGGATCTCGTCGTGCGGCCCGACGACCGCGTACGGGTTGGTGAAGTAGAACGCCGGGGCCAGGTACCACTCCGGCGGCACCTTCGCGTTGGGGTCGGCGGCCTTGAGGGTGCCCTCGAAGTGGCTCTCGAAGGTCAAGAAGTCCCGGACCGTGGGCGGCTGCGGGATCGGCGACCGCAGCCGGGTGCCCTCGTAGGGCCGTACCCCGTGCGGGTCGGCGAGCGCGCGCTCCCCTGCTTCGCGCAGGCGGGTCCCGTCGTCGCCGAGCAGGTCCGGCAGGGTGGTTCCGGCGGGCAGGCCGTAGATCGACCCGTCCGCGACGACGCCCGCTCGCAGGGTGCCGTCATCGTCGTCGTAGCTGACAAAGCGCATGGCGCGTCCTCACCACTTCGTTCGTGTCGGACCGTACTCGGATTCATGTCGTCCAGGCCGGCCGCCAGGGATCGACGGCGACCTCGTCATGATCAGCCTAGCGCGGATTTCCTGACTATTCCGGAAATCAAGGGTCAGTGGTACGAGTGGATGACCGCGTGGCCCCTGCCCCGGCCGATGAACCACCTGTTCACCGGCGTCGTGACCACGAACGCCACGACCAGTGAGATCGCGAGGCTGCCCCAGAAGAGCGGGCTGGTCAGGTGGGCGTCCAGCGCGCCGGGGATGGCCAGGATCACGCCGTTGTCGACGAGCTCCATCACGGCGATGGAGAGGGTGTCGGCGGCGAGCGCGAGCCGTACGGTGCGGCGCCAGCCCAGCCGCGCCCGGCGCAGGCTCAGCACGGTGAGCGAGTAGCCGAAGACGAACGCCAGCGCGATGGCCAGCAGCATGGTGGGCACGTTCTGCCAGGCGAGCGCCGTCCCGATCACCATGCCGAGGATCTCGCCGATGGCGCAGCCGGTGAGACAGTGCAGCGTCGCCGACGCGGCGGTGCCCCAGGTCGCCCGCACACGATGCCCTTCATGCCCGGAATGCGCCCCATGCCCGGCACGTCCATCCGCTGCGGCGGGTACGGCAGGCCCGGTGTGCGCCCCGTGCCCGGCGCGGCCGTCCGCCGCGGCGGGTACGGCATGCTCGGGATGCGCGCGCCCGTCGTGGCCGTGACGCGTCGCGCCTCCCCCTGTGTCAAGGCGCGCCTGCTCCGCCTCTCGTGGGCCACGCGCGGCGTCGCGGGGATCGTCGGGAGCGCCATGCGCGTGGTGTGCGGCCTGGCTCATGGAGGTCTCCTCGGTGTTGAGGCTCGTTCTCCTCGCATCGGAACCATACCCCCGCCGGGTATATTCCGGCCCTCCTCGCGATTTTCGCGGCGTTCGACCATCGCGGCCCTGACGCCGGCTCCGGACGACCGATGCGGGCCGAATGCGCCGCCCCGAAGGCTCTCGATCGCCCCTGTACGCCGCCCGGCCGGACCGGTCGGATCAGCCCGCGCCGCCCCTGCCCGGCGAGGGCACGGCCAAACCGCGGC
>Ga0164243_10011925_pt1 | contig 12360 bp, 8 predicted proteins | sample OricompcompostOP_FD_108781 | JGI IMG/M metagenome (GOLD analysis project Ga0164243, IMG submission 108781) | Organic Plus compost microbial communities from Emeryville, California, USA - Original compost - Organic plus compost (OP) | ecosystem: Engineered > Solid waste > Mixed feedstock >...
CGGGATCGGCCGGTCGCTCTTGTTTCAGCGTCCGGTCTTGCGCTTGCGCTGGCCCAGCGTGCGCAGCCGCAGCGCATTGAGGCGAATGAAGCCGGCGGCGTCGCGGTGATCGTAGGCGACCGCGCCTTCCTCGAACGTGACCAGTTCCTGGTCGTAGAGCGAATAGGGGCTCTCGCGCCCCACCACCCATGCCGAGCCCTTGTAGAGCTTCACCCGCACCTGGCCGCTCACCATCTCTTGGCTCTTGTCGATCGCCGCCTGCAGCATCTCTCGCTCGGGCGAGAACCAGAAGCCATTGTAGATCAGCTCCGCATAGCGCGGCATCAGCTCGTCCTTGAGGTGAGCCGCGCCGCGATCGAGCGTGATCGATTCGATGCCGCGATGCGCCACCAGGAGGATCGTGCCGCCGGGCGTCTCGTACATGCCGCGCGACTTCATCCCGACGAAACGATTCTCGACCAGGTCGAGCCGGCCGATGCCGTTGGCGCGGCCGAGCTCGTTGAGATGCGCCAGCAGCGCCGCCGGCGACATCTTGCGCCCGTCGATCGCGACCGGGTCGCCCTTCTCGAAATCGATCGTGATGTAGGTCGGCTGGTCGGGCGCCGCCTCGGGATCGATCGTGCGCGAATAGACGTAGTCCGGCACTTCCTGCGCCGGATCCTCCAATACCTTGCCCTCGGACGAGGCATGCAGCAGGTTGGCGTCGACCGAGAACGGCGCCTCGCCGCGCTTGTCCTTGGCGATCGGGATTTGGTGCTTCTCGGCGAAATCGATCAACTTGGTGCGCGACGTCAGGTCCCATTCGCGCCAGGGTGCGATCACCTTCACGTCAGGCTTCAGCGCGTAATAGGCGAGCTCGAACCGGACCTGGTCGTTGCCCTTGCCGGTGGCGCCATGCGCCACTGCGTCGGCGCCCACCCGCTCCGCGATCTCGATCTGCTTCTTGGCGATCAGCGGCCGCGCGATCGAGGTGCCGAGCAGATACGAGCCTTCATACTGCGCATTCGCCCGGAACATCGGGAAGACGTAGTCGCGGACGAATTCCTCGCGCAGGTCCTCAATGAAGATGTTTTCCGGCTTGATGCCGAGCAGCAACGCCTTTTGCCGCGCCGGCTCCAGCTCCTCGCCCTGGCCGAGGTCGGCGGTAAACGTCACCACCTCGCATCCATAGGTCGTCTGCAACCATTTCAGAATGATCGAGGTGTCGAGCCCGCCGGAATAAGCGAGCACCACCTTCTTCACGTCGCCATTGGCCATGGGCTGGTCCGTCGTCAGCAGGGGGAAATCCGGATCGTCCGGAGGCGCGCGGACTATAGGCGGAACGCCTCTTCGCGCAAGGGCGCACTGCCCTCGGGCAGCTCTCAGGCGCGTTCGCCGCCCGCAACCCGGCGCAGCAGCGCCCGCACGTGGCGGTGCACCGGCGCCGCTGCGCGCGCGATGACCGCCTCGACCGTCTCGTCGCTCAGCCGGGTGAACGGCCAGCGGTAGATCAGGGCATGGACCAGCCAGATGACCAGGAACGTGAACACGCCCGCAAACAGCACGTCGCTGGCGAAATGGCCGCCGAACGCCATCCGCTTGACCCCGACGGCAGTGCCGAAGACCGCCGCAGCGGCAAAGGCATAGGGTCGGACCGGCGCAGGGGCGAGCGCGGCGGGCGCGAACATCCAGTAGGCGCCGGACGCCTCGCCGGACACGAACGAGCAATTTTGGCCGCAGCCACCGTGAGGGTCCCACCAGGCGCTGAAATGCTCCTTGCCGCCGAATTCGGCGACGTCGATGGGCCGCGACCGCGGCCACTGGTCCTTGAGGATTCCGTTGGTGACGAGCCCCGGCGCCAAGGCCAGCGTCGCCAGCAGGAAGACCGCCGCGCGGCCGGGGATCAGCATGCGCCGCTCCGGCAGCAGGAACTTGAGCACGATCGCGATCACCGCCGGGGCCGCGCTCGCGGCCACGATCCACATGGCGGCGTCCCGCAGGAGCCGGGCTCCGGCGCCATGACCGAACGCGAACGCGCCGCCTTGCCCGTCAAAGAACAGCCGGGCCAGACGCAGGTCGAGTTCGGGAAAAATGCCGAACACGGCGCCGACCACGATGCCCACGGCCAGTGCGGCCAGAAGTCCGGTGCGGTTCATGGCCAGCGGTCTAGCCGAGCCGCCGGTCGAAAGAAACAGGCAAGGCGGTCACCGGCTGTCACTCGGCCGGCTGGTGCAGCACCGTATCCAGCTCCTCCGCGCCGACCCCGTGGCGACGACCGATCAGGCTGTAGACCGTCGGCACGACGAACAGCGTCAGCAACGTGCCGAGCGACATGCCGCCGACGATCACCCAGCCGATCTGCTGCCGGCTCTCCGCCCCGGCGCCCTCGGCGAGCGCGAGCGGGACCGCGCCGAGCACCATGGCACCGGTCGTCATCAGGATCGGCCGCAACCGCAAAGCCGCGGCTTCGATCACCGCCTGCAGCCGCTCGCGACCGGCCTCCTGCTGCTGGTTGGCAAACTCGACGATCAGGATGCCGTGCTTGGTGATCAGACCGACCAGGGTGATCAGGCCGATCTGCGAGTACACGTTCAGCGTCCCGCCGGTGAAATAGAGGGCGGCCAGCGCCCCCGTCATCGACAACGGCACGGACAACAGGATGATGACCGGGTCGCGGAAGCTCTCGAACTGCGCCGCCAGGACGAGATAGATGAAGGCGAGCGCCAGCACGAAGGTGATCGCCAGGCTCTGGCTCGAGGTCTTGAATTCGCGGCTCTGTCCGGCGACGTCTGTCTGCACCGTGCCGGGTAGCACCTCACGCGCCGTCTGCTCGAGGAACGCCAGCGCTTCGCCGAGCGAGTAGCCCGGCGCGATATTCGCCGAGATCGTCACAGCACGCAGCTGATTGAACCGTCGCAATTCGCGCGGCGCCACCGTCTCCTTCACCGTCACCAGGTTGGACAGTTGCACCATTTCTCCGGTCGCGGAACGCAGGAAGATCGTCGCCAGTGTCTGCGGCGAGGCGCGGTCCTCGGCCGCCAGCTGGACGAACACGTCGTACTGCTCGCCATCGCGCTCGAACCGTGTCACCTGGCGGCCGCCCAGCAACGTCTCCAAGGTGCGGCCGACCACCGCGACGTCGATGCCGAGATCGGCCACTTTGGCGCGGTCGATCTGGACGTTGAATTCCGGCTTGTTCAGCTTCAGGTCGGTGTCGATGTTGTCGAGCCCCGGATAGTCGCGTGCCCGCTCCAACACTTTGTCCACGTATTCCTGCAGTTGCTCGTAGGTGCCCGACGTTTGCAGCACGAACTCCACCGGCCGCGACGAGCTCGGCTGGCCGAGCGACGGCGGATTGTTGGCGAAGGCCTGCACGCCGGCGATGCGATTGAGCTTCGGCCGCAGCTCCGCGACGATGTCCTGCTGCTTGCGGGTCCGATCGTCCCAGTCCCTGAGCCGTCCGAACGTGAGGAACTGCGACACTTCCGGGAACCCGACGATGACCAGAGTGCTGCGGACTTCCGGCACCTGGCTCAGCAGCTGCTCGACCTGCTGGCCGTAGCGTGCCGTGTAGGACAGTGTGCTGCCCTCGGGGCCGCTGCCGTTGATGCGGACGATGCCGCGATCCTCGACCGGCGACAGCTCCTGCGGCAGGGCCATGAACAACACGGCGCTCAGGCCGGCGACGCCAAGCCCGAGCAGCACAATCAGCCAGCGCGCCCGCAGGCTCGCCGTCAGCAGCCACTTGTAACCGTTCTCGAACGACTTGAAGCCGCGCTCGATAATGGTGAAGAGGCGTCCCGGATTGGCATTGTGCCGCAGCAGCTTCGAACACATCATCGGTGTCAGCGTCAGCGCCACCGAGCCTGACACCAGCACCGCGCCGGCCAGCGTCAGCGCGAATTCGAGGAACAGCCGCCCGGTCCGGCCCTGCGCGAACGCCACCGGCGCATAGACCGCCGTCAGCGTCAGCGTCATCGCCATCACGGCGAAGCCAATCTCGCGGATCCCTTTGATCGCCGCGGCGAACGGCCTCATCCCCTCTTCGATGTGGCGAAAAATGTTCTCCAGCACCACGATGGCGTCGTCGACCACAAGTCCGATCGCCAGCACCATCGCCAGCAGTGTCAGCGTGTTGATGCTGAAGCCGAACGCGTACATCAGCCCGAACGTCGTGATCAGCGAGATCGGGATCGTCACGATCGGGATGACCGAGGCGCGGACGGACCGCAGGAAGAAGAAGATCACGATCACGACCAGAACGATGGCCTCGACGATGGTCGAGAACACCGACTTGATCGAACGATCGATGAACACCGCGTTGTCGTTGCCGATCTGTGCCGACACGCCTTCCGGCAGCGATTCGTTGATCTCCGGCAGGACCGCGTTCGTGGCCTTCGACACGTCCAGCGGATTCGCCACCGCCTGCTTGATGATGCCGACGGTGACCGCCGGCCCGCCGTTGAACATGCTGGCGCGGCGCTCGTCGGCGGCGCCGAGCTCGACCCGCGCCACCTCCCGCAGCTTGACCTGATGCGTATCGGTCAACTTGACGACGATGTTGCCGAATTCCTCCGGCGTCGACAGGCCGGTGCGCGACAGCACCGTGAATTCGCGATCCGTGCTTTCGATCCGCCCGGACGGCAGCTCGATGTTCTGCGCGGCGATCGCGTTCTCGATGTCCTGAACCGTGAGATTGTAGGCGGGCAGCCGCTCGCGATCGATCCAGATCCGCATCGCGTAGCGGCGCTCGCCGTAAATCACCACGTCGGCGACGCCGGTCAGGTTCTTCAGCCGGTCGACCACGTAGCGGTCGACATAGTCGGTCAGCTCCAGCTGCGACATGCGATCGCTGTTGAAGACCAGGAACATCACCGGCTGAGCGTCGGCTTCGACCTTGGCGATGGTCGGCTCTTCGATCTCGTCCGGCAGCCGCCGCCGCACCCGGCTCACCCGGTCGCGCACGTCGCTCGCCGCCACGTCCGGATCGATGTTGAGCCGGAACCGCACTGTGATGCGGCTCGATTCGGTACGGCTCGTCGATTCGAGCACGTCGATGCCCTCGATGCCCGCGATCGAGCCCTCGAGGATCTGCGTGATCTGGCTTTCGATGATGCTCGGCGACGCGCCGGGATACCGGGTGGTCACCGAGACGACCGGTTCGTCGATATTGGGATATTCGCGGACCGTGAGGCGATCGTACGAGACGATGCCGATGAGCACCATGATGAGGCTCAGCACCGTCGCGAAGACGGGCCGGCGGATGCAGAGCTCCGAGATGCCCATGGATTACCCGCGCGCTTGGCTCGCCGGCGTGACCACGTCGACCGTCGCGCCGTTACGCAGGCGCTGATGTCCGGCCGTGACCACCGTCGCATCGGCCGGCAGCCCTTCGACGATCTCGACCGCTCCGGCGCGGCGCTCGCCCAGCCGCACCTTCGTTTCCACGGCTTTGCCCTGCTCGATCCGGTACACGTAGGATTCGCCCCCCCGCGGCACCACGGCGCTTTCCGGCACCATCACCGCCTGGCGTTCCGAATCCCCTTTGATCACGATGCGGGCGAACAGGCCCGGCCGCAGCAGCCGGTCCGGATTGGCGATGCGGGCGCGGATCTGCAGCGCCCGGCCGTTGACGTCGACCATCGGGTCGATCGCATAGATCCGGCCGGTGAAGCTGCGGTCCGGCAACGCGTCGACGGTGACGTCGATGGTCTGGCCGATCCGCACCCGTGCCAGATAGATCTCGGGAATTTTGAAGTCGACCTTGAGCTCGTCGATCTTCTCCAGATTGACGATCGGCGCGCCGATCGCGACATAGGCGCCGGCGGACACCCGCCGCAGGCCCACCACCCCGGTGAACGGCGCCGTGATGACATGCTTGGACAGGCGCACACGCGCCAGTTCCAGCGCCGCCGAGGCGGTCCCGAATGCGGCCACCGCCTCGTCCCGCGCCCGCTCGGTGACATTGCCGGTCTTGGACAGCGTGTTTGCGCGGGCGAGGTTCGATTTCGCCAGTTCGTGCCGCGCCTCGGCGTCCGCCACTTCGGCGCGGACCAGCGCGTCGTCGAGCCGCACCAGCACATCGCCCGCCTTGACGTCGTCGCCTTCCTTGAACGCGATCTCGGCGACGCGGCCGGCGATCTCCGGCGCGATCTGAACCGATTCGTCCGATTGCAAACTGCCGACGGAGCGGATGTCCGCGGTGGTCGTCACCGGTTTGGCATTCGCCACCTCGACCGGGACGGCCGGGCCGCCCCGTGCGCCCTGTGGACTGGCCGGTACCCCCTGCGGTGCTGGCGCCGCGGCGGAGCCATTTCCGGGGCCGGGCTGGGTCCGTCCGTAGCTGCCGGAGACGAGCACGTATCCGCCCGCGCCAACCCCCAGCGCGGCCACAGCCAAGACGATCAAACCTTTACGCATTCGTGGCTCCTGAACCCGGTGCCCGTAAGATGGGAAGAAGAACGCGGCGACGCAGGCTGAGCCAACTTAAAACTTGGTCATGTTTTGACGCACCGAAGGCCCGCCACCTCGATCGGTCGCGAGCAAACGGCGTGCCAAAATGCCTAACCCAGGCCGGGCGCGGCATCCTCGTCTTTGAAATCATACCAAAACCCGGCCCGTTGACGAAGTGCTTTGCGTCAGCCCCGCCCAGACTGCCGCGAGCACGCGATCCCTGCCGCCCGGGCGCCCTCGGCGCATAGCGCACGAGCCGGGTTCCCCCACCGGCAGGTGGCATTCTACGCTGGCGCAACGACAACAGAGGAAACGCTCACCCCATGCCCCGCGAGGCCCTGCGCGTCCCCCACACCGTCCTCCACCGCCAGATCCTCGCGATCCTCGCTGCCTGGGGTCTGCCCGCCGATCAGGCGGAACCCACCGCCGACGCCCTGGCACTGGCCGATCTGCTCGGCATCGACAGTCATGGCTTGGCTTTGCTGCCGTTCTATGACGAGCTGCGCCGTAGTGGCAAAGTCCAATGCGCGCCCCGGATCGCGACCGTGCTCGACCGCGCCGCGATCGCCGTGATCGACGGCGGCGGCGGCTTCGGCGAGGCCCCGGCGACCCGAGCCATCGATCTCGCCATCGCCAAGGCGAAAACCTTCGGTCTCGGCGCCGTTGCGGTGCGCAACTCCAACCATTACGGCGCCGCCGGCGTCTACGCCCTGCGCGCCGCCGAGAACGGACTGATCGGCCTCGCCACCTCGGCCGTATGGAACACCGCCATCGTCCCGACTTTCGGCGTCAAGCCGATGCTCGGCACCAACCCCTTCGCCTTCGCTGCCCCAGGCCGTCGCAACCCGCCGTTCCTGCTCGACATGGCGACGAGCACCGTCGCGATCGGCAAGCTCAAGCTCGCGCACATGGCCGGCAAGGCGCTGCCGCCCGGCTGGGTACTCGACACGCATGGACAACCGCAGACCGATCCGGCGCAGGCCCTGATCGACCGCCTGCTCACGCCGCTCGGGGGCGATCGCGTGCATGGCGGCCACAAGGGCTACGGCCTCGCCACCATGATGGAAATCCTCTCCACCGTGCTCTCCGGCGCCAGCTTTGCTGCGCTGCGGCCGACGACGGCGGAGTGCTACGACGTCGGGCACTTCCTGATGGCGATCGATCCCGCGCTGTTCCGGCCCGATGGCGGCTTCGGCGACGATCTCGACCGCGTCATCGACGCGCTGCGGGCCAGTCCCCCCGCGAATCCCGAGCGCCCGGTGATGGTCGCCGGCGATCCCGAACACGCCGCCCGTGCCGCGCGGCTGCGCGACGGCATCCCGGTTCCCGCGCCGCTCGCCGACCAAATCAATGCCTTGTGCCGGACCGCAAACGCCGCGTACCTTTTCGATCCCAAGAGTTCTTAAGAACCGTCGCGGCCGCACGGCCTGCACAGGGAGGAAAAGGATGATCGATACTGCGAAGACAGCACTTTTGGCCGCGGCCCTTGCCGTCGCGACGGCCGCCACCGCTTCGGCGGCCGAGATCAAGCTGATGACCGGCCCCCAGGGCGGCGTTTGGATTCCGCTCGGTGGCCAGCTCAAGGATATGTGGGAAAAGGCCGTGCCCGGCCTTGCCGTTCAGGCGCTGCCTGGCGCCGGCATCGCCAATGTGCGCGGCATCGAGGAAGGCAAGGCCGATGTCGGCTTCGGCAACTCGATCTCCACCGTCGACGCGTTGGTGGGCAATGCCCCGTTCAACAAGAAGCACACCAACGTCTGCAACGTCGCCACCCTCTACCCGCAATATTTCCAGGTCGTGGTCCGGGCCGACGTGGACATCAAGAACGCCAAGGATCTCAAGGGCAAGGCGATCACCACGCAGCAGCGCGGCAACACCGGCGAGCTGATCACCCAGCATCTGCTGAAGGTGCACGGCATGTCGTATAACGACGTGAAGATGAGCTTCGTCTCCTACACCGACTCGGTGTCGCAGATGCAGGACGGCCACGCCGTCGCTTTCACGCTTGGAACCGCGATCCCCTCGGGCGCGGTTATGGATCTCGCCGCCGCGCGCGACATCAAGCTGCTCGATCTCTCCGACAGCATCGCCGAGATGAAGAAGATCAATCCCGGCTACACCCTGGTCAACGTCCCGGCCGGCACCTATCCGAAGCAGGACAAGGACGTGCAGGTCATCGGCTACGCGACCCACATCGTCGCCTCGTGCAAGCTGCCTGAGGACACCGTCTACACGATGACTAAGACCATGGCGGAGAACCTCAAGACTTTGGCCACGGTCAACAAATCGATCGGCACCCTCGACGCCAAGGGCATGGCCGAGGACATCGGCGTGCCGTTCCACCCCGGCGCGGCGAAGTTCTACAAGGAGGCGGGAATCACGGTGCAGTCGCACTGACTGTCAGAAGGCCGGCGCGGGCACACTGCGCCGGCCTGTTTTCTTTGCGAGGGCGTCTGCAGGGGGGATGGCGGCCATGAAGCTCGATCTCAGCTACGGCGGCATTGTCCGTCTCGTGACCACGCTCATCGCCGTGGCGATGGCCCTTTACCACATGTGGGCGATCGCCTTCGGCAGCCCGGAAGCGGTGTTCTTCCGCGGCACCCATCTGCTGTTCGCACTGGTGCTGGTGTTTCTGTTCTACCGGCGGAGCCTCAGCCTCGACGGCAAGCTGCCCGATCTCACCGACTACGCGCTCCTCGCGCTCGGCGCCGCGCCGATCCTCTACCTGTTCATCTATTACGACTACATCATCAACCGCATCTTCTACATCGACGATCTCACCACGGCCGACATGGCCTTCGGCATCATGCTGGTGATCGTCCTCCTCGAAGCCACCCGGCGTATTCTCGGCTGGGCGCTGCCGCTGACGGCAATCGTCTTTCTCGTCTACGGCATCGTCATCGCCCGGCTCGAGCCGATGCGGTTGATCGACCAGCTCTACATGACCACCGAGGGCATCTTCGGCATCCCGCTCTCGGTCTCCGCCGGCTACGTCATGATCTTCGTCCTGTTCGGCAGCTTCATGGAGCGCACCGGGACGGGGCAGTTGTTCATGGATTTCGCCATGGCGCTGACGGGTCACACCGCCGGCGGTCCCGGCAAGGTCGCGGTGGTGAGTTCGAGCCTGTTCGGCACCATCTCGGGCAGCGCGGTCGCCAACGTCATGGTCGACGGACCGATCTCGATTCCGTTGATGAAGCGCTCCGGCTTCGCGCCCCACTTCGCTGCCGGCGTCGAGGCCACTGCCTCGACCGGCGGCCAGATCATGCCGCCGATCATGGGCGCCGCCGCCTTCGTCATGGCCGAGTTCCTTGGGGTCGGCTACGGCCAGGTCGTCATCTGGGCGATCATCCCGGCGATCCTCTATTACGTCGCCTGCTTCGCCGCGGTGCATTTCGAAGCCAAGCGGCGCGGTCTCGTCGGCCTGCCGCGTGCTGAATTGCCGCGTCTCGGCATCGTGCTGCGCGAGCGCGGCCATCTCTTCCTGCCCGTGCTGACGATCCTGGTGATCATGTATTCGGGCTACAGCGCGCCGCTCGCGGCACTCGCCGGGACGCTGGCCTGTTTCCCGGTTGCCGCGCTGCGTGCCTCCACCCGCGCGAACGTCACCTTCGCCAACCTGGTCGATGCGCTCGTCGACGGCGCCCGCAACGCGCTCGCGGTGGCGCTGGCTTGCGCCTGTGCCGGCATCATCATCGGCGTTGTCACACTGTCGGGTCTCGGCATCGTCTTCACCCAGGTCGTCGTCGGCTTGTCCCAGGACTTCCTGCTCGCGGCCCTGCTGCTGACCATGGTGGCCGGCATCGTTCTCGGCATGGGAATGCCGACGACCCCGGCCTACATCATCATGACCGCCCTTCTCGTGCCGGCCATCATCAAGCTCGGCGTGATCGAGCCGGCCGCCCACCTGTTCGCCCTCTACTTCGCGGTCCTTTCCGCGATCACGCCGCCGGTGGCGCTGGCGGTCTATGCCGCCGCCGGCCTCGCCAAGTCGGATCTGTGGGCCAGCGGCTGGGCTGCCGTGAAGATCGGTGCCGCCGGCTTCATCGTGCCGTTCATGTTCGCCATGGAACCCGCGCTCCTGATGATCGGCGACTGGCCGACCATCATCTGGCGCTTCATCTGCGCCGCCGTCGGCATCGGGCTCTTTGCCGGCGGGCTGCATGGCTACTTCCTGACCCACGCTTCGCCCTGGCAACGGGCGGCGCTCGTGGCGGGCGGCCTGTCGCTGGTGATTCCCAGTGTGCTCACCGACATCGCCGGCGCCGTTTTGACGGCCATCGTTGTCGGCGCGCAGATCCTCTCGCGGCGCGCCGCGGCTCAGCCGGCCGGCCAGACCCACTGAGCCGGAGCGGAGCAGCCATGAACGGCCTGATGCCTCGGCGCCGGCGGCATTGCCGCCGGATCGCTTTCTTGGCTCTGCCGACGCTGTCGCAGGAGGCGCGCACGACCGGCGCCGTCGACGCCTCGCGCAAAGGAGACTGACGATATGGCCCCCCGCAAACGTCCCGACGAACTCCGCAGCCATCGCTGGCTCGGCGTTTCCGACCTGCGCTCTTTTGGCCATCGCTCGCGCCTGCGTCAGTTCGGCTACGACGCGGACGATTGGGGCGGCAAGCCGGTCATCGCCATCGTCAACACCTGGAGCGACATCAATTCCTGCCACGCGCATCTGCGCGATCGCGCCGAGGACGTGAAGCGCGGCGTGCTCCAGGCCGGCGGCTTTCCGCTCGAATTGCCGGCGATGTCGCTGGCCGAGCCGTTCGTCAAGCCGAGCACGATGCTCTACCGCAACTTCCTTGCGATGGAGACCGAGGAACTCCTGCGAAGCCACCCGATCGACGGGGCCGTGCTGCTCGGCGGCTGCGACAAGACCACGCCGGCTTTGCTGATGGGGGCCATCAGCATGGGCATTCCCGCCATCTACGTGCCGGCCGGCCCGATGCTGCGCGGCAATTGGCGCGGACAGATTCTCGGCTCCGGCTCGGACGTATGGAAATACTGGGACGAGAAGCGCGCCGGCAACATCACCGAGGAGGACTGGAGCGAGATCGAGAACGGCATCGCCCGCTCCTTCGGCACCTGCATGACCATGGGCACGGCCGCCACCATGATGTCGATCGCCGAGGCGCTCGGCTTTTGTCTGCCCGGCGCCTCGTCGATCCCGGCCGCCGACGCCAATCACCCGCGCATGAGCGCGGTGGCCGGCCGCCGCATCGTCGAGATGGTGTGGGAGGATCTCACGCCGCAGCGAATCCTTTCCCCCGCCGCCTTCGACAACGCGATCAAGGTTCACATGGCGATGGGCGGCTCGACCAACGCCATCATCCATCTCGTCGCCCTCGCGCGCCGCGCCGGGATCGACCTGCCGCTGACGCGCTTCGATGAGATTTCACGCCAGGTGCCGGTCCTCGCCAACGTGCGCCCGTCCGGCAAGTACCTGATGGAGGATTTCTTCTACGCCGGGGGCCTGCGCGCGCTGATGGCCGAACTGCGCGACCTGCTCGATCTGGGCTCCCTGACTGTGAACGGTCGCACCGTCGGCGAGAACATCGCCGACGCCAAGGTCTATCTGCGTGACGTGATCCATCCGCTCAGCGATCCGGTCTCGATCGAGCCCGCCACCGGCGTCCTGACCGGCAATCTCGCCCCGCGCGGCTGCGTCATCAAGCCGTCGGCGGTCGACCCGCGTCTGCTGAAGCATCGCGGGCCCGCTCTCGTCTTCGAGGACTACAACCACATGGCGCGCGAGGTGGAACGCGACGATCTCGACGTCACGCCCGACCACGTTCTTGTGCTCAAGAATGGCGGCCCGAAGGGCGGACCCGGAATGCCGGAATGGGGCATGCTGCCGATCCCGAAGAAGCTGGTGAAGGCCGGCATCCGCGACATGCTGCGCATTTCCGACGCTCGCATGAGCGGCACCAG